>Ga0153922_1000898_pt1 | contig 11139 bp, 14 predicted proteins | sample TSNJ006MetaG_FD_104723 | JGI IMG/M metagenome (GOLD analysis project Ga0153922, IMG submission 104723) | Attine ant fungus gardens microbial communities from New Jersey, USA - TSNJ006 MetaG | ecosystem: Host-associated > Fungi > Mycelium > Unclassified | place: USA: New Jersey, Brendon T. Byrne...
ACCGTAATCACCAACAAGTCTATTTTGTTCCACCGCCCTCCTAGTGTGAACTGCAGACATCCTAACAAGGTACATTCAATGTCAGATTTTATGTTCCCAAGTGTTGCAAAGTATGATTGATGGTGAAGATGTAAATCACCTTTATTGCACAAGGCCAACCAACCACGTTGCCATCCTCACAAAGCCTACTACAGTGGCACTTCCTTCAAACTCAGAAGACAAGGGAGAAGGAATACAAAGCAACGTTAACACTCCCGATAAAGATTAATCAGACAGATTACTAATTATACTAGTATAAGAGCCTTTGAAAGTACACGTTATAGCTACACAATGAAGAATAATAATAGCGAGATGCTACAAGGCAAAGTTACAGCTACACAACGAAGAATAATAAGAATAGTATAAATAGCAGGATGCCCTTGGGCAAAGGGCAAATCCAAGAAGATACTACATCTCGAGTTCGAGGTTAGTAATTACAAAGAGATGCAATGTGAGAATCAAGATTAGATTAAGCAAATACCTTACTTAGACCCGAGCTGCATACAAGTCTTCTGCTTCACCCGTATACAAGGTCGTCACCGGCTCCGCGGCCATAGCATCCTGTTCGTGAAAAACGGGTGATGCAGCCTCTCCATAGCCTTCAGCGGAATACTGAGGTGCTGTTGTCCCAACGGCGTAAACTGGGCTCGCAACTCCATTACGAGACCTCAGACTAGTGGAAGCACCAGGTTGAGGACTGAAAGAGCCATTCGCAATGGGATAAGCAGAACGAGGCGAGCCTCGAGGACTATGAGTCCTCAGACCCAAAGGATCTGACACGCGAACCGGAAGAGGACTTGCACTAGTGTGTTCGAAACCGTGCACGGTGTTTTCAGTGTACCCTGTTTCGAGTGCTAACTCATCTGGAACGTAGCCTGTAGATTGTACGACTTTGGGTGTATGGGCCAACGCTTCGTATGATGCACCGGTGGTTTGGGGAGGGATTGTGTCTTGAACGGCAGGTGCAGGAAGGGAGTCGTACACTGTATGAGGAATGGGACTGGAGGCTGTTGACGTAAAGTAAGCATGAATACCATGGACACACCGTAGATTTACCTTTTTTCTATAATTGATCGACAAGTTAGGAGGGAAATGGAAAAAGATATAACGACTTACGGGATATGCGTGAGAACTCATAATAGAATATCTTTTGTCGTGCTCGTATCCAGACGGCCTCGTCGCGACGGCGATTTCGTGATAAGACTGGTCAACTTCCTCATCAATGCTGCTGCCATCTTCGCTCGCGTCATCATATCCAGCTGATCTCACAGCATGTTCAACAGGCCCATCCCTCTCAATTTGTTCACTGGCAACCAGGTATCTGGCACACAGCATCCTCATGTCATTCCACCACTCCATCATCTCTTCTCGACTGCGTGCACGGAAACTCCAAGCAAGTGTATTATCGCTAAATATGGCACGAAGACTACCGGACTTTGTGGTACCTGTGCCGTCTTTCCGACCTTCAATGTGGAATTTGTGGGCTTTCGAGGAAGCAGACGAAGGAGGTCCAAGAGTACAGTTAGGAAGGAAGAGGGAAAAGGCAGGGTTGATACCGTGGCCGGAAGGATGAGAAGGATCCGAGTTGTTGAAAGCGTGAAGATAGCCGGCGGGAGTGAGGATGAAATAGTTATCATCGTAGGAGCGACTGTAGCGTTTCTTGCGTTCCAAGTGACCAGTATGAACTGGACTGACGCTAGGATCGTTCTTGCAGGGATAGTTAATCAGATGGGGATCGCGAAGCGGTGTATCGGGATCAACGAGGTGATCGGAACGAGCAGCAAAGGAGATCCATTCATGATCTGGGGAAAGGGATGCCATGTGTGCAGAGAGCGCACGGTAGGCGTCTTGGTTAGAGGTAACAGCCCGAGATTGCCACTCGTCAAAGGTTTGCCAAGCCGATTGGATAGCACGAACGATGCCGTTTTCGAAATGGGCGCTATTTTGCTGCATAACGATGATAGATTTCTGGAGGAGATTCTCCTCAAGAACCTGCTTGTTCAGTTGCTGAGATACAGCTTGATTGACGAGGTAACTAGAGGACATAATGAGAACCAAAAATAGGAGATGGGCCGAGGAGGACGCACGGATCAGCCTTGGCTGAAAGATTCATTGGGGTATTCCTGAAGGTGGAGATACCGTTGGCAAGTTCGCCGATGAGCCGTGCAGAGGACTCTCTCTCCTTGGCCACGCTAGAAGCGAGTTTGGCGGTGTCATTTTGAATATTCTAGGGATAATTGAGCTGGATAGGAGAAAGCAAGGAGGACAAGACGGACCTTGAGGTGGGCCTTGATCTCGACAAAGAGTTTTTGGAGGTGCTGAACGATGGAGCTGTTGATAGTGCGACCAAGATCTGCATGCTGATCGGCCATCTGCCTTGTCTTGTTGCGGATACCGTAGAAAACATCCTGAAAGGAGGTAAGAGGGGGAATAGGAGAATATTGCAGGGACGAACCTGGAGACCGCCTTCGCCAAGGAACTGGTTGCCAGAGCGGAAAGGGACCTGGATGATGGCGGCGATCCTGGTCATTTCGCGGGCAGAAGAGTTTTCTATGTCAGCGATGCCCTCAAAGTAAGAGGCAAGTTGCTTGACGATGGTCTTCCAAGCGGAGAAGCGCTCGATGAGGAGGTCAGCGGCATTGAGATCCTGAGACTGAATTTTTTTGCGAATGAGGGAGCGTGAGTGAGCGGAGATAGGTCTGCTGGCGCGGGAGACGGAGGTGGGACGGGAGAAAGAGAAAGAGTCGGCCATGGGGGGTGAGGAAGAGGAGGTGGGTGTTATATAGGTACGGGGTTATGCCAAATAGGGGCATACAGAGGAGTATTGTGGAGTTGACGTGTTTTTCGTTTTTCGTTTTTTTGGAGATTCGAAGATGAATCCAGCCGTGCAAAATCTGGTTGTGTCGCTTGTCGCTATGCAGCGTCTGTTGTCTCTTGTCTTTCGGGTCACAAATTAACAATTTCTACTCAGTTGGGCGCAGAATTGCGTTTGACGATCCACAAGTCCTCACCTATGTCCGCATCGGTTACGCCACTGTCCAGCTCGTCATCCTCGCCACCTACTACTATGTTTCTCTCACCGTGCGTATCTACTCTCCCATTTCATCCCATTCTCACCCTCTCAAAGGTCAAGCGCAAGAACGACAATACCGTCCTCAAATATGGTCCGTCTCTCCATCCTTTTTTTTGGTTTTGTTTGCAAACAAAACCCCTTTCTAGTCGAGGCTCAAAATCCCATGGTATGTCCCCATCACGATCGGAGTTTCTCCACTCACTCTCCACAAGTCTCATGACCAGGCAAAGCTCGTCACCACTACCGTCCGCGACTACGACCTTGCAGAAGTTTCTAAACTGGTCAGTCCTCTTGTTCCTCTTTCTTCTCTCCCTTCCCTCATCTCTTGTTTTACAGCTCCGCTCAGCCTACTTTGGCATCGCCATGATGGCCGTCATGCATGGCTACTTCAAATTTACCCAACCCCTTTTCGTCCAGGCTCTCATGGGTCTCAAGGGTCTTTTCGACGCCAAGCCCGTCGCCATCCACATCCTCAACAAACCAGCCACAGGTGATCTCAAGCGTCCCTTCACCACTCCCAGTCTTATGGGCCGTACGTTCTCTTCCATCGTTGCACATCATTCCTTCACTGTCTTTCTTCTACAGCTGCACAGGGTCCATCATCCGATCCTGCTTCCATTGCCGAGGCTGAAAAGCGTGCTGGAGCGAAAAAGGAGGACTGATTCATCCGTTAGATAAATCCTAACTAATTTGAATCAATTAGTACCCAGATTAGTAATATATCAATATACATACAGCAACCATTCTCTCCGCCAACTTTGAAGACACATTCTTCATGTATAGGTCATGATATCCGACTCTGAGTGATGGAATTCTCACTGTAAGTGAACTTGGCAATCAGCCCTGTCATGCATGATCAAGATTGTAACATATCAGGCATTCTCGTCTCTCGCATAGTGCCCGTTCATGTGTCCTCGAATAGACTCAACAGGCAGCAGCTGGAACAAATCTTTTTGTCAGCAATAGTGCTTCTTCGCAGGCATCTGTTTCTTTTTCTCACTGTCCACCAACCCTTATAAATCACACATGAGCGCTCTTCTCAAGCGAATCCCTGTGAACAGTTCTCTCAGATAATATGATTTTCCGGTATTTGCTAGGGTTTTCTGCTCTCTTATCGAGCCTCTGCACAAGCGCAGCTCAGGACTTGGACATCCACTTACACACGGGTACTTTCCGCGGCGTATCCATTCCCAACGGTGATGTAGAAAAGTGGCTCGGTATACCCTTTGCTGAGCCACCCATTGGAGAATTGAGATTCAAAGCGCCTGTGGCTATCGCGAAACGCTCTTCTTCTGCATTCAAAAATGCAACCACGTTCGGAAATGCTTGCCCCCAATTGGATGGAAACCTCGGTGCTCCGATGAGTGAAGACTGTCTCTTTCTGAATGTGTGCATAGATGATTTTTTCTTTTATGCTGTCTTTGAAATTTTTCCAATGCAGGTGTGGCGCCCTAAAGGCAATTCAGATCGGAAATTACCTGTCGTATTCTGGATCCATGTAAGTTCTCGGATTCGTAGAGTCACTATCGAACAATGTCTGATGAACTGGAGGGAGGTGCATATATCACCGGGTATGGAGTTGCCTAATTTCTATAGAGTCACTTAGACTCCATCCTATAGTTCAGCGTCGCAGCCTGAATATGAAGCAACCAGTGCGGTTCAGAATCATTCTTTATAGAACTCCAAGTCACTTCAGGTACCAGAATTCATTCAAAGAAGCATCGCAATCGGAAAACCGATCATCTTCGTCTCAGCGTAAGAGACCGATTCAGATAGATCCTTTTCTGCTCATATCTTCTGCTACTAGCAACTATCGCCTAAACACTTTTGGCTTTGTAGGTTTTAGTCAATATTACCGGGACAGTTGATGCCGATGGCGGTTTAGTTAGCCAGCGCCCACCTACCTCCTCAGGATCTAAATGCTGGTCTCTGGGACCAACGTATGGCTCTGGAGTTTGTTCAAGATAATATTGCTGCATTTGGTGGAGATCCAACCAAGGTACATCTTCCTATGCCGCCAATTATGAACAGAACTTGACGAGGTATCCAGGTCACTATTTGGGGACAAGTAATTTAATCTTCATTCCTACCATCGAGACAACTGACTTTTGTAGTCAGCAGGGGCTGGAAGTGTAATGGCTCATTTCATATATCCCTCCGATCGTCCTCTCTTCCGAGCGGGGATAAGTGACTCCTCTGTTGGTCCGTTGTACGTTGATTTTTACCATAATTCAGATCATCGTCGCTCAGACCATTGCTTCTAGTAAAACTTCTCCTGCCTCGACATACGACAGGCCTGGATTTCCATTCAACCGCCTCCTAGGTGAAACTGGATGTATAGGTGACCCGGGTCCCGTGGATTGTCTTCGCAGAGTTCCATTTGAGGTGTGTAGATGAATAAACGTCTATCGGTCTTTTGAGCTACACTTTATGTCCAGACCCTTCTGAATATTTCGAATGCCATGACATTAGCCACATTGGACGCTCAGTTATGGGAACCATCCGTCGGTTCTTCTGGTAGCCTAATCACAGAAGTAGCTTCGAGCAAAATAAGGAGGGGGGACTTCCTTCACCTACCATTCCTGTCCGGTACCAATGTAAGTGTTCTTCGAGTGAAAGTTTCTAATACATTACCGATGAAGGATAGGTGAACGAGGGAACCTTGGTCAGCGCTGTGCTTCGCAACCTCGGATTGACGGATCAAGCACAAGATACTGCATTCGATGATTTTGTTCGCAATGTCGTTATTGATAATACGACGATCACCCAAAACGTCTTGAACCGCTTCAAAGACCTATTTCCCGCAAATGATCCTACGCTGGGAATGCCTTTCAACACAGGAGATTCCTTGTTCGATAGGGGAGAAGCGTGGTATACCGTTCAGACGTTTTTATCTGCGAGGCGTTTCTTCTTTGAACATGGTGCCTCGCATCAGCCCATGTTCGCATACTACTTTACGGAATTCATCCCTGGCAGCGATCCAACTCTTGGAGGTAAGCTTTTGACAACAGCAGGACAGGTGACTGAACCGAATTGGGAAATCTGTGCAGTCTTCCATGCCTCGGAGCTGGAATTCATTTTTGGAACCGAGTCCCTTCCGTCGGTGGAAAATGAGTTCTCAAATCAGATGCAAGACTTTTGGATCAACTTTGTGAATGAACTTGATCCCGGAGGTGTGTTTCCATTCAGCGACTTTCAATGTTTTCCAGGGGATGACCTATGATAAAGGTGGTTGGCCTCGCTATGACCTTGACAGTAAGCAAGTAATGCAACTCAACAGGGGCAACCAGACCCCTATTCCCGATGGTGAGACTTGAGTGTCCCGACATAGGGTTAATGGCTAATTGTCCTCCCCTTCGCAAAGACTGGGATGTAGAAAAGACCGAATTCAGCAATAGCATGCGAGTGCTTCGCGAGTTCCAAAAATGAATAGCCTGGTAGGGACTGTTAGCTTCTAAAATGTGGTATACAGTATAGTGAAATTGATTTTAAAGACCTGCCGAGCGATAGTTTCCAAATGAGCGTATAAAAGAGCTATTCAATGGCTGATGAAGACAGATTTTTTCAAGGCTCACTCCAGAAGCATCGTTGATTACATGGAAGTATAATTGATTCTTGGATCAACTGTTTGGGGGACAGCCAAATGATCTCCTATATGGTGTGAACGTGAAGAGCATACTTCAGAGATCAACCATTTCCATTGTTCCATGTGACCTATGGCATTCAGAACTTGGACTATGGCGTCATCAATCTAGATAAGACCAGCAATGGTTAGCAAACTTCCAAGATATGTGCTTCGGAGTCGTACTCGATAAGAGTCACAATGATATTACTATGCCTCAACCCGTTGTCCGGAGAACCATTCAAGGTCCACCTCAACCGAAAGGAGAATAAGAAAAAACCCAGAAGACTTGAGGCTTCTTTCTTACGCGTCGCTTGATTTGGAAGAACAGTTGGACTATGAACAATCACAAGTCAAGAACTGTACTCGGACCTTCGCAGCGCTAGAACCGGAACCGAGTATCCTTGATCGTATTTTTCATGACGACAATAGGGTCAATGAGCCATCGTGAACATTTAGTCCTTGTTCCTTGTTATGCGAGAGCTGTTGTAAGTGCGGGGTGTCGAACTTGCCAGGACTCCAATAGGAGTCCCATAACATCTGCCACCATCACAAAACATTCGACTTGCTTTTCGTAGATCTCCTTTAGATCCACGCAAAACTGCGCTCCATGGTGCATCCCATTTATGCCTGGCTTTTAAGACTGGCTTCGTAAATTATTTTTTTTTCGGAAGGCCATTTGCCAGAGTTGTCATGACACGCAGATGTTCGTGTGAAGCTTATATTGCAACTGCAAAGACCTTGTTCTGACACAGGTGGAAGTATCCATACCAGGAGACGTAGTGGCAAAAGGCCTATCGGATTCACGTTGGAAATCAATAAGGAATTATAGAGATGGATACCCAAGATATCAAATCCAAGGCCCTTGGTTTTGTCCAGGTTTTGAAAGAAGTTATTGAGTTGTCCATGATGCAGGAGGCACTATGAAACGTTGATGCGTATCTGCGAACCTAGATTATGAAGACCTATCGACATCTTCAATGTCGCCATTTAGACGAATGTCAAATCCTTCGTCAACATTCAGATGTCACGCCGCAGATGGTTATCCGTAATTTCAAGCAATCGAGCGTCACCCGTTTCCCCATCAATCATATATCTGAGTTTTGGGCATTGCTTCTGGTCCACAAGGAAGTGAATGAAGGGAAGTAGATCTGAAGTGGCTCTTCTGAGGATGGAGGCATGACAACCGTGAAGAACCGTGAAGGGAACGCACTTGTAAGAATATCCATGTGCAGCTGATCAATACGGCTTAACCCCTCTGGCTTCTCTGATGTGCAGATTGAGTGTCATTTTTATTCGATTTATTTTCTATTTTCCTTTCAAATCTCTGATCGGTGTATGTTCTCATCATTCTTCGATGATTTTGACTTAAGTCTGAAAAGTTTTCCTTTTAGTGTCATTGAGCCAGAATTAGCTTGCATCAGGAGACCCGTTCTTTCCTTCAGGCCACATGATGGCGCTGATAACTCCGGTGCAGCTTCCCGTGAGGCAGGGAAAATGGGCAGTCATAAACCCATTCGTGCGGTATTGGACATTATCTCCGTGAGGAGGACTGCGGACTTAGTTTGCCCTGTCTATGTTACTTGCGATAATCTGTATATCGTTCTACCACGGAAGACATCATAAGAACAAAAGGTTGTCCGTACCTTCTTCATATTTTATATCCTATTTTCCCGCCACTGCTCGAACGGGCGGATTTGAAGTAAACCTCATAGAAGTGGCGCGCCCCGAAAATTTCAATCACTCGATCAAATTTGGTTAAAAATATCTTCAGATTACTCTCATCAATGCTTATATGACCAAATTGAGCCTCGTTCCCCCAAAATTGCAAATTTTTGCCAGATATGTACAATAAGTGCACCAGTGTTAGTGGTTCTCATACCTGTTGTCCTTCATCCAATCTAGGATCTCATTCTCGCATAGTTGGAGCTCAAGCGCGTGCTTATAAAGAAGCTCAACACTTGTTTGCAGTCAATTCAAAGTTTCAAAGTTTCCAAATCGGAGCTGACTTTCTACAAGTGCGCACTTGAGGTTGAAAGAAGGTTGGGCAGGACAAGCCTTGGCTGTTTCTATCAGATGTTGGACAGCACCTTTCATGTTCGGTATTGGTGGCCCATGGGTCAGGGACACGGCGCACTGTAAGTCGCCTTGATACCAAAAATGGGATAGATCAAAAATTCCCTGCGGTGTTGTTTCCGTCTCGTTATATGAGACGTAATCTTTAATTCAGTCGTTTTATTCCAGCAAGAAAATGAGTGCTAAGGCGCAAAGGTCCTAGACAGGGCCCAATGTCAGGGGTATATCTACAGGAGGTATGTGGCCAAAGGAATATGAGACGTAATAGTTCAACAATAGTTTTGGCGCTGAATTCATTTTGACTTTCACTAGTGCGTAAAATTTCAGTACGCCGGGCGGCATTCAGTTTGGTCTTTCACATAAAAGCAGATGTGGACTCACCGAGTCCCCATCCAGTTCCTTGCATTAGTTTCCTAGCTTGTTTTCATCGTCTCTCCACATTCTTTAAACACAATGCGTTCTTTTGCTGCTATCGCGACCTTTGCTGCTCTTGCCCTCTCAGCCGTCACCTCTGCCCTCCCAACCAGTACCACATACGCTAGTGCCCCATACCCCTCGAGTGCTAGTGATCTTGATGTTGTGAGTACATGTTATTATGTTCTGTGATACCTCTGACTTCCTCTCGAAATTCTAGAGTAGCATCGACATAGGCACTGTCACCAAGGATCTTCATGTTGTCGTTGATACTGCCGCCAATCTTGAAGTCAATCTGGGTAAAAGCCTCACCGTCCCAGGTGTGGCTTCAGGCTCCACCCCTGAACCCAGGGGTATCCCTGATGTGCTTGTTGATGTGACTACCAAGGTTTCTGGCCTAGTCCAGGGTTTGAGTAAGTTCTCCAGCTTTTCTCATTCATTGTACTTCGCATGTTAACGTTTCTTTCAGTCAGTCAGATTAACGCGGACATCGATGCACAGGCCGCGCTTGACATTGCTCTCAAAGTCTTTGCTCAAATTCAGGTTCTCCTCCATGGTGCTGTAGGGGACATCGAGGCAATTGTTAATGGCGACATTAATGTCGTTCTTTATCTGGGTGGGAAAGCTCAGGATGTTGAAGTTGTTGCTGAAGTCCTTGCTGCTCTCCTGGAGGTGGGAAATTCTTGGCTTAGAGTCTGTTCTTGTCTGACTATTCTATTATTAGACTGTTGTCCTTGCTCTTGGCCTTGCAGTAAAAGTCTGCATTTCCATTGATATCAGGGCTCTCCTTGCTGTCGTCGTTGATATTTCGGGCGCTCTCTCCATCATCCTTGGCCTTGTGGTCAAGGTTGCTGCTGGAATCGTTGTGGATCTCCAGACATCAATTCAGGTTATTGCTTACATAATTGTTGGCCTCAAGCTTCAAGTTCTTGCTAAGGTCCTTTGTATCGCTTAGATAGAGTTTATATAGTTGCAGCATCAGTCCCTGTTGAAGGTCTACCCGATGTGAGCTCTGCATCTTACGCCCAATTTAATGAACAATGGCTAGGTCCCCGCAACTGTCGCCGCATTATCTACCTGAGATTAGTCTTCTCTCTTCCAAAGTTGAGGCTTTTATGTTTCAAAGCGTGGCTCACATGAGATATATACTATGAGTGACCAAGACTACGACTATTTATAAACTAATCAAAGCACTTTGATTATCTCTATCCGCAATGATACCTGTAAATATTTGGATCATATTGTCCGGATATTAAACAAAATGGTATTAGTACCGATGTGTCCACCCAATGTAAGTCATCAGACACATTTTCTTTCCTTTGAGATAAGTGGAAAGAGGATAGACGATACATTTGAAATAAAGAATCAAAATGAAATATGATTCTAATCCGTTATACCTTTCAATAAGTGTTATTTTTAGATAATCTGGTTGAATGACTTGGATCCAGTGCCTCTACTGATGAATTTCATTGGAGGAGCTGACGAGTGATTTCAATGCATCCGCTTTCCTGTCAAATCTCTTACTATCAGGATTTGTATCAACACCTTGTCCTTTGCACACTGCCGTCCTGGCCCGCCTTCACAGTTTGAATAATGCCTTTACTTGACTAATCTGAAGTCTGGGAAGCTGCCTCTGTTCTTAAAAGTCTAAGCACTCTCCCATACTCTCCGTATCATTTGCTAACACTACCTCTGGCTTCAATGACCTCAAGAAGATATTCAAAATTGTTGGGTTGAGAAGGAGCAAAACATGGGAGAGGGAAACTTGTTGCAAATGTGCAATGAGTCTCATCTTGCCTGTTGGTATTTATCTCTATCTACCATCTTGAACTGAAATATGTGGTAACCAAGAGATGAAACATAACTTATTTCTAGTGTAGCATTTGATATTACAGCAAAAATTGATTTTGCATTG
>Ga0153922_1000899_pt1 | contig 11137 bp, 10 predicted proteins | sample TSNJ006MetaG_FD_104723 | JGI IMG/M metagenome (GOLD analysis project Ga0153922, IMG submission 104723) | Attine ant fungus gardens microbial communities from New Jersey, USA - TSNJ006 MetaG | ecosystem: Host-associated > Fungi > Mycelium > Unclassified | place: USA: New Jersey, Brendon T. Byrne...
GTTCATCCACCTTTGTTTTTTACGAATGTGCCATCGGCGATGGACTTCCGAATCCAGCGCATTAACGTAATGGCTTTCATCGTTGCGAAGAGTGAAGCATTGCCAACATCCTCGAGAGCGATTGGGAAGACGTACTTCTGGCCATCAACTTCAACTGTGTAGTAAACGTGTCCGGCCCGATAGAAAGAGAAATGGGCAGGGTTATTGTTTCGTACGATATTGGTTATTTTCAATGCGGTCGTCATTTCGGACACGCTCCGTGGAAACTCCGCTCAGCTGAAATCGGAACATCCCCGCCATCACGTCGCTATTCGTCGTGATTCGCCGGAACGGTTCGACTCGCGGTGCCCTTCCAGCAGAAATTCGTGGAAGTTCGTGGATAGAGGCTCAGCATCGAGCTGGCGCATCATCAGAGCGACTTGGCCGCGATGGTAGGTGGAATGGTTCGCGAGATGTTGCATGAGCTGGCCGAGCCTGACTTGCTTTGTGCGGAACGGAATCATTCTCTCCAGGGACTCGTTTGTGGTGCGATCCACGAACTCGATCTGCTCTTTCTCGACTTCCGCCCACTTTGACTGAACCGCTGAGACGCTGGGAAATCCATCGGGATTGAATATGACGCCGAGGCGCTTGTCCAAATCTGCATGGAAGGCGTCGTTGGGAGCAGGCTCGTTCCAATACTCGAGCCATCCCCACTCACCGGCGACGATATGGACGAGCGTGTCTCGCAGGGAGTGAAAAGCGCCGCCTAGGTCGCGGGTGAACTGCTCGGCGCTGAGAGTAGAGGCCGCCTGCAAGACCCTGTGGTTTGCCCAGCGGTCATATTCGTAGAGCAATTGAATGTCGTCTTTGTTCATGGCGTTAGTATCCGGCAGAAAGACAGCGAAATGTAGCGGCGAGTGGAATTCGTTTTAGGGTCTCAGCAGGACCTTCAGGACTCCTTTTTTCTGCGCGAATTTCATGGCTTTACTTGCCTCGGAGAGCGGTAACGTTCGCGTGATGAGCGGCCGCGGATCGACTAGCTTTGCGCGTAGCAGGGCGATCGCTTTTGCGAATGGGCCGCAGCGGGAGCCTAGCATTGTGATTTCGTTCACAACGATAGGCCATGATTCGATGGGGGCGGCGCCGTGAAATGTGGATTTCAGCACCAAGGTGCCGCGCGGTTCGGTGAGCGCGATCCCAAGCGCAAGGCCGGAGGGAGAGCCGGTGGCATCCACAACGAGCGGAAATCTCTGTTTTGGCGCGCTGCGCTGGAGATCCGTCTTGTCGCCGCGGACGAGACTAGTTTTGATTCCGTTACTCCGGGCCAGCGTGAGCTTTTCGGAATGCTTGCCGAACATCACCACCGGAACGCCGGTGGAAACGAGAACCATCGCGATCAGCAGCGCGAGCTTGCCGTCGCCGAGCACCACCGCCGTTCGAAATGTGCTTACTCGAATTTGGGCGAGAATCTCGCAAGCCGCCGCGAGCGGCTCGATGAAGACGGCTTCCTCATCCGAGATTGTGTTTGGGATCGCGTGGAGATTTTCGAGCGGTAGCGTGAGGAATTCAGCGAAGGCGCCGTCGTGAGCGACGATTCCGAGCACTTTACGGCGCGCGCAGTGGGTTTTCAATCCGCGGCGGCAAAATTCGCAAGAAGAGTGGAATCCCAGAGCCGCGCAGGCGATATTGATTTCGCCGGCGACGCGGCGGCCCAGCCAATTATTCTTCGTGCGGCTTCCAACTCCGCGCACATCCACCACTTCCCCGACGAATTCGTGGCCAGGCGTTCCACGAAAATTATGGTAGCCGCGAAGAATTTCGACGTCCGTGTTGCAGATGCCGGCGAGCCGAACGCGTACGAGCGCCCAGCCGCGACGGAGCCTTGGCAATGGCTTTCGAACGGCGGTGAGTGCGTGATTTCTTACGACGAAGGCAAGCACGTGGGCCTCTTACGAAGGAGTTAGCAACACGCCGCGACGATTGCTGCAGCGAGCGCGGCATCTTCGTCGGGGAAAACTGTCCGCAGATCGAGGGTCACGCAGTCGTCTTCAATACGCGCAATCACGGGTGGACCGCTCGCGGGTTTGCGGAGGCGCGTTTCGAGCGCCGTAGCGGAATGGAGCGGCGACGAAATCGAAATCAAATGCGTCGGAAGTCGCTGGTCGGGAGTTGAACCGCCGCCGATGACAGAAAAACCCGGACGCGTTTCAATCGTGGCGCGCGTATTCGCAAGTGCGGCGCGAAGCTTGTTCGCCAAACCTTCGGCGCGGCGGGCGATGTCATCCGCCGACAAACGAATCATGCACAACGCAGGAATTTCGTCGAGCGCGCCTCGAAGATAGGCATTCAGCGTGATTTCGAGAGCGGCAATGGTGAGTTTATCCACGCGCAGCGCGCGAAACAGCGGATTGCGGCGAATGCGTTCGACAAATTCGCGTTTGCCCGCAATGATGCCGGCCTGCGGGCCTCCGAGCAGTTTGTCGCCGCTAAAGCTGACAACGGAAACGCCCGCATCGCAACTTGCACGCGCGACCGGCTCGTTAATTCCGCTTGCGGAGAGATCGGCGAGGCAGCCGGAGCCCAGATCCTCGTACACGGGCACCTGCAGGCGGCGCCCGAGCGCAGCGATCTCGTCGAGCGAGGGCCGTTCGGTAAAACCCGTAATCCGGAAATTCGAAGGGTGAACGCGGAGCAAGAGACGCGTGCGTTCGTTGAAGGCGCGTTCGTAGTCGCGGATGCGCGTGCGATTCGTGGTGCCCACCTCGCGCAGCACGGCGCCGCTTTCGGACATGATGTCCGGAATCCGGAAGCCGTCGCCGATTTCGATCAGCTCGCCCCGCGAAACAACCACTTCTGCCCCCTTCGCGAGGGTATTCAGGACGAGAAAAACAGCCGCGGCGTTGTTGTTGACGACAATCGCAGCCTCCGCCCCAACGAGTTGCGCCAGCAGACCGGCCGTGTGGACGTCGCGCTTGCCGCGCTCGCCCCTTTCGAGGTCGTATTCAAGGTTCGAGTAACGCGTAGCGATGAGGGCGATTTCAGCCTCAATTGCAGCGCAAATAGGCGCCCGCCCCAGATTCGTATGCAAAATCACCCCGGTGGCGTTGATCACGGGGATGAGCGATAGCGCGAGCAGCGCTTCGACGCGCTCCGCGATGCGCGATTCGATCGCGGCACCCTCGATCGCGGCGGCACTGGACGCATTATTTCGCAACTGCTCGCGCAACTCGGCGAGTACAGCGCGAGCCGATTGGGTGACGACGCCGCGACCGGTCTTTCCGACGAGCGCGGCGAGGTGCGGGCGAGCGAGAACTTCGTCGACGGACGGGATCTGGCGCAGGCGGTCGGACGGACCATGCTGCAGTTTCGCCACAGGATCGACTGGTGGACTCATCGCTAAGCTATTTGAACACAGTACGATACGGCTGGCAATCGCCGGCCTTATTTCGCATTCGGCCGGGGATTTCACTTTGGGACAAGCCCCGGCACGGCAAAGTTGACGCTCCGCCCGCGGCCTTCTACGCTGGAGACTCCACTATTTCGCCATGGCGACAATCGACGAAGACCTCAACCAGATCGAACGCGACGTGCGTACCCTGAAGATCGAGTACGAACAGTTCTTTGGCGGCGGGCGTTCGCGGCCTCCCACGGATACACAGTGGCGCGTGGATACGCTCGTCCGACGGTATGCGGAGCGCGTGGCACAGCTCAGCTCAGGACAGCGATTCCGCTACAATAACCTGACGCAAACCTATGCAAAATATCAGGACCTGTGGCGAAAAAAGCTGATGCAGAAGGAAGGGGCCGTGAGCTTGAAACATTTCGGAGCCGCGGCGAAGGCAATCGAGGCCCAGCGCGCGCGAGAAGAGAGCCTCCGTCAAAAAGTCGCGAACGCAGAACCGCCGGCAGCCGCGGCCCAGCATTCCGCCGTCCCTGCTGCGGATACAGCCGCGGCCGAGGTAATGGCGCGAGCAAAAGCGGCACGAGACGCGGCGGTGTTCGCACTGTCGTTGTCCGACCCTGAGCACGAAAAGTCCAAAGTGCAGCAGCTTTACAGGAAGCTAATTGAAGCGCGCGCGGCCGCAGGGGACAAGGCGAGCGCGCCAAGCCTGAAAGATTTCGAGCGCTTTGTCCTGCAAAAAACAATGGATCTAAAGAATAAGGGCGGGCACGAAATCGAATACACGGTCACCGTGGAAGCAGGCCGCGTAAAGCTGAAGGCTCGAATTTCGAGCTAATGAAATAGTTCTCCTCCATTTTGCAAGTTCGACATTTCTTTTGAGCAGGCCGCCTCTTCCGTAATTTCCTCTGTGCGCTTACACTGGACGGCCGTTTCCTATCGGGAGGTTCTGCGTGGCCGGCGGTTCACCTACAAAGCGCGCGCTGATTAGCGTGTTCGATAAAACCGGAATCGTCGAATTTGCCCGTGAGCTTTCCGCATTGGGGATTGAAATCGTTTCAACGGGCGGCACCGCCAAAATGCTTCGCGACGCAGGCATTGCGGTGCGCGACGTTGCCGATCTGACCGGCTGGCCGGAAATGCTCGGGGGCCGCGTGAAAACTCTGCACCCAAAAGTTCACGGCGGAATCCTTTACCAACGCGCAAAGGCGGAAGATCGCAAGCAAGTGGATGAACATGGAATCGGGGCAATCGATCTCGTAGTGGTGAATCTGTATCCTTTTTCAGCGACAGCCGCGAAGCTCGGCGTGACGGCAGACGAACTGATCGAGAACATCGACATCGGCGGACCCGCAATGGTGCGCTCAGCGGCCAAAAATTTTCAGAGCGTCGGCGTCGTCACCGACCCTGCGGACTACAGGACGGTTGCAGCGGAACTTCGGGAAAAACGCGAGCTGAGTCTCGCGACGCGCCTCGCACTCGCGCTCAAAGCCTACGCGCGCACGGCGCGTTACGATGGCGAAATCGCGACGGAGCTCGAACGCTTATCGGTTGAAAACGGCGAAGTTGGAATCGGCAAGCTCGAGGCGCTGCCCGAGCGGATTCACATCGCGCTCGAGCGCCGCCAGATGATGCGTTACGGCGAGAACCCGCACCAATCGGCAGCGCTTTACATTTCAGCCGGCAGGCCTGCCACGGGACTCGCGGGCGCGAAACAGCTCCAAGGCAAGGAGCTTTCTTACAACAATCTCGTCGATCTCGATTCGGCCTGGGCGCTCGCACGGGAACTCGATAAAGCAAGCGTCGCAATCGTCAAGCACAACAATCCGTGCGGGGCCGCGGAGCAGGACTCTTTGCGCGATGCCTACCTGAAGGCGCTCGAGTGCGACCCTGTCTCGGCCTTTGGCGGCGTGATGGCGTTCAGCCGCGTGATCGATCCCGCAACGGCCGAGGAAGTGGTGAAGCTCTTTGTCGAATGCATCGTTGCGCCGGGATTCGAGCCTGCTGCGCTCGAGAAATTTGCCGCGAAGAAGAATCTGCGCCTGCTCGAAATGCCGGGCGAGATGCCGTCCGAAGAGCTGGAAATAAAGCGCATTTCCGGCGGAGTGCTCGTGCAGGAGCCGGACCGCCATGAGCTAAGAGAATCGGATTTGAAGGTAGTGACAGACCGCAAGCCCACCGATGCGGAGATCCGCGCGATGCTGTTCGGTTGGAAAGTGTGCAAGCACGTGAAGTCCAACGCGATCGTGTTCGCGCGCGAGGGACAGACAGTGGGCATTGGCGCCGGGCAAATGAGCCGCGTCGATTCGGTAAAGATTGCGGTGATTAAAGCGGCTACAGCCGGACTTTCCTTGAAAGAGTCCGTGGTGGCGTCCGATGCATTCTTTCCTTTTCCCGATGGCGTGGAAGAGGCGGGCAAAGCCGGGGCAGTAGCTGTGATCCAGCCGGGCGGCTCAATGCGCGATGCGGACGTAATCGCAGCCGCGAATAAACTGGGGATGGCTATGGTTTTTTCGGGCGTCCGCCATTTCCGGCACTAGCCGCTGCGGCCTGCGGTTTCTGGCGGTGAAACGTGATTTCGATTACCTGTGGTTCGCCATTTGCGGGTTCGATCTCGGAGCGCGCCGTATACGTGTCGGCGTCCAATCGCGTGAAGATAGTGCGTTTCGGTTCTCCATTCACCGGGTTGACGAACGTTGCTTTCGTTGCATCAACGCTCTCCAGCTTCAGCATTGTGGCATCGGATTTTTCCCACGGCTGCAATTCAGGGGTAAGATGCCGCAAGTAGAATTGAACTCCCTCCGGCTTGTCGACGAGCAAAAATATTTCCAGGACGAGGATTTTTTCGCCTTCGATGATCCGAAATAGTCCCGCGATTTCGCCCGCCTTGGGTTCTAGCCACGTCTGTTCGGCTACGCGCGAGCCCCATTCTCCGCGCCATTGGCCTTCGAGCCAATTAAATTGGACGAGCGTCGGGATCTGAACTGAGGCACTTTGCGGCTGTTGCGGTGCTGACGAAGCCGCTGTCGCAGCGGCGTCTCCTGCGCTACCACTCGAGGTTGGAGCGGACGCGCTGCCAGTCTTTGCGCCGGACTTGGCTCCGCTGCCGGATGCCTGCTGTGCACGAGCGCGCCCAGCTAGCATAAGCAGGCACAGAATCGCCGTACTTCCGACCATCCGCAAACCACTGAATCCAAGGCGCTTCAATCATCCTCCACAATTTCAGGCCGGAATCCGTAAAGATAAGGCCGATGCTCCCTCAAGTATCTTCGAAAGACAACTATTAATTCCTTTTTCGCGTATCCCGAAGGCTCCGAAGCGCGTCATAATTGAGTTGTTGAGGTAAATGGATATCGGCCAGGAACGCTCGCCTGGGAATGCTTTGACGCCCTTCCTGCTGCTAGACCATAATAGAGTTTTGGGACGAGCGAATGAAAACAATTCTAGGCATAGCAATTTTAGCCATCCTGGCAACGCTCGCTATCGAGACGCAAGCGTCGCAATCTTCCAGCCCCAAGCCCACGCAAAGTTCGGGTAACAAGGCACAGTCCCCCACTTCTGTCAGTAAGACCGCTCCCAACCAGACGGATGAAGCCGGGCGCGCCGATCTTTACTACTACTTTGCGATGGGCCACCTGAACGAGCAGCAGTACGAGCTCACGGGCCGTTCCGAGCAGGCCGCCGAGTCGATCGATTTCTACAAGAAGGCGCTGGCGCTTCAGCCAGGCTCGCCCGTGATCATGGAGAGGCTCGCGGAGATTTACGCGAAGTCGCAACGCATTCGCGATGCGGTGGCGCAGGCGCAGGAAGTTCTGAAAATTGATCCCAATAATCTCGCGGCGCACCGATTGCTCGCGCGCATCTACGTTCGCACGCTCGGGGACGCGAACGCCGGGGACTTGCAAAAGGAAAATCTCGCCAAGGCCGTCGAGCAGTTCAACGCGATTCTAAAACTTGATCCCAGAGACACGAGCTCGGCTCTCTGGCTCGCCCGTCTCTACCGTTTCGAGAATGAACACGCCGAAGCGGAGAAAATCCTGCGGACTATCCTGCAGCGCGATCCGGACAATGGGCCGGCGCTCGAACAGTTGAGCCAGCTTCTGATTGACGCAGGCCGCTCGCAAGACGCAATCGAACTGTTGAGCCAGGCGGCTGGGGGTTCGTCGTCGCCCGACGTGTACGACCTCCTCGGCGACGCGTATTCGCAGAACAAAGATTTCGCCAAGGCGGAAGATGCCTATCGCCGCGCCATCGAGCTCGATCCGGACGACCCGGGCCATCATCACGGGCTCGCACAGGCGCTGCTATCGCAGGACAAATATGCTCCAGCTCTAGATGAATACAAGCGGCTCTCGGAGCTTGAGCCGGGTACTTCGGAAAATTACCTGCGCATGGCGCAGCTCTACCGGCGACTCGGAAAATACGACGAATCCGAGTCGAGTCTCTTGCGCGCCAAGCAGCTGTCGCCAGGCAGCCTCGAGGTACTCTACAACGAAGCGCTTCTGTATGAGGACCAGGGCCGCTATGCCGATGCCGTGAAAGTTCTCACCGACGCAATCGCGGGCATGAAGAATCAATCCGGCAGCGAGGGAAATCCGAGTGCTCTAGCGATTCTTTATGAGCAGCTGGGCCGCACATATCGTGAACAGGAAAACTATGCGGCGGCGATTCGGACCTTCGAAGAGATGGGAAAATTGAATCCCGAAGCGCACAAGCGCGCCCAGATGCTGCTGATCGATACCTACCGCGAGAGCCACGACATCGACCGCGCGATCGCGGAAACCAAGAAAGCTCTTGCCGATACGCCCAAAGAACAGAGCCTGGTGGTTACGCTCGCGATGCTGTACGGCGAAAAGGCCGATGCTCCCTCGGCCACGAAACTCCTGATGGGTCTGCTAAAGGGCGATGGCAGCGACCAGGAAATCTACCTCGACTTGGCGCAAGTGGAAGAGCGCAGCCGTAAATATGCGGACGCCGAGCGCTCCGCGCAGAAGGCCGGGGAACTAGCCAAGGATTCCGCGGACAAAGAAACTGTCTGGTTCATGCTCGGCGCTATTTACGAGCGGCAGAAGGAGTTCGATCGGGCGGAGCAAGAGTTTCGTGAGGCCCTCGAAGCGAACCCGAACAACGCGGCGGTTCTCAACTACTACGGCTACATGCTGGCCGACCGAAGCGTTCGCCTCGACGAGGCGCTATCGTTGATTCAGCGAGCGGTGAAGCAGGACCCCAACAACGGCGCATACCTCGACAGCTTGGGCTGGGCCTATTTCAAGCAGGGCAAGCTGGCCGAAGCGGAAGAGAATTTACAGAAGGCCGCGGCTCGGTCCGCTCACGACCCCACCGTGCTGGGGCATCTCGCCGAGGTCTACATGAAGCTGGGCCAAACTGAGCGCGCCGCTGCCCTTATGGAGCGAGCTCTCTCGGAATGGCAGCGCGCTCTTCCAGCCGACTATGAAGCCGATAAAGTGACCGAGCTCGACGCTCAGCTCAAGACGCTCAAGCGCGCTCTCGCTCAAAAATCGGCGCCGGATTCGGCGAAACCGCAGTAAGCTCCCCCGCATGGCCTTGCCGAAAAAGCGATCGCTGCGTCTGCGCGCGTTCGCGAAGATCAATCTCTGTCTGCACGTCTTGGGTCGCCGCCCGGATAATTATCATGAGCTGCGGACGATCTTCCAAACGATCTCACTCCACGACACGCTCGATCTTTCTCTCGTTCCGCAGAACGAAGTCTCGCTTGAAGTAAGCGACGCGGCGCTCCCGGCCAGCCCTGAGAATCTGGTGTGGCGCGCCATCGATGCAATGCGGAATGAGTTTAAGCTGGGCCTCGGTGTTCATGCACGGCTTGAGAAAAAAATTCCGGTGGCGCGGGGATTGGGCGGTGGGTCGAGTGATGCGGCTGCGGCGCTGATCGGCGTAATGCGTCTTGCAAAGAAAAAACTTCCGCTCGAACGACTAATGGAGATTTCTGCGGGCCTCGGCGCCGATGTGCCATTCTTTCTCTTCGGCGGCCGTGCCCTAGCGGTGAATCGCGGTGATGAAATCTATCCGCTTTCCGATACACCCACGCAATCCATCGTCGTCGTCTCGCCGCGAGACATCGGCGTGTGCACGAAGGACGCCTACGGATGGTTGTCTGCCGAATTGACAAAACGCGCAGAACCCCCTAAAATCTGGGGGTTCTGCGCTCTGTGCTGGAGCCGGCAGGAAAGGGTTGCGAACGATTTTGAGCAGCCCGTTTTCAGCCGTCATCCGCGCCTGAAGGAAATTCGGGACGGATTGCTCGAGCGAGGAGCCGCAGATGCCGCGCTGGCGGGTAGCGGGTCGGCGGTGTTCGGAATCTTCCGAAACCCAGCGCGTGCGCGCCGAGCCGCTCGTGCGTTTCCGGAAGATTCGGTTTTCGTCGTCGAAACTGTTTCCAGGGAAAAATATGCCCAGGCACTCGGCTGGCGTGTGACCGGTTGAAGGACTGACTTTGGCCGACGAAAAATTCAAGATTTTTTGCGGCACAGCGAACCCGGCGCTGTGCGACGCGATTTGCAGCTATCTGGGCGTCACTCGCGGCCGGGCCGAACATGGCCAGTTCAGCGACGGCGAGACGCGCTATCAGATTTTGGAAAATGTGCGCGGCGCGGATGTGTTCGTCGTGCAGCCTTGCAGCCGTCCAGTGGATTTCAACCTGATGCAACTGCTGCTGATGATCGACGCATTTAAGCGCGCGTCGGCCTGGCGCATTACGCCGGTGATTCCGTATTACCCGTACGCGCGGCAGGACCGGAAAGACCGGCCGCGGGTGGCGATTTCGGCAAAGCTGGTCGCCGATTTGTTGGAAACGGCGGGATCGAGCCGCGTACTTTCGCTCGATCTGCACGCGCCGCAGATTCAGGGGTATTTCAATATTCCGGTGGACCACCTGTTCGCGGCGCCGGTTTTGGTGGAGTATTTTCAGAAGAAGAAGCTGGGGCCGATGACGGTCGTTTCGCCCGATGCGGGCGGCGTCGAGCGCTCGCGCTACTTCGCAAAAAAGATTGATGCACCGCTGGCGATCGTCGATAAGCGGCGGATTGACGTGAACGTAAGCGAAGTGATGCACCTGATTGGCGACGTGTCCGGCCGCCCGGCGCTCGTTGTGGACGACATTATTGATACGGCTGGCACGCTCGTAAAAACGGCCGAGGCGCTCCTTGAGCATGGCGCGACGAAGGTGTTTGCGGCCTGCACCCACGCGGTACTCTCGGGGCCGGCCGTCGAACGCATAACAAAGTCGAAGATCGAAGAGGTGGTGGTGACGGATTCGGTGCCACTGAATGAGGTGGCGCAAAAAGTATCGAAGATCAAAGTGCTGAGTGTGGCGCCGCTTTTGGCGCGCGGCATTCAGTCGATTCACGAAGAAACTTCGATCAGCGAATTGTTTATTTAAGAGTTCGAACGGGAGAAGGCAATTATGGAAACGTTTACACTCGAAGGAAAATCTCGCGAAGGACGCGGCAAAGGCCCGGCGCGCCGCCTGCGCTTGACGGGCATGGTTCCGGCCACCCTGTACGGCGGCAAGAAAGAAGCCATTTCGCTCGCCGTAAACGCCAAGCAGGTCGCGAAAATTCTGCGCTCGGAAACTGGTCACAACACGATTTTCTCTGTCCAGCTCGATAGCGCTCAAGAGCGGGCGATGATGAAGGATTGGCAGGTCGATCCGGTGAGCGGCAAGCTATTGCATGTGGATCTGCTGCGGATCGCGATGGACGTGCGCATGCGCGTGAA
>Ga0153922_1000900_pt1 | contig 11128 bp, 11 predicted proteins | sample TSNJ006MetaG_FD_104723 | JGI IMG/M metagenome (GOLD analysis project Ga0153922, IMG submission 104723) | Attine ant fungus gardens microbial communities from New Jersey, USA - TSNJ006 MetaG | ecosystem: Host-associated > Fungi > Mycelium > Unclassified | place: USA: New Jersey, Brendon T. Byrne...
CGTTCCCAAGTCCGCCTTCGATTCACCTGGCAGCGTTACAGAACTTCGCCAGGTCGTCCTCGAGAAAATCAGCATTGACCGTCCATTCGCCACGCCTCCCATCGAATTCGCATACACCAAAGAGGATTTCCGCCGCGGGCAAGCCCTCCACATTCGAAAAGGCGGCGGCTGGCGCCCCTGGCTGCGAGTGTCCGTTCTGCTGGCGCTCTGCGTTCTCGGTCTCGTTAGCATCTGGAACGCCGGAAACTCCAATCAGGAAGCGGCAGTCTGGAGCGGGTTAACCGGTGCTATGCTGGCGATTGCTATTCTGTTGCGAACCGTCCGGGGGAAAAAGAAACACTACTTCGGTCCTCTACGTATGCATTTCGGCGACGAAGGCTTGCATCTTCAAGATCCTGCTTCGCAGGGTCGCGCACGCTGGGATCAGTTCCTCGGCTATCTGGAAGACCGCAATATTTTCCTCCTTTATCACAATCCCAAGCTCTACCGAATCGTTCCGAAGCGCATCCTGGGCCGGCGCGAACAGGAATTCCGCACGCTCGTCGAAACCAAGCTCCCCCGCTTCAATTACCGCAAGCCCTTTCCCGCAGCCAAGGTCGCAGTTCCGCCCGCATAGCGTCGCCGGTCAACCAAATTTCTATGAATGCCGCTTCGCTCCGTTTTGCTTTTCAGAAATTTTTCTCCCGATTGTCGGCGGGTCGACTGGCAAAATATTTTCCATCATTCGCGAGAACTTTCTGCGAACGCTTCGTGATTCCACGCGTTCAATCCATCGATCGAATCGCAAGACGCAGTCGCATCCATCCAAGCTATTGCAACCCAAGAGGTTCGGCTCGGGCCTCAACACATGGGATACGATTTGCTATCGATGATGCTCTCGTAATACGATGGCGTTATCGACTGGCAGTTGGAGGTTTTTACTAATGGAGAGAGCCCGCGTCCGCGTTTCTCCCAAATTCCAGATCGTCATCCCCAAATCAATCCGCGAGGAGTTACATATTGAGTCCGGCCAGGATCTCGTCATGTACTCGCTCGAAGGCACCATCCGGATTCTTCCACGTCGCTCCATCAAAGAACTCCGCGGCTCCGCTAAAGGCATGAGATGGAAAGAGGATTATCGTGACCATTCGGACCACTTCTGAGCTGTACCTCGTCGACTCCTCAGGCTGGCTCGAATACATCACCGAGGACTCAAAAGCCCCCGCATTCGCCCACTATCTCGAGAACGAGGCCGCCGTCATCGTCCCCTCGCTCGTCATCTACGAGGTCTACCGCCAGCTTGCTCGCCATCGCGGCAAACCTCTCGCCGATCGTTTTCTTTCGCAGGCGCTCCACTGCCGCGTCGTCCCGCTCGACGAGATGACCGCTCTCGCCGCCGCCGACGCCAGCCTCAATCACCGCCTCGCCATGACCGACGCCCTTCTCTACGCCACCGCCCGCGCCCACCACGCCCAATTCGTCACCGCCAACACAAAACTCCGCGGCCTCCCCGCCGTCATCATCCCATAGCTCGAAGTCGCCGCATTTCTACAGAGGGGCAAACGGCAGGACATTTCTAAAGAGCTTCGACGCGCGCCTTTTTTACACTTGGCAATTAGTTACCAGTGCGTTATCATTGGTCGTGCGCATCAGGCAAAACTCGCGCCGAGCGAAGCGGTTACAGCCAGCCATTGGCCGTCGACCTTCCACCCCATGCCTTACTCACGCGCTTTCCCGAATTCTAGCGGCCGGAACATGTCGTGAAAATGACGCTCAGTTCGCCACATCTACGATTTCTTCTTCCAGCATCCTGCATCTAGACTCAAGCCTCCAGAACCTAATCGCAAATCCGGAATTAGAATTCCATGTAACTCCCAGAAGAATCAGCGAATTAAAATTTTCTAATCGCAAATTTTTCGCGGTTTTTCGCGTCGCGTTTCAATCCAATGCAGCTCCGCTTCCCCTATCGACGGCTTCGCCTTCCAGCATCCAGCGTCTGGCCTCCAGCTTCCAGAACCTAATCGAGACACCGCGATTAGAATTTCTTGCAACCCCAACAAAACAAAGCCTGACTCCCAATTCTAATCGAGACAAAAGAGGAGTTTTGTCATCCGCTTTTCGCCGTCACCTACGCGTTGAAAGTTCCGATAAACCCCTCGATGACTCAGTGCCTCTGTGGCCATCTTGCGGCGCAACCTGTTGTAGGAACGTGAAAATGTCACCCTAACGGCCCGATGAAAGTGTCACCCCGTAGGGTAGAATTACCCACCGGCGTGATGCAGTTTGGTGTTTGCGTGATAGATCGAAATCTTTCCTTCGAGCGATTCGTGGATCTGAACTCTGGCCCCGGCAAAGCTGAAGCGTTGCGGCTGCGGCGGGATTTGGAAGCGGCGTCCGTCCCACTGCACGACGTTGTCATTGCTGACGTTGCGTTCGTAGATGAAGCAACAGATGCGGTCGAGGTTTTCGGGAACCGGACGCCAAGCTGTTTCTGACTCGCGCGGGGCGCGGCCGAAGCGGCGATTGTAATCGGGGAGGAAGTGGCGGAGCAGTGCGTTGGCGGCGTCGAGATCGGTCGCGCCCGCCAGGCGGAGTTCGCTGGTAAGACGATCCTGAAAGGTGCCCCATAAGCGCTCGATCCGTCCCTTCGCCTGTGGGCTGTTGGCAGCGATATAGGTAATGCCGAGTTGTGCCAAGGCGCGGCCGAACTGGGTTGGTTGGCGTTTGCCGGTGAGTTGTTCTTCGACCGACCAGTGATCATCGTTACGAACGAAGACGCCGTGGCGATCGCCGTAGAGGCTGAGAGGAATGCCGTAGCGGCGCAACAAGCGGTGGAGCAGGCGAAAATAGCCAAGAGCGTCTTCGGTGGGGAAGAATTCAGCGACGAGAACCTTGCGGGTGGCGTCGTCCAGGAAGCCGAGCAGGGTGAGTTGCGGGCCGCGATCTTCCAGCCAATGATGAAGGCTAGCGTCGACGAGCAGCATCTCGCCCTCGCGAGCGCGTGCGAGGCGGCGCTGGCGATGGAGAGGGGTTCGTCGTTTGCGGGGCGAGCCGAGTCCGGCGGAGCGCAATAGACGGCGAAGGGTCTCGCGGCCGAGGGAAATTCCTTCGTTATCGAGGAGCTTTTCACAAAAATGATGGTCGTTGAAGCCGGCGTAACGCGTACGAGCCAGACGCAGGATGCGCTCGCGCAGACGCTCGGGCAAGCGGCGAGGGCCGGGCCGTCCGCGACTGGCGTGTGCCAGAGCCGCTGCGCTGCCTTGCCGGTAGCGGGCTTTGAGGCGTTTGACATGCCGAGGCGTAATGGCGAGCAGCTCTGCGGCTCTGGCACACGCCAATTCCCCCTGCACACTAGCTGAAATGACTTCTACCCGTTGCAGCTCTTTCTGACTCAATGCAAATGTCTCCCTGTTCATGGGGTGACATTTTCACTGGGCCATTAAGGGGTGACAGAATTATCGGGCTACGACACGGAACACATATTTGGCTTTACAGCGGCGAAGCGAATTCTTATCCTGACAGGCTATGTGGTACGTGAACAATCTCTTCGACCAAACGCAGGTAGAATCGCTTTCAGCGAAAGGCTTCCTCGTTCGCAGTTCCGGCGGCGTGGTCCGGATCGAGAAGTATGATTGCGGTGCGGAATTGCGAAAGACCCCCGACGGCCGCTATCAGATGACCGTGATTCCCACGATCATGATGTGCGGCCAGTTCACTCGCTTGTGGGACGCGGGCTATCAGAAGTTTCTGCTATCGAACGACGGGAAGAAGTTTCCGGTGCTCGTACAACAGCTAGCGAATCTCCGCATATTCAACGAAGAGCTGCGCACCGCGCTCGGCGTGCCTACGTATTACAACGAGGCGATCGGCTCAACCTGCCAACTTAGCGTCTATGACCGGGTAAAGGGGCGCGCTGGTGACAACCTCGACCAAGCCGTTGGCGCGCAAGAAGAAGTCGAGCACTAGTTCACAAGCATTAGTTTACATCTGGGCCGTCCGCCAACCCCTCATATTTCCGCCACGAGGCGCCCTACCTGCGAATGTCCGTTGCGCGGCTTCGCGCCGTTCGTCCGCGCGCATTTCCCGCACAATCCAAAGAGCTCGGTGCGGTATCGCTCGACGCGAAAGCCGACGCCGCGCGCAACGTGGCCCAGAATGTGGGCTGGCAGCTTGATCGTCACATCCCGCAGCGCCCCACATTGGTTGCAGATTAAATGGTCATGGCGTTCGATGATCGGATCGTACCGCGCCGCCTCGTCGGCAAAATCGACTCGTGCAATCATTCCCCTTCGTTCCAGCCAGTTCAGTGAGTTGTAAATCGTCGCATACGCCACGCCCGGCCGGCGCTTTTTCACGGTTCGAAAGACTTCCGCCGCCGTTGGATGCGTCTTCACTCCACGGAGCATTTCCAAAACCACGCTTCGGTAGTGCGTTAGCCTTCCTGCCACTCGCATCTCATTTCCTCGATTTGGGATTTTGCCCGCGCTGGTACAAACTTTGATTCACGAAACGAGAAAAGGTTTTTCGTGCGATCAAATTTGTTAGTAAGAATTAGGCAAATTCCAGTTTTCGTACGCTGGAAATACCTGAAATGAAAACAGGGAGAGAAAAACGCTACTTGGGTGGTTGTTCGAGCTGGCGCCGCAGTTGCGCCACGTTCACCCGATGTTGCGCGACCATCCGCGAGCCGAGAAAAATCACAGGAACATCGTTTGTGTAGCGGTCGTGAAGGACTGGATCGTCATCAATATCCACTTCCCGTAACGTGGTGGCAAATTCTCGCACCAGCGGCACGATTGCAACGCGCGCTTCCTCGCACAGCGTGCAACCTTCGCGCGTGTACAGCGTAATCTCGCGCGGATCAACGATCGCCAGTCGCCCGTCTTCCGTTCGGGCGTAAAAATCACTCTCGCCCTCACGAAGTAACTGGCTTTTCACGAGCTCCGAAACCGCGTCGAGGACCTCCTCGCGCTGTTTGGGGTAATTTCCACCGACAAACTCGAACATTGTGTGGAGGTCGAGGGAATCACGTTCGAGTTGGTCGTACAGCGAAAGCACGCGCTGCGCTGTGGTATCCATTTTGGGCAGCTTCTTTGCCGCTCTATCTTACGGTTTTAGATTGTAATACCGCTGGAAGGTGCCGATGAACGGATAGAAAGCCCGCGCCCGATAAAGCTCCGCAATCTGCCGAATATGCCCAAGGTCGTGGCACGCCCATTCATTCAGAAATTGTCCTATGGTAACCGTTCCGGCTTCTTCGTGGTCGCCGGTCCGCGCAATGGCTGCAGTCGGCACATAGCGCAGCCAGGAAAGCGTGCGATCGCGTTCGTGGCAGAATTGCTTTAAATGCTCGCGGGCCTTGCCCGCATATTTACCCGCCTTATAAGCTGCCTCTTGATCGTAAGCTTGAAGCTTCGGATTTTTCTCTTCGAGCATTTTCTGGACGCGTTCGCGGAATCCGACCACCTCCACGTCGGCCAGATGCGCCAGCACTTCACTGATCGACCAGCGGTCCATTGCCGGCTTCCAATGCAACTGATCCTCGTTCGCCGCCCAAATGATTTTCTCAATGATGATGGGCGTTTGCTCCAGAACCGCCAGCCCCGGCAGCGAATCTGGACTCGATGAAGCAGCCATCAATACCCTCCTCGTTGACGAAGAATGAGAACCTTAATAACGATAATATTGCACACGTCCCGCCCATGCATACCGCTGATACTCATTTACCCCGCTTGTGCCGAAATCAGACGCATGGTAAACCGGAGTGCGAGGTCTTAGACGCAATGGCCGACGTTGTAGCACTAATGGACGATCTTTTTTTTCAGGCGAAGGTGATTGAGACGGCGAAGCATCTCGGCCTCGAACTGCGTATCTGCGGAACGCCCGATTCACTGCTGGCTGAAATCGCTCGGCAGACTCCAGCCCTCATCGTGGTGGATCTGAACGCGCGCTCCGAACCGCTCTCCGCCATCGAGCGCCTCCCGGCGAATGCTCGTCAAATCCCAATGGTCGCGTTTCTGTCGCATGTCCAAACCGCGCTGGCCGAAAAGGCGCGGGCAGCTGGCTGCCGCGAAGTGATGCCTCGATCGCTATTCACGCAGAACCTGGCAACCATCCTCGCGCAAGCCAAATCCCACCGATCATGAATTTGTGCCGAGTGGCTCTAGCGATCGCCGTGATCCTCGCGACTGCAGCTGCCGTGCTTTCGCCAGGAACAGCGCGCCCCCAAGGTAACTCCACGGCCGATGCGGCTTCCGCTCTTTCCGCCGCGCTGTCAGCGGCCTGCCGCGCGAATGAAACCCAATTCGCGAATTATCTGACGGCTGACAACGCCGCAGCCTTCCGCGCCCTTCCAGCCACTCAGCGTACTGCGTTTGTAAAACGCTTCGCTCTCACCGACGACCCTGGCAAGCCGCTCGCCTCTACTGACGCGCAGAATCACACAGTCCTCCGCTGTGAAGCGATGAAAGCTACAGTGGAGTATCGCTTCGGGGACGCCCGCGTCCATGACAACCTCGCCTTCATTCCAGTGACAGTGCTTAATTTGGAAAACACCGAATTCGGCCTAGTCCGCGAGAACGGCGCATGGCGGCTTATCTCGCTCGGTCTCGTGCTTCTCGATATTCCCCAGCTTGCGAAGCAGTGGGATGCGTCCGATCTTGCCGCGCGCGAAGAGGCTGCCGTGCAAACCCTTCGCGATCTCGCCGGCGCGATACAGACCTACAATCGCGCTTGGGGTAAGCTGCCCGAGTCGCTCTCGGCCCTTGGGCCCGCGCCACCTGGCCAGATTTCGCCCGAGCAGGCAGCGTTGGTCAGTGCCGATCTCGCAGCCGGGAAACAGAACGGCTACCTGTACCGATACCGCATCAATCCCGATGCGAGCGGCAATGACACGAAATTCGAACTGGCCGCCACACCTGAAAAATACGGCCAGAACGGCCGCCGCTCTTTTTTCTTTGATAGCGAAGGAAGAATCCACGGCGACGATAAGCACGGCATCGTAGCCACCCCGGAAGATCCCCTGATCTCAGGTGAAAAGTCGGAGTGACGCTGCGAGGCCCTCAGGTATAATGCCAGTCACGCGTTTGAACGAGAGAAGCCGGAAATATTTCCCGAAGGATCGCGAATGTCCCAAGTTGCGTCAGCAACGTCTCACTCAGCAAGTCTGGCGAAGCTGATCGCAGACCGGATCTTTCGCGGCGAAAGTGTCGCGCTGGATGCTCTCCGTATCGCCGCCGCAAACATCCTGCTCGTGCTTTGCGCTCACATTACGAGCCCGTTGCCATTCACGCCCGTTCCTATCACCGGTCAGACGTTTGGCGTGCTGCTCGTCGCCGTCCTTCTAGGTTCGCGGCGCGGAATGCTAACGTGCGTTCTCTATCTGGTCGAAGGCATCGCAGGCCTTCCCGTTTTTCAGCCGCTTGGCGCGCCAGGCCCGCTCAGGCTCGCCGGTCCCACTGCAGGCTATCTGCTCGCATATCCGCCGGCTGCCTTTGTCACGGGCTGGCTTGTCGAGCGTTTAATCGCCCACCGCTTTGGGGGTTTTACGACTCTTCGCCTCACTGGCGCTTTGATTTCTGGCGAAGCGATCATTTTTGCCGGTGGTTGCGCTTGGCTCGCGCTCGGGATGAGATTGGGTTGGACTGGCGCAATCTACGCGGGCGCGCTTCCGTTTATACCAGGCGAAATCATTAAGATCGCGCTGATCTTGGCCTTGCCCGCGGCGTCGAATTGGCGTGGAAACGCGCGTAGCATTGGGCTTTACGCGTAAACCTGGGGAGTGGTGAGACAGTCAGTGCGCAATACCATTTTCTAAATTCTGTTTTCCATTTTCCGATCTATGGCAACACCGAGCGTACCGACAAAACAATCTCCCGAAGAGCGCGTTCGCTCCGCGAATCAGCGTTTCTATGCCGCTTTCGAATCGCTCGACATGGCCGAGATGGAAGCTGCCTGGGCGCATGATGACAACGTCGAATGCGTACAGCCGGGCGGCGAATTGCTGCTCGGCTGGGACGAAGTCCGCGGCAGCTGGGCTCGCATTTTTGCGAATACCAAACGTGTGCGCATCGCGCTCAGCTCAATTTGGATTCGGGTCGAAGGCGATGTCGGTTGGGTTGCGTGTACGGAACACGTTACCACCGCTTTCGCTGACGGTTTTGACGAAGCCGTCATCCAGGCTACGAATATTTTTATCCGCGCCGGGAATGATTGGCTCCTCGTGGCTCATCACGCGTCTCCTCTTCCCGCCCCCGCTCGTTCAACGGTTCAGTAGCTGTCCAATACTTGCCCGCGGATTTCAGGCCCGCGCACTGTACGACTTTTTCCCGGTGTGGTAACCTACTTCCCTTAAGGGACCCAAAGAATAACAGCGCTAACTCCAAGGAACGCAACTACTGCAGTGGGTCCGACGGTCTTGAATCTGCGTCAACTCAGCCCTGCGTGGTGAAGAGCGTCTCCAGGATGGACCCCATGACGGCCACACCGGCAGCTTTGCCCAAAACTGCTGAGCTTCGCCTCGCACATTCGCCCGACAGCGACGACGCTTTCATGTTTTACGCGCTTGCTACGGGCAAAGTCCGTCTTCCCGGCGTGAAATTCACGCACATTCTGTCCGATATCGAATCGCTGAATCAGGCCGCGCGCAACGAGACTTACGACATCACTGCGGTAAGCTTCTACGGATATACGTTTGTTGCCGACAAATACATTTTGATGGATTGTGGCGCAAGTTTTGGCGAAGGTTACGGTCCGATTGTGGTCGCATCGCACCCGATTAAGAAAACTGAGCTCGCCGGACGCAAGATCGCAGTTCCGGGCACGCTGACTACTTCCTATCTCGCGCTCAAGCTTTTCGAGCCCAACATCGAGGTAGTCACGATGCCTTTCGACAAAATTCTTGATGCCGTACAGGCAAAAGAAGTGGAAGCGGGTCTGCTCATCCACGAAGGCCAACTGCTTTTCTCGCAAGCGGGCTTGCACCGTGTCGTGGATCTCGGCCAATGGTGGCAGGAAACTACCCAACTGCCGCTACCGCTCGGCGCAAATGCGATTCGGCGCGCGCTTGGAACAGAGCTCGGCTTGCAAGTGGCTCGTGTGATTCGCGACAGCGTTTCGTACGCCCTCGAACACCGCGATGCCGCGCTCAACTACGCGCTGCAGTTCGCGCGCGACATGGATCCCGTGCTCGCCGACAAATTTATTGGCATGTACGTGAACCGCTGGACGCTGGACTACGGCGAAGAAGGGCGGCGCGCCGTCCGCGAACTTCTCGATCGCGGCAAAGCTGTCGGGCTCGTGCCGTCATCCTTCAAAGTCGAGTTTCTTGCAGACGCCGCGTGAATTTTAATTACGCGGAAAGTTTTAGCGACAATTCTAGATTTAGGTGAGTGACCTGCTTTCGAAATCGCCCTTAAACCAAGCCGTCTCCCAAAGACCACCGTCGAAACATCGAAGTTGCAGTTCGTAACAGCGGCCTCCCGCCAACTCGTTTGGTTCGCGGGATTTCCCGCAATTCTCAACCTGCTGGCCATCAGATGGTTGCCTCTCAGCCCGCGCAACTGCTCGGCTGCGCGCTTATTCCGCGTCGCTCATGAGAAGATTGAGTTAGCGCTATGAAGAACCTGATTCAACAGGGACTCGCCCTTCGCGAACTTCTTCGCGAACGCATCCTCGTCTTGGATGGCGCTATGGGCACCATGTTGCAACAAGAAAACCTGACGGCCGCGGATTTCGGAGGCGCGCAACTTGAAGGCTGCAACGAAAACCTCAATCTCACGCGGCCTGACGTCGTTCTCGGGATTCACCGCAAATATCTCGAAGCCGCCGCGGACATAATCGAAACAAATACATTTGGCAGCACCCCTCTCGTTCTCGCCGAGTATGGACTCGGCGATCGCGCCCGAGAAATCAGCCGCCGCGCCGCTGAGCTTGCTTCGCAGGCAGTAAGCCAGTTCTCAAGAGGTTCGAAGCCGCGCTTCGTTGCAGGCTCGATGGGACCGACGACGAAAGCCATTAGTGTTACTGGTGGCGTGACATTTTCGCAGCTTCACAAAAATTACCTCGAACAGGCGCGCGGTCTCATCGAAGGCGGCGCCGACCTGCTCCTCCTCGAAACCTGCCAGGACACGCGCAATATCAAAGCCGGCATCCTAGCGATTCAAGATCTAACCCGCGAAATTGGCGCGCCCATTCCGCTCATGATTTCCGCGACCATCGAAGCTATGGGCACGATGCTCGCCGGACAGGGCATAGAAGCGCTGTGGGCGTCGCTCGATCATGTTGAGTTGCTTTCGCTCGGCTTGAACTGCGCCACTGGTCCCGAATTCATGACGGATCACATTCGCACCGTGCAGTCGCTTACCAGCCGATACGTTTCGTGCTACCCAAACGCGGGATTGCCCAACGAAGAAGGTCGCTACGGCGAAACGCCTACTTCGCTCGCGGAGCAGCTCGAGCGCTTCGTGGATCGCGGCTGGCTCAACATTGTCGGCGGCTGCTGCGGAACCACCGAGCATCACATTCGCGCGATCGCGCAAATGGCCGAAGGCAAGCCGCCGCGCCGTCCAGCCGAACAGAAACATCGCGCCGTCTATTCCGGTATCGAAATGATCGAAGCCGAAGAAAGCACGCGGCCGCTCGTTGTCGGCGAGCGCACCAATGTGATCGGCTCGCGCGCGTTCAAGAATCTGGTCGCCGCCGAACAATGGGAAGAAGCCACGGAAATCGCCCGCCGTCAGGTAAAAAGTGGCGCCCACATCGTTGACGTCTGCTTGCAGAGCACCGATCGCGACGAGATGAAGGACATTCCGCCTTTCTACGATCAGCTCATCCGCAAAATCAAAGCACCGCTCATGATCGACACCACGGACGCGGCCGCGATCGAACTCGCGCTCACCTATTGCCAGGGTAAAGGCATCATTAATTCCATCAATCTTGAAGACGGCGAAGAAAAGTTCGAACGCGTCTGCCCGCTCGCACGCTCTTACGGTGCCGCGATCATCGTTGGGTGCATCGACGAAGATCCCAATCAAGCGCAGGCGTTTACCCGCGAGCGAAAACTCGAAATCGCTGAGCGCTCCTACCAGCTACTCACCGGAAAGTACTGCATCCGTCCGGAAAATATAATTTTCGATCCGCTCGTTTTCCC
>Ga0153922_1000901_pt1 | contig 11113 bp, 12 predicted proteins | sample TSNJ006MetaG_FD_104723 | JGI IMG/M metagenome (GOLD analysis project Ga0153922, IMG submission 104723) | Attine ant fungus gardens microbial communities from New Jersey, USA - TSNJ006 MetaG | ecosystem: Host-associated > Fungi > Mycelium > Unclassified | place: USA: New Jersey, Brendon T. Byrne...
CCCCGATTATGCCGACCTCACCGGCATCGTCACCGCCGTGACCAGCAGCAGCCCACACCACATCGGCATAATCCGGACCTCGGCATAAAACGGATTATGCCGATATCGGCATAATCCGTTCCATGTGGTGGCCTGGGCCACCGAGGCGCTGGATGCCGAGCGGCGCCGGGCCTGGAATGACGCGCGGGCGATCGCGCGCGGCGAGGCCAAGTGGGGCCGTGGCCGGCCCAGCAGGGACGCCGCGCCGCGGCCGGGTCATGAGCGGGCCGGCAAGCTCAAGGGCGCCCGCTATGCGCTGTGGAAGAACCCGGAGGATCTCAGCGAACGCCAGAGCGCCAAGCTGGCCTGGATAGCCAAAACCGACCCCCGGCTTTACCGCGCCTATCTCCTCAAAGAAGGGCTGCGCCACGTGTTTTCGGTCAAGGGCGAGGAAGGCAAGCAGGCCCTGGACCGGTGGATCTCCTGGGCGCGGCGCTGCCGCATCCCGGTATTCGTGGAGCTGGCCGGCCGCATCGTGCGACACCGCGAGGCCATCGACGCCGCCCTCGACCACGGCCTCTCCCAAGGACTGATCGAATCCACCAACACCAAGATCCGCCTGCTGACCCGCATTGCGTTCGGATTCCGCTCCCCAGAAGCACTCATCGCTCTGGCCATGCTCGCCCTCGGCGGGCACCGACCCGCCCTGCCGGGCCGAACCAAACACCCACGGATCAGTCAGTAGGGCCACAAATTGCTCCGTTTTCATCAGATGAATCACGGATACGGCGCCGCTGCGTGGGTGGCCAGCTAGCTCTCGTGACAAAAACTGTTGCCGATCTGGGGATTTGGCCTCATTTGCGGCCTGTCTCGGATTGCCTGCTGCCGACACTCCGGGCGAACTGTCTCGACGCTGATGCACTTGCCTGCAGTGATGCGGCAATGATTCACTGGCTGATTCAACGATGCATTGGATGAGACAGGTCTGAAGCCCGTTCCGCCCGTCGATAAGAGCGGCCGCTGTGCGTGGCCGGTTGGTTCCCGTATTGCATCCGGAGGCCCAGACCGTCGACGAGATGCTCGCGGGTTGGCGTAATCAGCAACTGTGCGGCGACTTGGATCATGGCACGATCGCGGGGCGCTGCTGGATGTGCTCGCCGCGATCAAACGGTGCCACGACAGACCAGCAACGAACTCGCCTGCCCATGTGAGCTCTCGAACTCACCATGCCTGTACCTAACAGCCGAGTCAGACTCCGCCGGGTTTACTTCCAACCCGGACGGGTCGAATGCCCGTACCATCCGGCAAATACGGCAGGTTCGAATATGGAGGGTTACCGGTAAATTAACGCATTTTCGGTATCATATTGTGCACCAATGTATTTCAGATTTCTAGTAATTGCCGATAACTGGCAGACAGCCGCCCTATGCACCCGCGCAACCAATATTCGAGACGGCCTCGGGGCCCTCGCGAGCAGCGACTACCGCCTAGGAGGACGTGGCGCGCAGGGCCGCTGAAGGTGGCGCAGATTAGCGTTGTGATAGGCCTGGGTCGTAAGTGACGCGGACAGCCTGGGCGACCGACGCCGTGTTGTGATCCCAACTCAGCCCCACAACCTTGCAATTGTCGGTGCCGGCGCGGTCGAGGAATAATGCGCTGGGACGGTAAGCCACCGTCGCACCGCCTCCTCCGGTCAGACTGCCGAGGCTGAAGTACAGCTCCACTCCGCCGACAACCACTGACCCGCCCCACAGCTCGCCGTCGATGTCCTCCAAGCGGAACGAAAGCGTTTGCTCGGGGTCGCTCCGACGGCCGGTCTGCAGGCCCTTTGCGTAGAGACCCCAACTCGCGGGCAGATCTCCGGCGCGAAAGAGGTAATCGGCCAGCATCGCCCGGTCGACGTTGGCGCGGATCTGCGGGACGGTCGAAAAAGCCGCCGTGGCGCCCCACATCATCTTCAACAGCCACCGCTCAAGTTGTTCGCCGCTGACCAAATCCAGATGACTACCGCCGATGTCTTCGCGACTGATCTGGTCGAGGAAAAACCCGTCTAGGATCTTGAAGGCGTAGGCGGCCTCTGAATCGAGGGACGACAGGGCGTGATTGTGCCTCTGGCACAGAATATTTGAGCCGAGCCTGTTTGGTGGCAAGTCATCAACGCGTCCCTGCGGCTGCCACGGCAGGCCACCGATCCGAACCACTCTGCCGTCGCCGGCCTCGACCAGAACTCCCTTGCTGAGCCAATGCTCATTCGAGAGCTTGCCTTTACAGTCATTGGTCAACGCCGCATAGCAACCGTGAACCGATGATCCTGTGCGCGTCCCGAGAGCAATGCCGGGAATGCCGGCAGCTGCCACCGATGCGTCTCCGGATTGAAGTGACAGCTGGCAGTCGACCGCGCCGCGCCGCACGGGCACGGCTCAACATCGGCTGGGCCCAAACGAGGCCCGCGGCCGATGAAAGGAGCCGGCCGCTGCGGCGGCCCGAACGGCGTAGCAGACGTCACCCCACGACAGGTACCACAGAGTGGCCGGCGGCCCGGCCAGTATCCGACCCCGAGCTTGGCTGAACTCGACACGACACCGTCGATCGAGACGCCTCAAACCGGGTCCGTCACTGGAATCGCCACCCCACCTGGCCGACCGTATGTTGTACCGGTCTCGCCAACCCGGCACTGGCGCCGTTCGGTGCGAGGACAACCACCACCGGTGGCAATCGCGCGGCATGGCCGCTTGGGCTAGTACGATGACCAGCGGAGATGCAGAGGAATCAGGCGCGGGCATGTGATTTGCCTCACATGTGTGCGGGTTATCGGGGTTGAGCCGCCTGAAGAAGTAGAGGGGTTTGCGTTTCGGCCCCGCCCACTGATCTCCCAGGAGGTTTCGACAATGACCAGACCCGAAGTCGATGACGATGGGTCCCAGATCCCGGCACCGCGGAGCCTTGTTGCCAGCATCAGCCCAGCGGTGGTGGCCAGCGTCGTCGAGGCTGTCCAGCCGCGGAGCCGATCCGTTCTTGGTGCGCGGGACTGGCAGCGCGAATTCATGCCCGAGGGCCCCGATCTGGCCGCGACGTTCACGCCGGCCGGATACGACTTTGTGGCCCGTAATCACCAACTGCTCGGTATCGACTCGATCGTGGCGGCCACGAGCCACAATTTCGTCGACCGCTATGTACGCGCTCATCCCGAATTAGGAGACGGCATCAACCTGGCCGAGGCGTTTGTGCGGGCCCATCCCGGCATCGGCGGCTTCGACGCGACGCAAGCCTTCACCCGTGCCACCGAAGCCCTAGCGGGGCCGGATCTATTCGGCAGCGTGTTCGAAGCCGCCCGCGACTCGGTGGCGGCAGCGACCCGTTCGTACCACAAGGCGACGCTCACACCTGGCGCAATGACCCGCTGGCTGGAAGCGGTTGTGCCTCGTGTCGACATGGCGTCCTTCGCCGAGGTGCATGCCGCGTCCGCTTTCGGCGCGGCACTGTCACGTTGATTGAACAGTGTAGTGGCGCAGTTGGGTTTGAAGCAGTCGCGACGGAACACCGTTGGGTCGTTCACATTTCAGGCGGCAGCGTCGGGCGCGGTGACCTGACGCCAGACCGCGAAGCGGTCGGCCATCTCGGTTCGCCATTCGGTCGCGCTGAGCAGATGCCGTCGCGGCCGGAAGTGTGCGGAGATGCCGCTGAAGGCGGACAGGAACCGTTGCGCATGCCGCGACGATTTGAAGCGTTTCATCGCCCGTTCGCGTTGTCGGGTGGGCTGATGAGAGTTCTCGGCGCGGTTGTTCAGATACCGCGACCGCCGGTGCTCCACCGACGACAGGAGCTCGCGGTGGGCGACCTGGTAGCTGCCCAGCTTGTCGGTGACCAGCACGCGCGGCACGTACCGCAGGCCCTTGAGCAGCTTACCGAAGAATCGCTTGGCCGCCACCGCGTTTCGGCGTGACTGGACGAGAACGTCGAGCACGTTGCCGTGCTGGTCGACCGCGCGCCACACGTACCGCAGCCTGCCGTTGATCCCGACGAACACCTCGTCGAGGTGCCACTTGTCGCCGTTCCGCGGGCGCCGCCGGCGCAGCCGGTTGGCGTAGGCCTGCCCGAACTTGGCGCACCACCGCCGGATCGTCTCGTAACTCACCGCGACACCGCGTACGAGCATCAGCTCCTCGACCTCACGGAAGCTGAGCGGGAACCTGAAGTACAGCCACACGCAGTGGTTGATGATCTCGACCGGGTAGCGGTGGCCCTTGTACGACGGCGTTGCGGTGCTCACCCCACGAATCCTCCCAGGTCGCCCACACCCACCAACGTGACAGTGCCCCGGTACCCCCGGTGGACCCGCAGCGGCTCAATGCCGCCGGCTCGGTGTATCTGACGCGGCCGTCGCGGCCGCATTTCATCCGCACCCGCGACGAGTTTTCCTGGCGAACAACCGAATTGCTGGATTCGATCGCGACCGGCACCATCACCGTCGCTGCCAGTGCACACTATGCCCTCGAGGACGCTGCGCAAGCGCACCGCGACCTGCAAGACCGGAAAACCATCGGGTCGGTCGTGTTGACCCCCCAGGCGGGCTGACCTTGATCTTCGCTGTCGAGCCCGCCGCTACATGAGGCGGCGGTGCACCTCGAACGCCAGGCACAACTCGGCGACGTCGCGCGGACGCGTCAGGGAACGGCCGGTGCGCTGCTCGATGCGGTGCATCCGGTAGCGGACGGTGTTGGGGTGACAGAAAAGTGCTTCCCCCACACTGCGCATCGACCCGTCGTGGTCCAGCCATGCGCGAAAGGTATCGAACAGGACTTTTCGTTCGTTGTCAGCGAGGTCGGCGAAACACTCGATTGTTGGAGAGGCGAGCTTGACCATCACCTCGGGCGCGCTGACAGCGGCGGTCGCCAGGATCGAACCGTCGAACACCGACACCTGCGAACCCGGGTCGGCCCGGCCCTCCAGTGAGATCCGCGCCTGGTGCAGTGCCTGCGCGGTGTCGCGCAAGTCGTCGAAGCGGGCGCTCACCCCGACACGACCGGTGGCTATCCGGGACAGCAGCCTCAACACGGCCGCCAGGTGCCGGTCGGTCAGGACTCGCACGATCCCGACGTGTTGGTCCGGCAATAGGTGCCATGCGGACAGGGCGTCCAGGCCGCGGAGTTTCGACTCGATATCCGGTGGCGCGTCGTGCCCGGCGGTGTTTGCCGCGACCACCACGAACGGACCAGTAATCGGTAATCGAAGGTAATCGGCGGCTTCCCACAGGCTCGACCGTTCGAACAGCCGCCCGTGCAGCAGCGCGTCGATGAGCATCGAGCGTCGCGTTGAGTCGCCAACGCACCGGCGGGTGTGCTCCCGGCGGTAGCCGGCGGCCATCGCCGCGGTGAACACGTTCTGCGCTTTCATCAGCTTCGCGGTCAGCTCGCGCACGCCATCCGTGCTCAACTTCGGCCTGGTCGCGGTCTGGGCGACCGCCGACTCCCACAACTGCGCGAAGCCGACCCGGTATGCCTCCATCACCGATGACAGTGGCACCCCGATACTTGCCCGATCGGCCCCGGCCTCGGTAGCCGCGGTCGAGTCGAAGTCGGTGTCGGCGGCGAGGGATGCAAAGATCGACCGTACGATGGCCGCGCACGTAATGGCGAGCACTTCGAACGGGACGGGCGCAGCCGAGCGGTACAGTTGCACGTCGCGGCTGACGGTCCGCGCCAACAGGATTGACAGTTCATCGGTTCGCTGGTGCAGCTCATCGGCAACCTCCGCAACCTGTTGTTGCACGCGGTTGTCTTGCATGTGTCGCAGATTATGTCGTAGTGGAGCGCGGGCGATTGTGTTCCCGATACGAAGGTGAGTCTCACCGTTGTAGGGTCACGCGAAGCCCGTGAGGCTGGCGAGCAGGCGCAAGCTTTCCTCGAATCGGGAACCAGGGTCGGCGTGATAGGTGACCAACATCTGACGTTGATCGGGTAGGTGCAGGATCGTGTAGTGCAGATCCAGGGGCCCGACTTGCGGGTGGTAAAACTCGGTGGGACCGGTACTTCGATGCTTAACGTCGTGACGCGCCCACAACGTGGCGAACCGCTTGCTGGCAAGGCTGAGTTCGCCGATGAGCCCGACGAGTTCGCGATCGGGTGGCTCCGCGCCGAGCACGGCTCGCAAAAACGGGACAATCCGAGTCGTGAACTTGTCCCAGTCACGGTAAAGCATGCGCAGCTCGGGCTCGAGAAACGCTGCGCGCAGGATGTTTTCGCCGGGCGTGAAGAAGCGTGACAGCGCTCGGGCCAAGCTGTTGGACGCGAGGATTGTCATGTTCCTGTTCACGACGAACGCCGGAGTCAATGGCCAAGTGTCAATGAGGGTTTGCACGGCTGGGTCGAATCTCTCCGGGACTGAGCGCCTGCGCCGCCGCGGTGCCGGGCGCGCCAATTCCCGCAGATAGCTGGCGGCGTCATCGTCAAGTTGCAAGGCTCGGGCAAGCCCATCAAGGACTTGGTCGGACGGCTGGTGGTCTCGTCCCTGCTCGAGCCTGAGGTAATACTCGGTGCTGATGCCGGCGAGCATTGCGACTTCTTCGCGACGCAGTCCCTCGACTCGTCTGCGCTCGCTGTCGGGCAGGCCGACATCGGCCGGCTTGAGCAATTCGCGGCGGGCTCGCAGGAAGCTCGCCAGCCCGCTGGATGTCTCCACCGATCAAGGGTAAGACGGCTGTCTCAGGGAAGAGTGACCCTGGGATTACCAGGAACGACATGGTCTGGATACCGGCTCGGTGCGGGCGCATGTTTGTCACATCGGAAATAAGCGCCTCGCCAGTCGGCGGGTACGAAGAGAGTGAAAAGGTGGTCCGCTATGCCTGCACTCAGCTACGGGCTGACAACCACTGCCGCAGAGATCGTCCGCGACCTGGATCTACACGGGCAACGTGTTGTCGTGACGGGCGCCAGCTCGGGGATCGGCGCTGAGACCGCCCGCGCGCTCGCATCGGTCGGCGCGGACGTGACACTGGCAGTGCGCAATCTCGAGGCCGGCACGAAAGTCGCGAACCACATCGCCGAATCGTTACCGCCGGGCGGGGGAGCGCTAAGCGTGGGCGCGCTGGACCTGGCCGATCCCGCCACGGTGGCCGGCTTTGTCCGCGCCTGGACGGGTCCGTTGCACGTACTCATCAACAATGCCGGCGTGATGGCACTGCCGACGCTTACCCGCACGGCATCCGGTTACGAAATGCAGTTCGCCACCAATCATCTCGGCCATTTCGCGCTGGCCACCGGCCTGCACAGGGCCCTGGCCACTGCCGAACGCGCCCGCGTCGTCTGCGTCGCCTCGATCGGGCATTTGTTCTCCCCGGTGGTCTTCGACGACCTGCACTACCGGTTCCGCCCCTACGACAGGTGGACGTCCTACGGCCAATCGAAGTCCGCGAACGTGCTGTTTGCCGTCGGTGCGGCGCAACGTTGGGCCGACGACGGCATCGCGGTCAACGCGCTGATGCCGGGCAACATCGGCAGCACTGCGCTCGCCCGACACATGAGTGCCGACGACCTTGCGACCTTGGGGGAACAAACCATTCTGGCGCTCCCGCCGGAGAAGACGATCGAGCAAGGTGCCGCGACGTCGGTCCTACTGGCGGCCAGTCCCGATGTTGACGGTGTCACGGGCCGCTACTACGAGGACTGCGCGGAGGCGCAACAGGTAACCGAGCGCGGCGACCATACGGCGGGGGTTGCTCCTTATGTACTCGATCGCAACAACGCCGAGCGTCTCTGGCAGATTTCCACTGCGCTGACGCACTAGCTATGCCGCACATGAGGTCGTGACGGGATAACGGCCCACGACGGGGGCCATAAGCTGGACCGGTGGAGTTGCGGGAACTCACGGCGTTCGTGGCGGTGGCCGAGGAGGGCGGGATGTCGGCCGCCTCCCGCCGACTCCACCTCAGCCAGCCCGCATTGTCGCAGACCGTCAGCTCGCTTGAGCGCCAGCTCGGCGTCAGGCTCCTGGAGCGCGGCAGTACCGGGGTGCAGCCGACAGAAGCCGGCCGTGCCCTACTCGCCGAGGCCCGCGCGATCCTGGCCAGGCACGATCAGGCCCTGCGCCGGATGGCTGAGTTCACCACCGAAGGCGGCGGCGTATTGCGGCTCGGGGTGCCGATGGAGCTGCCCGCGCACCTGTTGCACAGCGCGCTTGAGAAGTTCACCGCGAACTGTCCGGACACGCGGGTGATGCCTCGCCACTTGTCCACGGCCGCACAGATTTCCGCGTTGCGCAGCGGCGAGATCGATGTCGGCCTGGTGCGGGAGCGGCCCCCCGCAGAAGAATTCGACGCGATGCTGGTGGTGCGCGAAAACCTCGGCGTGCTGCTGGCTTCCGAACTCGCCGCAGGGCTCGTCGGCCCCGATGGTGTCCGGCTCGACGCGCTGACCGGACTGCAGTGGCTTTGTTTCCTGCGATCCGACAGCCCGGCCTGGCATGACGAAATTACGGCCATCTTGCGCAGCCACGGGGTCGATCTCGGCCCACCACCACCCGAGGACCAGCAGCTCATCGCCGAGGTGAAGCTCGCTGCGGTCACCGCGGGTGGCTCGTTCGCGCTGGCACCGGAGAGCTGGCCGCACCCCATTCCGGAGTCCGTGACGTGGAGTCCGCTCGTCGGTCACCCGTTGGTGCGGCGCACCTGGGTGGCGTGGCCGGCCAATTCGCGGCGCCGCGACATCGGCCAGCTGGTCACCGCGTTCGAGGTGCCGGCGGATCAGTGATCATGGCGCGATCGCGACCTGACCGCCGGTGGCCTGCAGGACCGCACCGTTGATGTAGCTGGCCGCGGGCGAGGCGAGGAACGTGACCGCGTTGGCGATCTCGTCGGGGGCCGCCGACCGGCCCAGCGTGGTGAGCGCGGCAAGGACGTCGGTGAGGCCGGGAGTGACTGCCGTACCGGGTGTTTCGGTGGGGCCGGCCTGCACCGTGTTCACCCGGACCCCGTCGCGGCCGAACTCGTCGGCCCACACCCGCGTCAGCAATTCCAGGCCGGCCTTGCTCGCGCCATATATTCCCGCGCCCCGCGCCGGTATACCGGCCGCGACGGTGCTCAGGTTCACCACGACGCCAGCACCACGCTCGGCCATGCGGGGCGCCAGTTGCTGCACCAGGATGTAGGGCGCCCGCAGGTTCAGGTTGATGTGCTCGTCGAAAAACGCGTCGTCGGTCTCAGCGGTCGCGGCGAACCTGTAGACGCCCGCGTTATTGATCAGGATGTCGACGGCGCCGGCCTCGGCGGCCAGGCGGCGCACGTCGTCGGCGTCGCCGAGATCGGCCGAGATGAAGCGCGCTTTGCCGCCCGCGTTTTCGATTTCCTGAACCAACTTCGGGCCGCGCTCGGCGCTGCGCCCGTGCACGACGACCTCGGCGCCGAGGGCGGCCAGCTGCAGAGCGATCGCGCGGCCGATGCCTGCGGTCGCCCCGGTCACCAATGCGGTCGAGCCTTTCAGTGTGTTTGTCGTGTTCGTCATTTTTGATTCAAACCTCTCGCAGTAGTCGGCCTCAATGGGTCAGGTGGCGGTCAGCGGTGCTGATCGCGCCAGGCGATCATGTCCTTGAATTCGGAGAAGTCATACCCATCGTCGGTGGGATGAATCTCCGTGGTGAACAGGGTGACGCCCTCGGCGAGGAAGGCCTCAGCGTTGTCACGTCCGGTCCAATGGACGGCGCGTTCGATTTGCTTTTCGTCGCGGCCGGCCTCGGCGACCAGGTCCTTTAACAACGCGTTCTTGCGGCGATACTCCTGCACGCGGGCAAAGGTGTGCCAAATGTCGGCGTGTTTCGCGACGATCGGCAGCGTGCGCCGAACGCCCATCCCGCCGATGAGGATCGGGATGTCACGCACCGGCGGCGGCACCAACACTGCGAGCCGCTGTTCGATACGGGCCACGCTCTGCTCGAACAGGTCCATCCGAGACGTGACCGTGCCGTACTCGTATCCGTAGACGCTGTAGTCCTTTTCGTACCAGCCCGCGCCAAGGCCGAGGATCAGCCGCCCACCGCTGACGTGGTCGACGGTGCGGGCCATGTCGGCCAGCAGATCGGGGTTGCGATATCCGATGCCGGTCACCAGCAGCCCAATCTCGGCGCGGCTGGTTACCTCCGCCCACGACGCGAGCGCGGTCCAGCCCTCGAAGTTGTTCACCTCGGGCTGGTCGGGCAACAGCTCGGGCAGGCCGTCCGCTGACGGGACGCTGAACACCTTGTGGAAGTGGTCGTAGCCGAAGATCGCATCGGCACCCAACTCCTCCGCGTTGATCACCGCTTCCCGCCAGGTCCGATAGTCGGGGGTGCCCCCCGGCCAGAGCTGGACACCCACCCGAATGGAGTCCGTCATGGCTGTCTCCTTTCCGCGGCACCCTGTGCGCCGTCGACTTTAGAAGCTTCCTTGGGGGACCCGACGATGCCGCGTGCCCATTGCGGCCGCTAATGGCCGCTATAAACCAGCCGTAGGTCGTGAGTTCCGGGGCGGACCCGAGCTGCACGCAACTCCGGCCGCGAACCGGGCTATTGGGCCGGCGGATCGCGGCTATCAGGAACCGGAATCGGGCAGCGGACTTACCGGGGGGATGGTCGCGTTTTGACGGTCAGCGGCCACACCGCCGCAGTCCTACAAAGGAGGTGCCGTGATGACCATCAGGCACTTAATCATCTCTGGGGCAATGGTGCCGATCGTTCTGTTGGCGCCGGCGTGGGCGATGCTCGCGACTTCCGCCCCTGCGGGGGCCACGCCGACAGGAACGGCGGAGCCTGACCGCCACCACGGTGGCCCGAACTACTGGCCCATCACCGGCGCTCGCGTCGGCGCTCCGAGTGAGGGCGAGGTCAGCAGCTACGGGGGCAGCCACAAGCATTTGTGGGTCGAGCAGGAGCTATACGGCCCGGGTGTGGTTGTCGTCCCCCACGTTGACACGACCGTGCACCAAAGCCGGTGATTCAGCGACCGGAGATCCCTTCTCACACCCTTCTCGCACTCAATAATCAAGAGAGGAACGAAAAATCATGACCACCAACATCCGAACCATCGCGAAAACGTCGACTATCGACACCATCGCCGGCATTTTGGGCCGATACGGCCTCGTGCTCGTGATCGGCTGGATCGGCGCACTGA
>Ga0153922_1000903_pt1 | contig 11091 bp, 15 predicted proteins | sample TSNJ006MetaG_FD_104723 | JGI IMG/M metagenome (GOLD analysis project Ga0153922, IMG submission 104723) | Attine ant fungus gardens microbial communities from New Jersey, USA - TSNJ006 MetaG | ecosystem: Host-associated > Fungi > Mycelium > Unclassified | place: USA: New Jersey, Brendon T. Byrne...
ACCCGGAAGCTAAGCCTGCCAGCGCCGATGATACTACCCACCAGGGTGGAAAAGTAGGACACCGCCGAACACACAAACAGAAAATGCCCCCGGAATTTATCCGGGGGCATTTTCTATTCGCTTGTTCTGTTACTGGATGGCCTGACCCCGATGGCCGGTCCAGAGTTCAATCGCGAGTTACTTCTGAACAGGGATTTGAGGACCAACTGCAGCGGACATCGACAGAGATAAGGCTTCCCGCTCTACCTCGACGACGTTGCGGCCGGCACCCGCGAGGTCACCGTGTTGTTTGCCGATCTGAACGGGTTCACCAAATTCTCCGAGGAAAACCCGCCCGACGTTGTGCGCACGATGCTGAACACGTACTTCGAGGCCGTGCTTCCCGCCATCCGGGCCGTCGGCCGACGCGTCGAAAGCTTCATCGGCGACGCGGTAATGGTGACGTTCAACGTCTCAGCCGACCAGCCCGACCATGCCACGAGGGCCGCGCGAGCCGCGCTCGACTTCCAGGATGCCGCCCAGCACGTTGCGACCCGTCACCAGTCATGGCCGAGGTTCCGCACGGGAATTAACACCGGCTCAGCCCTCGCTGGCGTGGTCGGGGATAACGGACAACGGGCCTACACCGTACTGGGTGACACAGTGAACGTTGCCGCCCACATCGAAGCGCTGGCACCTGTGGGAACGGTTGCGATCAGCGACGTGACATATCGCGCACTCGCGAGCGCCCAGGCCACCTCACTCGGCACTTTCACAGTTAAGACACGTGACGAACCCATCGAAATCTGGCGGCTTGACAGCCTGGCATGAAAAGACGTCAGTCGAAAAGCGTAAATGCGGCGGACTTTCTGCTCTTCTCGAGTTCGAGGAGGGCCCGCTTTCGGTCCAGCCCGCCCCCGTACCCGGTGAGGCTGCCGCCGGCGCCGATCACCCGATGGCACGGCACGATGATCCCGATCGGATTGCGCCCGTTGGCAAGTCCCACCGCGCGCGATGCGCCGCCCGCGCCGATCTGGGTGGCGATCTCGCCGTACGACCGTGTCTCGCCGTACGGAATCGTTTGAAGGGCCGCCCACACGCGTCGCTGAAAGTCCGTGCCCGCCAACTCGAGATCCAGATCGAAAGCCGTCAACTCGCCGGCAAAGTACGCGGCAAGCTGCTCAACGGCATCGGGGAAGGCGTCATCGTTTAACTCCCACCCGGCCCGGCTGGGTTCGTGTGTCTGTCCCACCATGCGCAGATGATTCAGCGTATTGTCCCGGCCGGCCAATGTCAGCAGGCCGACAGGGCTGTCGATCGTTCGAAAATGTATGGTGCTCATGCAATCTCCTTTACAGGCCAATGATTGATCGGATGGTCGAGTGACGCCCACAGATGTTGCGTCGCGTACGACCGCCAAGGGCGCCACCTCATGCTGTGGTCGGTCAGTGCGCGGACGTCCGCCGGTAGGCCGAGCTGCTTGGCGGCCGCACGTACTCCGCCGTCTGCCACCGGAAATGCGTCGGGATCACCCAGTGCGCGCATCGCGATGACTTCGGTGGTCCACGGGCCGACGCCGGGTAGCGCCAAGAGCTGGCAACGCGCGCGTTGCCAGTCACATCCGGGACTGAGCGTCACTGAGCCCTCGATCAACGCTGCCACCAGCCCAGTAAGACTGCGCCGGCGGGACTTTGGGAATGCCAGAACGGCGGGATCGAGGTCGGCCAGTTGCTCGACGGACGGGAAGATGTGCGTGAGTCCACCGCTAGGGTCGGCGATCGGTGTGCCGCAGGCCTTTACGATCCGCGCGCCATGAGTTCGCGCTGCCTTCACCGACACCTGCTGGCCGATCACCGCTCGTATCGCCAACTCGTGCTCGTCCACCGCGCGCGGAATGCGCTGGCCGGGGTGCTTTGCCACCAGCGGCGCCAAATCGGGATCGGCGGACAGAAACTCGACCACGGCCTCGGGATCCGCGTCGAGATCAAGCAGCCGCCGGCACCGCGCGATCGCGGTCGACAGGTCCCGGAAATCGTCGAGCTGCAGCCAGCACTGAACATGGTCGGGGGCCGGGGTGAGGCTGACGATCGCGCTGCCCACCGGGAGTCGCAGGGTCCGGCGGAACGCGCCGTCGCGGACCTCCTCGCAACCGGGCACCGCGGTCGCAGCCAGGTGCCCGAAGAGACCCTCGACCGCGAACGGTGTGCGGGCCGGCAGCCGCAGCGACACCACGCCGGTGGCCTCTGCCGGGTCATGGGCACCGACTGGGACATGGGCACGGACGGGGTCATGGGCACGGACGGGGTCATGGGCACGGCACGCAGCCTTCCGGCGTAATTCTGTCGGGGTGGTATCGCAGACCTCGCGGATCGTCTCGTTGAACTGTCTGATGCTGGAAAATCCCGCCGCAAACGCGACGTCGCTGAACGGCAAGTCCGTGGTCTCGATCAGCACACGCGCCGTCTGGGTTCGCTGCGCCCGGGCGAGTGCCAGCGGGCCGGCGCCCGCCTCGGCCTGCAACAGGCGTTCCAGCTGGCGCGGGGTGTAGCCCACCCTGGCCGCCAGACCGTTGACACCTTCGCGGTCCACCGTGCCGTCTGAGATCAAGCGCATCGCCCGCGCCACCGCATCGCCTCGGACATTCCACTCTGGAGATCCCGGTGACGCGTCGGGTCGGCACCGTTTGCAGGGCCGGAATCCCGCTCGCTGCGCGGCCGCGGCGGTGGGGTAAAAGCGCACGTTGCGTGCGAACGGGGAGCGCGCCGGGCAGCTGGGTCGACAGTAAATCCCGGTCGTCAGAACCGCGGTTACGAACCAGCCGTCGAACCGGGCGTCCTTGGACTGGATCGCTCGATAGCAGCGGTCGAAGTCTTCGTGCATATACCGACAATTACACGCCCCCACCGACAACACTGGCGGAAATCCGACATCGCGCTGGTTAGCGGCCTAACGTTGCATGACACCGAAACTCGACCCGCTCCTCGGCTTACACTTCCGACGTGTTCTCGGAGACGCGTTATGCGCTGAACGGGGACTTGCGCGTCGCCTATCGCACGACCCGCGAGGGTCCTCGTGACATCGTGTTCGTTCCGAACTGGTTCACCTGCTGCGAACACCTGCCGGAGCTGCCCTCCCTTCAAGGGTGGGTCGAGGCGATGACATCGCTGGGTCGGCTCATCTTCTTCGACCAGCCGGGCACGGGAGCGTCCGATCCCCTCGCGCCGGGCGCGCTGCCGATCTTGGAGCAATGGGCCGACAGCATCACCGCGGTGCTCGACGATCTAGGAAGTCGCGAAGCGGTCCTCCTCGCGAGCGCTGGCGCGTTCGCGACGGGCGCCATGTTCGCGGCGACACATCCGTCCCGCACCACCGCGCTGGTTGTGCTCCAGGGCTACGCGGCTCCTTGGACTGAACGCACTGACGGGGTCGATTCCGAGGAAGTCCTCGCTGCCATGGTCGCCTCGTGGGGCACGGGGGAGTTCGAACATGTGATCAATCCGGACATGCCGTGGAACGAGGAGATCCGGGCAGCCTGGGCACGGCATGATCGCCTGGCAGCCAGCCCAGCGACTTATGCTCTCGTGCTGCCGCTCGTGATCAAAGTCGACGTGCGGGCGGTGCTTCCGACGATCCGCGTGCCAACCCTCGTCGTCCAGCAGGCCGACGACCCGTACGTCGTGCCCGCGATGGGCAAGTACGTCGCCGATCACATATCGGGCGCGAAGTACGTCGAGCTGCCAGGGCGCAACATGTACCACTTCGTTGAACCGTGGCGCGAGTCTTTTCACGAGATCGCCGAGTTCGTCACCGGCCAACAGACCGACGTGGCCGACGACCGGGTTCTCGCCACGGTGCTCTTCACCGACATCGTGGACTCGACGCGCCGCGCGGCGGAGGTCAGCGACCGTGACTGGCATGCGCTGCTTGATGCGCACGACGCCGTCGTCCGGGCGCAACTGTCTCGCTTTCGAGGCCGCGAGGTGAACACGTCGGGAGACGGCTTCCTCGCGATGTTCGACGGCCCGCAGCGAGCGATCCGCTGCGCGATGTCGATCCGCGACGCGGTGCAGGCGCTCGGCATCGAGGTGCGTGCCGGGTTGCACACCGGCGAGTGCGAGGTCCGCGGGGATGACATCGGTGGGATCGGGGTGCACATCGGGGCGCGCGTGAGCGCCCTGGCAGGGCCGAATGAGGTGCTCGTGTCCAGCACGCTGCGCGACCTCGTGATCGGGTCAGGACTCGAGTTCGAGGAGCGCGGCTCTTACCAGCTCAAGGGCGTGCCCGGCGAGTGGCGCCTCTTCACCGTCGCTTCTCCGTAGCGATGGGTTTCGGCGAAGCTCATTTCGCCCGCCGGAACCGTCGCGTATTCCGCGCCCGAGCAGTTTCGTTGCCCCAAAATAGGCAGGTTCAGCGATGGCCGCGAGTCGATCGACGGCGGGGCCGGGGCGTGGAGAATTAATACTGCGCGCACATCGCTGGCCGAAGACACCTACTTTTGGGCCGAATCGGGCGGCCCTGCGGCCCCGAACAGTTCGAGGTAGCCGGCGCGGCCGAACACCCGCGCGGCGTCGATCGCCGACGGCTGGCCCGCGGCCGGGTCCGCCCCGGCCGCGACAAGCAACTCCACGACCTCGTCCTCGCCCTTGAACACCGCACCTGCCAGCGGCGTCTGCGCCCGGTCATTCGCCCGGTTGACATCGGCGCCCCGGTCGGTCAGCGCACGTACGGTGTCGGGGTGCCCGTGGTAGGCGGCCAGCATCACTAGCGTGTCACCGGCGCCGTTGGTCAGGTTGACGGGCACACCGGCATCCAGATAGGCGGCCAGCGTCGCGGTGTCGCCGGAACGCGCCATGTCGAACAGCCGACCTGCCAGCTCCGCGATGGCTTGTTCGGGCTCGGTCACGTACCCGAACCTACGCGCCCAGCACAGCCCCACAACGTTGCGCCATATGAGGTCCAACTGAACCAATGAGCCGCACCCGGGCCAAGGAGGTCAACCTCAGGGTTTAAGCGTGGCAGGCTGCTTCCTGGGCGAGCTGCGCCCGCGAGGTGAGGCCCAGTTTCGTGTAGGTTCTCAAACCCGCACGGCGGGTGGGACGCTACCCCGAACTGCCCAGCGCGGGTTCATGACTGTTCGATGCCGGTGCGGCGCAGGCCGTCGACAAATACGGCAACCATGCGCTGGTTGTACGCGAGTTCTTCGCCGGGCACCCGCTGGCACAGGAGAGCGACGGTGTGAATGAGGTCCTTGGCGGTGACGTCGTCGCGGATCTCGCCGGTCGCGGTCGCGGCCGCCATAGCGACTCGAGCACGGGTTCGAGTCGCTGCGTGAACATAGCCGGGCAGGGCGTCGAAGGCGGGATCACCCGAATGCAGAGCGGTGGCCAGTCCGCGCTTGGTCCCGCCGAACTGCGCCATCGCCGCCGGCTTCGCGCACATCGTGCTCGGGCTAGCGAACCCTTACCCGGTCGGCGTCGCTCGGTGGGTCGCCGACGAACTCATCAACACCGCCGGATAGCTATTGCGTGGCGGCGGCGGAGACCTCACCATGGAGCGATGAGTAAGGTAACCCTAACTACTAGGTTGCCGATTCCAGCCGAAACGGCGTGTGCCCTGGCACGTAAGCCTGAGATGATGAAGTATCTGTTGCGTCCGGTCCTGCATGCTTACCGTCTCGACGTTCCCGAGCTGATCGAAGTCGGCACCCAGGGGTCAGCTCGGTTGTGGTGGTTTGGAGTGGTTCCCGCGTGGACCCATCACCTGAGCATCAAACAGCTCGAACCCACCATGATCTACACGAACGAGCACGGGGGACCGGTCAAGACATGGAACCACCGCCTGACATTCGAACCGCTCGATACTCAGAGCTGCCGATATACCGACGAGATCGAAACCGACGATGGCCTACGAGGCGCGCCGACTCGCTTGTTTATCAGACTCATGTTTGCGCGCCGGCACCGTCGGTGGCGCACACTTGCGAATATCTTGGCATGACGGGCTTTGAACAACACGGCATTTATGCCTTTCCGAGCGCATCGGGATGGGGTTGGGGAGTGATAAGGGGTGGTCTGCCGGGAGCCATTGTCGATTATCGCGGCGATGATCACGACGGGAAGGTCTGTGAAGTGATGGGTCACCCAAACCAGCCTCGTTGGCGGGAACACGTTCCCGGCTGACGTAAACGAGTTGCGCTGCAAGCTCATTCACGCCCGATGGAACGACCGATATCACTGCGCTGCCTACTCGGCGCCAGGAGTCTATGGGTGCAGCCGCGGCACCCACGCGCGCACATTGCGTCGATACGTCAGGTATTCGTTTCCGTAGCGGCGGGTCAATGTCGGTTCCTCATACCACCGGACAAATGACGCGGTCAGACACCACACCACCACCGCATACACGACCAAGTCGACGCTGCCGAATAGCAGCGCCTGACCCACGACCACCAGCAGCAGTCCGACGTACATCGGGTTGCGCACGTAGCGGTTGAACCCGGTGACCACCAGGTGCTCGGTCGGCGTCAACGGCAGCGGCGTGCCGCCCGCCCGGGCGAACTCGGCAAACGCATGCACAGCTGGAACGAGGCCTGCCACGATCAACAGGGCCCCTAACACCTGTGCGATCCGCCGGAGGGGACCGGAGCCGGTGACATCCCAACCGGTGATCAGCCACGGGATGAGCCCTGCGACCGTGCCAGGAGCGACGACAAAGAACGCTGCCGTGCCCACCGCAGCCGTTGATGTGCGCATCGGTTTCGCCCTTCAAATTCCAGCAGGTACGTCGTTCACTGCGCCACCCATCGCGGACGGTTGGCGCGCTATCTCGAGGCTGAGGAACTCCGGTGCGTTGATCACGTTGCGAAGCACGAACCGGATAAGCGGCGGCATGTCGGCCGCGTGCTCGTCTCGGTAGACCCGCGGCGCGCAGACGCGGTAACACCGGCGCCTCGTGTGTAGTTCGCACTCACCCGCCGCCGCCACATTGCGAACCCAATCCGCGTTGGCCCCGTAGGTCAATGCAATGACAAACCTGTCGCCGCGACTAAACGCAAATACTGGGGTCCGGAAAGTCCGGCCCGATCTGCGCCCGCGGTGGATGACCAGGGCCCATCCCGGCGCCCACGGGGCGATGAACTTGGTGATCCGATTCAGCCCAACTTTGTTGGCCTGGGCAACCCAACGCGGAGCAGGCATCCCATTAACTCCTCATCTGTAGAATTCTGGTATTACCGTAACGCGCCGCCCACCGAAAGTCAACGGCTGTAGAATTTTGGGCACTATGGCGAAACTGGGACGACGACCGGGAAAAACCGACACCCGAGATGTGCTGATTCAGACCGCTCGTGCGATGTTCGCCAACGGGGGATACGACAAAACGTCGGTGCGCGACATCGCCGCCGCGGCCGGCGTCGACCCGGCACTGATCCGGCATTACTTCGGCAGCAAAGCCGAACTGTTCCGGGCCACGATGGGCTGGCCATTCGATCCGGCGCAGATTGCCGCACAGATCGGTGCGGTCCGTCGCAGCGAGGTCGGCCTACAACTGACGCGGGTGTTCTTCGAGGCGTGGGAACAGCCGCACTCCCGCGCCCCGCTGCTGGCGATCCTGCGTGGCGCGGCCACCCACGAACAATCGGCGAGCCTCGTACAGCAGTTCATCCAAGGCCAGCTGTATTCGCGCATCGCGGAGGTCCTTGGCGATCCGGGCGCCGACCTTCGGGTCGATCTTGCGATGGCGCAACTGCTGGGTATCGCCTACGTCCGCTACGTTTTGCAGCTCGAACCGATCGCCTCTGCAACTGCAGATGAACTCGTCGCGCGCGTCACACCGGTCATCGACTACCACCTCGGCACATCGGATGGGCGTCGCGTTGGTCTGCCCCGCAACCGTGGATAGCTGCAGCCCCCCGGGAGCGGCTCGACAATGTCCGGCTCAACGGGTTCGTGGGTGGCAGACAACAACTATCGCCGCCCGATGCGGTCACACACGCTGCGCGAAATGCAGGTACTCCCAACCCGTTGATGACGATCGGCCCACAGCCTTGCGACTGATCCGCGGGTCGACCTAGTCTCGCGTTTATGTCACTTCCGCCTCCGTCGGCAGGGTCGGTCGCCCTGGTCACCGGTGCTTCCTCGGGCATCGGTGAACAATTCGCCCGTCAACTCGTGTCCCGTGGTTACCGTGTCGTCGTCACTGCCCGCCGGCTGGACCGGCTGCAAAAGTTGTGTGCGGAGCTCGGCGGCGACGAGCGGGCCATCGCGGTTGGCACCGATCTCGCGGTTCCGGATGACCGTGATCGGCTGGCCGCACGCATCGAGCAGCTGGGTGCGCGGGTCGACATCCTCGTCAACAATGCGGGCCTGGGCATCTACACAAAGTTCGGCGCCGAAGGTCGCGACGAGGAACTGCAGATGCTGCGCGTGGATGTCGAGGCGGTGGTCGACCTGATGGCGCGCTACCTGCCCGGCATGGTCGAGCGCGGCTGCGGCGCGATCGTCAACATGTCGTCGGTGTCCGGGTTCCAGCCCGGCCCGTACAACGCGGGCTACGCCGCTGCGAAGGCCTACGTGCTGTGGTTGTCGGAGGCCGTGCACGCCGAGATCGCCGGCAGCGGTGTCAGCGTCACCGCCGTCTGCCCCGGTCCGGTGCCGACGGAGTTCCAGGCGACCAACGATGCCGACTTCCTGGTCAATCGGCTACCGTCCTTCACTCACGTGCCCGCGGAGCGCGTGGTCGCCGACGCCTTGAAGGCGGCCGAGCGTGGTCGCGCGTCGGTGGTCCCCGGCGGACCGCTCGTGGAGTTCACGTTGGGCGCCACCCGGTTCATGCCGACTCCGTTGGCCATACCGGTCGTCGCGCGAATGTTGAAGCGCTAGCAGAGAGTCACATGCCGTATATGCATCTGCTGTCGGATCGGGGCATGAATTTCACACTCAACCGGCCGCTGATGGACGGGACATCGCAGGCGAGAATTGCTGAGATCGGCAAGCCGAACAGCACTGTCAAGTAGGGAACTCGGGGCTCGCCCGTGATGAAATCGTGCGCTGGTTATCCCGGTTCTATCCACAGCTCGCGGCCGTAGTTCTCGGCTGAATGCCGCGATCAGTATCTACGTCAGAGTCCCGAGGTAGTCGATCACCGCGCCGGCCACCGCGTCGGGTTGTTCGGGAAACAGGGCGTGGCTGGCGGCGACCTGACGATCTCGCTGTGCCGGTTCATAACTTCTCGTTGTTGGGTTCGGGCTCAAATTCGACACGCAGGAGGGCGGCTTTGCGCACGATGCCCTCGGGCGGGGCGGTCGTACCGCCGTCGGTGATCACGTACGCTTCTCGGCCGTGGTTGCCGGGGGCCCACGCGGCCGACGACGGCCCGACCAGAACGTCGTTGAACGGGTCGCCAGCCAAGTGGCGGACCTCGCTGCCGTGACGCGGCGCGAGGGGGACCCGGTCAAAGGTATTGGCGCGGTGCCGTGTGACGTAGGCGAACCCGGCGTTCTCGTCGATGCAGAAGTCGTCGGCGTTGTCGATGGCCGCGACGAACTCAGGCGCGCCGGCGGGGTCGAGCCTGACGGGATCGACCGGCACCCGCATGAAGACTTTCTGTGCGGTCGAGGTGTAGTACAGATAGCCGGTCTGCGCGCCGTAGCGCACGCCGTTGATGCCCGGCTGGGAGGGCCACTTCGTGACAACCGTGTCAACAGCGGGTTGAAGATTGTGCCGACCATGAGCTTCTACGGGGCAACCAAGAACGCCGTGCGCACCGTCATGGAGGGACTGCGGCAGGAGTCAACTGACGGCCTAATCCAGACGACATCGATATCGCCCGGTTTCGTACGCACCGAGCTCGACAGCTCCATCGACGATGCCGCCCTGCGCGGGCAGATCCGCGCCAATGAGAACGATTTTGGAATGCCCCCTGAGGCGGTGGCTCGCGCGGTCGCGTTCGCCATTGAACAGCCACCCGAAGTCGAGATCAGTGACATGACCATCCGTCCGACGGTGCAGGGATAGGTGCGGGGGCGGCGACGCGGCGGGTGTAGGTCCCGTGAAAGCCCCACGGGCCTAAAGTGTTGTCAATGGCCAGGTCGGGCGTGGTGCGCACGTACGGGGGGATCAGCGCGGAGGACCGGCGAGCCGAACGCCGTACCCGGCTGATCGCCACGGCACGACGGGCGTGGGGCCAATCCGGGCTTGCCGCGGTGACGGTGCGCGGGGTCTGCAAGGGCGCGGGACTGACCGACCGCTATTTCTACGAACACTTCGTCAACCGCGAAGCACTCCTGGCCGCCACCGCCGATGACGTGCGCGATCAACTGCTCACCACGCTGGTGCAGGGCGGGCTCGCCGCCTCGGGCCCGGCCGTTGACCGGCTGCAGGCGGCGCTAAAAGCGTGCCTGGACACCGTCGCCAACGATCCGCACATCCACCGGATACTGACCAGCGATTCCACCGCAGTCCCCGAGCTACAGCAGCGGCGCCGCGAGATGCTCAGCGCCCTCGCCGAACTCGTCGTCCAGTACACACCCGGTACGCCTCACGCACAGCCTGACGCCGAGCGGCTCAGCCACGCCGCGCTGTTCGTCACCGGCGGCGTCAGCCAACTCGTCGCGGGCTGGCTCGCCGGCACCATCGAGATGACAACCGCACAACTGGCCGCCGAGTGCGCCCACATGTGCATCGCGGTCCTCGCACATCAAACAGGCAAGCGCGCACCCTAAAGACACCGTGGGCCCGGTCGGCCACACTGGGGCACGCTGACCGCCAAAGATGGTGAGGGGCTACGGACTTGGTGGCCGCTCGCGGCGGCCACCGGTGCGCGCAGCGAACCGTTTCAGTGCGGAAGACTTCGAACCTGGGCGGCCCCGCACGGCTGCGCGGGTCACCAAAAAGGCCCAGCGTTGTTCAGCTCCGGACGAAGTGGTATCGAGTGGTATCATCTGATACCATCGATGGTATGGCGATGACGTTGCGGCTGAATGAGGAGCAGACCGCCCGGCTGCGTGAGGCCGCTGCCCGCGACGGCTTGTCGATGCAGGCTGCCGCGCTCAAGGCGGTCGACGAGTACATCAACCGCCGCACCGCGAGGCGGGACGCTCTGCTTGCGCAGATTCTTACT
>Ga0153922_1000904_pt1 | contig 11089 bp, 15 predicted proteins | sample TSNJ006MetaG_FD_104723 | JGI IMG/M metagenome (GOLD analysis project Ga0153922, IMG submission 104723) | Attine ant fungus gardens microbial communities from New Jersey, USA - TSNJ006 MetaG | ecosystem: Host-associated > Fungi > Mycelium > Unclassified | place: USA: New Jersey, Brendon T. Byrne...
ACTCTCCACACCTCTCCTGATAAACTTCACCAAACCGTCAAGTTCAGACGAAAATTTATCCAACCGTTCAGCAATTTCTTCCGGAGATCCAGTCGCATTCATCGTTGAAAACGTTTCCGTTTCAATCGCCGGATCCTTAAGCATGTCTGGTTCCCCATCATCATCATCATCATCATCATAATCTGAAGATGACAGTTCATCTTCAGTTAGAGGCTGTGAGAATCCAATGATGTTTCGCCGTTTGCGCCCGCGTTTCTTGTTCCTGTGACGTTTACCAATCAAGGAATGACGAGAAATATCATGTGTTGCCACATCGCCGATAAAAAAACCAAAGAACTCGCTAAACTGGAGGGACATATCGAGGACAGAAAGGATAGCACGGTGAAGAGCCGATGTCTGAAGATGGATGAGATTCTTTTATCTGCTCCGGAAGCATGGCCTTGCGATCAAAACTCACATTTTTCGCCAAGAAACAACGCCCTTGAATTTTTTTGAGACTGATAAGCGTATCAGTGAAAAGTAAATGACTGTAGTATCAGACTTACTGATCATCATGTAACTGGATCATGTCATCGATAGACTGAGCTTCCCGAAACTTGTCATGAAACTTAACGACTTGAGCATGAACAACCTTGAAAACCAATTCAGTATGAAAAAAGCTGCCAATAATCCTAGGCTCACGTAAGTGGTCAGAAAGTCCAACAATGTACTTTTCAGTCATAATCGGACAATTAACATCTATAGACTGTCTCGTGATGGAACACTCACTTGATAATCCAACTGAGACGACTCCTTATGGCATAGAAAACTTTCAGGCCTCCCGCAAGATCCTTTCTCTGGTCTCCCCTGACAAGAATCCTCTCCAGTACGCTCTTTGCCCTTTTGATCTGGAGCAAAAATACAAATACTTCACTGTATATCATCACAACACTCGGCCTGAATATATATGTCAATGGAAAGGGCACAGCATATTCAATGGATAGCCCGTCAATGGCTTTGACAGTACGATATATTGTCCTTTCTTTATCTTTTCCACCGCGGTGGGAAAAGCGTACGAGAGAAGGTTGTATCCATTCTCGTGTGCCTGCATTGATGTTGGCTTCAACAACATCAACAAATGCCGAATTAAGGAAGTGAAAATCACTCCAGGATTGGTTATTGTCCATCTAAAGCAAATCATCATTTGAGAGAGCGGTTTCCACGGCCTGACAAACTAACTTTGTTGAAAACAACATCAATGAAGTGACTCATTGCATCACCCCTTCGCATGAGCATCAAGTCCTCAATTGCCTCCAGGTGTTTCCATAATCTGCACTCGCCCACAAGAATCTTCGTCAGCGAAGCCCCGACCATCTGACAATGAGGCAGAAGTCGTTCATAAATGAGCCTTGACAAGGTATCAACAGACACCGAGAACAAGCCCCCAGGATTCTTCGAGGAATTTTCTCCCGTGTTCTCCACGGCAACTAATTCCTTAAAGCTCTGCCAATGACCATCTCCAAATATATCCATATCGGACCCCAAAGCACGTATCAGACCCACAGCTTTGCCAGCGCGTAAGATCATCGCTGCAACATGTTCCAGGAACATGGGTATTGCTTTCTGTCTGTGTACGGGATCATCATGGCCATCTTCTGGTTCAACACCCTCCCTCAAACCATAACCCTCTTGCCAAAATTGAGGATTCAGCAGCCCAACAGGAGCCTCTCTGCCAAAATTGAAGATCTTTTCTTCAATAAAGAACTCATCATCCAACTCTTCCGGTCGCGAAAGTTGCTCATTTAGGCTAGCATGTGCAGGTCTAAACAGACCTGAACCCATCCCATCTTTCAGCCATCTCCCACACATTCCCCACACTGGTTCGGCCGTCTTCACGAAGACTCTCATTAGCCTTCCACTCGTCTTCACCTCTTCCCTCTCCAGATGTGCTTGAACACTCGAGAATAAGACATCTAACAACCTCGAAGTCACTACTGCAGGCATACGAACTCCGATGCCCATGTGCGAAATATTGAACTGAGAAGAAGAGGAGAGGGAATTAGACATGACATCTCTGATAGTCCACAGTAAGACGGGGAAGATGTGCTCGAAAGTGTCGGACAAAGACTTGGATAGGTGCAAGAGGCTAGCTATTACATCTGCATTAGCAACTTTGATCGAAGGGGTCGAGGTGTATACACTGCAAATTGCTGCTTCCTGGTCTGCGCACCAACCATCAAAAGCGCGTATTTCGATATCAATGGCATCAGCAAATGCTTCAATTGTCCGTGTAAGGTTCCTGAACTGGCGTGCATGTGATTTGGAGTTCGACGAATGGCCTCGTTTGCATGAGAGTGCGAAAACGGAAGATCGGAAGCGTCTCAAGTGTTCTAGTGTTGTTGCTACCTGTGCGAGAGATGACAAGATTGCATCTTGCGATGTGAACGTGAAATGAGCGAGACTTGGGGTCTCATGTGTTGTCTGAAGAGTATTGACTACTAGTACATGAAGAAGAGAAATCGACTCACTGTGAAAGAGTCGCCCTTCCATGTGAATACGATGTTTCTTCTACCTGAGAGAGCCATAAGGACTTCCCTGACCATATCTTCTTCGGGTATGTAGCGCTAAAAGATAGTCAGAATATTGGATACGAAACTCTGGAGCGACGCTACAGACCGTATTCTGAAGTAAAGCCTGCGTGGCAGCAACTTCACCCTGGTTGTGTGCAAGGACATTAGAAAATGCAGCCCCTAGCAAATACTACTATCCGTTTCCTGTATTGCAGACATCCACAGATTACTTACCCAGTGTCGAAGGATCACCGATATCGAATTGTTTACTAGGTTGATGATAACCCTTCCAATCGCTCCGCCAATACTGCATTTCCAGGAGATCTTCATATTCTCTTCTATGAGCATGAGTATGTGGGCAGACGTTAGATCCTGGTATGACCTTCTCCACTGTAGGAATATCCTCATTTTCATACTGCTCGCTAACCTCCTGATGGCTACCTTGCCGTCTCCGCCGCCCATCATAGCTGAGCGACAGCATTGGACTAACATCCTCGAAATCGGAACTGAAGGGTGATAGTGAAGGCGTGCTATCCCAGCCTTGCTCTTCCACCGATTTCGTATTTAAAATTCCTTCCCAGTGTTCACCTTCAAAGGGCTCTTCGGCAAGAATATCCTTCCAAGTTAACGTCTGTGTTGGTGATCGAGGATCCCTTTCTTCACTAAGAAAATGCTCCGCATAGGCAATGGTAGAGGCTGTTGGAGGTTGTGATAAACTGATCTGAAATTTTGTTCAGATTTATTCCTCTTCAGAGGGTGCAGGACGTACAAGAAATTGTATATGATCGGGAAAATTAGTTGGCTAAATGCGAAAACAATGTGAAGCCACAGATTATTCAAAAACTATGCAACAAATACCTGGATATCATGGTCCAAATCTTTATCTCTGGCCTCTATATGATTCTTCAGCTTGCTGAACGCAAACAATAAACCTTCGGACACCGCATCTTTCATCGTGATACGAGCCTTCTGCGCATGGCTGATGTGTCGTTAATATTTCGCCCAAAATAATATCAATATATAGGCACCCCTTGATTTGCTGTTCAACATATCTCATATCGACACTCACGGCACCCTTGTTCAATGTAGTTGCCTCCAGACGTTTCACAACATAATCTGCGATTTTCTGGAATTCTTGAGAACCATCATCTGCTTGAAGCCCCGTTACTTGTGTAACGAAAGTGGGCGCAAATTTATTTACGCGTGATTTTGCGAGCCGGCTGCGAGTTCGTTGAGAAAATCGCGACTGAGGCCGCCCAGAGCTGGCAGAGACCGGACGAGCCGATGAAGCACTTGACCGAAGACCTTGACGATTGGAGGCACTCGACGAAGGCCGAGATATGGGATGCCTTGAGAGGCTAGAAGAGGGCCTGGAGAGACTGGAGGAAGGTCTTGAATGAGGAGGAGTGGTCATCAATTACTATTGATTACATCAATCCGGATTTTGCGTATTATCCACGTGTTACTAGACTTCTATTGTCGGCAGGCTATTATTGTTCATTATTCACTCATGTCACACGTTATGCCAGGTACAACCCAATGCCTTTGTTCATGCCTTTGTACATTGTTCTGCTAGTTATAAACGGCACAATCACTGCCTCTCCTGCTCCTGAATTTCCCCCAGCCGGTTACTTGATTCCTTGTCGATCGCTCTTTTGCCTCAGGTAGCTGGTCTCCTGAACTGTCCAACCAAGATTTCAACGTTTCAACGATGTTACAATATATCACTCTCTATGCTGCTATAATCATTACCCTCAATTTACCACTAACGTTGGCTCATTCCTGTATGCCTTGTGTTTTCCGCTTTCCAAAAAATTGACTAAGTCCCCTCCCCCCTCACCAGCTATTTGGCATCCTAGTATGTGGGGTTTTAATGTCACCCAGAACACTTTCCCCTACGATAACCGACCTGTCGCACCACTTCGCAACATGTCGTTCCAAGAATGGTGGTTCCACAATCACCTCTCATACCCACCCAACGCAGGTGATTTCTTCGAGCTCCCCGCAGGTGGTAGTGCCACTGCCGAAATTGCTTGTACCAAAGATGCCACTTCTTATTGGAATATCGCTCCTGATGGCGGTCGCAATACTCAGGACAACGACAACGTTTGCCCAGGCTCTCCCACTTTGACGTACCATACCACCGGTATCCAGGATGTGAAAGGATGTGCTCTGGCTATCACGTACAAAGCCAACGTCAGTGACGTGAAACCCCAAGATTTCACAATCTTCAGTGTCAATCAGACATGTGTATGGACAAGATTTACAGAATTCAAAGTACCTCAAAGGATGCCACCTTGTCCTGAAGTTGGTTGTATCTGTGCCTTCTTTTGGATACACTCGGCTGATGCTGGCGGTGAAGAAAGTGAGTCTAGACCTCGAGGTTCAATTATCGATATCTGATTCATATAGACTACATGAACGGCTTCCGATGCAACATCACCAATGTCACCTCTACCACATTGCTTGCTAAACCCGAGGTTCCTCGTCGCTGTGGACCAGATCCCGAAAATAATAGGCAGTTCTCTGCTGTTCAAAATTGCACTTATGGCGCCAAGCAGCCACTTTACTGGCTTAATGAGAACAGTAATGTCTTCGAGGGTGAACACGCGCCGCCTTTTTACAATGACCTGTACAATTTCGCCGACGGCTCCCAGGATGACATATTCGAGGACTCGTATACTAGTAAACCAACACCTGGTGTTGCTGCGGCGCTACCGGTGTTTGCAAACGTAGGAATAAGGGGAAACATGAATGTGGATGAGAGTGTTCATGATTCTTCTTCGGCTCCATGCAGATCACACAGCAGTCAGGGTCCGGTTTCCGATGCGAGTTTCTGGGAAGTAGACTCTAGACTATTCAGGCGATATGTGCCATGGGCTCTGACGTACAAGAGCAGGGGGTTGCACATGAAGTAGGCTTATCCTGACTCCGACAACGGCACCATAATCTAGGATGGACAGTCATGTATTATTTAAGACCCTCGATTGTCTCAGAGTTGGCAAGGAATATCATGCAGTTGTCCAGATGATCGTCACCACAGAAATCTTTACAGTGCTTCTACATATTGAAATTAAGATCACCAAAACAAAAAGGTGAAACAAAACAAAGGTGCGTCTAAATAAATACTATGCCAATATAGTACAATGACCGATGAGAACTGACGACACCTAAACAACGATACAAGCAAATGAAGGATTATATCAGGCTGATCCTTGTTCGAACCAGCCCTCCACGCCAATTATGCATGCCAGCTGAACGATTGTGTGACCAGTCACCTTGCATCCTAGCAAATGCAGACTGGATATGCTCAGTCATCAGAGCCTTGCGATCCTCCAGTGGTGGCAAGAAAAGTGAATTGGTTGGCATAGTGTACTCTGCATCAGCATCTGGCGAGCATTCTCGACGTCGTTTCTCTGCTCCTCCGCCATGTCCGCCATGTTTGCGTTTACCAAGGACTGGCGAGGAGTATTCTTCACGTAGGTAAGATTCCTCCAGAGATTTCTTGACAGCTAAACCAGCAAGTGTGAGGGAACGAACCATTTCGAAGGCAAGGAAGCCGACAATATCTACTGTGTCATCGTTCGCCTTGAGATCCAGTTGTGGAGGAAGATTAAGAAATTCACGAAACCGCTTGGCTGAAAGGGAAGAATATCACTCCATGGACGAAGAAAATGAACAAGAATTCTTACCCTTGCGATAAGTGAAAGAAGCCTGTCGGCAGTCAGAATAGTGTTGATATTCCTCCCGAGTCATTTGTCGTGTTGCATCATCAGCTTCCTGAAAGGCTAATTGAACATGTTGAAAAGGAAGGACCTGTATGGCTGGCTCACTTTAAGACGCTGTACTGAAGCCTCGTGGGCTTCAATGTCATCTTCATCCTCCTCGTCATCGGATTGATGGCCGCTCTGTCTAAGAGCTTCAGAGTACACCGTCATGATTTCCCAGGGAAGTTTGATGGTAATTTTCTGTGCCTTAGCAGTTAATTTATCTATAGATACTTTAACAAGGATATTCGACAAAGCTGAAAGGATACACACCATCAGCACCATCTTCAAGGGCCTCGACTTCAACTCCACCTCCGCCATCGCCTCCACTATCTTTTGCATGTTTTCGGACATCCTTCCAAGAAAGATAGGTCCTTAACCGGTTGACTTTGCTTCTGTCATGTCTGATGAGAAAAATGAGATCCTCTGCCGAAAGATAACGTGCACCGCGTCGAGTTGCTAGCGCTCGTGCTTGAACAATCTAAGCCAAGAGGACTGTTGAACAAATAAGATAGCCTTCAATCAGCCACATCTAGGCGCACTAGTTCTATGAGTTGGCTCCTGACAATGTCTTCAACGAGATTAACAGTCTCTGGTATCGGTTCTTGGACTTCGCCAAAAACAAACATCTGTAAAGAGGATGATAAACACATGTATTTATACAGTGATTTTTTTTAGGAAAAAAACCATTTGAGATATTTCCTGGGTATATTTGTATTCCTTAGTGGCCATATTGAAATTGCTGCTTGTATCACCCAGTTTTTTGCTCGTAGACATGGAAAGCGATGAAGACCGTGATGAACTCACGTGATTTCAAACTCCGCCATGGAACATATAAACCGCGCATTTTTTTTTCACGCGTCGTACTCTTCGCATGTCTATTTTTGCTCTTCGTCGCCTGGCTAACACAGCTAGGAGCCACCCATGGCAGCCTAGAGGATTACAGATGGTGGCGCAACCCACGTTTTCTAGGTTTAATTCGACAGTCGCACCCCCCAAACCCAACAATGAGGCGAAAAACGCGACTGAGGTTACCCCTGTGGAAGTCTCAGAGAACGGTCTCATTGGTGGCACTGACTGGTCAAAGAGTTACCATGGGCTCTCAGCTGAACCCTTTTCTGACAATATTCGGCAAATTTTGCAAGCTCCTGTAGACCCTCAGGATGTTGAATGTAAACCGGGTATGTTACGCCCTTTCTCCAGTCATGCTTTGAAACTCAATCTGGTAGATGGTCTCGTTTATCTTCCTGAGATCAAATATCGTCGAATTTTGAACAAAGCATTCGGTCCAGGTGGATGGGGACTGGCTCCCCGAAGTGAGACTAATGTCAGCCCCAAGATTGTTAGTCGAGAGTATGCGCTTGTTTGTCTTGGAAGGTTGGTTTGTTGAAGATTTTTTCTTTATTGCCACTGAAAAAGGAGCCAGACTTGTCGCTGTTGCTCGCGGAGAGCAGGAATACTTTGATCCTTCTGGTATTGCTACTGCCACTGAGGCATGCAAGAGTAACGCGTTGATGAGGTGCTGCAAGGATTTGGGTATCGCAAGTGAACTTTGGTGAATAATATCGTATTGTTGGATTTTGTGATTTTTGCTCAAACTGTCATTTAGGGATCCACGTTTCATCCGTGAATTTAAAGCCAAATTCTGCTTAGAAGTGTTCGCGGAACATGTCCCGACAAAGAAGAAGTTCGTATTATATTGATTATTCACATGAATTGAGAGTTGACATCGCTTTTCTATAGGAGAAAGCTCTGGCGGCGAAGGGATCAGGGTAAATTTGAATACCCCTACCAGGAATAGTCTGCTGCCAAATGTATTTCTTATATCTTGGAATTCCAGTACATATTACTTGGTCTGACACCTACTTGATTGACTGATTATACTTCTATCTACAAGCTTCATGTCTGGTTTTCATCGTACGCTAGTGTTACTCGGCGTCAAAGTAAAATCTTTGCGGCCGACAATACAAATCTTTGTTTTTTATCCGTACAATGTCCAGAGATAGGAGACCACAGAATTATTAGAAAAGCAAAGAGGCAGCTATGTCGACATTTCCTCCTGCAGCTCCCAGTGCTCTGATGGCGTCGTCTCTTGATACACCCAACCCCATCAACATCTGTATAGAGCTCTCAGGAAAGTGGCTGGGTGGATTTGAGCTCGCCGGCTGAGTGGCAAGACTGGCTCTAGGAACGGAGCCAAGAGTTTGTCCAGTGCCCGGAAAGCCTCCACCGGAAGGTAGATGATCTGGAATGCGACTCCCTGCTGTATTTGTGAATGGCTCAGAACCGGGAGGGACTTCAGGAAAGCGCGCTTTATCGGGTAACTCATGCTCAGGAAGGAACTGAACCTCACGACCTTGAATACGGAGTACACCCTTCTGAAGGTCGATGCATGCTTGGTGTGTCTTCAGCATATCCAAACCAAAGAGAAGATCAACATCTCGACCCTGCGAGGTTCCAGACATGAGATGGCAAACAAATGATTCGGTGATACGATGTACATACTTCCATGATTGTGAAAGAACACGGCAGATAGAGATCGGCCAATTTGAGCTGTGCACTGTGCACTCGGCCGAGAATTTTGGCTGTTCCGACTCCGCGTGCGATACCAGCAAATCGTTTGTCAACGAGACGCATGATTCTAAAAAGTGGAAAGACAGTGACAGGGTTTTCCAGATGTACAAAACTAATGACAGAACATACCCACAGGCCTCTGCACACTCCGGACTCACTGGGATATGATGATCAAGGTAAATGGCCAGAGAAGGAGATCTGCTTACTGATTGTCTGCTGGGCACCACTATCTACGAATGCCTTGACGGAATATGAGTTGACTTCGACAGGAATGCTTGAATCACATTGACACAAAGTTCTGTAAAAAAAAAACAAAAAGGACAGTAAGATCCAACTCACTAGAGCATCGTGACCCTTCCGAAGCTTTCAGGAGAGAATTCAAGTGCGTGCTCCATATTCTCTAACACAGCCTGTTGCCTGATATGTTCCTCTATCTTTTGTTGGGCTTCGACATCAAATGGATCAAGATTCAAACGTTCGATTTCCCGTTGACGTTGCATCTCTGCTTCTTGTTGACGTTCAGCCGTTTGACGGAGGAGTTGGGCAAATCGCGGAGCATTTGTTTGTGCAGCCTCTGCTAATTCCGGCTGTACCTACCATTCAATGGATTTCAGTGAATATTCCCGGACAAGTAGGAATAGAAGCGCACCTGTTGAAGTTGATTCATGAGATCTGGATTTCCTAGCAGTTGCAATCGCATCATTTCAGCATCTTGTTCAATAGTCCTGGTTGAACAGTTGAGATTCAACATATTAGCCATCAATGAATGAGGTTGTAAATCAGATAGTATCGACAAACCTTCCACCGACATTCGCCCCCTTCCGACGCAAAACAAGCGTCGTATCGTCAGGGATACCATATTCTTGCATTGTCTTTTTGGGATCTGTGAGTTCCCTATCTCCATAGTGTATCCCTTGTTCAGATATTGGCACTCCTGACTGAAGACCCGATCATACCATCAAGTGTTTCGTGCGATTAGATAGAATATGAATAAGTGTGGATATGAGTGCGTTAGTCGAAAACTACACAGTTAAAAGAAGGAGAGGAACGCGCCTCAGCCTCAAGTAGGGCCATGACGTTCTCAAGCTCCATCTCAGGGTCTATCTCAACAGTAAATGTTTGACCGAAATCATTGGCAAATGTTAACTTCATTTTGACTATAAGTTGCTGAATGTGCTTGAACAAGGTGCCGAAAGATATGGGAGGAAGAAATTTGAGAACTCTAAAAAAAAGTAGGGCGTCAGTAAAATGAGATTGGGTTATTGTTCTCGAAAGATCGGTCGTATTCTCGCAAATCAGACCCGGTTAATTGGGTCTTTGTATGAAGAATGGAGTAGTGCGATGGGGAAATTTCATTTGATCCCATCAGTCCCTCAAAGATCACCTCGAGCGTCTCTATGATATTGAACATTCTGAAACGGGATACAAAACCCATCTAACCCAAGTCTGATATACTCATGCCAGATTATCAGAAAATCCAGCGCCAGTGATAACCCATCAATGACGATGGTGAGTAAATGCCTTGATATCAATATATCATTCGTGAATTTGTGAATGATGCTCGGTATCTTAAAGGGGCCTAAGAGTGCTGTTACTGGTGCGATTGCGTGATGCCGGATGAACGAATCTAAATCTAGACGTCAGCGTTCTTGTAGGATGGAAGCCGATTAACATACAACCGTGAGGTTCCTGGAGTGCTCCGTATGTTTGTGGTATTTGACATAAGTGCGCTCTCAAGAGCAGATGTTGATAAACTTTCATCTATGGCTGCCAATTTATATACGTAAATCTCCATCAAAGAGAAGCTGACTTACCACTCAAGTCACTAAAACTCGAGGTCTCGGAATGACCACTTCCATGATCACCAGTCAACTGGGAATATCTTCTATTATGCGAATGGCTCATCGCATCCCTTGAGGAAACTGGTACAGGACTAGCAGAATTCGTATTTGACGTGCGATGGCCGAAATGCATAGGTGATTGTGGTTGTGAATCCGTTGCTGGGGAAGGAACATCCGCAATTGAACCTTGTGGGGAGCTGGTACTCGAAAGACTCTGATTGTCACTCCGGCTTGATAGTGAATCACCTCTGAAGCTGTTGGTAGCGGAATTTGGGGTGGGTGAAATAGGTGAAATACCCCCATTCCCTCGTTCAATGTCACGTTTGGAACGAATAATCCCAAGCGTATCGTTCGTTAT
>Ga0153922_1000907_pt1 | contig 11054 bp, 10 predicted proteins | sample TSNJ006MetaG_FD_104723 | JGI IMG/M metagenome (GOLD analysis project Ga0153922, IMG submission 104723) | Attine ant fungus gardens microbial communities from New Jersey, USA - TSNJ006 MetaG | ecosystem: Host-associated > Fungi > Mycelium > Unclassified | place: USA: New Jersey, Brendon T. Byrne...
CACTAACCCGGATTACCATTGGTCGACCTACTGGAAATACCTTTTTGACCAACGGATCTCAATAGCAGCATGGAACACCATCCAGCTCACCGTCCTGTCGATGTTGCTCGCGGTGGTGCTCGGCGTGGCGCTGGCGGTCATGCGGTTGTCGCCGAACCCGGTGTTGAGGTCGGTGTCGTGGGTGTACATCTGGTTGTTCAGAGGCACGCCCGTGTACGTTCAGTTGGTGTTCTGGGGGCTGTTCCCGGTTCTGTATAGTAACATTCAGCTCGGAATCCCGTTCGGCCCCAGCTTCTTTCACTTCAGCATCCAGCAGCTGTCGCTGTATTTCGAGTTGTCGGTGATCGGCCTGGGGCTGAACGAAGCGGCGTACATGGCCGAGATCATCAGAGCCGGAATCAGTTCGGTTCCCGAGGGGCAGACCGAGGCTTCCACCGCGCTGGGGATGTCCTGGTGGATGACCATGCGGCGCACGATACTTCCGCAGGCCATGCGCGTGATCATCCCGCCGACGGGGAACGAGGTCATCAGCATGCTGAAGACCACCTCTCTGGTCATCGCGGTGCCGTACAGCCTGGAGCTTTACGGCCGCGCACACGACATAGGCATTGCGCTCTTCCAGCCGATTCCGTTGTTGGTGGTCGCCGCGACGTGGTATTTGGCGATCACCAGCATTCTCATGGTCGGGCAGCACTATCTGGAGCGGTACTTCTCGCGCGGTGCGTCGCGCAAATTGACGCCCAAACAGCTCGAAGCCCTCGCCCTCGCGCAACGGGTCGTCGAGGAACACCAATGACCGCGATGGTGGTCGCCGAACGTGTTTGCAAGAACTTCGGCGCACTGAAAGTGCTGAAGGGTGTGACGTTGACGGTGGAACGCGGCCAGGTGATGTGCATGGTCGGCCCGTCAGGTTCGGGCAAGTCGACGTTTCTGAGGTGCATCAACCACCTGGAAAGCATCAACGCCGGACGACTGTACGTGGACGGCGAGCTGGTCGGTTACCGCGAGAAGGGCGGCAAGTTGCACGAACTGTCGGCCCGGGATGCCGCTAAGCAGCGCCGCGACGTCGGAATGGTGTTTCAGCACTTCAATCTTTTCCCGCACCGCACCGCGCTGCAGAACATCGTCGAAGCGCCCGTTCACGTCAAGAAAGTAGGGAAGCAGTCGGCCGTTCAGCGGGCCCGCGACCTGCTCGAGAGGGTGGGCCTATCGGAGAAGGCCGACGCGTATCCCGCGCAGCTGTCGGGCGGCCAGCAACAACGGGTGGCGATCGCGAGGGCGCTGGCGATGGACCCCAAGCTGATGCTGTTCGACGAGCCGACGTCGGCCCTCGACCCCGAGCTGGTTGGTGAGGTCCTCAACGTCATGCGCGATCTGGCGCGTGCGGGGATGACGATGCTGGTGGTCACCCACGAGATGGGTTTCGCGCGGGAGGTCGCCGATCAATTGGTGTTCATGGACGACGGCGCCATTGTGGAAAGCGGCAAGCCCCGTGACGTGCTCGTCGACCCGCAGCATCAGCGGACGAAGGCTTTTCTCTCAAAGCTGCTGTGACCGACGTCGGATTGACGTCAGACACGTGAGCCGTTTGCGGCGCACGCCAATCCCGCGTTGTGGGCGTCGGTGTTGAGGTCGTTGGCCGTCGAGTTGAGGGCGTCACCGCCGGCCTGAACTGCCATGATCGCCAGAAGCTTCGTCGCGTTCATTGTCCACGAGTTCATCGGTGCCGCGACGTCCGGCGGCAAACCCGGCGTCCCCGCAGCCTCCATTGCGGCTGCGATTGCTTTCTGCAGCGCCTTCCCGCCTTCGGAGCGTGAAGCCTGCACGTATGGATCTCCGTAGTTGACGAAGTTGCCGGTGCCTGCGGTCGCGTAGGCGAAGTCCTCGTAACTGGCGGCGGCATAGCTCGTCGCCGCGGAGAACTTCTTGCACGCGTCCGCCACTGCGGGAGTCTCTTCTGTTGTGATCGCCGTGAATCTGGTTGGCGGGGCGGCTCCGGGACCGGGGTCGGTCTGGGTGGTGTCGGTGGGGTCCGCCGATGCGGCCGGTGGGACGGTCAGCCCGACGCCACACACAATCAGCGAAGCTGCCAATGTCCACCCACAACCGCGTGCTGACCTCATCGTTTCCTTCCCGATAGTGTCCCCGCCCCCGCCGGCGAACCAAAACGCGCCGTCCACGACATAATTCTGCGCGCAGAGTCTGGGGTCAAGCGATACAGGATCTCTGGCGAGGTCGACACGGAGTATCGATCGGACAGCTGACCCGATCGTGAACGGGCCTCCAACAACCGGTGACCAAGTGCGGACCACCACATGTCGTGAGGGCGGAAAACCGATGCGGAAGACGGCCCGGTGTGATAGCTGGTCGCACCCGACGCGCAGCGGTGTGTTCCAGATCGGGAAACGCTCAGTGGATAGGTATCTGGCGGGAACTGTTGTCGGTCCGTTTACCGTTTGGACACCCAGGCGATCAAAGATTCCACGGGACAGATCCGGCAGATCCCGAGGGATCCGTATGACGAGAGGCGCCAACGCGACATGATTAATCGTTTTGCCACCGCGGCTGTTGCTTGCCTGATGGTGCCGACCGCCGCGGCTCCGCTCGCCCTGGCCGACCCGCCGCCACCGCCCGCGCCTGTCACGCCGGCCGCCGACAACGTGCCGCCGCCGGATCCGAACGCCGGGCCCAACGGACCCGTACCATCCGGCCCACCGGGCGTCTTGAGGACCCCGGACGGGTGGACGTTGACGGTCGCCGGGAGCAACGAGTCGATGGAACCGGTGGCGTCGCTGACGGACTTTCCCTCGTCCCGGGAATACCTCGTGGACGGTATGTTCACCGGAGCGGTAACCGGCGGCGGAAGCACGAAGCTCAACGGCGGAACGCTGGAGGCCGGATATCAGATCGGCTGCGGGATCCTCGCGGATGACATCGAGTCCCTCAGTACGGCCCAAATCACCCCAGGGATTGGTACCGGGTTCGTACCGACCCTGGCAGCTAATGTCGCCGAGCAGATCAAGATCGACCTCAAGCCCGGCGCCGTGAACATCGTGTCCGTCGACAAGAAGCCGTTCAAGGGCACCGTCCCCCATATCCAGATCACTGGTCTGCGGATCAAATTCGACCTGTGCGCCGGTCAGTCGTTCATCCGGTCGTACGCGACGTTGACCAGCTCGACCGACAACACCGACGACGTCATCACCTACCTCGGCGTCACCAAGGTCATTTAATGCGATAGTTCGCGCGACCTAGTTGAGGACCCCCGGGGTCGGGTGTGCTGGCCACGCACCCGCTCCGGGGGTCCTCGTGTTACGCCGCGACTTTGCTCCACGCCGACTCCAACGACGCTGCTCGAGGGTCGGCCCGTTACGTCGAGATGGTCGTTTGACAAGCGCACGGCACCTGCCGACAACGCCGACTAGATGGGCACGGGGTCTCAACTGTTGACCGTACGTTTACCGTTTGGACACCCGGTGGATCAAAGATTCCACGGGAAAGATCCGGTAGATCCCATGGGGATCCAAACGACGAGAGGCGCCGACGCGACATGTTGAATCGTTTTGCCACCTTGGCTGCTGTTTGCATGCTGGTCCCAGTCGGGAGCGCTCCCCTCGCAGTAGCCGACCCCCCTCCGCCGCCTGTGATCCCCGGCGCCGGAGCTCCGCCTGACCCCGCAGTGCCGCCGGACGCTGCACCGCCGCCAAACCCCGGACCGCCGCCGGACAACGGTGCGGTCGCATCGGAGGTCCCGGGCATTGCGCACACCCAGGACGGACGGACGTTGACCGTTTCCGGGAAGGACGAGACCCAGTTGCCGGTGCCGCCGCTGACGACCGCGCTGTCGTCACGCGACTGGTTGGTCGGCGGCACCTTCCTTGGGCAGGTGACTGGTTCGGTGAACGGCGGAAGCCTGGAGGCCGGTTATCAGATCGGCTGCGGCATCGCCATGGACAAGATCAAGCTGGACGGCTCGATCGGCATTAGCACCGGTAGCTTTGTTGGCGGTATGTTCACGGCCCCGACCTTGAACGTACCGTCTCTCACATTCCCGATCCAGGGAGTGATCGAGGTCGAGCCCAGGCCCGGCGAGGTCATCAACGTTCCGGTGGACAAGAAGAACTTCAAGGGCACGAACTCACGTATCACGCTCAGGGATGTTCACATCAAGATCGACAACTGCGTCGGTGCGTCGTCCCTTCGGTCGTACGCGGTGTTGACGAGTTCCGGCACCGATTCCGACGACATCGTCGCCTACTACGGCGTCACGAAGGTTTTCTGAGGTCGGGGATGCACCGTTTCGCAAAAGGCGTACCCGCGAACATCGCGGTGGTTGCCATGATGTCCGTCGCAGCGGCGGTCGCCTCTGGGGCGACCGCCGCCGCGGACCCGGCCGCGCCACCTCCGCCGCCTGATCCTGCCGCGGCTTCAGCGACCGCTCCAGTCTCGCCGGGTATCTCGCAGGGTCTGGGCGATATTCTTTCGACGACCCTGAACGGCGTTATGGGACCGCAGGCACAGACTGGCTCGGGTGCCCCGATGGATTTTATGTTGGGCCAGAATCAGATTCCCGCCGCCCCTGGCACGCAGCCCCCGCCGCCCGGGTTGGACTTGACTACTGCGCTGAATGGCGAGGCATTTCTGTTGCCGCAGAACTTCCAGCTGGCGGCACCCGACGAGGGAAACATGTACAGCATCGGGCAGGGCCAGACGCTCGATCAGCCCAGACTGCTCCCCTCGCTTAAGGGCGCTCACGCCATATGGCACGCGGGAATGGGCAAGCTAGACCTGGATCAACTCGGTCAGCCGCTTCCCGGCACGGCGCCCCCACCCGGGTTTAATCTTCCCCCAGGCCCGGTGGATTTCTTGCCCGATGGTTATGGTCCACCGCCTCTGCCTCCTGGGGCGCCTCCGGTTCCGTGGACTCCGCCACCGCCGCCGCCGGCCGGGTGACGTAACAGCTGGTTGTAGGTCAGACGCGTGCGCGGTTCTGGACTGATTTCGGCTCGACCGAATCGACGTCTCGCTGGGCGACGAGGAACCACGTCCGCATCACGCCCTTGCCCTTGATCTCGACGTCACCGCGCAGCTCGAACATGAACTCCTCTTTGAGGAGTTCGTACACCTGCTGCGGCACCTGAATACGCCCTTCCACGCCGCTGGACTCCATCCTCGAGGCGACGTTCACGGCGTCACCCCACACGTCGTAGAAGAATCTGCGGGTGCCGACGACACCGGCGACCACCGGACCGACCCCGATGCCGATCCGCATCGGGACTGCCTGTCCCGCTTGAACTTCGAGACCCGCGATGGCCTCGCTCATGTTGAGGGCCAGGCAGGCGAGCGCCTCGAGGTGTTCGTGGCGCGGCTCCGGGACGCCGCTGACGACCATGTAGGAGTCGCCGCTTGTCTTGACCTTCTCGAGCCCGTGCTTGTCGGCGAGGCGATCGAACTCGGTGTAGAGAAGGTTCAGGAAGGCGACCAGGTCCGCCGGCGTCGACTGGCTGGCCCGCTCGGTATAGCCGGCGATGTCGGCGAACAGGACCGAAGCGTCGTCGTATTTGTCGGCGATGATCGTGGTGGCGGGGTTCTTCAGCCGGGTTGCGATGCTCGAGGGCAGGATGTTGGCCAGCAGCGATTCGGATCGGTTGTACTCCTGTTCCATCGCCTCTTCGGCGCGTTCGGTGTCGCGCAACGCGTACCAGACGGTGGCCACAACCATCACACATGCCGTCGTGATGGACACGACGAAACCGACGGGAAGCGCCCACGCGGGCTGAAGGCCGGTGTCGGCGGGGACGGTGAATTCCAAGGTGATGACGATGGCCGCGCCGACCGCGACGAGGGTGCACGCGAGCAGGATGTGATCGATCCCGAGCACCAGAACCACGATGGTGGCGGCGACCAGGTAGTAGAACTGCAGTCCTGCGGCCGTGCCGACGTTCCACGTCACGATCGACAGCACCGCATACGTGTTGAGGACGAGGACGAGCGGGGCGACCAGTTCGCCGAGGCGGTGCAACAGAGGGATCGAGGCGAAGATGGCCGATCCGACGAGATTGATCAGCGCGACGCGCCAAATCCCGTGTTCGGTGACCAATTGCATCACCGAGAAGCTGGCGCTGACGAACGCCGCGATAGCCGCCGTGATGTTGATGACCTTGCGATTTCGAGCGACGCGCTCGGCGTAGTGCAGGTTACGAGCCGGGGTTTGCGGCCGAAGGCGCATCGGCGGACCGCAGAAGGTCCGTGCCATCGGGCCTGCTGCCGAATCGTCGACCTCGGCGGCCATTCTCACAGCTTATCGGGGCCCACTGACATTGATGCGCCCCAGCCGGTTGTGCAAGCGCTGCTATCACCGCCGGCATCCTTGGCGCGGAGACCGGCCCAATAGATGGGTGGATCGCTGCCGAGGGTTGCGACACCCCTACTCTGCCGGGGACTTGCGCTGCGCTTCCCGCCGTCGGCGTGACTTCGCCAGGGCACGATTGGCCAACATGTAGCGCGCATTGATACATGTTTCGACAACAGCCATCGCAACCACGCCAATCGCTGCTCCCAACAGAAACGTAAGCGGCGTGGTGTGCCCGCGTGTATTGGCCCCGACCACTGCGGCACCAATAACCATGGCGATCAGGTACCTAGAAATCAACCGAGCCACTCTGCGCACCGTGGCGCCGACCATACGCCTCTCCCCGGAGGGTCGAACCGCTGTTCTGTCAGTGCGGTTTTGGCGGCGGCGAATGCCTGCCCGACCCGGTGCGGGTCTTCCCAGCCGACATCGGCGCCGGCCGTCCCTCCGGCGCAACAGAACCGGTTCCGGCGGTCCCGGAACCGTTCCGTCCGGCAGCGCGGAAATGTCCACGTAGAGACGTTTTTTCGGGTTCGGTTCCCGGTTCCGATATAGGGGGATGGACCGGCGTTGAAGGCTGTCCCGTCCGATCAGGATGGCGTTTGAGCTGCGGTTTCTTGTGCCCTCGGTGAGATTCGAACTCACACTGTACGGGTTTTGAAAGCGTCCCGAAACCTGTTTTCGCAGGTCACGGCCAGTTTTTGCCATTTTGGGACATCGTGGGTATGTGATGGTAATCATTGAAGTATTTGACTGTGCCACAAGCTATTTCGTTGTTGGCTACCGGGGTCAGCTGTTGCCGCAGACTGGTGCTCTGCGGACTGTGTGCGGACTGGCTCCTAGCCCTGAGAGGCCGGTAGAGGGACGAAATGGGGTGCGGGCGGGGAACGGCGGCATGGCGAGGATCCACCGGACGTGCCGGCGTATTGGCGTCAACTTGTCGGCCTCCCATGCGACGCTCTAACAGACCGATTCGATAGGAAGGTGCTGCGGATGCCACACGAGTGGTACACGCTGTGCGAAATCAAGAGGAACTACGAGATTGCGTCGCTCAACGATGTTATTGAGTGCGCCAAGAAGGCCAACGTGTCGGCCCGGAGGGGTGCCGCAAAGGTCTCGCGCTCGCAGCTGAAGAAGATGCATCCCTACCTGATGCAGGAGGCGGCGTTTAGGCGGGTGCGAGAGTCCAGCGCGAAGAAGAACCGCCGACTTGTGTACGAATCGTCGGACACGCATAGCGGCTTCATGGACGAGGCCGACCGCTTGAAGTTTTCGGGCGAGGAGCTATTCCGACACCTATACCCGCATCTGGGCGAAGTCGATGATGACGAGACGGCCTAGCGCCGCACGTCTCTACTGCACCCGTACAACTTCTGTTGCGGCACAACAGAATTGATCCAGGTCTACTGCTTGTGCATACTTGCCCGCTGGGCGTACAGTCCGGGCCGCACACACCCCGACACAGGAGGCCGCCATGCAACCCGATCAGACCAACTATCCGGATGTCGAAGCGCGGCCAAAGGGCAAGCAGCTGACGTTCCGGTACCGGATCGCGGTCGACGCCTCGATGACCGACGGCAAGGGCGGTGTTTCGGCAACCGTGGTCGACGCCGGCGGCCAACCGATCCAGCTTGGCAAGGCCGACCTGCCGTTCACTGTGTCGACCCAACCGACGAACCCATCGAGCGCGCCCTCGTCGCGACAGACCGTGTTGCCGTTCACCGGCCTCACCAATCTCATGGCCTCATACAGCTAATCAACTACGCCGGACCCCGGTGTCCAAAGGCTTCCGCGCCGACACGATCACATAGTCCGTCAAGCCGGTCCCTCGTTCCCACGTCTCTATGCCACGGCACTGGGCGCGATCGTCTTCCGAGACTTCCACGACCACTTCATCCATCTTTTTATTTCCCACAACGCGCTGCCGACTGTAATTGGCCATCCCAGGGAACACGTCTTGCCGGATCGATTCCAGGAGGACATCGCCGAATCCCACCGCAGACAGTCGCCGTGAGTACTCCTCGCGGTCATACAGATTGGCCTCGGGAATGTGGCCGTACCTCCGGGCGAAGGCGTTCGCCCGGCCGGATTTCTTGCCTGGAGCCGGGAGCATGTCGGCGATCGCGATGGATCCTCCGGGTTTGAGGACGCGAAATGCTTCACGCACGAATTGATCACGTGTGTCGAAGTGGAATGCGCATTCCAGGGCCAAGACTCTGTCGAACGATGCGTCGGGAAACTCCATTGCGGTCGCCGACCCGAGCCGAATGTCGATTTGTTTCTCCAGCCCGCGCTTGGCGACGCGTTCCCGGCCCTTGCCGATGTGGACGGGGGTGATGTCGATGCCCGTGATGCGAGACACCTTGAAGCGATCGAGAAGAACAAAGTCCTGCTCCGCGAAACCGACACCGACGTCGAGGACTTCATCGCCTGGTTGCAGCCCGGCGCGCGTTCCCAGCAGCTCGACCATCGCGACGCAAGCGTCGGGATAGGTGCGAGCCTCTTTCCAGTAACCGAGGTTGAGCCACAGCGGCTTGGCGTCGTCGACGTACCCCTCATTCATGAAGTCGATGACGTCGTCTCCGAGGGACGTGTAATAAGCCGCGGCGTCCTTCTGTCGCACCATGCTGAAGGAGCGGGCAACTGTCAAGAACCCCCGGTAGATCGAAAGGGCAATTCGGCGCATTTTGTTCCTCCGGGGATTGTCGGTGTGGGTGTGTGCGGGGTGGAGCTCCTCGAGCGGGTTAGAGCAGTCCGAGCAGTTGTAAGTCGGTGACGTATTTGAGGATGATCGGCGCCGAGACGTGCGGGATGTCCGGATCGTTCTTGTCGCGGCCGATTTTCGCGGCTTGCACAGCAGCACGGAATCGGTCGGTCGGCGCCAAGGACCCGTGGGTCGGCTCTGCGGGCTGCAGATAGTTGGAATTGCCCAGCTGCAACATTGACAGCACCGAGTGCTGGCGCTGTCGATCCGGCAGGGCACGCAGGGCGGCCTCAAATCGCTGCAACCACTGCCCAAGGTCATCGATGCGCTGGATGGGGTGACCAGCCTCGATCAGCCAGTCGACATACTCGTCGAGCCCGAAGCCGTCGTCGTGCGGGTTCATCACGTGATAGGTCTCAAACCCGTCGACCACCTGTGCACCCAGAGTGGCGATCGCCTCGGCGACGAATTCGACTGGGAGCCCGTCGAAATGGGCGCGCTGCCGGTGCCCATCGGCGTCGAGCTGATAGAACGAACCGGGCGCGATGCCGGTGGCCATGACGCTCAGCACCATGCGGGTGAACGAGTCCGACACGTTGAGCTGGCCCGCATACGTGGTGTCGGCAAGGATCATGTCGCAGCGAAATACCGCGACCGGCAAGCCGCACAGGTCGTTGGCCTCCCGCAGCAGCACCTCGCCGGCCCACTTGCTGTTGCCGTAGCCGTTGGCGGAGCCGCCGTCGCTGGTACGGGCAGGGCTGATCACTCGGATGTCGGCATCTTCGGTGAACGCCGATGGCTCGATCTGATCGCCCACGTTTGCGGTCGACACGTAAGCGAAAGGCTTGAGCTTGTTGGTGAGCGCAATGCGGATCAGCTCGGCGGTGCCCGCGACGTTGGGCCCAAACAGCTCGCTGTAGGGCAGGACGCCGCTGACCAGGGCTGCGGGATCGACGATCAGATCGACGGTGTCGGCCAGCCGCTGCCAGGTCTGCTGGTCCAGGCCCAGGTTGGCTTCGGCCTTGTCGCCGGCGATGACCTCCAGATGATCGGCGGCCAGTTCCTGGAAGTGCCGCAACAGTTCCGGGTCGCCGCTGTCGAAGATCTCGTCCAGACGACGCCGCGCATCCTCGTCGGACTCGCCGCGCACCAGGCAGATCAGCGTGCCGTCGACCAGCTCCATCCGCTCCAGCCACTCGAGGGCCAGATAGCGCCCGAGGAAACCGGTCGCCCCGGTCAGCAGGACCGTCCGCACCTCGGCGCTCGGCCCCGGCAGCCCCGGCGCGGCGGCCAGCGTCGTGGCGTCGATGAACTTGTCCAGGGTGAGGTCGCGGGCGTGCACCTTGGTGGTGTCGTCCCCATGCACGGACACGAAGCGCTCATCGCGGGCGGGGCCGGCGTCTTCGCCCAACTGCCGGCTCAAGCTTCTGACGGACGGCGCGCTGAACAAGGTGGAAACCGCGAGGTCGATATCCAGGGCGGTGTTGACGGCGGCGACCAGGCGCATCGCCGACAGTGAATCCCCGCCCAGGTCGAAGAAGGAGTCATCGGCCCCGACGCGCTCGACACCGAGGATTTCGGCGTAGATGCCGGCCAGGATCTCCTCGGTGGGGCCGGCCGGAGCCCGATACTCCCCGGCCGTGTACTCCGGTGCCGGCAGGGCGCGGGTGTCGAGTTTGCCGTTGGGGGTAACCGGCAGCGCCTCTAGCACCACCACCGCGGCCGGAATCATATAGGCCGGGAGCCGTTGGGCCAGCGCGGCGCGCGCCTCGCCCGGGTCTGCCGTACCAGTGACATACCCCACCAGGCGTTTGTCGCCGGGGCGGTCCTCGCGCGCGATCACCGCCGACTGATCCACCCCGTCCAACCCGGCCAACACCGCCCGGATCTCGCCGAGTTCGATGCGATACCCGCGGACCTTGACCTGCTCATCGGCGCGCCCCAGATAGTCCAGCTGCCCATCAGCGCGCCAACACACCAAATCCCCGGTCCGATACA
>Ga0153922_1000908_pt1 | contig 11052 bp, 8 predicted proteins | sample TSNJ006MetaG_FD_104723 | JGI IMG/M metagenome (GOLD analysis project Ga0153922, IMG submission 104723) | Attine ant fungus gardens microbial communities from New Jersey, USA - TSNJ006 MetaG | ecosystem: Host-associated > Fungi > Mycelium > Unclassified | place: USA: New Jersey, Brendon T. Byrne...
AGATATATATCTTTATTGCTGATTGTTGCTTTAGGTGTCGCTTTTTATTCCGGAGTGCGTGGTTCAGACCCGGATATGAGGTTGTCTGCGGATCAATATTATGATGAGAGCAATTTGATGGATATCAGGATATTAAGTACCCTGGGATTAACCAGGGAGGATGTAACGGCAATTCAGGAGATTGAAGGTGTTAAGGCGGTTATGCCTGCTTTTAGTGCGGATGTTTTGTCTGAACTCCCGGAGGGTCAGACGGTCTTGAAGATGATGTCCGTACCGGAGACGATTAACCAGATATCCGTAACATCGGGACGTCTGCCTGAAGCTGAGAATGAATGTCTGGTTGATAATCGATTCCTTGAACAGACCGAATATGAAATAGGTGACATAGTCACCGTAGAATCCGGCACTGAGGATGATATTAAGGATACCTTGTCGGTAACTGAGTTTACAATAGTAGGGGCGGGAAATACATCTTATTATTTAAGTCTGGATCGGGGAAGCAGCAGTATTGGCGGGGGCACCGTCGATAGCTTTATCATTATACCGGAGTCGGCCTTTTCTCTGGAAGTGTACACAGAAGTGTATGCTACTGTGCAGGGGGCATCAGAATTAACCAGCTATACGGATGATTATGATGATTGGGTAGATGTGGTTGTAGAGCGGATTGAGGCCATCGCAGATGCAAGAAGTCAAATTCGTTATGACGAGATCATGACCGAGGCCAGGGAAGCGATTGCTGATGCTGAGGCAGAAATTGCCGATGTTGAGGAGAAACTGGCCGATGCCAAAGCTGAGATTGAGCAGGGAAGAGCCGATATAGAATCGGCGGAAGCAGAAATAGCATCCCAAACAAAGGAATTAGAAGATGCTCAGGCAACGCTTCAAAATCAGGAAGCTGCTCTGTCCCAGGGACAAACAGAAATCAATAACGGTTGGAATACCATCGCGTCTCAACGGACAGAATTAGAATCAGGTAAAGCTCAGTTAGCAGCCGGTGAGGAAGAGTGGCAGACCGGGAAAACGGCTTTGGAAGCCGGACGTCAGGAATTGGAAGCAAAAGCCAGAGAGTTGGAAAGTGGAAAGTCCCAATTGGAAGGATTAAAAAACCAACTCTTGGAACTACAAAGTGCCTATGAGCTTAATCCCAACGAGATTCTTGCAGCCCAGATAGGAGAACTAGAAGCAGGTATTGCCCAATTAGAGCCGACCCTTACTGCCGGTGAAACGGAAATTGCAGCGGGATGGCAGAGCCTTGGGGAAAACGAAGCCACAATTAATGCAGCAAGAACCAAATTAGATGAGACAGCAGCGCAGCTGGCTCAGGGAGAGTCAGAAATAGCATCAGCGGAACAATTATTAATGAGCAAGCAGGCCGAAATAGACAGTGGCAAGTCACAAATCGCAGCGGCTAAGCAGACAATAGCCGACGGTTGGACGGCGCTTGATGATGGCAAAGAAGAAATAGCCAATGCCAGGAATGAATTAGCCGATGGCGAAGCCGAATATGAAGACGCCGTCGCTGAAAATGAACCGAAGATAGCTGATGCAAAACAGGAGATAGAGGATGCCAAGGCAGAACTGGAAGACTTAGAGGTTCCTGAATGGTTTGTGCTTAGCCGTCGGTCTTTGCAGGCTTATGTAGAATATGGGCAGAATGCGGACCGGATAGGGGCAATCGGTACGGTATTTCCGGTGATTTTCTTTCTGGTAGCCGCCCTCGTATGTCTGACGACCATGACCCGTATGGTAGAGGAGCAGAGAACTCAGATTGGGACCTTAAAAGCTTTGGGATACAGCAAAGGCAGCATTGCCGGTAAGTATATCTTATATGCGTTATCGGCCAGCCTGCTGGGCAGCCTGATTGGTTTAGTCATTGGGCAGAAGGTATTTCCGGCCATTATTATTAATGCCTATAAGATTTTGTATCAAACCCTGCCGAAAATATTGACACCACTAAACTTTGAGTATTCGGTAACATCAACGGCCATGGCCGTTATATGCACAACAGGTGCTACTGTCTTTGCCTGCTATAAAGTGCTGATGGCCGTACCTGCCGAGTTGATGCGTCCGGCCGCACCTAAGGCAGGGAAAAGAGTACTTTTAGAAAGAATCGGTTTTATTTGGAAACACCTTAATTTTTCGATGAAGTCAACCATACGCAACCTGGTGCGATATAAGAAGCGGTTTTTCATGACAGTTTTTGGAATTGGAGGATGTACGGCACTATTGGTGGTGGGCTTTGGACTCAAGGATTCTATTACCTCTATTGGCAGCCTACAGTTTTCAAAAGTGCACATATATGATAGTGAAATAAGCCTGGAGAATGATATTTCAGAAGAAAAGAGACAGGCATTGACCGATATGATTGAAAATGATGCTGATATTGTCGACAGTATGGAATTTGCTAAAACGACGATAGATGCCGGCGATGGGAATGTGACAAAGAATGCTTGTTTACTGATTCCTGAAAATCCGTCTAAGCTTTATCATTTCGTTTCATTGCAGGACAGAACAACAGGCGAGATCTATGAGTTAACTGATGAAGGTGTTATTATTACTGAGAAGCTGGCTAAACTATTAAGTGTAAACGTAGGTGATACGATCTATTTGAAAGATGATGAAACCAGTAAAGTAGATGTTGTTATCACCGCCATTACCGAAAATTATTTCTTCCATTATATTTATATGAGTCCGGCTGTTTATGAAGCGTTGTTTAATGAAGCCCCGCTATATGAGACAATATTTACAAATAGTGCGGACGATAGCGAGAAGTTTGAAGCGGAATTCAGTAAAAAATATATGGACAGCGAAGCTGTATCTGGGGTATCATTTGTCAGTGCGACGGCTTCAAATATTGCGGATATGCTTAAAAGTCTGGATATCATTACATATGTGTTAGTTGTATCTGCAGGACTATTAGCCTTTATCGTTTTATATAATCTGAATAATATTAATGTCAGTGAACGGATGAGAGAATTGGCGACTTTGAAGGTGCTGGGCTTTTATGATGGGGAAGTATCGCAGTATGTTATCAGAGAGAATGTCTGGCTGACGGCCATCGGAATCATTGCCGGTCTATTGATGGGCAGGCTTTTGCACCGCTATGTCATACTTACTGCGGAAGTAGACATGACTATGTTTGGTCGAAATATTGAATTGCAAAGCTTTCTGTTCAGTATCCTGCTGACCTTCGTTTTCTCAGGAATTGTTAATCTGATTATGCATTTTAAATTAAAGAAAATTAATATGGTCGAATCCATGAAGAGTGTAGAGTAGTTTTTCTCTACACTCTTTATAGGTTAGTAAAAATTTTTTATCATATCTTCAGAAAATTATACAATTTAACCCTTTTGGGTGATGTGTGCGACAAAATACGAGTTTATAATAATATAAGGAAGTTGAGTATTATAATTGTATGAGGAGATGATAAAATGAAAATCAACAGAATGACAACCTATGCCATACGTGTTATTGTCAGATTATATACAGAGGGTGAGGAACTGATTACAACAAAAACGTTATCTGAAAAAGAAAATATTTCTCAAGGGGTATTGATGAAAGTATTACTTCCTTTGAAAAAAGCTAAAATTGTTAGCTCCCATCAGGGACGTGGAAATATAAGCGGAGGGTTTAAGCTAGACAAAAATATTAAAAATATAACGATATATGATGTGATTCGGACGATGGAAGGTGACATTTGTTTTAATAAAAGCACGGAGGAAGACGTTTCTTATCAGGATACAAAGAAAGTTTTCAAGGAAATTCAAAGAGTGAATGATTTGTTAATTAAGGAATTTAGCCGCTATTCAATTTATGAGATATTAAATTTGGAAAATGGGTCTTGATTTAAGGCAAAGTTAAAAGTATCAAGGAGCTGTTGCATTTTTTGCAACAGCTCCTTGATATTTAAATCAATCCTTTGGATTCCAAAAATTCAATTGCAACATCTCTAGGATTCATTTTTAAGACGTCTACCTGATAATTCAAATCACGCATGGTATCGTCATCTAAAATTCCGGTTAGCTGATCTAAAACCGCTTCTAATTCGGGATATGTCACTAAAACTTCAGGACGTACTATTGGGGCGGCATAATATGGCGGGAAGTAGTCTAGGTCATCTTCTAAAACTAGCAAATCATATTGAAGAAGGATACCGTCGGTTGAAAAGGCATCAGTCACCTGGGTTTCATCATTGATAATCGCTGTATAGCGCGGCGTTCCGTCAATGCCGATCATATCTTTAAATGTCATATCATACGTCGTTAGCAAATTTGGGATACCATCGCTGCGGTTAAGGATTTCGAAGGTGGCCCCTAAAATTAACGGGTCAGAAACCTTTGCCAAATCCGAAAAAGTTTCCAAGCCGTATTTTTGGGCAGTATCCTCGCGGACAGACAGGGTATAAGTATTATTAAAGCCCAATGGATCGAGCATCAAAAGATTATATTGTTCATTAAGCGCCGCTACGCAAAAATCATAAACCGTCTGCGGGTCATTTTCACCGGAAAGTCCTAGTATACTTCCATAAACCGTACCTGTATAATCCACATACAAATCAACTTCTTCATTAGTTATTGCTGTAAAAACAACCTGTGAGCCAAGCTCTGACTTTAAGTCAACAGTGATATCTGTGTTTGCTTCAATCAGTTCGGCATACATATGTCCCAGTATGTTTTGCTCCGTAAAGTCTTTTGCCCCGATTACAAGGACTTTTTCATCAGATCTATTACCGAAGATATTAGCGGCAAATACACTGATAAGTAACACTGCGGCGGTACAAAGGACAATTCTTTTTCGGATATTGAATTTTTTAATAGAAGAGCGATTCGCCGTTTTAGCTTTGTTGGTAAAGCTAATCGGTGTTACAGCCTTTTCTACCAGTGAGACTAAAAAGTCTATCATTAATGCCATAATACACGCCGGAATGGCTCCGGCCAGTATTTGAAAATTATTGACGGTACGGATACCGGAATATACCAAATATCCCAACCCACCGGCGCCAATAAATGCAGCCATGGTAACCAGTCCCACGGAAGTTACTGCAGATATTCGTACTCCGGCCATAATCACAGGCAGGGCAAGAGGAAGCTTTACTTTTGTAAGAACCTGAAACCTTGTCATACCGATTCCCTTTGCAACTTCCGTCAATTCCTTACTGATACTGTCAATGCCGGTTGTTGTGTTTTTTATAATAGGTAAAAGCGAGTAAATAACCACCATGAAAATAGCGGGAACAGAGCCGATACCTAAAAATGGGATAAGAAAACCTAAAAGTGCAAGACTGGGGATGGCCTGCATGACATTTGAAAGACCCAATATAGGTTTTTTAAGTCCTCTGACATAACTGATTAATATACCTAAGGGGACACCAATCAATATCGAGATAGTGACAGAAAAAACTGTTAGCTGAAGATGTTCAATGACTCGGGAAATTATTTCATCCATATTTAGCGCTATATATTCAAAAAACTCTGTTAAAAATCCCATGTTATATTTCCTCCGAAGTATCTAAATATTGTTGACTTAACGTGGTCACTAAACTACTTGTGGTTATGAGCCCTTGTAAAACATTGCCCTCACTAACAACGGGAATTGCAGATAGATGAGTTTCATTTGTGGTTTGTAAGATGTCAATAATGTTATCTTCGGGAGAAATGGTCTCAAAATTCTCTTCCATAATAGTTGCCACAGGCATATTTTTTTCTGTTTGAGATTGGATTCCCTTTGCCGTTATAATGCCGACCAAATGCTTTTGCTTATCGGTGATAAAGAGACGGTCAATCTTGTAGTTACGCATTCTTTCGACACATCGTAAAGCTGTCATATTGGCAGGGGCACATATAGGGTCAGGAATCATGATATCCTTTGCTCTAATAAACTCAGGTGAAGACCAGATTCTATGCTTTCCGATAAATTCAGCAGCAAGTTCATTGGCCGGATTTTTCATAAGCTCCTCGGGGGTATCATATTGAATGATTCGCCCATTGTTAATAAAACAGATTTTGTCGGCAATTTTTACCGCTTCATCCATATCGTGGGTAACAAAAACAATGGTTTTGCGTACTTTTGCCTGCAAATCCACAAGTTCATCCTGAAGCTGACTTCTTGTAATGGGGTCAAGGGCTGAAAAGGGTTCATCCATCAAGATGAGTTCAGGGTCGCAGGCAAATGCCCTTGCAACACCGATCCGCTGCTGTTGGCCGCCGGAAAGCTGAGTAGGGTATCGGTCAAGATATTGTTCCGGGTCAAGTCCCACCATATCCATAAGTTCCAGACTTTTAGCGGTTATGTCTGCGGGGGCTTTCTTTTGAAGCCGGGGTATGATTTCTAAGTTTTCACGGATGGTCATATGAGGAAAAAGACCTGTCTGTTGAATGACATAACCGATATTTCTTCGTAATTCTATTTCGTCTTTTGTAAAAATATCTTCGCCGTTTAAATAGATTTTGCCGCTAGTTGGCTTGGTTAATCTATTAACCATTTTTAGCAAAGTAGTTTTACCGCATCCACTGGGTCCAATTAAGACGACCAGTTTGCCTTTTTCGACTTCAAACGACATATCAGAAATAATGTCTTGTCGATTATAACGTTTGCTGATATTTTCAAATTTTAGCAAAAAAATTCCTCCTTTAAAGTAACAATCTATTATAACGATATAAGTTGTTACTTTATATCATACCATGATTTGCTGATTTGTCAAATGAGTGCAAATTAAAAACAGCGCCGATTGCGCTGTTTGATTGATGCTTTATCCAAATAAGAATTTCTTTGATGCGGCATAGACATGGTCATTGCCGATGATATAAAAAATGTCATCTACATCGAAGGTTGCATGGGGACCGGGAGATATAATCGTATTTTCACCTCGCCTGATGGCAATCACAGTACCACCGGTGTTGTGCCAGAATTGAACTTCAGCCACTGTTTTACCTATAACGAGAGTATCGCTGGTAATCTTTATCTCAAAAGGAGTAAAGGGATTAAGGTTTTTAAGCCGTTCTGAGGTGTCCACTAAAAATTGGACCTTTTTCAACATATCAGCAGTTTCTTTCATTTGCTTACCGGCCCATGTAACCAGCTCATTTTTGGCGATGCTTAAGTCCATGACTTCATTATATCTTTTTACAAATTCTTGGGCTCTTAATATTGATTTTATTTGGATGCCGCTGCCTTTTTCTATTTCTAAGATGCCGACATCTTTTAGCAGATGCATAGCCTTTCTTATTGTTTCAGGTGAAACTTTATATTGAGAAGAAAGTACGGAACGACCAAATAATTTTTGACCTTCAATATAGGTACCATTAGCTATATCTTTGGCTATATCTATAGCAATTTGCCGATATACGGCGACAACAACATTTTGTCCTTTACTCATGATGACATTACTCCATTACTTTATAAATTTTCTTTCATTTTAGCACTTTTAATTCCTCTGGTAAAGTCTTAAAATTATCAGAATACTTTGACAATCGAGGATATGGTGCTATAATTATAAAAGCAGATTTGAGAATATAATGATAAGAGAGGAAATCACATGATAGAGCAGGTCTATTCAAAACCGGATATATTTAAAATACATGTTCCACTTCCAAACAATCCTTTAAGGAACCTCAATAGTTATTTTATTAAAGGAAGCGATAGAAACTTATTGATTGACACAGGTTTTAATCAGCCTGAATGTTACGAGGCGTTAGTAGAAGGACTTAAAGAGCTGGACGCTGATATGAATCATACCGACATATTTATTACCCATTTACACGCTGACCATTCGGGATTGGTTAAAAAAATAATGACACCCGATTCGACAGTATATTTTAGTGAGAAAGATTACAACTATCTTGTCGCATACTTGATGAGTGACAGTTGGCAAGAGATTGATGAAAAGTTTAATCAGGAAGGTGTGCCATGGAATGTTTTGGAAAACTTAAGAAAAACAAATCCTTCCATAGCGCTGACTCCGGAAGGTCCTTTCCCGGTAAGCACCATCGTTGATGGGAATAAACTAAAGGTTGATGAATATGAATTCACCTGCATAGCCACACCCGGCCATACGCCTGAGCATATGTGCCTGTATCTGGAAAGTGAACAGTTGATTTTTTTAGGTGATCATGTGCTTTTTGATATTACACCAAATATTACCTTGTGGCACGGTCATAGTGACAGTCTGGGTGCTTATATAGACAGTCTTAGGAAAGTAAAGCGGTTGAAAGTCAAAACCTGCATGCCGGCTCACCGAAATACAAGCAACGCTTTTTATGAACGCATTGACCGCATTATAGAACATCATCGGGAACGCCTGGAGGAAGTATTACATATATTGGCGAAGGATAACCGCCGGCTGTCTGCCTACGAAGTCACCAAGGAGATGACATGGAGAATCAGGGGAAATGGTTGGGAAGACTTCCCTGATAATCAGAAGTGGTTTGCCACAGGAGAAGCAATGGCTCATTTGGATTATCTTGTTTGCCGAGAATATGTTATCCGAAGCGAGATCGAGGGTAAATTTTATTATGAATTAAATCCTTTGGCGGATGAGGCGATAGCTCTGTGAAAAAGACACTGGCTTGCCTTTTACAGCAAGCCAGCGGGTAACTTATAAAGGAGTCTATTTTAGCAACAGCATCTACGGCAACGACAGCATCTACAACATCTACAGCAACGCCACATATAAATTCCTCCCTTTTGGTTTATGCTCAAGGGATTATATCCCTAATACAATATATGTGGTGTCGAAGAATTGGTGAATGTGTCGAAAATAAAGAATCAGCAATGGAAAAATCTCTCTTCAATCATTTCCTGAATTCTTCGGTTATGCTCATCAGATAATACAACTTCTTCTTTGTCAATATCGAAAAGTGCCTTGATATTTGCTTCATTCAACGCTTCAAGTGCCTTATAAAGTTTACCGTTCTTGTCAATAATAGATATACCCATATGCTCACCACTCTAATGTAGATGGTTTTATTTTATATGATAAAGCTGTCGCAAACATCACCCTAAAATGGATAAAAAGAAAAAGAGTCGTTAAAGACTCTCTTTCAGGTGCTTTTTATAATGCTTCTTCGATATAGTTGACTGTCAGCTCGTTCCCGTCAAATTCCCACCAATAATGTTCGTCCAATTCATCTGCTACCCGCTCAATAAATGTCACCTTTTCGTCTAAAGTAAGAATAAGCTTGCTGCTCACGGGTTCGGCTCCGACTTTGTCGTTTTTCTTCATTTCTTCGCTGATTGCGCTTTCGATTCGGTTTTTCATTTCGATTCCTAGTTTGGTTTTTATATCCCTCTTGGCAAGTGTGAGCAAGTAGTTACTTAATGAGCGTCCTTCCTGTGCAGCAGCCTTGGAAATGGCTGACTTTTCTTCTGGTTTACATCTGAGCTTAATATATTCTTCCTGCATAATAGAACACCTCCTTTGAAACTCCTCATGCCTCTTTAGAAGCTTTGATTAGATGATGATAATTCCCTTTCTTCTTACTTTATATTTTATCGTATTTATAAGACAAAAGCAATGGATTTTCTGAAAAATCGTCTAAATAGCTGACCTATATAATGTAGTTAGTTTCCTATTTGTTTCACTAAATCAGAAACTTCTATAAGATTTGTACCGTCAGTGTCTAGAAAGTATCCTCCCGTATTCTGGGCAGCTATATAAATTTTATCTGCTGCAACATCTAACCATAAGACCTTCTCTCCATCGGTTTCCATCTCTAGTAGTTGTTCACTTTTTAATGTTTCGACACTCATTTTGGATATTGTTATACTGCCTGCCTCTTCATTTAATTGTGCATAGTATAGATAATTATCCTCCGCCACATTAAAAGCTGTCACCCTGTCTGCCAGAAATTCAGCCGCCTTACCATTCTTTTTTACCCGATACAGGGTATCATATTCAAGGCTGCTTTCCTTTGGTATTTGGTAGAGATAAATGTGCTCACCTCTTATCTGCATTACGGAACTGTTATAATCCGTTCCTGTAAAATCAACATCTTTCTTATTCATTTGCGGATTTAGCAACAGTTGCAAAAGTGCGTATCGGGATAGTTGGGTTTTCTTTAAGTGTTCTCCATCCGTCGTCAGACTATAGATGTTTTCGGATTCTGAGTTCTCAGGTGTATAGGAAAAATACATTTTACCATCTACTACAATAAGATCTGATCCAATATTACCCTCAAAAAGCACCTGGCGTTCGCTGCCATCTTTTCTCATTTTCACAATCTGATCTTTATTTTCTATTACATTCCGTTTTTGAAAGTAAATGTATTCATCAACACCATTTAAGCAAAGCTCTATTTCATCTGCTATTTTAGATATGTTTTCCTCTTTATCCATTCTATACAATCCATTTCCTTCGTTAGGTCCTGCAAAAAAATATAGTTCCCCATCCAACTCCACAATCCATTGGCGATTCATATAATTCCCAGTTGTTGTTCCATATTCATGCGGCAAATAGGACTTGATTAGAGAAAAGGCTCCAATACTAAACGATAATACAATTACAACTAATAATACCATTTTTATCTTTAATTTATTATTTGTTTTATTCATATAATCCGCTGCTCCCTAAATACCCTTCAGGGCACTCTTTTACCCATTTATTATGCAACTCCATTACTTTTTTCGGGTTCTCCAACACATCATTCGGTGTAATAGGATTATTCAAATCATAGTCTATATCCTTTGCATCCCCAATCCCCTCAAAGACATAATAATTCAAACTGGAATCCCCACCCTCATCATGGGTTACACGGATGGTGTTTAGTTTGTAGTTGTCAGCCATTTGTCTTGTTTGGGCTATATTTGTCATCTGTTCATAAGTCTTGGCACTATCCAATATATCGGTGCTGTCTCCTATTTGCTCTATAATGGCTGTGGAAGTATCAATCACTCCCCCCACAACCGGCAAGTTCCCAAGTCCCTCCTGAAGAAGGAATGTCGCCCAGTCAGTCCCCAACCGGGTATAGGTTTCGCTTTTATTGACCGGTATACCGTTTGTTTCAGCAAACCATTTGATGTCCTCACCTTCAAATAAATTATGTGCCGTGTCACTTG
>Ga0153922_1000910_pt1 | contig 11029 bp, 7 predicted proteins | sample TSNJ006MetaG_FD_104723 | JGI IMG/M metagenome (GOLD analysis project Ga0153922, IMG submission 104723) | Attine ant fungus gardens microbial communities from New Jersey, USA - TSNJ006 MetaG | ecosystem: Host-associated > Fungi > Mycelium > Unclassified | place: USA: New Jersey, Brendon T. Byrne...
GATCACCAGCCACGTAGCGAACACGATGAGAGGGATGTACCAGGCGATGATGCCGTTCCTTGACAATGGGCCACTCTCATAGAAGACGTTGAACGTGCCGGGGAGGAACATCAGCGCAACCCACAGGTTGTAGTAGCCCAGCCAGCGCGGGAACACTGGACGCTCCCGGCGGTCCAGCAAGATGGCCACACCGAACACCGACACCTGAAGCACGATGGTAGAAGTCATGCCCACGAACGGTATCCATCCCATGTCATCCAACAGCTGAATGAGCTCGGGGGCCCGATCGGCGCGGAACGTCGCCGTCTGCCAAAAGAAGATGAGGTAGATGAACTCCAGAACAAATATCGCGCCGAGCCCCAATTCGGTCATCGCCAGCGCCGGATAGCGGCCTTCGATGCGCCGCATGTGGATCGATATCGACGCGGAGAAAGGCATCAGCAGCGGCGCCCCGAACATGGAGACAATCAGACCCCACTTGATCATGTCGCGATTTTCAAGAAGGAATTGTGCGGTTTGCTGGGCACTCTCGCTGGCAGGACGAGCCGGTATGAACCCAGCCATCACGACGAAGCCAACCACCATGAGCGCCAGACACAGCGTCCCGCTCCACGCGCAGAACTTGTGAACGGTTCGATTCATGACCTCAGTGTCTCATTTTTCTTCTCGCGGCTAAGACAAGAAATGAAACAGTAGCGCCATCCTGGGGCATCAGAACCGAAATCACCTGTGCCGCAATACTATAATTATTGCGCCGTGCAGATGAGGATGAGCTCATCCGCGCGACGCACATTCTCGCGCTCGTGTTGTTATATTTTTGCGATTGACTGTCTACGTTGAAGCACCGTCGCGTCGCGACGCCTGCTGCGGGGTCCCGTTCATATTTTTGACGGCGCTGCTAATATTGACTGGCGAGTCTGCCGCGTCACCCGTGTGGGGGATGGCGAGGTACCCTGGGAAGAGGCCTTCGGAACGCGGAGTCTCTAAAATCGGAGGCGAACGTACGTTACGGAGGAGCCGCAGTGACGACCGGGCAGAACACAGCCGCTAGATCTAATCCACGTCCCCGTGGCAGGCCACGGTTAGAGATCGATCTCGACGCGGTCGCCGAGGCGGTGGCGGAGCTGTTATCCGAGGGGGGATACGACGCGGTAGGGGTCCCCGAGGTTGCCGAGAAGCTGTCGATCTCTCGCGCGACGCTGTATCGGACGGTGCCCACGAAGGTCGACCTGATGGGCATCCTTTTTGAACGCCGCACCCGCGATCTCAGCCGACAGGCCCGGGCGACGATCGCCGCCACGGCCGATCCCGCGGAGCAACTGACCAATCTGATCAGGCTGAATACGAATGCGGCGGTGCAGATGCGCCGCTATATGTCAGTGTTCTTCGGGGGTGGGGACCTGCCACCAGAGGTCTACAGTCGATGGCACACGTGGATTCGTCGTTACGAGAACATGTGGATCAAGGTGGTCACTGCCAACATGCGCGATGGCTACCTGGTCGAGGGCGACCCGGTGGTGACCACCAGGTTGATTCTCGGGATGTGCGTCTGGATCTCGCGGTGGTACCGGCCGAGCGAGAATCTGACACCGGATGAGATCGCCGACGCCGCGATTAACTTGCTGAAACTGAAAAAGTTGGCACCCGATCGCGCGGCACAAAATAGTAATGGGCAGGCTCGGCGGTCGAGCGCCACGAAGAGCAGCTAGTACGTGCGCGCGTTTATCCATGTTGACGGTCGTTCGCTTTGGACGGACGTGCGGGCTAATCAGGCGGCCGCGATGTCATCGAGGAACGAACGCAACAGAGCGTTGAACGCCGCGGGGCACTCGAACATCGGAATGTGTCCAACGGCCTCGAGCACTTCGTGACGAGCGCCGGGAGTCGCCGCCGCGCAATACTTCAGGGAAGTCTCGGACACGAGTCGGTCCCGGGCACCACTCACGATCAGTGTTGGGCAGGTGATCTGTCGCCCGTGGTTTCGTCGCAGGGCGCGCAGGGTGGCATGGATCGCGGGCGCCGTCCCACGTGCGTAGCAGGCCGCGCTTATCATGTGGGTCGCTAGATCGCTCGGAACATTCGCGGGATCGTCAACCACCCGGCCGATGATGAGCTTCCGGACCGGCGTCACGGCCATTGCCCCCAACACCGCGCGGTGAATCAGCGGCCGCGGCATCGGGTTCAGGAGTGCGCTTCCCACCGCCAGGCCACGAAACATCGCCTCCTGGATGCCGTTGGGTCGGCCGCCCGACGCCACCACGACCAATGCAACGGTCCGCTCAGGGTTTTGCGCGGCGAACCCTTGCGCGACGACTCCGCCGAGCGAGTGACCGACGATCCGCACATCGCCGACTGCGAGATGATCGATGAGCTCGACGAGTGCGTCGACGTAGTCATGCAGCTCCACCGGTCCTGCGAAGCCGTCCGACCGCCCAAAACCGGGCAGATCGACTGCGATGACCCGATAGCTTGTAGCGAGCTCAGAGATATTGGAAAACCATGCCGCCCACGCTGAGGCGAGTCCGTGCACCAGCACGACCGCCGGGCCTTCACCGATGTCCAGGTAGTGCATCCGGCGACCTCGCAGAACCACGTCGTGCAGATGCGCGTGCCACGCCGCCGATTGCCACGGCATTGCCGATGTTCCGTCAGCCGGTGCCCGCCTCACATGCGCGCCTCGATCCACTTCACGACGTCGTCGAGGACGTTTTCTTTCTCGGGTTCGTTGAAGATCTCATGGTAGAGACCGTCGTACACGTTGAGGGACTTGTCGACGGATCCCGCCCTCGCGTACACCATGCGAGCGCCGGCCGGTGTGGCTATCACGTCGGCGCCGCCGTGCAGGACGAGCAGAGGCAATCGCACCGAGCCGAGGAGCGCTGACACCCTGTCGGCACTGACGAGAAGCTCGGCGGCTGTGCGCATCGGTGCCCTGCCGCGGAATACGAGGGGATCTTCGTCGTAGGCGCGCACGACGGCCGGATCCCTGCTGACGCCGGCGCTGGCGAGCTTCATCAACCCCAGGTTGGGCGTTGCGGCCGAGAGCACCTTGGCCACCTTCGCTTGCACCTTCGGGATGCCCGACACATCGATACCGGTGCCGGACAAAATTAGGCCGGCGATTTCGCGGTCACCGGACACGACGTACTCCAGTGCCACCATTGCGCCGAGGCTGTGGGCGAGCACGAACATCGGCACACCTGGATGGTGCTGGGCGGCCAGCCGGATCAGCCGATCGAGGTCGTCCACAAGCAGCGACATCCTCTGGATCTGCCCGGCCCGCCCACCGGACCGCCCGTGGCCACGGAAGTCGATCGCGTAGGTCGCCAAGGCGGCGTCGGTTAACCGGTCCGCCACGTGTCCGTAGCGCCCGCCGTGCTCCAGACCACCGTGTGCAAGCGCGACAACGGCGCGCGGAGTGCACACGGGCAACCACGCTTGCCAGTACAACGACACCCCGCCGGATCCGCGAACGTGTCCGGTCGGGTGGCGGTCTGTACTAGACGCCGGCATGGTCACGTCTGTTGTCGGGCGCTCGGACGGGACCGTTTCCGGACACCCCCCTGAGCGGTCACGGACGCGCGGCCAACCTCGAGCACTTCCTCAAGCCCATCGGTCATGCACTTCCATACCAAGTCGGTGTCTTCAAAAACGGCTCCATCGCAATCGATTCCAATGCAGCAGGTCCCCGCGTACGAGCACATAGCCGCCATCATCGCGACGTTAGGCAGCGGCGCCAAGACATACATTCCGTCGACGCGGGCGCCGGCCGCGTACACCTTGGTGGGGAGGCCCGGGAAATTGCTGCCGCTGAGGAACGGGTGCGGCATGGCAGACCCGGTGGCCAACCCGAGCAGTCCCGACGGGATCCGGCTGAGCACCGGTGACAGCGTGCCGAGGACGTCAAGTGCCGGCTCCTCGCGGACTTTTCGCACTCTGTCGCGGACCGCCCTGATCCGGCCGGCCGGGTCACGGATGCCCGCCGGACCGGCGAACATCGCTCCGGCGAACCGGTTGCCGCCGGGCGGGTCGCCGGGCCTCCTGAGAGACACCGGCATCGCGGTCGGGATGTCGCCGAGCTCGATGCCCACCGCGTCGTGGTACCGCCTGATCCCGCCCAACAGCGCGGCCATGTAGGCGTCGTTGACCGTTCCGTCGACGACACGGCCCGCCGCCTTGAGTTCGTCGAGCGCACAGTCGAGGATCCCGAAGCGCCAGGTGCGGCCAGTTTGCCGGCGCTGTAGCGGCGAGGCCACCGCCCCGGCAGGAGGGGACAGCACCCGCCGCAGCGAATCGAGGTACCGCGCGGTACTGCGCGGGGCGGTGAGCGCACCGCCGACGGTGTCGAGGACGCGTCGCGTTCCGGCAGGCAGCCCGCGCACCTGCGCTGCGAGATCGGTCGCGGTCAGCGCGAGCCCCGACACGTGTTCGGTTTCCGGGCGCTCCGGCTGCGGCTTGTCCGGCGAAGGTTCGGCGCGGCTGCCGTGCATGCCGGCGAAGAGTTGGATCGCGCCGGCGCCGTCCATCAGGCAGTGGTGAGCCTGCAGCAGGTACGCCGATCGGCCGCCTTCGACATTCTCGACGAGCGTGCCGGTCCATAGCGGTCTGGTGCGATCGAGCGGCGTCTCGGCGATGACCTGGGCCAGGTCCAGCAATTCGCGCATGCCGGCAGGCTCCGGCAGACGGACCCGGCGCAGGTGATAGTCGAGGTCGAACTCGGGATCGTCGGCCCAGGCCGGCGGGCCCAACGGCAATGCCGGTTCGACGACGCGCTGGCGCAGCCGGCGCACTATCGACACGCCCCATACGTGGGCCTTGCGAAACCTTTCCCACTCCGGCGTCGAGTCCATCAGCTCCATGACAATGCCGGCCGACGAAAATTCCGGGTGACGCTCGCCGCGCCACATCAGCGCCTCCAAGTCGTTCATCCGCGGCTCGGTGCCCCACTCGGCGAGTGCTGCCCAGCTTTCTTCGCTGGTCTGATCGGTCATCGTGACCCCTTTGGCCAGTTCTTCAGCGTGTCGACGAATTGTCTTCGCACACCTGCTATTTCGGCCCGTACGGTCTCGGGTGTCCAGCTGTCGGTCGGGATCGGGTCGAGCACGGCGACATCCACCACGCCGGGATGGACGAGTTTAGATTTCCCGGGCATGAGGTCGTAGGCGTTGCGCAGCACGATAGGGACGATCGGTACGCCCGCGGTCCGTGCGACGTGGAAGGCGCCGGTACGAAACTCTCCCAACTCCCCGGTCTGGCTGCGCGTGCCCTCCGGGGCGACGAACACCGAGACACCCGACCGAAGCCGCTCGACGAGCTGCTGCTGCGCTGCGCGGCCCTTCGCGGAGTCGGCACGATCGACGAAGACGGCATCCATCGCCATGCCCAACAGAAACGTCGGCGGCGAGAATTGTGCCTCCTTCTTCCCGAGTCCGGTGAAACCTTGGCGCAGCAGTGCGCCGACGATCATCGCGTCCAGTCCGCTCTGGTGATTCATAATGAAAACGGCTGGCCGTGTTGCCCAAAGGTTTTGCGCGCCACTGACATTGATCCGGACTCCAGCGATCGCCAGGAAGGAGGGGAAGCCAAGCGACAGGGCGAGGTCGTTGCCGAGACGACGGTCTCCGCGGATCAGCCCGACGCCGAGGCCGACACCGAGTCCGATGTTTAGCGCGCCGATCGCACCCACCGTGCCCAACATCGATCGCAGGTCGATGCCCCCTGCCTCGCCAGTCACGACCGCCCCTCGGCGTCGAGAGCGATCTCAGCGTCCGACGCGGCCAGCTCACGCATTCTCTCCAGGCGCTCGAGCAGTTCGGCGAGCTCGGCGGCAAACGCGCGCCGGCGCTCGGCAAGCTGCTCATCGCCCGGCCGCAGAAGCCCGCGATTTGTGGCGACTTTCAGCGCGGTGCGGAACACCTCCGTGGAGATGGAATCCGAACTGCGCAGCCGCCGCTGCAGCCGGCGCTGACGGGCCACGCCGAAGCACTCCGTGACGAACGCGGCCTCATCGACTTCGGCGGTTGGGGGTCTGGTGGACAACCGCTCGGCCGTCACGTAGTACGCCTCGACGAACGAGTGCAACGCGCGATGGGCGAGATGGGGGCGCGCATCGGCAAGGATGCAGCGCGCATAGCCGGGCTCGCCGAGCCTTGCCCGCCACTCGGCGTCGATGAGCGCCAGCTCCGCCTTCAGGTTCTGCCGGAATTCGGCCTTGTCAGGGAAGAAGAATTCGAACTTCAGGAGGTCACGCAACCGCAGAGCTTCGTCCCACGCATCGCTCTCCAACGTGATGCGATCCTCCGCCGCGGCGGCCAGCACCAGCTCGACAATCGCCCTATCCAGAACCGTGTGCAAAATGCTGTTGCGGTAAAAAGCAGCATCGAGGTGGCGGTTGGGCGAAATTCCCCATACCGGCTCCAGCCCACCGTCGAAACGGACGACCACGCCGTTGTCGGAGAGCCAGTCAAGAGTGTGTCGCAACTCGCCGGGTTGCGCGAGATCGCGGGTCATCGCGAGATTGCGGCGTTCGAAGTGGCGGATGAACGGTGCGACAACGGCTTCGATATCCCCCAACGTCAGCGCGCGGTCGTCGACACCAAGTAGGGCGAGGGTAACCAGAGCGGTTGATGTGACCGGCGTGGCGCGGTTGATCCGGTGGCAGACCTCAAACGCGACCCTCTCCACCCGATGTCGGCGTCCCTCGCCATTCATGTCGGTCCCGCGAGGACCCAACGACTGGCCCAGTGACACCGGCTCACCGATACCGACGTGCACCTTGCCGAAGCCGCGCCCGGTCGAGCGCGGATAGTTCAGAAGCCAACTAATGCTTTCGGATTTCTTCTCTGTCCCTCGCTGCTCGGCGGTCAGCGATGCGACCTCCGGCAGCCCGTCGTAGACAATCGACACGGGGACCAAGTACAGGTTGGGGCAGTGGTCGAGCCGTTCGAAGGCGTCGACCAGATAAGTGAGCAACCCGAACCGCGGAGGCCGTAGCTTGCCCGTGCGAGTCCGGCCGCCCTCGATATACCACTCGAGGTTAAGGCGTTTGCCGATCAGGTTGCCGAGGTACTCGCGGATCACAAACTTGTAGACCGGGTCGTCACCTATGGACCGGCGCACGATGATGTTGCCCGTGCGGCGGGTCCACGCACCCATCGGCCACCACGACATGTTGTTGCCGGCAAAGGCGTGGTTGGGCGGGAAGTCGTGGGTCAGCAGCATCGAGCGAATCACGAATGGGTCGAGGTAAGACCGATGGTTGGGTAGGAACACCAGCGTGTGGTCGCGGTTGAGCGCACGCAGGGCCTCAATCTTGCTCTCATCCACCTCGACCGTGTAGGCGCGCATCAGCAAGCGGCCGAACCGTTCGAACAGGTCGATCGCCAGCGGGCTGTGTGCCGCGGCCATTTCTTGCAGATACGTCGAGGCAAGTCGGGCAACGTCCTCGCGGCTGCGCCCCGTTTGCGCGGCGAGCCGGCGGATTCCCGTCGCGAAGCTGGCGGTCATCCGCACGTCCTCCGGCACCAACCGCTTCGGCTTGTCGTGTGCGCCCGCGGTCCGCCAGGCGGGGGACCACTGACCTCCTTCAGTCGGCCAGAACTTGTGCACGCGTTCCTTTCTGATCGGCTGCCAACTTTCAAGTGTAGGCGTCTCGAAATTCTGAGGGCACCCAACCGCCGACACGTGCCATGCGTCTTTTAAACGACCGACACTCGGCCGGCGATTGCGTTCAGTGCGATGGATCGGCTATATTGAGACTAATGAGTTCAAAAACAATCTGCAACTCGCGGCACGCCGGTGGGTGCTGGCGTCCACGAACGGCGCGCCGAGGTGAGGCGCGCAGTGGGAGGAATCGTCGATGACCAACGCAACGTCGATGCCCTGGGACAGGGTCGGCAACTGGCCGGAACAGCTTCGTACGGCGTTGGAGGACGCCAACGTTCCGACGTTGCTGCTCGTCCTGCAACATCTCACCGGCGACGCCAAGTGGACCAACGAGCCGTATCGGCCAGCTCGGGGAAAGCCGCTGGACGACAACGACTCGGGTGGCTTGCCGCCGGAAATCCAGGCCGACGTGCGGGCAGCGGCCCTCGACGCCGTGACCGCATTTCGTGAAGGGCGTCTGGAGCCGGTAACCCCAACTCCTGAGCAGGTCACGCAGATGCTCAGCTGCGCGCTGGCGGAAGATGTGCCGCGCGAGTACGGCGAATTGCTCTCCGAGGAAATGGGTTTGCTGTCGCGTGATGTTGAGATACCCGCGGACGTGGTCCCCGAGGACTTCCGCGTTGTCATCATCGGTGCGGGGTTATCAGGACTTTGCATGGCGATGAAACTGGCTTCCGCGGGTATCGACTTCGTGATTCTGGAAAAAGACGAGGACCTGGGTGGTACCTGGCTGGAGAACGTTTATCCGGGCTGCGGTGTCGACACCCCGGGTCATCTGTATACGTTTTCGTTTGCCCCTAATCCGGCACTCACTCGCTACTTCGCGAAGCGCGACGAGGTCCACGACTACATCCAACGGATCGCAGGCGAGTTCGACATCAAGCGCTGCATCCGGTTCAGCACCGAGGTTGTGCGTGCCCGCTATCAAGCCGCCGACGGAAAGTGGCACATCGACGTTCGCGACGCGAACGGGGGTGCGGAATCCTTAGCGGCCAATGTGCTGATCACGGCGGTCGGGATGGTCAATCGACCGTCGGTACCGTCATTGCCCGGCCTGGACGAGTTCCCTGGACCGGTCATGCACACCGCGGCTTGGGACAACTCCGTTGACCTGAGCGGCAAGCGGGTCGCAGTAATCGGAACAGGGGCGAGCGCCATGCAATTGGTGCCGTCGATTGCGGATGAGGCCGCAGAGGTCACGGTGTTTCAGCGGTCGAAGCAGTGGGCGGTGCCGCACCCCAACTACCATCGCGAGGTCAAGGAAACGGTTCGCTTCCTGATGCGGGAGGTGCCGTTTTATTTCCAGTGGTACCGGCTGAGATCGTTCTGGAATTTCAGTGACCGGCTGCACTCGTCGCTGCAGATCGATCCGAACTGGCCGCATCCGGAGCGTGCGGTGAATGCGGTCAACGACCGCCATCGGGTGTTCCTGACGAACTACATCAAGGAGCAGCTAGGCGATCGCACTGACCTGCTGGACGCGTGTGTTCCCGAGTACCCGCCGTACGGGAAGCGTCCGCTGCTCGACAATCGCTGGTTCCAGACAATGTGTCGCGATGACGTCAGCTTGATCACCGAGGCTGTGGAACGTGTCGACGGCAACAAGGTCGTGACCCGATCAGGGATCGAAATTGCCGCTGATGTGATCGCAATGGCGACCGGCTTCAAGGTCCTGCAATTCCTGTGGCCGATGGACATCATCGGGAAGTCTGGCAAGACGCTGCGGGAGCAATGGGGCATCGACGACGCTAAGGCATACCTCGGCGTCACCGTTCCCGGCTTTCCAAACTTCTTCATCGTCAATGGTCCCAACACCAACGCGGGGCACGGCGGCAGCGCGATCCACGCCACCGAGTTCCAGGTCCGCTACATCATGCAGGCGATCCGGCATCTGCTGGTGAACGAGTCCGGTGCGGTCGAGGTCGATCGCAACGTGTTCCTGCGGTACAACGCTGAGCTCGATGAGGCATTGTCGCACTGCATTTGGTCCCACACGGGAATGACGACCTACTACCGCAACGATGCCGGCCGCATCGTCGTCAGCAGCCCGTGGAAATACGTGGACTACTGGGAGCGGACGCGCGAGTTCGACCCACGCGACTACCACGAGATTGACGTGCCGCCGGAGACCGAGGAGTTAACCGCCTAGCGCCCCTGGTGGTCGCTCGGAGCGGGTTCCAGCCCGGCGGACGCGGAAAAGCTTCACTTCCTCGCTGACGCCTTTGAGTTGTCGTGTGCCCGCCAGCGACCACTCAAAACCCGCGGCATTGCCGGCGGCGTCGCGGCTGGATTCGGCAACCATGACGGTTCCAGGACGCGCTTCGGCAGTGACACGACTCGCCACGTTCACGGGACTGCCGAACCAATCACGGGCACGGCTGACCGCCAGTCCAGATGCCACGCCAATTCGTAGGCGCGGCAGGTCGTTTTCGGCTGCAGCGTCGACCAGGTCCAGGACGGCGTGCAGCAGCGGCGCCGCGTCGAAACTGACGAGCATCACCGCATCGCCGATCGACTTGACGAACCGCACCGGCGATTCCGCGACATCGTGGGCGAGTTCGGCGAATCGGCTGGCAACGCGTTCCAGATCTTCGGGAGGAATCGCCTCACCCAACCTCGTGAAGCCAGCGAGGTCGGCAAAACATACAGTTACGCTGCGTGCACCCGGCAGCGTCCCTGCGGCCCTCTCGGCAGCAGTGACGGCGTCTGTTTCGAATGAGCGGCGCAGTTCGAGGTGTAACAGGTCCTCCATCACCGGCCCGATCATCGGGGCGGACATCCGTGCCAGCTGCTCTGCCGCTCGAGCCAGGTCGATCTCGCTGGCCCCGGGCCGCAACAGCGTCTTCAGCCCCGCCTCACGCAAGATCGCCGCGACGTGCCCCAGGTTCTCGATCACCACCCGCATCAAAGCGACCGTCTCGTCGGGATCGAAACCGAGATCGAGGAAGAACTTCGTGCGGGCGACGGCCTGTCCGTCCGCGCGCAACAGGACGGCGGCGTCGGGGTCGTCGATCGCGGGCAGGCCGATCGCGCGTTGCAGCCGTTGCAGCAGCTCCGGTTCAATTCCCGTCGCCTCGCAGACCTCGCGCTGGGACACGTACTGGCCGTCGTCACCGAACACTTTGCTCGCCGGCAGCATCAGCGGTGCGGCGGCCCACTCTCGGATGTGGTCGATGCTGAAGCCCCGGTCGAGCAGCCATTCGATGAGTTCCGCGCGCTCCTTGCGCGCCTCACCGTCAAGGCCGTCGAGCAGGCCCAGCGCCTCGAAATCGACGTCTGCTGCCACATTTGTCAATCTAAGCCCGCTCGTCAAGCTGTGTGTGGGCGGCTCTGCTGAGCGCCAGAGCCTGCGGGCTTCGGACGC
>Ga0153922_1000915_pt1 | contig 10959 bp, 11 predicted proteins | sample TSNJ006MetaG_FD_104723 | JGI IMG/M metagenome (GOLD analysis project Ga0153922, IMG submission 104723) | Attine ant fungus gardens microbial communities from New Jersey, USA - TSNJ006 MetaG | ecosystem: Host-associated > Fungi > Mycelium > Unclassified | place: USA: New Jersey, Brendon T. Byrne...
AATGCCTGCAGGCTGTCACGCAGCCCAGCACGGGCGGCCAGTATTCCGGGCAGCACGCAGGCGGTGCCGGCCGCATCCAGGGCATCGACGATCGCGGTGACCGCCGCATCCAGGCGCGCCGGGTCGCTGGCCGGCTGCTCGAGCGGCTGCGCACGGCCCAACACCGGTTCGTTGGCCAAGTCGGAGGGAAAGGCCATATACACCGGGCGACGGTGATAGAAGGCGGTCGCAATCAGGCGTTCGGTCTCATATGCAACGTTTTGCGGTGTCATGATCGCGCTCGCGCAGACCACAGGCTCGGCCATCCTGCGGAACAGATCGAATTCACCGTTGCCCAAGGTGTGATGCACCAGCGAATGCGCAGCCTGCACCGGCATCGCCGGCATGCCGGTGAGATGAAAGACCGGGACGTGCTCGGCGTAGGAGCCGGCGACCGCGTTGATCGCACTGAGCTCACCCACCCCGTAGGTGGTGCTCAGCGCTCCGACACCGCGAAGCCGCCCATAGCCGTCAGCCGCGTAGCCGGCGTTGAGTTCGTTGCAGCAGCCGACCCAGTCGACCTTCGGGTCGTTGACGATGGCGTCTTGCACAGGGAATGCGAAATCGCCGGCCACGCCGAAGATCGCGTCGACACCGAGGTCGTGGAGCCGCCGTAAGACATATTCGATCACTGACCCGGACATAATTTCCTCTCATACCGCGCTAAGTGGGGGAAGGGCGTACAGCGCCAGGATCTGCTCGCGGACAGCCTTCAGTTCCATGTCACGACCACGAATCGGCGTGCCTCACGAGGATCACCCCGTAACAGGCGCCACACAGCTTTCGCGACGCCTTCTTCTGTTGTCTCGCAAGGTCGGCCCTGCGAGCTTCCTTGAAACCGATCGGTTGCGAGTGATCCCAGTGTCGTGCACCAACAGCTACCTAACAACACCCTTGCACGCGGCCACGTTTTTGGTGCATCGCTCGGCGAGATCGCGGGCAACGCCCGCGTACGCCCAATCCGTTCAATACACTATTGACTCGTTGTCAGAACGCCCAAGTCAAAACCCATGATCGCACTGTAATGGTGCCAACTAGTTTCAATACGTCATTTACCGCGACGAAACGGACCAGCAACACACAGCCCCTAGCGTAAGACCGTCACGACGTCAGTGACATCACCCCGACATGCGGCGGAGCACTCATGACAACCACCCTGGATGGGCAGAACTCGGTCACCGGCGTCCGGTCCGCGGCACGAGATGTCGCCGAGCGGTTGGCGGACTCTGGCGTTAAATACGCCGCGATCAGCTTCGTCGATATGCACGGAAAACCTAAGGCGAAGATAGTGCCGGTCGGGCATCTCGTACAGGCCGCAGTGGGATCGGAGATGTTCACCGGCGCGGCGCTGGACGGCGTGCCGCAGGACGTGAACGACGACGAGGTCGCACCGCATCCCGATCTGAGCGCGCCGATCATCATGCCGTTCAACCGCGAGGTTGCCTGGTTCCCCGGTGATCTATGGATCGGTGAGACACCGTTCGAGGCGTGCAGCCGCCAGATACTCAAGCGCGTCACCGTCGATGCCGCGTCGCTGGGATACACGTTCAACCTCGGTATCGAAACCGAGTTCTTCCTGCTGACTGACGAGCGTACGGGGCAACCCGCTCCGGCAAGTCCGGACGACAACCTGGACAAGCCCTGCTACGATCTGCGCGGTCTCCTGCACAACTACGCTGTGGTCGACGACATCGTGTCCGCGATGAACGAATTGGGCTGGGACGTCTACTCGTTCGACCACGAAGACGGCAACGGCCAGTTCGAGACGGACTTCGCTTATGTGAATGCGGTTTCTATGTCCGACCGACTGGTGTTCTTCCGGATGATGGTCGGCGAGATCGCTCGCAAGCACGGGTTGTTCGCGTCGTGGATGCCCAAGCCGTTCGCCGACCGCACCGGAAGCGGTGCGCATTACAACATGTCGCTGGCCGGGGATGACGGCGCGAATGTATTCGCCGCCCCGGACGATCCCCGGGGGTGCGGGCTGTCCGAGCGCGGCTACCAGTTCATCGCTGGGGTGTTGCGACACGCAGCGGCGATCTGTGCGGTGATTGCGCCGACGGTCAACAGTTACAAGCGGCTGGTGAAGCAGGGCAGCATGTCGGGGCTGACGTGGGCGCCGGTCTTCGCCTGCTATGGGGACAACAACAGGACCAATATGTTGCGGATCCCCAAGGCGGGCGGGCGAGTCGAGTGTCGCGCCGCGGACAGCGCGAATAACCCCTACCTTGGTGCCGCGGTCATGCTCGCGGCGGGCCTGGAGGGCATCCGCGAAGGGCTCGACCCCGGTGAACCGAATCGCGACAACCTCTACCGGGTCTCCGAGGCCGAGCTCGCGGTGCGCGGTATCGGCTGGCTGCCCAGATCACTCGGTGAGGCCGTCGACGCCCTTGAGCAAGATCCACTCGCCCGATCGGTGTTCGGAGAGGTGATGTTCGAATCGTTCATCGCCGAGAAACGCGCAGAGTGGGAGGCGTACGCCGCGCACGTGTCGGGATGGGAGACCCAACGCTATCTGAGGTTCTGGTGACGCTGCATTGATCCATCGATGGGAAGAGCTCACGTCGAGTCAGCTCACACACCGCATTACCGCCGATCCGGACTGTGTCGCGTTGATACCCGTCGGCGCGACCGAACAACACGGCCCACACCTGCCGGTGGGTACCGACACCATCATCGCCGCTGGGCTCGCGGACGCCGCGGCAGGCGCGGTGGCCGTCGTCCTGCCGCCGATAGCGTTTGGCGCCAGCTTCTTTCACGGCACGGAATTGGCAGGCACGGTCGCCTTCTCGGGTGAAGCGACCGCTGCGGCAGCCAGCCGGGTCGCCGAAGCCTGCGTCGATTCCGGCCTGCGCCGGCTGCTGTTCGTCAACGGTCACGTCGGCAACGCAGCCCCGCTTTGGATCGCCTGTGACCGCCTCCGGCGGGAGTTTCCCGACAGGCGGATCGGTGTCATACAGTGGTGGGAGCTCACTGCTGACATCGCGCGCCGCGCGACCGCCGATGCTGTGGACTGGCACGCGAACGCGGCCGAGACGTCGATCATGCTGGCGTTGCGTCCCGAACTGGTGGACATCGACAAGCTGCGGGACGCAGACGACCCCGACCGGACCGACGGCGTCGTGTTCTGCTATCCCCTGCACCAGGTCTCCACCAACGGGGTGACCGGATACCCGTCGCGGGCGTCAAAGTCCTTCGGTCTCGAACTCTGGCGCGACGTCGTGGCCGCGGCCCGGGCCGTGGTGGAACGCGCACACAGCGAACGCCCGCCGCTGGGCTAACGCACCGCCACTCTCGCCGTACAATGCACGTCGTGCCGACACCCGAGCATCGGGCGGACGTGCGTTCCATCGGACGGCCACGCATCGACGCCGACTCCGCGCCGAAAACTTCGCCGCGCTCGGGAATCGTGAATGCCGCGACCAAACTCTTCTCCGAAAAGGGTTACGCGCAAACGACGATGAGCGACATCGCCCGCGCGTCGGGACTGCAGCAGTCTTCGCTCTACTACTGGTTTCGCAACAAGGAACAGTTGCTACACGAGACGCTGCTGGTCAACCGTGCACCTTTGAAGTTTATCGCCGACGTGGGTGCTGGCTCGGGGTCGCCGGCGGTGAAGCTGTACCGGCTGCTGCGATTCGACACCATGCAACTTGCGCTCTCACCCATCGACTTCAACGAGATCCAACGTATCGCCCACGCACAGCGCGCCGAGTTCCATCAGTTCTGGACGGATTACGAGCGGCTCAAGGACTGGGTGGTCGACCTCATCGGGGCCGCGATCGCCGAGGGCAAATTCATCGAATGCGACAAGCAGGACACCGCGGGCCTGCTGCTCAACTTCGATGAGGGCGCCCAGAAGCGCACTCGTCTGCACACCGATCAGGGTGACCGGGTGGAGGAGGCGATCCGAGTCGGCGAGCAGGTCGCGATCATCAGCGTGCGCGGCCTGCTCAAGCGCCCGAGCGAGATCACCCGCATCAGCGCCCAGGCCGCGCAGTTCGACGATGCGGCGGCCGCTATTCGGGTGACCCAGCAGCAGCCCGACTGATCCGGCTGCTGCTAATCCCGCCCGGCGACACCCAGGTCAGGTCCTCCAAGCGGTTCCAGGAGACGGCCGAACCCACATTGTCGAGCGCCCCAGCCGATCAGCGGTCCGGCGAAGTACGCGATTGGATCCGCGCCTCACAAGGACACGTTGGTTAGATTGGGAACCCCAGCAAGCGCGGCGACGTGCCCGACGAGGACTTGGTTCGGGCCGAGCGGGTACCCGTTTTGGTAGCGTTCAAGCCCGACTATCCACGCTCCACTCGCTGCGGGGACAAGTTGGCCAACCGCAGGCACGGTGTCAGGCCAGACCTCCGGATGGTTCGCCTACGGCCCCATCCTGGCCGACAATTCTGGGTTCCGCGCCGATCGAGGGCAGGCTGCCCGGCGTCGTGGACATCCCAAAATCATGCTTAGCGGTGTACATCCCCACCGGGATCTTCGACATAGATATCCGTCCGCCGGCGAAGGGGCCCACACAGATTGAGCCCGGCGTCGGTGTCCCGATGGCAAGTGCTGGGCTTGATCCGCTGTCGGGTGTGCGTCCATAGGCCCACCGGCCGACATCCTGATCGATATCGCAATCACGCACCGGGTGATGTAGGCAACAATCCCAGTCGGGTAACCCGGCCGTAACCCAGCCAGTGTTTCCTGTCGGTAGATTTCGTTTCATGGCCGAAACAACCATCTCGCCCTTCCGAGTCACCTCAGGTTTCTGGGAGAAGCTCCCGCCGATGTCGACGGAGCAATACCCGCGCACCGCGGGCTTCATCGACGATGTATACGCGAATCCCGAAGGCTCTCCGATGTGTTCGGGCTATTTCGAACTGCACCACACCGACGCGCCGCTGGACTACTACTACGAGTACGACGAGATGAAGATCGTCATCGAAGGCGAGTTCCGCCTGGAGAATCCCGACACTGGACAAGTTGAGATCGCCAGGGCCCGCGACGCTATCTTCTTTCCGAAGGGCTCGCATATCCTGTTCTCCACCCCCGAGCGGGCTTTGGCGTTCTACGTGGGCTACCGCACCTTCGCGCCCTAACTGCCTGCTATGGCCGTCAGCATGACCCACACCAGCGTGCCGGATTGGGGCGATGTACTGGTGCCCGCGAAGCACACACCGGTGCATTACATCGTGGTCACCTGCAGTTCCGATGCAACAGCGTCCGGATTGCCCGAGCACGCGCAGCGTATATCGTCCGGCGAGCTGGACACGGTGCTCGAGCGGGCGCGCGTGGGGTGGCATTTTGTGATCGTTGGTCGGCATTCACACGCCGGTGCCGTGCGGGCCCGGCTCGTGTCGGCGGGCGCGATCGACAGCGAGATAAGCATTGTCCTCACCGATTCGGGGGTAGAGCAGGAGCGCCGCGTGTACTGCCCGCACTGCGGGCATGTGACCTCAACCCCGGTAGCCGTGGGCGCAACCATCGCGTGCGCCCGATGCGCGGCGCCGCTCGTCGTCTACTACCACTACTCTCGACGACTTGCCGCGTACCTGGGCTACCGGGTCGATTCGGAGGACCTGCCATGACGCTGCACCTGCGGGTCACCCGCACGGACGCACTCGCCGCGGACGTACGTCAATTAGTGCTCGCCAGCATCGACGGCGGCACGTTGCCGTCGTTCACCCCGGGTAGCCATATTGCCGTCGAATGCGGCGAGGGGCGCCGTAATTCGTATTCGCTGACGGGCCCCACGATTGAACCAGACCACTACACGATCTCGGTTCGCTTCGACCCCGACGGGCAGGGTGGATCGCGGTGGTTGCACGACGTCGCGGTCGGACAGACGATTTCGGTCGGGTTGCCGCGCAGCGATTTCGCCCCGGTGCTGAACGCCCGCCATCACCTGCTCATCGCCGGAGGCATCGGCATCACACCGATCCTGTCGCATGCGCGGGCAGCGGTCGCCTGGGGCCGATCCTTCGAAATGCATTACGCCGTAGGGCGCGACCGGAGGACGCATATCGCCGAACTACGCGACCTCTGCGGTGACCGGATGACCGTCTATCCCGGCAGGGTCGGGCTGTGGAACGCCCTCGATCCAGCATTGCGGCAACAACCGCTGGGCACCCACCTCTACACCTGCGGTCCGGCGTCCATGATCGACGAAGTGACCGATCGGGCGGCGGCCGCCGGCTGGCCCACGGAGCGGGTCCACACCGAACGGTTCACCGTCGCTGACTTCGGCCCTGGCGCACCTTACGCCGCCAAACTCGCCCGCAGCGGCAGGGTGGTCCCTGTCGCGCCCGGGGTGACACTTCTGGATGCCTTGCTGGCTCAGGGCATCAAGGTCTCCAACCTGTGCCGCCAAGGTGTCTGCGGCGAATGCCGGCTACCCGTCCGCGGTGGTCGCATAGAACATCGAGACCACTACCTCAGCGACGACGAACGTAGCACGGGCGACGCCATCATGGCTTGCGTCTCGCGCGCCGCTGGCGAGCAATTGGACCTGGATCTATGACCACGACCGAACACGCCGAAGCCATTAGCCGCTTCCCGTTCCCGTTTCCGCGTGACCATTACCGCTACAGCGCCAACGTCGAACCTGCGACCAGCATCGTGACGACGGCTGCCGGCTCATGGGGCGATCACCAAGTCGACATCGATGACCGGTACGAGTCCGAACTCGACGAGCGGGCCAGGATTCTCGCCCGCGACCCGTCCCGATACCAATGCCTGCCGCACATGGCCCCGGCGGTGTGGGACGCGATGCTGACGGTGATGCGAGAACTCGCCCAGAGTTACCCGGACACCATGTCGCTAGAGCGGGTCGATCCCGGGTGGCACTGGCGCAACGACAGATTAGGCATCGACAACACATTCGTCTTCGGTGACGAGTCCACCTTGCCCGCGCCACCGCTGCGATTCATCGGCGACCAGATTCAAGAAGACGTCGTGCTGCTCGAGCAGCGCGAGGGGCAGCTGTGGGCCGATGCGGGCATCGTGACTTTCGCCGCCGACTGGTCGATCGGTTTCGACGTCGGCATGAGCTTTCTGCAGATCCACGGGCCGGTGCCGCGCATCCACACCGACCGCATTATCACGCGGGCACACGACTTCCTCATGCGCCTCCAACCCGGCCAGAGCTACCGGCGGACCAACTGGACGCTTACCGTAGACGGCAAACTCGACACCTCGACCGAGACTTACCCCGAATGGGGCAAAGACCGGCGAACGGTGGAGCTCGGACCGCTGTCCGAGGTCGGTGATCGGCTGTTCCTGCGTGTCGAGGTGCAGCATCTGATCCGGCTCGCCCATTCCGGCGCGGTGATGTTCTTGATCCGCACCTACATGCTGCCGCTGCGGGCGGTGGCCGGTGTCCCGCAATGGCGCACGCTGCTGACGCGGGTGCTCGCTGAATTGCCCCAGGATATGGCAGATTACAAGGGCCTGTCGCGAACTCGCGAGCCCGCCGTGCGCTGGCTCACCGAGTTCACAGGAACAAATCAGTAACGCTACCTTCTCGATTCGCTGCCGTTATCGCGGCACTCGTGGTGGGGCGCAACAACGACAGCCAGGCCCCGCCGACGGCGCGGCTTCCGGCGCGGACTTCTCAGTGAAGTCGACAACGATCAAACTATCCGCCGATCGGCACTCACGGAAGGCGCTTAAGGCATCCGTCCACTCTTGTTACACCTTGTTTATTCTCCGGAAACACAGCGGGCGTGTACTCCCAGTCAAGTAGGACCACGCGCCATGTTGGGCGGCTGGACGAGAGGACTGCGGCATGACATCGACGACTGGGGAGCAGAAAGCGGCACTGCACAAGGGGACTAACTGGTGGGGCTGTTTCGTGATCGGACTCGCCGCTCCGATTCTGGTGACCGGCATCGATCCGCCCGCAGTTCAGGCGCTGGGCGCGGCGGCGGTGCCGCTGCTGGCGATTACGACCGCGATGGGGTTTTTGCTCTGCCTGTTCGCCGCCGAACTGGCCGCGGTGATGCCTGACCGCACTGGCGGTATCCCGTCCTATACGACAGAGGCCTTCGAACCGTTGCACCGCAGCACCTCCAAGCATCTAGGCGGCCTGTCGGCATGGGCGTACTGGCTGGGCTGGTTTCCGGTCGCACCGATCAACATGATTCTGGCCTCGGCCTATATCACCCAACTGTTCGGCATACCGCAGGGGCGCTCGTTTCTTCCGTTCGGGGGGATCGGCAGCCCGGTCACATTGGCCGCCCTTATCATCTCGGGCATCGCCATCTGCGCCATGTATGTGCCGTCCTATCTGGGCATCAGGCTCGGGGCCGGGTTCGCCACCGTCATGGGCATCCTGTCGATGGCACCGCTGACGCTGTTGATCCTGCTGCCGTTTTTCCGGCCCAGTTCGATGCACTTCAGTAACCTGTCGGGTTTTCATTTTGCGCCCGGCGTGGTCGGCAGCCCGACGTTGATCCTGGCCTGGATTTTCGTCATGAGCTGGTCGGTGCTCGGTGTGGAAGCAGCCGCGTGCTACGTTGGCGAGTGCGGCAACCCGTCGCGCGACGCGAAGATCGCGATGACCGCCGAAGGCCTCTACGGCTTCTTCATCTTCGTGATGACCGCGGTTGTGCTGGTCCTGGTCCTGGGGGTGGCCACCAACGTCGACCCGCTGACCATCTTCTCGACGTTCATCAGCAAGATCACCGGTTCCTCCGGCGGGTGGGTGCAATGGGCCATCGGCCTACCGCTGATCCTGGCACTGCTGCTGTCGGTGCTCAACGCGATCATGGGCTGCGCCCGCTCGTTGTACCAGACGGCAGAGGACGGCACGCTGCCCCTCTGGTTCGGCCACCTGAACAAGCACGGGGTCCCCGACCGGGCGATGGCGTTCAACGTGGTCTGCTCGATCATCGTGCTGCTGTTCGGCAGCCCACTGCGCATCTACATCCTCTCCAACATCGGCTACCTGTTCGCCTGCATGATGGCGTTTTTCGCCTACTTCGCGCACCGCCAGACCCACCCATCGGTTGAACGTCCGGTGCGGCTGCCGGGCTTCATGCGCTGGGTCGCTCTCGCCATCGGCATCGTCTGCGCGGTGCTGCTGGTCTTCGGCGGGTGGAACAGCGCGTCCGTCGTGCTCGGCACGACGGATCACGCTCTGTTCTTCGTCGGGGTGCTCGTGCTCGCCACTTATGTTCCGCTGCACCTGTGGCGCCGGTTCTCCGACCGGCGCCGCCCCGGGTCACAGGCGGACGCGGCGTTGCCAGAGGCGGTCGCGCCGGAACCGGAGCTGTCGGTGTGACTGGGGCGATCAGGCGCGTTGGCCGGCGCGGCGATCGGCCGCCGGAGTCGCCACGCGACGTGGTGGTTGTCTTGCGTCCCGACAGCGCCGCCTCGCCGGAACTGTTCGCAGCAACACGCGCTGCAGGCGGCACGGTGACCGTCGTGTTACCGCTGAAAATTCACGGCTACTCCCTGGGTATGCCCAACCCCGGCCTGATGCCCACCGCCAGGGAACGCAAGGCCGCCGACGAGGCGATCACCACGACTGTGCGCCGGCTTCGCAACACAGGCACCGACGTGGACGGCCAAATCGTGGTGACCCGACACGCACACCGGGCCATCACGGGGATCGTGCGGCGCCGGGGTGCTTCCCGAGTACTGCTCGAAAAGCCCACCACTAGCCGCCTGCGCCGCCTAGTGGAAGGCGACCTACATCGCCAGCTGTCGCGGCGGCTCGGGCGTTCGGTCGAAGTTCACACGCCCGTAGACGTCGGTGTATCGCCGGTCTCTTAGGGTTGCCGTGCTGCATGACCGCTGCCAACTCCGGCGGTATGGCCTGCGCGGCGTCAGCGTGACGATCACGCCCTGCAACCGAATGGCTCCGGCGGGCAGGTCCAATCTTGACGCAGCCCTTACGAGCCGCGTCCTTTGACAGTAGACGCCACGCCAGGCTTAACGAATGTCCGATGGGCCGTTGCGAATTCATCGCGACATCGGAGATCCCGCACTCTGCGATCGGGAGGTCCCGAACAACACGCCCCCGGTGACCACCCTAGAGGGCGCCATAGCAGCCCAGGTTCGCACGCTACGACGCGCCACCGGCCTCTCCGTCGCCGACATGGCGGCTAAGACGGGGATCTCCAAGGTTATGATTTCAAAGATCGAAAGCGGCCAAAGATCCTGCAGCCTGGCCACCCTCGCGAAACTCGCCGCTATACTCGACGTGCCCGTGGCCGCCCTGTTCCGCGGCGCCGACAAGGCCCGCGAAGCCGTATACACGGAGGCTGGCCACGGCTCGGTCATCGTCGAACGAGCCACCAGAGTGGGTCACCAATACGAACTGCTCGGCACACTGCGGGGCCAGCACAAACGCCTCGAGCCGGTGCTGGTCACCCTGACGAATAAGAGTGAACCGTATCCTCTGTTCCAACACCCGGGAACCGAACTACTCTTCATGCTCGAAGGCGTGATGGTCTACCGGCACGGCGAAAGCGACTACACCATCCGTCCGGGTGACACCTTGCTTATCGACGGCGAAGGCCTCCACGGTCCGCGCGATCTCGTGCGCCTGCCGATCCAATTCCTCGCGCTCACTGCCTATCCCGATTCCCGCGACTGACGAACGGTAGCCCTCATCCGGTTGTCGCGCTCGGCGAACGGGACGAGGAGTCGAGCGGCTGGGATGGGCAAACGAGAAATGCACTCGGTTGCTGATCACGGCACGGCCGAGGGCGACATCGACCGGCATCCGAAGTGGGCTTCAGACTTCTGGGATCGACGGTGGGCGCTTTGACGGCCTGACCACGGATCGCGTTCAGGCGAGTTCAACACCATCGTCTCCGGTGCTGGACTTCCCGTAGACGGTGTATGTCCAGAAGGTGAAACGCGCCGTTTACGAGGAGATCACCCAGTCAGCGGGGGCATGCGGGAACCTCGACTCAG
>Ga0153922_1000916_pt1 | contig 10949 bp, 7 predicted proteins | sample TSNJ006MetaG_FD_104723 | JGI IMG/M metagenome (GOLD analysis project Ga0153922, IMG submission 104723) | Attine ant fungus gardens microbial communities from New Jersey, USA - TSNJ006 MetaG | ecosystem: Host-associated > Fungi > Mycelium > Unclassified | place: USA: New Jersey, Brendon T. Byrne...
CTAGTACATCGAAGAATAAATAATGAGTTCATTCGCTGAGGATGGTTTTTCGAGAGTGCAAATGAAAAAACGTAGGCGTAGCGGGCTATGCTGAGGCTTTTTCGTTTGTGCTCTCGGAAAATCAGACCAGCGAAGGGATTCATTATTTATTCTTCGATGTACTAGTAACTATCGGCGCTAATTTTGCATGGATATCAATTATCCTAATGTTTGATGGAATAGTACTTTCAGCGATGTCTATCGTTTCACGGGCCGTAATATACTGAAATGGGTTATCTTCTAAACTATAAATAAATTTTTTTCAAAAAATTATTGACTTTCATATACTAATATATTAATATACTTATATGCATCAATGTGGACGTCACCAGGTTTAATAAAAAGAAAAGGAGTAAAAGACATGATTGTTGGATTAGTTAAAGAAATTAAAAACAATGAATTCCGGGTAGGACTTACCCCGAACTGTGTAAAAGCCTACGTTCAAGAAGGAAACAAGGTAATTATAGAAACAAATGCCGGTATCGGATCAAACTTCAGCGATGACGAGTATATTCAGGCTGGTGCTGAGATATATCCCAGTGCTGCTTCTGTCTGGGCAGCTGCTGAGATAATTGTTAAGGTAAAAGAGCCCATCGAACCAGAATATAAATACCTGAAGAAAGACCTTATCCTCTATACATATCTGCATCTGGCGGCAGATCGTCCGCTAACGGAAGCATTACTTAACAATAATGTGAAGTCTATCGCATACGAAACGATTGTTGGACCGCAAGGCGGACTTCCCTGTCTTCAGCCGATGAGTGAAATTGCCGGACGTTTATCCGTGCAGGAAGGTGCAAAATATTTAGAAAAAACCTATGGTGGACGTGGTGTTCTGCTAGGTGGTGTTCCGGGTGTTTCAAAAGGGAAAGTTGTCATTCTGGGCGGCGGCGGTGTTGGCACGAATGCCTGCAAGATTGCTGTCGGAATGGGCGCAGACGTTACCATCCTGGATATTAATCTAAAGCGTCTGGCTTATCTGGATGACATCTTCGGCAGCCGGATCCAAACACTTTACAGTACTCCTGCTAATATTCAGAGCGCACTTTCCGATGCAGACTTGCTGATCGGTGCAGTGCTGATTCCGGGACGGGTGGCTCCTAAGCTGGTAAAAAGAGCGGATCTGAAAATAATGAAGAAGGGCGCTGTAATCGTAGATGTTGCAGTTGATCAGGGTGGCTGCATTGAAACAACCTGTGCCACCACTCATGAAGATCCAATATTTATTATTGATGACATTGTTCACTATTGCGTAGCAAATATGCCCGGTGCAGTAGCCAGAACTTCTACTATGGCTCTTACCAGTACAACTTTGAATTATGGTCTGACAATTACAAAAAAAGGTTTTGAAAAAGCTGTTTTAGAAGATACCGGACTTTATGAAGGAGTTAATACCTATGATGGCAAATGCACCTACAGTGGAGTTGCCGAAGCTTTTGGACTAAAATGCTGGAAGGCTTCTGAGATTATGGACTAATTATATTTTATGAAGCCATTTCTCTCCTATAAAATAATGGTATACAGGAAATCTCCGATTACGGCGTGCAAATGCCTGAAATTGGAGGTTTTATTTCACACTACATATTCATCAAAAAAAGACTATTCATGCTTCCACCAGCAGAATAGTCTTCGTATAATCATGATTTTTTGTTGTTTCCTACCCCTTGCACTTTTAAAATATGCACCCCAAGCAACTCCTTCTATTGACAATTATTTACTTTATGTTATATTAATATATAAGTCTATAATTATCCATAGCAGAAAAAGAAGGTTGAAAAATGTCCGAGTTAGAAAAAATATATATTGGAAATAAAATAGATGTATATCAGACATTAAAAGATGCTATTCAATATTTAACTTTAATGCCTGGTTCCACCATTAATGAACAAGCCCTTGCAGCTGAATTAGGAGTTAGCCGCACCCCGGTGCGTGAGGCATTAATTCGTCTTTCGGCCGAAACATTAGTTGATATATATCCCCAAAAGGGCACCTATGTCTCAAAGATTGATTTTGATTTTGCGAAAGAAGTTGCTTACATGCGCCATATATTAGATACGGAGATATGTATGAACCTTTGTGAAGAAAAAGCAAATCTTTATGATGAGACAGAAGAAATCCTCTATTTTATGCAGGTAGCAATTAAAAAGAATAATCCCATTGAATATCTCAAAAGGGATAAGGAGTTCCATAAAGCTATGTTTGCATACAATCATCATGAATTAATATGGGATGTTATATCTTCTTCCAGGGCTCATTATAACCGGGTGGTTGTATTAGATCTTCAGTTAGAAGGCCGCCTGGAATTCTCTTACCGGCAGCACTGTGATATTTTGAAATATATTGCAGAAGGTGATAAACCTAATTTGTTAGCAGTTTTGGATGCCCATCATGACCACAATGGTATGGATTATGACCTGATAGAGAGAACATTTCCTGATTACTTTGAAAACTAAAGCTTTAAAAATTTATCCTTACACGCAACAGGACATTCCGGATTTTTAGGAATGTCCTGTTGTATTTTACATATTAAGTTTAGTTGGTTTCCAGATTAGCGCCTTTGAATTCTTTCCTTATCCCAGATACTCAATCGAGCCATCTTTCACCCGCTTAAACCGGCAAAAGTATTGATCCCAAAGCATCCAGGCAATTTCCGGATTAATGGAATGAGGCATATTCAGCACGTTGGTGTAGCGTACCAGGGGGATTTGCTGATCGCTGTAGAAGGTTGTATTATTAAAGGGCTCATTAGTATAGCTTTTGCCCTTCTCATATGTTACATTATTTAAATTGCATAGATGGCGCAGCATGTTAACATTGGCATTTCCCTCTTTTAAGCTTCCGCCACAGCCTATATCGTTTTCTCCTTTTATCAGCCAGGTAGGGCATACTTTTTTATGCTCAAAGGGTGGTATGATCGTTTCAGGACGTAGGTCACCATCGGTATATCCCACTGGTCCAAATGCGGCAAAGTGTTCTGGCATTTTGCGGATCAGCATCTGGGTCATAGCGGAGCCGTTGGAATGGCCGGTTGTGTATATCCGTTCTTCATCGACCGGATAATGGTTTTTCATGTATTGCAGCATGTATGTAAAAAATGCGATGTCATCTGCTTTATTTTCCATCTGGGTAAACTCATATCCTTTCCATGCTGTTGTCGGAGCCATGCAGTCACCGTAGGTCTGCATATAGCCAAATGGGTATACTACCAGGAATCCTCTGGCCTCGGCAACCCGATGCCACTCGGTGTGACTGGCGAAGCTTTCTCCGGTTGTGCAGATGCCGTGCATGCCGAATACTACAGGGTATTTTCCTTTGCGGCCTTGCTTGTAAGCAGTTGGTTCAAATACATACCAGCATCTTTTTACACCGTTGATCTCTGCTTCGCAATATTTAAGCCCCATCTGTGCGGCTGTCTGGGTATAGCGCAGATGGCGTTCTTTTATCCCTGGTTGTTTTTTAAATTGTCTGATGAAATCCACCATAATTTCGGCAGTCTTTCCATAGCCCCACTCAGCTATCGACTGGCTGCTGCTGTAGCGGACTTCCGCCACCTGTTGTTCATTCATGATATTGCCATAAGGAATCTGCTTCTGCCGGAAGCTGACATAGTTCTCTGTACTGATTCCTTTATCCGTATCACATGCCAGACAAAAATATGGCACCAGTTGAACACAGTCTCCAATCATCCACATACTAAGGGGAATCTGGTTTTTCTTTAAAGTCCGATCACCATCGGCCGGAAGGTTGCCGATTCGTTCTATTAACTCATCCTCTATTTCCACTTTGCCGCAGATAGCGGCAGCTGCAAAGACACTGCTGTAGAGCATGGAAAAGATAGCTGCCATGTACGCTCCGTCTTCAAATCCCAAGGCATAAAACCCACCTTCATTGATACTGCAGATATCTCTTTTGGACTGACCTACAAATACTGCCCGGGCATAAGCCAGTGCGTCGCTTAGTTCCCATTCCTGCCAGTTTTTTTTCGGACACTCCATTGCTACTACCGTAACACATTTTTTATCTGCAATGTAGTTCCAGCCTTTTTCCTCCATATATACCCTTGCTGTATAGCCGCCTGGCACAAAAAGAAATATTCCGTCGCTATAAGGACTGAAACCATCTGGAACATACATTGTATATGGCATTTCCTTATCCTGTACATTGACGTTCCGATCGAAAAAGCCCATATGGGGCGTTTTATATGGATTCTTAGGATCTACCTGGGGATGTACCATATCGGTTTGACCATCCAGGAAGTCCAGCTTTGCAATAAGCCGGTTGGATTCCGGGCCAAATTCATAGCCATTGTAATCTGTCATTTCTCTTCCTCCTGTCTTGATTAATCTCAATCTTTATTGATTTCTTCGCACTATCTTTGGATTGTTTTCGGAGTACCTCGCTAGGAGCTTGGGACAAAAGTATCGCTATCAGATTTGTGCCGATTGTTTTCGTCCATTTTACGGGTTTTAAGGGCGAATACTGGGCGGTATTTAACCGAAAAACCCGTGAAATGGGCGGAAGCAGACGGTGCAAAGATGGTGGCGGACTTTTGTCCCAAGCTCCTAGGATACTCCGAAAACTTTCCAAAGCTGCTATTTATAATTTGCTATCTATACCTTGCTATTCCAAGTATTCATCCACATTGTTAGCAGTAATCTCAATCAACGGTACTTGTACCACCTTTTCTGGTTCGCCGCCGCCCTGGAGCGTTTTAACCGCATCGAATACTGCTTGGGCTTGAGCAACCGGATCCTGCATAACCGTCATCGCCATGTCGCCGCTTTTAACTGCATCTTTTGCATCGTCAATTGCATCGATTCCTGCCACCATAACATTATCCAGCCGGTTTGCGCCGATCAGAGCCTGGATAACACCCAGCGCTGACTGATCATTAACTGCAACTACTGCATCAAATTCCGGGAAGGTTTGAATCCAGTCTTCCATGATGGTCATACCTTCATCCATGGTATACATACATTCCTGCTCGGATAGGATTTCAATTTTGTCTTTAAAATCTCCAAGACCTTGATAGAATCCATCCTTACGATCCAGAGATATCTGATATCCCGAATTTCCTCCCAGATAAAGTACCTTAGCACCTTCAGAAAGATGGTCTTTCATATACGTTCCCTGCATGATGCCACAGTCTATATTAGAAATTCCAACAAAATAATAATCACCGCCAGCTGACTCGGTACTGAATATAATGACTGGTATCCCTTTTTCATTGGCTTGCTCTACTGCTGATACGATACTCTCACCATCATTAGGGCAGATTACCAGACAATCCACGCCCTGCACAAAGAAGTTATCAATCTGCTCTAGCTGCTTTTGACTGTCATTATCGGCGTCTGCATAAACCACTTCAATAGAATCATCTGTCTTCACAATGTCACTAAATGCATTTTTCAAGTCCACCAAAAAGGTGTCCGAATCCAACCGGTTAGAATACCCAACGACAAACTTCTCATCCCCGGCTTTACTTTCTTTATCGGTATTTTCAGTTGTTTCCGTTGCTGTTTCACCAGCAGATGTACCTTTTTGGGCGTCCTCCTGCTTTGCACCGGAACCGCACCCTGCCGCTGAAATCACCAGGCTCATTGTCAATAAACTTACTAATAACTTTTTCATGTGCTACCTCTCTTTCTCACCTTACTTTATATATTTTTATGATATTGTTACCTAATTAAAGATTAATCCTTTTTCGCTTTGGATGTTGCTTTCTTGGTCTGTACATCAATAATCACTGCCAAAAGAATAATGATACCTTTTACAATTTGCTGCCAATAACTATTTACATTCATTAAATTCATCAAGTTATTAATCACACCAACAATAGCAGCACCGATGATGGTACCAATTACATTTCCAGATCCACCGCTGATAGATGCTCCACCTACAACTGCTGCGGTGATTGCATCAAATGCATAACCATCACCGGCTGATGGCTGGCCGGATGCAAGGCGTGACATAAATATAATCGCTGCCACTGCGGTCAGCACACCATCCAATACATAGACTCTGCGAATAACCGACTTCACATTAATTCCCGACGCTTCTGCCGCTCCCGGATTTCCGCCAACAGCGAATACATGTCGGCCGAAGCAGGTCTTATTCAGGATAATCCAGCAGATCACCAGCAAAACAAACATAATAATGACAGGTATCGGAACCGGTCCGATGTAACCTTGCCCAATAATACTGAAATTACCCAGTTTTGATACATTACGACCACCAGTAATCATCAGGATAGCTCCCCTGGCAATGGTATTAATCGCAAGACCTACGATAAATGCAGGTATATTAAAAAAAGTAACTAAGAATCCATAAACCAAACCGATGAACGCACCGATTACAACGCCTGCCACAACTGCCAGAAATACATTATCGGTTTTTACCATCGTAATACATGATAAGCACCCGATAGCAGCAATCAATGCATCATAGGCAATGTTAATCTGAGCACTGATCAATATAAAAGTACCCCCAAAACCGATAATGGTGATAACTACAATCTGCCGCAGGACATTAGTCAGATTGGCCTGGGTTAAAAAGTTTTTGGATAAAAATGACGCTACAATAAAGATAACCGCCAAAATCATCATTACTCCATATTTACTGTAAATATCCCCGAGACTCACTTTTTTAGCGCGAGAAGCTTTTATTGGATTATTCATTGTGTTTCCCTCCCTTTATCCTCACATTCTGTGTTAGAATTAAATTTATCTAATTCTGAGAACTTATCATTCAATCAGGTTGCCAGCTTCATAATTGTTTCCTGACTGGCTTCATCCCTTTTCAGTTCTCCCCGGATTGTTCCTTCTCGCATAACGACAATACGGTCGCTCATTCCTAATAGTTCCGGCATTTCTGATGAAATCATAATGATTGCCAATCCTTGTTTGGCCAGTTCACACATCAAGCTGTGGATTTCTGACTTGGAGCCTACATCAATTCCCCTGGTCGGCTCATCCAGAATCAGAACATCCAGTTTACCCAACAGCCATTTTGCCAGAATTACTTTTTGCTGGTTCCCGCCGCTTAGATTCTTAATTAACTGCTCCTGGCTGGAAACTTTAATTCTTAAAAGCTCAATCATTCTCTGCACTTCTTTTTTCTCTTTTTTCCCGTTAATCAGACCTTTGCCTGCGAAGCTTCTGATGTTGGCCAAGGTGATATTCTCCCTGGTTGAACGGCCGGGAATAATACCTTCGGCCCGACGGTCTTCCGATGCCATGGCGATACCATTAGCAATTGCTTCTTGAGAACTATGTATCTCCACCTTTTTCCCATTCATGTAGATTTCCCCATCATGATAGGGAGCAAGTCCGAATACTGCCCGCATAACCTCTGAGCGGCCAGCGCCAACCAATCCGGAAAAGCCAAGGATTTCTCCTTTTCGTACCTGGAAACTGATGTCCCGGAAGCGTCCATATTGTTTCAGATTTTTAACTTCCAGAACCACATCCCCGATTGGCACATCAATTTTGGGGAAGATATTCGTGATTGTTCTACCAACCATTAAGGAGATAACCTTATCCTGGTCGTATTCCCCAATTGGTCCCGAACTAATCCATTTTCCATCCCGGATAATAGTAATATCATCTGCAATCCGGAATATTTCATCCATCTTATGAGTAATATAGATAATTGCTACGCCTTGTTTTTTTAGCAAGGTAATCTGTTTGAACAAAACTTCTATCTCCGTATCGGAAATGGCTGAAGTTGGTTCATCCATGATGATAACTGAAGCGTTCCGACTGATTGCCTTGGCAATCTCAATCTGTTGAAAAGCAGCAATGCTTAACATCTCTAACTTTTCTTCGGCCTTAAACGACATCTCTAACTTATCCAGCAACATCTGCGTATCCGCATACATCTTCTTATAGTTCACAAACCCTTTAAGCGACTGAGGCTCCCTGCCGATATAGATATTTTCTGCTACCGTCATCTGCCGAATCGGGTTTAATTCCTGATGGATCATGGATATGCCCATCTGTATCGTTTCCTGGATGGTTCTTTTGCCAAGGATTTTCCCGTTATATACCACCTGGCCTTCTTCTGCCGAATAATCACCATTGATTATCTTCATCAGCGTGGACTTTCCGGCACCATTTTCCCCTGCTATCACATGTACGCTGCCAGGGCTAACCTGTAAGTTCATGCCGTCAAGCGCCCGGACACCGGGAAATAATTTTACGATATCTCTCATCTCAAGAACATATCTTTCTTTGTTTTCGCCCATACCCTGCATAACCCTCCCTTCATATTTTGTTACAGCTCAGCCATGCAGGTTTGCACTGCAACTTCTTATCTGAGTTCATTATAGCAGTCCACTCTTTCTGACTGAACCAACATATTTTGGAATAGGTGGACTATCTTTAGAACTTTAGCGGGGTCACAAAAAAACAGTTCTGAATCTAACAGAACTGCATTTCCTTACTATCTTAATTTTTTCTTGGTTCTATTTTCTTATTTTTCAGCCGGTATACAGAGGTACTGATGCTGGCAACCATTTCATTCTGGCTTAATACTAAGATACCGATTCCTAGTTGAGCATACTTTTTAATAATCTCTTCAGTTACCATACTCATATGGATGTCTGCCGTTGAGAAGGGATTGATACAGACAATGACATCCGGACGGTACACCATGGCCCGATAGAATACAATCTTTTGGAGTTCTTCATCTGAAAGATTATTAAGTGATACTTTGCTAATGTCACGGCCAAAGACTTCCGCTATATACGTTTGCATATTTTCCCGGTACCGATTTTTCCGCCATAATGCCTTTACCCGCTCGCCCTTGGAAATGCAAACATTTTCATATACATCCATATTATAAAATAAATTGTTATCAGCCGGGTTATTCTCCACAAAGCAGATTCCCTGCTCCAATGCATTATGATATCCTCTGGCCCGATAAATTCGATTGGCAATACGGATTTCTCCCTGATATTTTTTCTGCCGTCCACGCAGGATTTCACACAATTCATCCGATCCTCGCCGCTCTTCACAGATAATCGTTACAATTTCACCTTTTTTCACCTGCAGATTCACTCTGTCCAAATACATAGATGAAAAATTATCCAGTTCTAATGCACACTCGTCATGCTGCCGGCCCACTGATTTCCCCCTTCCAAAGGAATCATGCCGACCGCCGGTGAGCCGTTTTAAAATATCTTTCTCATCAAACTCCTCCCGATTGAGGATACCGGTTATTTTCCCACGATGAAGTACGGCTAATGAATCAGCAAACCGCATTACTTGGGGCACCACATAATCAATCATTATGAAGGTCATACCACGGGCTTTTAATTTATTTACCAGTGCATAAAGCTGCTCGAATTCATCACCAATAAAATAGTGAAATCGGTGGTCGATAATAACACACTCCACCCCCTCCACATGTGCCTTCAATAATTCAAGCTGACACCGTTCCAGGTTATTCAGATATTTTACCGGTTGGTCCAGGGGAATATTAATTTGAAAAAATAAAAATAAATCCTTTAGTTGTCGATTTAATGCTTTTTTACTAACAAAACCCTTCACCCCTCCATTGACAATATATATATTCTCTGCCAGCGAAAGGTTATCAACCAGATGAAATTGATTATCAATGACAGCTATCTTCCCTTTGGGTATCAGACCTCTATTTGTCCGAATCAGGTTGCCTTTATAGTAGATATGGCCATAGGTGAATTCATCCCTGCCTATTAAGATTGCAACCAAACGTGATGTATCGCTCATATTCCCAGAGACAATGCCACAGATTTCCCGTTGGTAAATCTGCAGAAAAATCCCATATAACTGTTGCTTGCCTTCCAGTATTTTAACCCCGTTATCAATCCTTAAGTATTCTTCTTTCATCGCTCTAACGCATCCTTTTCTATGATCGGCAGGCTGATTCGGATGTCCGTCCCCAGGCCCTTTTCACTGAAAATATGCAACCCATACTGCTCACCAAACAGCAGCCTTACCCTACTGTTCACATTCTTCATCGCAATACCCCCGCGGCTCTGGTTGGCACCCATATGCCCAGATTCTGCCCGGTGCATAGCAGCATTTAACCGGTCCACAATATGCTGCTCCATTCCTACCCCGTTATCGGTAACATTAATAAATAAGCCGCTCTGGCTTGTATGAATGCGAATTGTCACAGTCCCCAGCCCGGTTTTGCCCTCAAGTCCATGGTAAATTGCATTCTCCACCAACGGCTGCAGGGTCATACGGGGCATATAGTAATGATATGCCTTTCTATCTTCATCTTTATTATCCACTTCCAGTTTCAGGGCGTCCCCGAAGCGGTACTGCTGAATAATCATATAGTCTTTAATATTCTCCAGTTCCTCTGCAAGAGTAGCATACTTATCCAGATTAGAAATAGAATACCCGAAAAAGGTCGATAACGCTTCTGTAGTTTTAGCCACTTCACGCATCCCCAGCATCAAAGCATCCCCCCGGATCACATCCAGCGTATTATATAGGAAATGTGGGTTGATCTGATTTTGCAATGCCAGATACCGCGACTGGTCAACTGAAAGTTTTAGCATCTCTTTAGTATCCAGCAATTGATGCAGTTTTTCCAGGGACCAGGCAAACTCCTGGCAAAATGGATAAAGCATCGAAAAAAGTTCCTCCATCACTGCCCCCCTATTGAACTCCTGCAATAATCCCACCGTCTTGCGGTAAGGGCGAACAACAAAGCAATGTATAAAGACTCCAATTCCAAGGAGTGATGCACCGCCAAAAAGCAGTACCACAATTGCCATATTCTTTTCCGAACCAACCGCAGCTAAAAATCCTAATAATACAACTGTATAAAGCCCCAACACAACCCCGACTATTTTCATTCTTGAAGCCAAATCCCAATATGTCTTCATATGCATTTCCCCGCTCAGCAATATAATC
>Ga0153922_1000919_pt1 | contig 10895 bp, 6 predicted proteins | sample TSNJ006MetaG_FD_104723 | JGI IMG/M metagenome (GOLD analysis project Ga0153922, IMG submission 104723) | Attine ant fungus gardens microbial communities from New Jersey, USA - TSNJ006 MetaG | ecosystem: Host-associated > Fungi > Mycelium > Unclassified | place: USA: New Jersey, Brendon T. Byrne...
AACAATTTTCCAAAATGCTCTGATCGGATGACATCCATCGATAGCTGCCGCTTCCTCATAGGTACTTGAAATATTTTCGAAATAAGCCATTAAAAAAATAGTAGTATATGGTATCTTCGTAGCAACAAATAACGCAATCAACACAATTCTGTTTAAAAATTCATGTTTCAACAGTCCTGCTTTCGCAACCATCATATAAATCGGAATGATAACCATGATTACCGGCACTCCTGTCGTTGCTGCCAACATTGTTTTAATTATGTTCCGCCCTTTAAAGTCAAACCTTTGCAAGACGTAAGAATAGGGAGCACAAAGTAAAATTAATAAGATACAAGAAACTACCGAATAAATAAGCGAATTCATGAAGAATACCGACACATTGGAAGTAACCCAGGCCCTTGAATAATTTTCCCAATGCAGTCCGGTGTTGAATTCAAAAATTGTTCCGGAGAAAATATCCGCTGTAGTAGAAAAACTGGCGGCAACCACCCATAACAATATCACTGCTGTAAAGCCAACCCATGTCACCAGTAGAAGATATCCCGGAACCAGCCTCAACTCCTTTGATAAGTTAAAACTTTTCTTTTTTCTAATCATAAGCCCTCCTCCTTAAAATTCCAGATCATCATCTTTGATCAAACGGTTCGTAATCGTAAATACCAGTACAATAAAAATACAGAGCATAACACCAATCGCCGCACCACTTCCGGCATCTCTTGATATCTGATCGACATTTTCAGCGCCAAAAAGCTTTTGATACATATAAACCATTGGTACAATCGTTGATGTGTCTGCGGAAATCGGCGAGAACAATTTTGACCAGATAAAAAATCCTGACACACTAATTGACCACATGATGATATTTGTTCTAAGAATTCCTTTTAGCAATGGCAAAGTAATGTATAGAAATTGACTGAATTTTTTTGCTCCGTCAATACTTGCCGCCTCATAATATTCCGGACTGATCCGTTCAATACCACTGACCCAAATCAGCATAAAATGTCCGATCATACCAAAGCAGTAAGATATCAGCAATGCCCAGAATTTATGATTACTATCAAGCCACTGGATCTCTGCCAGAAAGTCTAAATGGAGGGCACGAAACAAACTTGTCAGCAAGCCATAGGAAGAATTAAATACATATTGAATCCACATCGTTGCCATAACAACTGCACTTACAACATTCGGAAGATAGATTGCCGCCTGAAAAAAAACTTTTCCTCTGACGCCACTTTTTAATACAACAGCCAAAAGTAAAGACAATCCCAGAGTTATTGCTCCGCCAACAAAAAATATTTTTAACAGATTTATAAGCGACTGCTGATATAGACTGTTTTTAAGCAAATCAACATAATTTTGAATTCCGTTAAATTTCCAGTTTTTAAATGAATCCGTTATCTCTTGGATGGAAAAGAAGCTCATCGAAATTGTTCGTATTATAGGGTAAATAAATGTGGCCAGGAATATTAAAGTACTAGGCAATGCGAAGGCAATTATCATACTTTTGTTTCTTTTCATTTTAAATCCTTTCTTTTCTTGTGCACGGGTTTTGCACATTCTAGTATCCCCGGAGGGTGCTTCCTTCCTGTAGAAAACGGGCAGATTCTCTGCCCGCTCATAGTCTTCTTAATTTAAGATTTGCCTGATGCGGCCAGCATATTTGCCACAAACTCTTCGGCTGTACAGGCACCTGCATATAGCTTCATCAAATTTTCCTTTAATGCCGGAGTGATATCCGGATTATTTTCAAGTCCTCCGGATGTTGCAAAAATTTCCGTACAGTTATCTATATAAGGTTTTACATCTGCTAATTGCTTCGGCCAGTTGGTATTATTTACATCTACAGGCAGTCCTAAACTTTCCTCAGCAATCTTCTTATCCCATTCTCCCCTAGTTAACTTCTCAATCAGAGCAAATGCCGCCTCTTGATTTTGACACTTTGAAGTAATAGCAAAACTCTGGAATCCGACTACCATTGCTTCCGTTTTGTTAATTCCGCCTTCTACCTCAGGATAATTAAAGAATCCCCAATCAAAGCTGTCTCCGGTAATTGATTTTGTTTCATTTGGAATATAGGTACCACTGCAATACATCGCTACTTTCCCGGTCGCAAACTCGGTATTTTGTCCGGTCGGCCACACATTAGATCCAACAACCTTGGAGAAATAGCCTTTTTCTGCGAGCTCTGCAAAGCACTCTGCAGTTTGCCGCACTTCCGGTTTATCCCACTCACCATGATCAACCACCTGCTTTACCCCATCTGACCCCAGCAAACGGGCAAGGTGCATACCAAATGCCTGCATTGCATAAGCATCATCCGTTGTAAGCGGAGTGATTCCGGCATCCTGAAGTTTTTGACAGGCATCCAGGAATTCCTCCCAGTTTGCGGGTACGCCTTTGATACCGGCTTGTTCAAACAACGCCTTATTGTAAAGGTATCCATTTGCTTTTATCTGATATGGTACTTCTTTTAATTCGCCGTCATAGTAACTCCTTGCAAGCTCCATCATAACCGGATTGGTATTTTTTTCATAGTCGGCGTTTTTTACGAGTTCTTCTAAACTGATTGTTCTGTCCCCATAATTACTCTTATTACTCTGCCCATCAAATAGGTCAACCTGCTGATCGGCATCTAATGCCGGAATTAAACCCTCCTTAATCCCCTTTCTTCCTTTAAATTGCAGATCAACTTTTGCTCCGGTTTCCTCTTCAAAAGCCTTAACTGCCCCGGCAATTACAATGCCTTGTGGTTCTGCCGCTTCCCAGTTTGACCAGTAAACCAGCTTGACCCCTTCAAACAACATACCGGCATTGTTTTCTCCTCCGTCTGCAGTCGTATCCCCTGCATTTGTAACATCGGCTGCGGTTGTTGTTTCATTGACTGACTTCTGCCCACATCCGGCTAGCGTAGCTGCTGCCAATAAAGCACTCATTAATACCACCATTCTTTTTTTCATAACCTCTACCTCCTGATTAGTTTATTTTTAATATGTTTTGTTGGTGTATAAAACATAATGTTACCTTTTAATACAATATCAATTGTGCAGTAGTGTCTGGCTTCCGGAACAATCCGTTTCACAATATAATCAGACAATATCTGCAAACCCATATATCCCTTGGCATATGCGCCCTGATTGATGACTGCGTGCAGCCGCCCATTAATCAGAAGTGCTTCTGTTTCTTCGTTGATATCAGAGCCTACGATTTTAACTGCCGCTAACTTCCCGCAGTCTTCTAAGGCCTCTACAATTGGAAGATTATCGTTTGAAGTCAATGCATAGACGGCTACAACATCATCAATTTCTTTCAGCGCTTTTACAAGTTCCTGATAAAGAGTGTTTTCTTTACCTAATAAATTTGAATAGGCAGGGATTACTTCAATTCGTAATCCCGGACTATTCTGTTGCAGATGCTTTTTAAAACTTTCAATTTTATTCTTATGTACCTTGGAATCATCACGTCCGCCGGAGACCAGAACCGTCCCTTTTTCCGGCGTTACTAATGAGATAAACTCACCGGCTACTTCCCCAATTGCTTTCTCGTTGGGCGGAATACAGAATACGCCTTCCGGCTCCTTTAAGTCATCATCAATAACAACTGTCTTGATGTCCTGGGTTACCAATCTTTGCATCTGCATTAACACATTCGCCCTCCTGGTAAAAGAGAAAGTCAGCACTCCTGCATATTCTTGCACCCCGATATCGGCAATTCGTTTCAATTGAATATACTGCTCTTCCTCATTATTAACAGAGCAATTCTCAAGTTCAACATTCAACACTTTTAATGTTGAACTATAGTCCTGAATACCTTCCCATATATAGTCATAATAGAAGCTTCGTTCCCCTTCATCCACAGGGAGCACAACTGCTATCTTTAGCTTTTTTCTCTTCATGGATGCTGCTGCATAATTCGGGGCATATCCCATCTCATCGGCAAGTTTCTGGATTTTCTCCCTAAGTTCATCACTTACTCCTTCTTTTCCTTGAAGAGCTCTATGGACAGAAGTGATCGAAATGTTTAGCTTTTCTGAAATATCTTTGATTGTTACCGCTTGTTCTCCCTTATCTTTCATCTTTTCAACCAGCTTTCAGATTTTTAAACTTTATAAAGTAAACGTTAACGTTAACGTTTACTTATTCAATATATACATAAAATAACATTATATTTGAATTTTGTCAATACATTTTTCTATAATATGTAATTTTCTTTGCATACAATTGGCCTCCATCCTGGGTTTATTTCATATATGATAATAAAAACATGCTCTAAGGCCATATAATAATAATAATAAATAGTTTTTACTGAGAGGTGTTTATTTTATGGAAAACAATAGACTGCATATTGGTTCGAAAGCACCGGACTTTGTTGCCAATACTACAATGGGTTCTCTGAAAATGTCTGATTATAAAGGGAAATGGGTTATTTTATTTTCACATCCAGGTGATTTCACTCCGGTCTGTACGACGGAATTTATCGCTTTTGCTAAAACAAACGATGAATTTGCTCAAAGAAACACACAACTGATCGGGTTGAGCATTGACAGCAATCCGTCACATCTTGCATGGCTTTATACTATTTATAGGATAACAGGAATCACCATCCCATTTCCTGTTATTGCCGACAGAACGGGAGAGATTTCTAAACTATACGAAATGATTGCCCCTGATGTCAGTAACCAGGAAACGGTTCGCAATGTATATTTTATAGATCCGGAACAGGTCATACGAGCCATCCTTATTTATCCCATGACAAACGGACGCAATATAGAAGAAATACTGCGCTTACTTACCGCACTCCAAAACTCGGATGAACATAAAGTAGTTACGCCCGCTAACTGGCAGCCTGGGCAACCAGCCATGATTCTGCCTCCGCAAACTTATGACCAGCTGATTGAACGTAAGCAAAAGCCACAGGATTTGGGAGTGGAATGCAAGGATTGGTTTTGGTGTTATCGCACAGACCCGCAAACACTGAATAGCCAGTCAAAAGATTCCGATAAAATTCTATCCGCTTCCCAAAATACACCCTCAAAATATAATTTAGAAGAAGTAACCTTAACAGTAGAAGATTTAGTAAAACGCCTCAAATCTATCAGGCCTGTTGGAACAAGACAAGAACAATACAATCAATTTTTAACAATCCATTGGGAAATAAAACGATTAGATGATATCATCGATTTATTGGAAGATCAAATGAAAGCGGATTACCATGCCGGCAATATCACATGGGAGGAGTTCAGTAATGTCGATCATATTCTTGACTATCTTGATAACTTCTTAGATCATGCAGAAAATGTATTAAAACAGATTTTTATTATGGATAATTAATAGGGGCATTTAATGCCCCCTGGTTTTTATCTTTCTACCGTTCCATTAGAAATTTCCTCTTGAATTCAAACGCGCGTTCTGATAAAATGTTACTGTTAATATGAGGAAGGAGTAGAGGCTCATGGGGAAATGTGAAAAATGCGGACGTGAATTTAAGAACACCAATCAGGATCACTATTGCGGCGCCGCGCCTATGACGATCGATGAATATATCGCCAGGCAGCCAGACGGGATACGCCCTATTCTCGTCAAAGTGCGCGAAACCATCCGCGCCGCGGCGCCGGATGCTGTCGAGAAAATCTCGTGGAGTATGCCGACTTTTTGGCAGGGTGACAATTTGATCCATTTCGCAGCGTGCAAAAAGCATCTGGGTATTTATCCCGGTTACCTTGCGCTGACGCCATTCGCCGATCAATTGTCAGATTATCACACTACAAAAAGCGCGATACAGTTTCCGTACGACAAGCCTATTCCCTACGAATTGATCGCAAAAATCACGGCGTTTCGGGTTCAGGCGGTGAAAGACACACATACAGTATCCGGAGACACGGTTCATGTAACGATTAAAGAAGGGGAGTAAGCGGATCATTTTATGCAGATTAAAAATCAAACAATGACAATTGGTTCGATTCAGGCAACCCCTGAATCACTCCCAAATCCTCCATAAGATCAATAATTTTTTTATCCACCTTTGTCCTTCTCCATAAATCATCTTTAGATAAAAATGTTTCCTTTGCCGCCTCTTCCTCTACCTTCTGTGCCGCTTTCGCCCCAAGTCCTGCAAAAGTATTGATAGCAGGCATCAGTTTTCCGTCAATAATCTGAAAACGCTCCGCTTTTGCCTGATAAAGATCCATAGTACAAAATTCAAAGCCTCTGGCATACATTTCCTGTACAATCCTCATATCCCTTAACGTGTCCTGCTCTTTCTTTGTAAGGCTGTCGATCCGCTTTTTGTAATCATTCAAATAATATTCCAATTTGTCTTTCCCCTGACACATAAGTTCATAATCAAATGCTGTGGCACGAATACTAAAAAAAGATGCGTAATAAGCCAACGGGTAGAAAATTTTACAATACGCAATTCTCCAGGCCATCATGACATAGGCCGCTGCATGAGCTTTTGGAAACATATACTTAATCTTATTACAGGACCATATATACCAATCCGGGACGTTACATTCCTTCATGGCCGCCTCCCATTCTTTGGTAAGCCCCTTTCCTTTACGGACACTTTCCATAATCGTAAAAGAAAGCTCTTTGTCCATTCCTATATTGATAAGATAGGTCATAATATCATCTCGTGTACAGATTGCTGTTTGAATCGTTGCCGTTCCCTCCTGAATCAACGTCTGTGCATTTCCGAGCCACACATCGGTACCATGTGCCAGTCCGGCGATACGGACAAGATCAGAAAAATACTTTGGCTTGGTATCAATTAACATCTGCATAGCAAAGTCCGTACCAAATTCCGGAACCCCTAAGGCTCCTAACTGACAACCGCCAATATCATCCGGCTTTATCCCCAAAACTTCCGTATCTTTAAATAATGACATAACCTCTTTACTGTCTAAAGGAATTTGGGTCGGGTCAATTCCAATCAAATCCTGCAGCATACGAATCATGGTAGGATCATCATGTCCCAAAATATCTAATTTTAACAGATTATGATCAATGGAATGATAATCAAAATGAGTGGTAATGATTTTTGTACTCATATCATTTGCCGGATGCTGCACCGGAGTAAAGGAATAAATTTCCTCTCCATGAGGCAGAACAATAATTCCCCCCGGATGCTGTCCGGTGGTACGTCTGACTCCTACACAGCCTTGGACCAGGCGATTAATTTCGCTTTTTCGCTTGCGGATACCGCGATCCTCATAATAATGCTGCACATATCCAAAAGCAGTCTTGTCGGCCAACGTTCCGATGGTTCCCGCGCGGAAGGTCTGCCCTTTCCCAAAAATCACCTCCGTATATTCATGTGCCTTACTTTGATATTCGCCGGAAAAGTTAAGATCAATATCCGGCTCTTTATTGCCCTTAAAACCCAGAAAAGTCTCAAAAGGAATATCAAATCCGTCCTTTTTTAGATGATTTTTGCAGACAGGACATTCCTTGTCCGGCATATCACAGCCGGCCATCCCGGCAAATTTTTTTACTTCCTCCGATTCAAAATCATGATAATGACATTTCTCACAGTAATAATGGGGGCTAAGAGGGTTTACTTCCGTAATTCCTGCCATCGTTGCCACAAAAGAAGAGCCTACCGACCCTCTGGAGCCGACTAAATATCCGTCTTCCATAGACTTCCATACCAGCTTCTGGGCAATGATATACATAACCGCAAACCCGTTGGAAATAATCGAATTCAGTTCCCTTTCCAACCGCTCCGTAACAATATCCGGGAGCACCTCTCCGTACATACTACGAGCCTTTTTATAGCAGATTTCTCTTAGGTCCACATCAGAATTTTCAATGACCGGCGGACATTTGTCCGGCCTTACCGGAGAAATCTTCTCGCACATATCCGCGATTAACCTGGAATTTGTAATCACAACCTCCTCTGCTTTCTCACTTCCTAAATATTGAAATTCCGAAAGCATTTCCTCTGTTGTTCGAAGATATAGCGGTGCCTGGTCATCCGCATCTTTAAATCCCTTAGAAGACATGATAATCCTTCGGTAGATTTCATCTTCCGGATCCAGGAAATGTACATCGCAGGTAGCAACCACCGGCTTATGAAGCTCCTCTCCCAAAGTTACAATCTTACGGTTAATTTCCATAATATCTTCCATGGATTTTACGTTACTCTTGGAATCTTTCAGCATAAATGCGTTGTTTCCTAAAGGTTGTATTTCCAGGTAATCGTAAAAACCGGCCAAACGAGCTAATTCTGCGTCTGAACTTCCCCTAAGCAGCGCCTGATATAGTTCCCCTGCTTCACAGGCCGAGCCTAGAATCAACCCTTCTCGGTATTTTACAAGCTGACTTTTAGGGATTCTGGGACGGCGTCCGTAATAAGTCAGGTGAGAATATGACACTAACCGGTATAAATTTACCCTTCCGATATCATTTTTAGCCAGAATAATAATATGGTTGCTGGGCATTTTTTGGATTGCCTCGACAGGCATTTTACCCATTCCATTCAACTGGTCTAAATTCTCTATTTCTTGTTCGCTGCATTTTTTTAATAAGGCCATAAAAATTTCTGCCGTAGCTTCTGCATCATCCACAGCCCGGTGATGATTCTTCAAAGGAATATTTAAAGCCTTAGCTACCGTGTCCAGCTTAAAACGGTTTAATTTCGGAAGCAGCAGCCGGGCAAGGGAAACCGTATCTACCACCGTAGGATGATACTTAAATCCCAAAAGCCTCGCATTTTCAGCAATAAAGCCGGTGTCAAAGGACGCATTATGCGCCACTATCACTCCATCACCACAAAACTCCAGAAAATCTGGCAAAGCTTCTTCAATCTTAGGAGCAGTGAGTACCATATGATCATTGATTCCTGTTAAATTCTCAATTTCAAAAGGAATTGGTACTTCCGGATTGACAAAGGTATGAAAGCGATTTGTTATTTTCCCATTCTCAATTTTCACAGCGCCAATTTCAATTATTTTATTGGTCAACGGACTGAATCCCGTCGTTTCTAAATCAAATACCACAAAGGTGTCAGCAAATTTCTGGCCTCTGGGATTCACAATTAACTCTTTTAAATCATCCACTAAATAGCCTTCCACACCATAGATTACTTTAAATTCATCTTCTTTTGCCAATGCATGGTTAGCATCCGGAAAGGATTGTACACAGCCGTGGTCAGTAATGGCAAGAGCCGGCATTTCCCATTGTTTTGCCCGTCTGATAATATCTTTTACATCACTGACACCGTCCATATCACTCATCTTCGTATGGCAGTGAAGCTCCACACGCTTTACCGGACTTTCGTCCATACGGGAAGCGGTAAAATCCTCTGATTTTTTAATTCCGGTTACGGAGCCTAACGTCAACTCTCCGTCAAATTTATCAATCGTAGTTACCCCTTTAATTCTTATAAAGCTCCCGTTCTTTGTCGCTTTTTCTAAATCCTCCGCCATATCCTCTTTCGCGAAAATTTTTGCGGTAATGGTATCTGTAAAATCAGATACATCAAAAATGAACAGGATTCGTCCGCTTCGAAGCTCTCTTTTTTCAGATCTTAAAATTTTCCCCCGAACGACAACTTCTAAAGTTTCGTCCTCAATCTGCTCAATCGGAACGATATTGTCTTCAAAGTCCCGTCCAAACAATACATCCGGATTCTCTGTTTTCTTTTGATAAGAAAAAGATTTTTTTTCGTATTTCTTTTCCTGCTGCCCTTCTGTTCTCTTTATGGCTTGCCTGTCCGGCACCGATTTCCTGACCGGCCGACCGGCCGTATCCTCCTTAGCTGCTTCGGTTCCTTTGTCATTAGTCTCTGCCTGCGCAGCCACCTTAGCCACTTCTTTGTCCATAAGCCTGTCCAATTCTTCACGCTTGCTTTTCGAGCCGGACTCTATGTACTCAAATTTGATTTCCACAAAAAAAGAACAGCGTTCATAAAAGATCTTTTCTAAAATCCTTTTTAACTCTTTTTCCTTCTCGCGCAAAACCAGATTGTTTTCTACCTTAAGAAGCATAATATTTTCTTCCGGAAATAAATAATCTGCCTTACGAAACAAGTGATACTCAATGGTACTGTAATTTTTAAGTTCCAGCAAAATACTATCCCGATATACTTTTATTAATTTTTCAGGAGTATATTGTCCCGACAGCTCATAATGCTCAATAATTTTTATCGTAATATCCTTATTCGGAAACAGCTGTTCTTTGATTCCCGCCTCCAGATCGTAGATGTTCTTTTTATGAATAAGACGTTTCCCTGATATATAAACACGAATAGAGCTTCTATCCCTGGAAGTAACTACCTTTGTAACAGTAACCAGATTTAAAAGCTCTTTCAGCTCTCCCGTAATTTGCAAGGCAGGGAAAACCTCTAGAAATTTCTTTGTCATAAGTTCACCCCAAATAGATATTATCTGAATTATTTCTGATACTTTACTAATTCGTCATAAAGTCCTTTTAACAATTGATCTTCAGGAAGTTTTCTGATTACTTCCCCTTTTTTTATCAGCAGGCCTTCTCCTATTCCTCCGGCGATTCCAATGTCTGCCTCTTTCGCTTCTCCCGGCCCATTTACCACACATCCCATAACTGCAATTTTAAGATCCGCCAACTCCATACCAGAAATCATCTCTTCCACTTTATTCGCTAACGAAATCAAATCTATCGAAGTACGTCCGCAGGTTGGGCAGGATATGACCTCTACGCCGCCTTCTCGCAAACCAAGGGTCTTCAGGATTAGTTTTGCGCTCTTGACCTCTTCTACCGGATCACCTGTCAGAGAAACCCGGATGGTATCTCCGATTCCTTCATAAAGAATAATTCCTAATCCGATGGATGATTTCATATTGCCTGCCATCAGCGTTCCTGTTTCCGTGATGCCCACATGGATGGGATATTCTGTCCGCCCGGCAATCGCTTCATGGG
>Ga0153922_1000923_pt1 | contig 10870 bp, 6 predicted proteins | sample TSNJ006MetaG_FD_104723 | JGI IMG/M metagenome (GOLD analysis project Ga0153922, IMG submission 104723) | Attine ant fungus gardens microbial communities from New Jersey, USA - TSNJ006 MetaG | ecosystem: Host-associated > Fungi > Mycelium > Unclassified | place: USA: New Jersey, Brendon T. Byrne...
CATGACTGATAAAATCAACTTCTTTAACCTTAGCAAAATCAATATTAGATACTGGATCAGAATCCTTTGCAACTTCTTTAACTTCTGATTTAGCTGGAGCAGCTTCAAATTGACTAATTGCCTTTAAGTTGGCCACCACTTCATCATATTTTGGACTGCTCAAGAAATTATCAACTGCCACGTGCATTGCACTTGGTGTTCGTTGAGCAGCACGTTCTGCCAGCTCTTCTTGCGTAATAACTAATAACCCTGCTTCATCTTGGAGACGGTTAATAGCTGTATTTGTAACGGTCACATCTGTAATGCCTGCCTTTTTAACTTTGTCACGTAAGAGTGAAGCACCCATTGCAGAAGATCCCATCCCTGCATCACAAGCAAAAATAACTTTCTTAACATCACGGTAGCTTTCAACTGATTCTTGGGCAGCAGATGCTGTTGGCATGCTCTTACCCTTTGATTCAGCCTTCATGGCTTGCATTTGTTCTTGCTTAGCAGCTAAATCATCGTCTTCCATTGACTTATCGTTTTTCAAAATAATCGCAGCAATTAAGAAGGAAACAACTGCAGCTACAAACACACCAGCAAATGTTCCAAAGTAAGCACCCTTGGCGGTCATTAAAGCGATAGCGATAATTGAACCAGGAGAAGCGGCAGCTTTAAGCCCACCACCTAATAATTGGAAAGTAAATGTACCACTAACACCACCAGCAATAGCAGCAATAATTAAAGCTGGTTTCATTAAAATGTATGGGAAGTAGATTTCGTGAATCCCACCAAAGAAGTGGATAATAGCAGCACCTGGTGCGGAAGCCTTAGCTGAACCTTTACCAAAGAACATAAAGGCAAGTAAGATACCTAAACCAGGACCTGGGTTAGATTCAAGTAAGAACAAAACTGACTTACCAGCACTAGCTGCTTGTTGAATTCCTAAAGGAACTAAAATCCCATTCCCAATCGCATTGTTCAAGAATAAAACTTTCGCAGGTTCGATAAAGATATTAGCTAATGGCAACATGTGGATAGAGATGATAAAATCAACACCTTTACCCATCAAAGTACTACCACCAACAACCAATGGGTTAACTACGTAAGTCCCTAAGATGGCTAACAACATCCCTAAAATCCCACTAGAGAAGTTGTTATAAATCATTTCAAATCCTGAAGGAACTTTTTCTTGGAAAAGTTGGTCAAATTTCTTAATGCACCAACCACCTAAAGGTCCCATAATCATGGCCCCTAAAAACATTGGCACTTTAGCACCAACTACAACCCCCATTACAGCAATGGCACTAACTACAGCCCCACGCTCTTCATATACTAAACGTCCACCGACGTAAGCAATCAATAATGGCAATAAATAACTGAGCATTGGGGAAATTAACAAAGCAATCTTTGCATTTGGGAACCAACCATTTGCCATAAAAATAGCAGTAATTAAACCCCAGGCAATAATTGCAGCAATATTTGGCATAACCATACTACTTAGGTTTGTACCTAATTTTTGGACTTTAGCCTTAAAAGATGTATTTTTCTTAGCCTCCATATTGGGAAACCTCCTCGTTTTGTTTACGGTTACATAATAACTTCAAAAAGAAGCGCTTACAATCCTTTTCAGTTGTCACTCAAACACAAAAAGTTGTGACACTGTTTTGTTACCGTTTTCACAATCTGTGGTAAAGCCTCATCTTAAGCCTTTTTTAAACTGTCATTTTTTGTGTCACATGACATAAAGTTGTGACATAAAAAATAAACCCGCCATAAAAAAACAACGTTTTTCTATGGCAGGTTGTGTCTTTTAACGTAAAATGTCAATCAAATTCCGCTTAGATGCTTGACTAGCAGGTAGGATTCCAAAGATAATCCCCACTAAAGTCGAAATTCCAAAAGTAAGTAAGAAGTTACCAAATGTGACAATAGCATGAATGTTATACGGCAATGCTAGTGAAATTATCGCTGATAACCCCCAACCTAAAATAAAACCGATTAGTCCACCACTAACAGTCAACATAATTGCCTCCATTAAAAATTGCCACATGATATTATTTTGTGTTGCCCCAACAGCTAACCGAATCCCAATTTCTTGTGTCCGTTCAGAAACAGAAATATACATCATATTCATTACCCCAATTCCAGCAATGAATAACGAAATTGCAGCAATTGAACTTACAAAATAAGTCATCATGTCCATTGTATTTGAAATTGCCTTTAGAATTGCACCTTCATCATAGTATTGATAAGTCCCATCTTTTCTATTTTGCCCCTGTTTTTTAAGAAATTTAACTACTCTTTTGGTTACCTTACCGGCATCATACCCTTTGCGAATTGTTAATTTTAAAATACTACCGTTATCAGGTTTCTTTCCCTGGATATAAGCTTTTTTAGGTATCAAAAAACTAGCTCCATATTTTTCATAACCTTGCGGTTTAAACACACCTTGGATTTGATAAGCCTTACCTTCGATAGTCACTACCGTCCCTAAGGCATTTTGCTTATGTTTATAAACTTTCCTAGCATAACCTTCACTAACGAGGATAACCCGTTGACCAACTAATAGTTGACTCTTATTAAAGTTTTTTCCTAACTTAATCATCTCACTAGGAACTGGTTTTGACAAAAGTGACATATTCCCACTAACTGTAGCATTCCCCATTTGAATATCATTAACTGATATATTACTGGTTTCTTGTTTGAAATTAGCCGCCACTATTTCCCGGGAAAAGTTTTGCTTAATATTTGCTAAATCATTTTGGGTAAAGCCTTGCATTGAATATGCTTCCGTATTATAAAAAGCAATTTGTGTTTTTTGTTCACCACTATCACTAGTTTTAAATTCGGAAATCATCCGATTCTTAACACCATTTCCAAGCGCAATAATTGTAATTACAGCCGCAATCCCGATAATTATCCCAATCATCGTCAAAGCACTCCGCCTTTTATTAGCTATTAATGAACGGTAAGCAACCTTGATTAAATCTAAATAGGTCATCTAAGCCACCCCCGTATCTGAAATTAATTTGCCATCAAGAATTGTCAACAAGCGATCCACTTGTTCACCAACCTTCGGATCATGCGTAACTATGATAATGGTAGTATTATTTTCCTTATTCAGTTGTTTAAATAACGCCATAATCTCTGCAGAAGTATGGCTATCTAAAGCACCAGTTGGTTCATCGGCTATTAAGAAAGTCGGATTACCTACAATTGCTCGCGCAATCGAAACACGTTGCTGTTGCCCACCAGATAAACGTGTCGGTAGGTACTTCTCATAACCAGCTAGCCCAACTCGTTTTAAGACCTGACTAACTCGTGCATCTATCTCCTTTTTCTTAACCCCAGCATACATCAATGGCAAACCGACATTTTCTGCAACTGTTAAATTTTGAATCAGTTTAAAGTTTTGGAAAACAAAACCAACATTTCGATTACGTAAATTTGTAAAACGCCGGTTATTCAAATAGCTAACATCTTCCCCTTTAAAGCTATATGTTCCTTCATATTCTCGGTCTAAAAAGCCAATTATATTAATTAAAGTTGATTTTCCAGAACCGGATTGGCCCATAATACCGACAAATTCTCCTTCATTAACATCTAAACTAATATCATGTAAGATATGGACACGACTATCGCCTTGTTGGAAGTATTTGTTAATTTTTGTTAGAGAAATCATTAAGGTAATTTCTCCCCTTCCTTTAAGTCACCATCAGGATTTACAACGACTTTTTGCCCAGCCTCTAAGCCAGCCGTAACAATATATTGACCATCGACTTCATGACCCTTAACTACCTGACTTTCTACTTTGCCGTCTTCAACAAGGTAAACCTTCCCTTGGTAAACACAACTTTTGGAAATAACCACTCCAGCCTGAGGTACCTTAATTTTTAAAGTCTGCCCATCAATAAACTTATTTGCATCTAAATCGCCATAAAGTTTATACTTGGCACCATTACTATTATTGGCTGAAGTAGGGTGCGTATCAACTAAACTTATTACTGCTTCTTGTTTTTTGCCCGTTGCTACCGCACTAACCTTAACATTATCCCCCGCTTTAACCTTAGCATAATCATATTCTGAAACAGTTGCCACCAACTCTAGGGCTGCTGAATTAACCGTTACTTTAGCATTGCCATTTTCATCGTATTTAACCTCGACATCACCATCAAACGGTGCTACTGAATTAGGTGAAACCTCTTGTGAAACCTGGTTAATTTTCCTTTGCGTTGCATTTAAGCTATCATTTGCATCAGCTACTTCTTCATTGGCACTAGCTACTGCATCTTTAGCTTCGCTATACCCTTCATCATCTACACCTAATTTACTCAAGGCATTTTTAGCATCTTGTAACTTTTGATTAGCTAGATTCCTTGCGCGTTGGTACTTAGCTAAAGTTATATTTAACTCATCTAATTCATTAGCGTTAGCCTGATTGTAGGTTGTATACAAAACTTGGCCATTAGTAACCTTTTGCCCATCTTTAACTTCCATTTGTGCCAGATTTTTCTTAGTAACCATAAACATCCGTGTTTCTTTAGGACTAACATTCCCACTTAATGTTAGTGGCAAAGCCTTTTGGGCTACTAAAGTTTCGTAGTGGCTAGTTTCTTTCTTTTTATCCGGTTGAAATACTGACCAGATTACCCCTAAGATAGCTAGCAACACTACTGCTAAAACACCAATAATAATAAACTTCTTTTTCTTCATTAAAGTTTTAACCCCTATCTTTAAAGATTTAATATCTTTAATTCTACCATAATTTTTATGCTCAATGATAAACAATATGTAAACGATTAAATTGTTATTTACGAAAAAAAGTGATAGTAACCTGCTCCGGTTACTACCACTTGCTAATCTATTATTCCACAGTCACACTCTTAGCTAAGTTACGTGGTTTATCAACGTCATAGCCTCGTTGAATACTTGCGTAGTAAGCGAGTAATTGCGTTGGTACGATGGCTACCAAGGCTGATAATAATGGTGTGATTTCTGGTAATACGATTTGATCTGTTGGTGTTGCTAAATCGCGACTAACAATGTACAAGACATTAGCACCACGTGCTTTAACTTCTTGAGCATTGCTTCTAGTGTGGTTAGCTGTCTTTTTATCAGTAATGATTGCTACCACTGGGGTATTTTCTTGAATCAATGCAATTGTACCGTGCTTCAATTCACCTGAAGCAAAACCTTCAGTTTGGATGTATGAAACTTCCTTTAACTTCAAGGCTGCTTCTTGAACGATTGCATAGTCCATTGTCCGTCCAATATAGAAAGCATTTCTAGTATCTTTCAACATATCAGCAGCAATCTTTTCAACCTTACCCTTTTCATCAACTAATTCTTGCATACCATTAGCTGCTTTAGTTAATTCAGCAGCAACGTCAAAGTCCTTAATTGTTTCAACGTGCTTATAAACACCTAATGCCTTAGCTAAAATAGCTTCTAGGGCAATTTGACCAGTGTATGCTTTAGTTGAAGCAACTGCAATTTCTGGACCTGCATAAAGTAATAAAGTGTAAGTTGCTTCCCGTGAAAGTGTTGAATTCATCACGTTAGTAATTGTCAAACTTGGGTAACCAGCTTGATTTACTTGTGTTAACACTTGGCGACTATCAGCAGTTTCACCACTTTGACTTAAGAAGATGAAGAATGGTTTTTCTGACAACAATGGTGTGTTGTATGCGAATTCTGATGCTACGTGAACTTCAGTTGGAACTTGGATTAATTTTTCAAACAATTCTTTTCCAACTAAACCAGCGTGATAACTAGTACCAGCAGCAACAATGTAGATTCGATCTGATTGTGACATTGTTTCGAGTAACTTAGCATCAATCTTAATTGAACCATCTTCGGCAACGTATTCTTTAATTAAATTACGCATTACCCCTGGTTGTTCGTCAATTTCTTTTAACATATAAAATGGGTAAGCACCCTTTTGTGCTTGGGCTGGGTCTGTATCTACGTGGAATGGTTTTCTGTCAACAACTTCACCAGCAGGATTTTCAATTGTAATTGAGTTTGGTTTCAAAATTACAATTTCACCATCAACTAATTCAATAAAGTCGTGTGTTTCATTTAACATTGCCAAAGCATCACTGCAGACCACGTTAAAGCCGTCACCAACACCAATCAATAATGGACTCTTGTTTTTAGCAACATAGAGTGTTTCTGGATCTTCACGATCTAATAATAAGAAGGAGTAAGAAGAACTTTCATCAATCAAAGATAAAACTTTCTTGAAAGCTGCCTTAGTATCTAAACCTTCTCTGGCAAATTTAGCCACTAATTGCACAATTACTTCAGTATCGGTTTCACTGACTAAAGTTACATCTTGGAGATATGTTTCCTTTAATTCAGTAAAGTTACCAATCACTCCATTGTGAACCAAGTAAAAACGCTTGTCATTTGAGACATGAGGGTGTGCATTTTTCTTACTTGGAACACCGTGAGTAGCCCAACGAGTATGACCAATCCCAATTGTTCCGTGAACATCATCAGAAACTTCTGCACGTAAATCGGCAATCCGACCCTTTTCCTTAATTAAGTAGTCATCACCCTTTTGATCGTTAACATAGATTCCTGCTGAATCATAGCCACGATATTCGAGTTGTTCCAAACCATTTAATAAGATTTCAACTGCGTTAGGGTTACCAGTAACACCAACAATTCCACACATATAAATTCAACCTTCCATTTCTATATCTAAGTCTTTTTTAAAATTGGTATAGACAATATTTAGAGATTAATTTTGGTCACAAAACCAATAAACATACATAATATAACCTTTTAACATTTACTTGTCAACTAAAAATGGTATAGTTTATTTTTCCTTAGAAATATCGTTAAGTAGTTGGTTAGCTAGTAATTCTTTAATCTGCTCAGATGTTCCGTTTTCAAAAACTTTAGTGTTTTCACTATTCATAACAATGCTACTGCTAATAGTACCTAAAACTCTTTGTTCCAGTTCGCTAATTTCTTCAGGCGCAATCATTAAAGTATAACGCGAAACTAACATTTCCTCTTTATCCATCCCTAACATCTTAATTGGACAAGCAAGCTCATAAATTCCAAAATAGCATCGCTTGACCCCTTCATCCCCTGTGTGAAGTAAAGCTAGGTTCGTATCGGGAATTCCAATTGGCGCTAATTTAATCCGTCTTAATAAAGCTTTAGCTACGCGCTTTTTTTGACTAATAATTGTGTCTGGTATTTGTGTCAACGTAGCTTCAATTGAAGCCACCAAGTCATCGCCTTGATTGTTAACCTTATGAACTGCTGTCTGTTCCACCATTTCCATACTTAAATCAACGTAAGCTTGAAGTTGTTTTAATTTATTTAAAGCATTTTTGTGCTTAACTAGACTGGTTTTAACCTGACCATAGTCTTTTCTTTGATAGTTAGCTAAATAGTCTTTTAAACGTTTAACTTCGTCATTTAAAAGCAAGGGGCTAACCAGTTGGTATTCGCGCGGAAAACCCGGCAACTCTAATGTTGCTAAAATCAAATCATATTTTTGCAGATCAATTTGTCCCAGCGAAGCCAAATGTGAAATCTTAACTCGTTTAATTTCAGGTAACTCTTTTTTTAAGCGACTAGCTAAAATATTAGCTGTACCAATCCCATTTTCACAGACAATCAGTGCAGATAAATCCTGTAAGTAACGCCTATTCGTATATTCGTTAGCAAAATAAAGCAACAATAATTGGTATTCAGGAATGGCTAAGTGCATCTCAAAGTTTTGGGGCCAACTTTTCATAATACTGTTGTAAAGCTCATGGTAGTTTGTCGTTAAGTTTTGTAAGGTTTCAATTTGAACATTGGGCAAACGATCGTGTTGATTTTTTTCCAAATTTAAAATGTGTCTTGTTAGCCGCTTAAAAAAGGCTGGGTTCCTCTGGAAATTCCAGCCAAAATCCTTTGAAACATCCAAAACAAATTGGCGAACCTTCAGTGTTAAAAGCCACTCTTTATCTTCATTCAAATTAAATTCTTGTCCTGAGTAGTCTCGCAATTGAATTTGACTAGCAATAAATAAAGCTTCGTCAGTTGTTAAGCTTGCTTGCCAAGTGCTACCTAGCGTGGCAAAAAACTCATATACCTTAGCTAAATACCGTAGACTATCCTTATTTTTCTTTACGTGTGGGTGCTTACCTGTATGCCCTCGTTTCAGACTAATAGTGACGATTAAAATCAACTGAATCATCTGGCGGTCGGAATTTAGTTCGATTACCGGAAAAATTGTTTTAGCTAAACCCTGATAAACTTCCCTAAAAATTTGGGGATCAAATGAATCGTCAAACAGTTGGGCAATAAGGTTCCTCCCTTCTGCGCGTTGCACATAGCGTAAAAAATAATACTCATTTAATTCATTGAGTAAGATACCAGCTAAAACTTGTCGCCGTTTTGCTTCATCTCCTTTTATATAAACACCAACCCCTTTTTGTTTAACCACATGTAGGTCATATTGACTCAAAGATTTCTCCACTTTACTTAGGTCGCGCTGGATTGTCCCTTCACTAACCTTTAAATCTAAAGCTAGACTAATGATTTTTGGGGCTTGACTAGCCATTAATAAACGACAGGCTAAGACACTTTCTCTTTTAGTAGTAGTCATTTCTTGGTTAGTAGCTTCATCTTCAAAGATTTCATCTAATTTGGCAACACGCCCTGTTAACCTATAGAGCCCATTTTCATTAGTAATTGCCACACCTTGGCTTTGTAAATACAACTTTAAATCTGCAAATTCACGATAAATCGTGCGTCGACTAACCTTCATCAATCCTTCTAAATCCTTGAGCGATACTCCAACTCCACTCTCAGCTAAAGTTGTCAACAACTTCTCTTGCCTTTGCGTTAGTTTTACCATAATAATCTTCCTATTCGTACTTTTTAATATTGCTATTAAAATTATAATTCATCTAGTTTGGTTACGCTAACATTTTGTGAAACAAAAAAACTTTAGGCAAATACCTACCTAAAGTTCATTTCTATTTCTTTAATTTTGTTCTATTTTAAGTAACCTAGCAATATTTTCAGTCGTTCTTTCTATGTTGGTAGCACCATTTTTTAGTGATTCCTCTAAACTTTGGGCCCGTGCTACAATTCCAAATATTGCCGTTATACCTACTTCATAAAGTTCTTCAATACGTTCGCCTAAATATCCAGCTTCTGCAATTACTGGTTTATGATATTTTTGGGCTACTTGCGCTACTCCAAAAGGTGTTTTTCCGTACTTCGTTTGAAAATCCATCCCACCTTCGCCAGTGAAAACATAATCTGCCTGGGCCACTTTTTCTGCTAGGTGAACTGCATTTGCTACCACTTCAACACCAGGTTGAATATCCGCATTTAAAAAAGCCATCAATCCTGCGCCTAAACCACCGGCGGCACCACTACCCGGAACCTTTTCAATCTCTTTTCCCAAGTACTTCTTTATCATCTGTGCATAATGGTGTAAGCCTTCATCCAAAAATGCTACCATTTGCGGATCCGCACCTTTTTGTGGCCCAAAAACCTTCGCTGCCCCTGTCGGTCCGGTCAGAACATTTTCAACATCACTAGCAATAATAATCTTAGTTTTGGCTAAGCGCTGATCTAGCTTAGCAATTGAAATATCTTCTATTTTTAATAGACCAGCTCCCGTTGGGGCAACTAATTTTTGGTCCTTATCTTTAAATTCAACTCCTAAAGCCTGGGCCATTCCTAAACCACCATCAACCGTTGCACTACCGCCAATTCCAATAATTATTGTCTTGACACCATCATCAAGTGCAGCTTTTATTAACTCGCCGGTACCATAAGTAGATGTTTCCAAAGGATTCCTTTGTTCTGGTGCTACTAGCATCAACCCACTTGCTTGAGCCATTTCAATCACTGCAGTCTTACCATCGCCTAATATTCCATAATAAGCCTTGACCTTTTGACCTTTTAGTGGTCCATGCACAGTCAAATATTTTTTTTGACCATTTGTTGCAGCTACTACTGAATCTACCGTTCCTTCACCACCATCAGCCATAGGAACATGTACAATATCAGCATCAACAAAAACACGTCTGAGCCCCTTTTCCATTGCAATACAAACCTCTTTAGCCGTCATACTCTCCTTAAATGAATCCGGCGCTAATACAAATCGTACCAAAATTTATCACCCCTAATTAAAATATAAATCCATACAAAACTGTTGCTACTAATGTCATTACACCACCAACGCACATTTCGTATGGAACTGCTGCTAAACGCTCCTTAATGCTCATATTCATACTTTGGGCCGTAATATGGAAGTAATTGCCCTGTGGCACAGAGTCAATTACCGTTGCCCCTGTATGAACCATTACTGCAGCACCAATTGCTGAAGTACCTGTATCTAAAATAGCCTTGCCAAATGAGCCAGTTGCTAAAATAACTGCGGTTGAAGTAGAACCTACTGCTAACCCCATCAAAATCCCTGAAATAGGCGCTAAAAATGTCCCTGAAATTCCAGTCATATCAATCAAATCAACAATTTCTTTAGAAAGATTGGAACTAGATATTAAACCGGCAATAGCGCCAGCACCAATTAATATCAAAACTGTTCCTGTTACTTTAGCCAACCCTAACCTAGCATAAGTTGCCACCATACTCCGCTTTCCCATAGCTATCGCTCCAATAACCGATGCAAATGGTAAAATATACATCGCATCAATTTTGAGATCAGCTAAAAACGTTATATGCAAAACATCACCGATAGGATTCATTAAAAGTAACACTACTGATAAAACAGGCGCAACTAAAGCTTTACTTAATGGCATTAAATCAACCACTTCAGAATTATCTTCTACATCCTTATCACTAACTGGCTGTCCTTTTCCCTTTATCAAACTTGCAACCAAAACGGCAGTTA
>Ga0153922_1000927_pt1 | contig 10808 bp, 12 predicted proteins | sample TSNJ006MetaG_FD_104723 | JGI IMG/M metagenome (GOLD analysis project Ga0153922, IMG submission 104723) | Attine ant fungus gardens microbial communities from New Jersey, USA - TSNJ006 MetaG | ecosystem: Host-associated > Fungi > Mycelium > Unclassified | place: USA: New Jersey, Brendon T. Byrne...
AGGGGCCTGCTTCAATAACGGTAACAGGAACCGCCTTGCCATTTTCGTCGAAGACCTGGGTCATCCCTACCTTGCGGCCCAGAATCCCCATGCTCATACGTGTTTCACTCCTTTCAGACCAAACCCTTAAAGCTTGATCTGTATGTCAACGCCGGAAGGAAGGTTAAGCTCCATAAGAGCCTCCATAGTCTTCTGCGTCGGGTCAACTATGTCTATCAGGCGCTTGTGCGTTCTTATTTCAAACTGCTCACGCGCATCCTTGTCAACGTGCGGCGACGTCAATATCGTGAACTTCTGAATTTCGGTTGGAAGCGGAACCGGCCCGGACACTCTCGCACCCGTGCGCTGCGCCGTATCGGCAATTTGTGTCGCTGAGGCGTCGAGCACGCGATGGTCAAAAGCCTTCAATTTAATACGGATTTTTTTTGCCAAAATTCTCCCCTCCCCGGGGTATTTTAATCAATAATATCGGTGACGACGCCGGCGCCGACCGTACGGCCACCCTCGCGCACCGCAAAGCGTAAACCGGGCTGCATCGCTATCGGCACTATCAGGTTTACCTCGAAGGTACTGTTGTCTCCGGGCATTACCATCTCTATGCCCTCCTGAAGCTTGATGTCGCCTGTTACGTCCGTCGTGCGGAAGTAGAACTGCGGCTTGTACCCGCTGAAGAACGGCGTGTGACGCCCTCCCTCTTCCTTCTTCAACACGTAAACCTCGCCCTTGAAGTGCTTGTGCGGCTTTATACTGCCCGGCTTCGCCAATACCTGACCGCGCTCCACGTCGTCCTTGCCCGTGCCGCGAAGCAGTACCCCAACGTTGTCGCCTGCCTCCGCGTCGTCCAGTATCTTGCGGAACATTTCCAGGCTCGTCGCTACCGTCTTCTGCGTCTCACGGATACCAACTATCTCCACCTCGTCGCCGGGCTTGACGATTCCCTTCTCTACCCTGCCAGTTACCACCGTGCCGCGGCCCGTTATCGTAAACACGTCCTCTATCGGCATCAGGAACGGCTTGTCCATCTCGCGCTCCGGAGACGGGATGTAGTCGTCGCAAGCCTGCATCAGCTCGTCTATCTTCGACGTCCACTCGTTGTCCGCGTCGGACTCCAGCGCCTTCAGCGCGCTTCCCCTGATTATCGGGATGTCGTCGCCGGGGAACTCGTACTTCGACAGAAGATCGCGGATTTCCATCTCAACAAGGTCCAGAAGCTCGGGGTCGTCAACCATGTCGCACTTGTTCATGAATACCACCAGCGCGGGCACGTTGACCTGACGCGCCAGCAGCACGTGCTCGCGCGTCTGCGGCATCGGACCGTCAGCCGCGCTCACCACCAGGATGGCTCCGTCCATCTGAGCCGCGCCAGTGATCATGTTCTTGATGTAGTCAGCGTGGCCGGGGCAGTCGATGTGGGCGTAGTGGCGGTTCGGCGTCTCGTACTCTACGTGCGCTATGTTGATGGTGATACCGCGCTCCCTCTCCTCAGGAGCCTTGTCGATCATATCGAAAGGCGTAAAGTCCGCGCTTCCCCTCCTGGCCAACGTCTTCGTGATCGCCGCCGTGAGCGTCGTCTTGCCGTGGTCTATGTGCCCTATCGTGCCGATGTTCAAGTGCGGCTTCGTTCGCTGAAATTTCTCCTTTGCCATCTTCGTTGCCTCCTGATTTTTCAGTAATAATGCCCCTTGGGCTTGTTTTTAATTATATCCTTGCGGTAACCACATCAAAAAAAGACCCGGAGTAAGCCGGATCTCATAGGATAGATAGCGTAATTATACCTTATAAAAATTTGAAATGCAACTGACAGCAACAACAAGTCAGCTCAGGCGCATCAGAATACTGGTTTACAAGACGGAGCGGGCAGGCCTGGGCCTTAAGCTCCGTCTTTTTGTGAAACCGCCGGTGCGCGCGGATAATTAATATGAGCTATGACAGGCAGTCGCAGATATCTTTATTTTTGCCGTCACCATGTTCTACGTTAAGCGCGGTGATTTTTATTTTCCCCTGCCTGTGCAGCGTCAGGCACAGCGAGAGCGCCGTTTCGGGAGTTATGCCTATCCTGTCGGCGGTGTCGTAAGGGTTTATAATTCCTTCGCTGTCAGCCGTTCTTAAAATTTCATTGCCGATTATCGTAACCCACTGGGCGAAGAGGTTGCGCATTTCGGGTGTGTTTGCCGAAGCCAGCTGGCTCGCCGTAGTGATAGAATCCAGCAGACGGGCGGATATAAGCTCCAGCGAGCTGACAAGTTCCCGCAAGCTTTGCTCTTTGACGCTTTTGGCGTTTATCTCCATAAATTTATCCTCCGGGCGTGTTTTTTGCACCTGGTAATTATATAATATGAAAACAAAGTTTGTCTTGCAAAAGGGGTTTGGCGATGGATAAAAATTTTAAACCGCGGCATATGATTGGCATAATGTCGGACACGCATGGCAGCCTTCCGGCGTGGAAGGGAGCGCTGGAACTTTTTGGCGAAGGGCCGGAGGCGGTTTTGCACGCCGGAGACGTACTCTATCACGGACCGCGCAATCCTTTGCCCCCAGGCTACACGCCTGGCGACCTTGCCGACGCCATCCGCGGCTATATGGGCAAGCTGCTGATTGCCCGCGGCAACTGCGACGCGGAAGTAGACATGATGGTTACGGGCAGGGAGTTCTCTCCTTGCGTGATGTTTGAATGGCTGGACAAAAAAATTCTCATGATGCACGGTGACAACTTTCCGCTTTTTAGGCAGCTGGCGCTGGATAACAAAGCCGATTTAGCGATTTCCGGACATACTCACGTGGCTTCGGTAATCCGGGAGGACGGTACGATTTTCCTCAATCCCGGTTCGACTACGCTTCCCAAGGGCAAAGACCCTGCCAGCGCGGCTGTGGCCTGTGAACGCGGCATTGCGATTTTTGCGCTGGACGGAGGTCTGCTTCACAGTGAGGAGTGGTAGCGGCAAGACCTCGCTTATCTTTGAAAAAAAACGCTTTTGGCCGCAGGTTATCTGGGTACTCGCGCTCGCGTTGCTATCCGCCGCCGGTTACGCTTTCCGTTCGAGGGAGTTGGTTGTGGCTTCGGTTCTGGCCGTGTTTCTGGGACTTAACGAAACCAGCCGCTGGGCTTATAAGACTAACCTGCTTATATGCGCCGCCGCCGCTCTTGCCGGTGCGGTGGTAGGCGTTTTTTCATACTTGGATATAGTATTTATGCTGGCATTGCTCTCTGTGGTCTGTGGATATCTGCTCTTTTTCCGCGACGCGGCGCGCCGCTTTCTGCCTTGCTGCGAAGATTTTTCCTTGAAAATTTCGTCCGGCAAAAATCTGGAGGAAACCGTTGCGCTCGCCGCTGACACACTTGGTTCCATGAGCGGCGGCGCTGCCGTTTTTATAGCAGTTGCCGACGAAGACGGCGGGCTTTATCTGCCCGAATACCGCGATGAAAAAAAAATGAATCTTAAACGCAACGGCGGCTCCGTGTGGAGAGTTTTAGCCTCCGGACGCAGCTATATGACCAACAGGATTGACCTGGCGAAGGACTTGCCGCTCGACAGGGCGGCACGCTCGCTTATGTCGGTGCCTCTGTTGTCGCGCAGTGAAAAAATAGGGGTTCTTCAGCTTGAATCCGACCAGCCCGGTACTTTTACCGACTATGATTTGAGCAAGCTCGAGGTGTTGGCGTTCGTAATTTCGCAGGCGCTTTTCGGTTATGTTTATGAGCCGGCGGATTTTGATTCCGGTTCGCATGTAAAAGAAACGAAATCAGAGGACAGTGAGAGATACAGGTTCAGGCGGCAGCGGAAAGAAGAGAAGGCGCCGCCTTCGAGTCATAGCGAGGCTCCGGAAGACGGGGCTAAGGCGAAGCCTGATTTGGAGCCGCGGCAGGAATGATACTCGTTGACATGCACGTACATAGCACATATTCGGATGGTACAAGCACCGTCGAAATGCTGGCGCGCCGGGCAAAGCGGCGGGGTTTGTCGCTGCTTAGCCTGACAGACCACGATACGACGGAGGGGCTTGCGCCGTTTATCAAAGCCTGCGGGCATTACGGCGTGCCGGCGTTGTCGGGCGTGGAGCTCTCTGCGGACTCGGATTTTACTCTGCACATTTTAGGCTACAGGATAAACCCGCGTAACGCGGAAATGACCGCTAAGCTAGAGGAGCTGCGAGAGCAGCGCGGAGTCAGGAACGCGGTAATATGCGAAAAACTGAGAGGGCTGGGTTTTGACGTTAACGCGGAAGAGATAGAAGCGGAGGCAAAAGGTGAGGTTGTCGCCCGTCCGCACATAGCGGAGGTTATGCGAAAAAAAGGCTACGTGATAAACACACGAGAGGCCTTCAACAAGTACTTGAGCCGCGGCGCCCTCGCTTATGCCCCGAGGGTGCGCCTGACAGCCGAGGAGTGCATCTCTATGATTGAGCGCTCAGGCGGACTGGCTGTGCTTGCGCATCCGCTTCAGACAAATTTGAACGAAAGCGGTTTGCATAAATTAATCGCCAGACTTAAGGATGCGGGGCTTTGGGGAATTGAGGCCGTCTACGCGGGCCATTCGCCGGAGCAGATTTTGCGGCTGCTGCAGATTGCGGGAAGGTATTCTTTGTGCCCGACAGCCGGGTCAGATTTCCACGGCGGCAATAATATAGAGATTGGCATGCCTGTGAGCGAAGACTTCTTGCCATGGGCGCGTCTCGGGGTAAGATAACTGGTTCACTGAAACGTTGAAACGTTTTGAGGAGGGGCTGCGGATGCGGATTTTAGATTTCAGAAGCGACACTGTTACAAAACCGAGCGGCGAGATGCGTAAGGCGATGGCGTATGCTGAGGTTGGAGACGACATTTACGGTGACGATCCGTCGGCAAATGAGCTTGCGGCTTATACGGCGGAAATCATGGGCAAGGAGGCGGCAATTTACGTTGCTTCCGGGACTATGGGCAACCTGCTCGCCTTTTGTACGGCCGGCAGACGAGGTGAAAGTCTGCTTGCTGGAGAGCGTTCGCACGTGTGGTGCGCGGAGGTCGGCGGTTTTTCCGCGGTAGCCGGGCTTTGCCCCTATCCCTTGAACGACGATGAGGGCGTGCCGCGCGCCGAGGATTTGGCGAAGGTCAGCCGCGCGGATAACAACATACACCACCCCGACACTACAATTTTAGCGTTGGAGAACACACATAACTACACCGGCGGTATCGCGGCGGCTCCGGATAAATTCGCGCTGACCGCGCGCGAGGGCAGACGCCTTGGTTTTCACGTTCATCTTGACGGCGCGCGCATATTCAACGCCGCTGTCTTTCATGGCGTTGACGTTAAAGAATACGCGAAAGAGGTTGACTCAATTCAGTTCTGCCTGTCTAAAGGCTTAGGCTCGCCTATGGGTTCCATGCTCTGCGGCACAGGCGCATTCATTGACGGCGCGAAAAAGTGGAGGAAACGCCTCGGGGGCGCCCAGAGACAGGTAGGGATTGCCGCCGCGGCCGGGCTTTACGCGCTTAAAAACAACATCGCCAGGCTGGCCGAGGATCATGCCAACGCGCTCCGTCTTGTCCATCTTCTGGAAAAAGGCGGCATTGCGGTGGAACCGGTCGTAAACAGGACGAATATTCTCTTCTTTAGTTTGGGGGACAACCATCCCTCCGATGAGCTGTTTGTGGAACGCTGCATGGAAAAAGGTTTACTGCTCAATATTTCCGGACCGCGCCGCGTCAGAATGGTCACGCACCTTGACGTTACCAGGGAGGATTCTGAACTGGCCGCGGAAATAATTCTTAAGGCGGTTTTGGCGTGAAGCCTGAGTCGAGGCAAATTTCGGACAAAGAGATTGAGGCTCTGTGCTCCTGGGCGCTGGACGAAGCCGTAAGCGCCGGCGCGTCAGGCGCCGACGCGCTCTATTCTGAAGGAACCGGGGCCAGGCTTTCGCTGAAAGACGGAGAAGTCGAAGAGAGCGTCGGCGGTTTTACGTCCGGGCTTGGCGTGCGGACGATAATGCCGGATGGCCGGCAGGGCATAGCCAGCGGCAACCGCCTTGACAAGCAGTCGGTTCGCGCCTTGGTGGAGTGGAGTATTCACAACTGCAAAAATTCAGAACCTGAAGAGGACGTAACATTATATACCGGCAGGCTTGTGGAGGACCCCGCGGTTGCGCTCATTGACCCGCGAATAGCAGCGATAACGCCAAAGGAGAGGCTCGAGCTTTGCCAGGAGATGACGGTATTGGCAAAAAGCGCCGACAGCCGCATTATCTCAGTGCGCAGCGCCGCCTGGCACGACGGCTTTGGCTCGTCTTTTTACTGTACTACGACGGGGCTGGCCGGTTGGGAGCACGGCAGCGGCGCAAGCTGCAGCGTCTCCGTGCTGGCGCGTGAGGGAGATTACACGGAAATGGGCGGCTGGGGAATGGAATCGCTTCGTTTTCAGGAGCTAGACGTAAGAAAAACAGCCGGACTGGCCGTATCCAAAACAGTGGCGGCGCTGGGGGCGAAACCGATACCGAGTGGGGTTATGACTCTGGTTATAGATCCTGACACCGCGGCGTCACTGGTAGACATCATAGCCGAACTTTTTTGCGCGCCCGAAATTCATAAAGGACGTTCGCTGATGAAGGACATGCTTGGAGAGACGGTCGCCTCGTCATGCGTAACGCTCACCGACGACGGGCGGTTGCCCTGGCGTCCAGGCTCAGGCTCGTGGGACGCGGAGGGAGTGCCGACTGGCAGAACCGTACTTATAGATAAAGGCGTTGCCAGCGCGTACCTGTACAATTTGCAGTACGCGGCGCGCGACGGCGTTAAATCAACCGGCAACGCGTGCCGCGGTATGTCGTCGCTGCCCGACGTCGGAACTACCAACATTACCCTGCTGCCGGGCGGCGCGACGCAGGAGCAGCTTTGCGCCAGTGTCGGCCGGGGACTGTTTATAACAGAATTGATGGGGCTGCACACTATAGATGCGGTGAGCGGCGATTTTTCTATCGGCGCCAGAGGACTGCTGATTGAAAATGGCGGCTTTACTAGTCCGGTGAGTGGTGTTACGATAGCTTCAAATCTTATGGAGTTCATCAAAAAAATATCCGCCGTAGGGTCGGATTTGCAGTATTTTGGTACTGTCGGAGCTCCGACAATGGTGGTGGAAAACGTTGTTGTCGCAGGTGAGTAAAAGAATATTTAAAATTTTTGCCGTGCTTTGCTTTACCGCGTTTGCGGCGATATCGCCGGCGGAAGCGGAGACAATGACGCTTTGGTACGGACAGGTAAACAAGGGTGAAATCACATCGCGCAAAAACTCGCTTGGCGGGAACGATATCGCGGTTGAAGAAGCGGTGAGGGAACTGGGATTGATACGCGCCGCCAACCAGGAGAACGTGATAGTCCGCATGAGCGGTTTTACTGTCGAGTTCTGGAACGGCGCAAGCGTAATCCGCGTCGCCCATAACATCGTTCCTCTGACCTCGCCGATAACCTTTCAGGACGAACACTGGTGGGTTGACGCAAAAAGCGCCGCGCTGGCGTTTGACCAGTTTTTCTCCGCTATAGGGATGAATCCCGGCGTTCGTTTTGAGCCTGGAGCGGCGGCTAAGCAGGCGCCTGCTCCTGTGACGCCCAAGGAAACGATAAAGCCAACGCCTGCGATAATCACGGAAACGCCAAAGCCAACTCCTGAGGAAACGCCAAAGCCAGCGCCTGAGGAAACTCCAAAACCGGTCGCGGCGCCTGCTCCGGCCGTTCCCATTAAGCCAGGGCGAAAACCTATTGTAGTAATTGACGCCGGTCACGGCGGACACGATCCCGGAGCTGTAGCAAACGGTCTGCGCGAAAAGGACATCAACCTGAAGGCAGTCCTGCAGCTTGGTAAGATATTAGAATCGATGGGTACGGACGTTCGTTACACAAGAAAAACCGACCTATACCTCAAGCTTGCGGAACGTACTGAGATAGCTAACAGGCATAAGGCTGACGTATTCGTCAGCATGCATTGCAACGCGGTACCCAAGGGCAGAAAAGCGTCCGGACTTGAATATTACATCATGGCGTTGCCGTCTGACAAGGACGCAATGCAGCTGGCGGTAACTGAAAACCGGGAGATCGCTAGCGGCGAGGATACCGGCGCGGCCGCAGTGCGTTCGGATAAAAGGACTCAGTTGCTGCTTAAAATTTTGGGCGATATGCAGCAAAATGAAAAAATAATTGAGAGCACCCAGCTTTGCGAAGTCCTGCACGCGAACGCCAAATCGACAGGCTTGCCCATGCGCAAGGTGGGACAGGCGCCTTTTTTTGTATTGCGGGGAGCGGCTATGCCGGCAGTCCTGGTTGAAATGGGTTTTCTTACCGATGCTGCCGAGGCAAAAAAGCTTAATACTGAAAGCTACCGTGATAAGCTCTGCCGCAGCATCGCGGAGGGTGTCGTAAAGTACATAAAAGACCACCCTGTCAACGTTGAATAGGAGGAAAATTGCGCGGTGAATTCCGAAGAGAAAAACAACGACTTTTTAAAAGATAAAGATGGAACCGGCTTCGATATTCCAACCGTCAAGCGCAGAGGGTTTCGGGAGCAGAATAAAAGCGACGAGGAAGATGAGGGACACGTCGGCGCGAGCCGCGGCTATTTTGTGCGCAGAAGCCTGCGTGAGCGTGAGGTTGAAGAAGAACAGCGGCACGGCCGTGCGTTGAAAAATGAGCGCGGAAACGCCAGTGACGAGGACGATGACGAATACAGCGATTACGATTACTCTGAGGACGAGGGCAGGAAAGCTCCCGCGGTCGTAAGGGTTTTTGCCTGGATCGCGCTTCTGGCGATTTTTTTTGCCGGCGGTTATGTTGGCGCCAACTACTTATTCAGGCAGGCGGATCAAAGGGGCGCGCGCGTCGGTAACGTAGTGGGCAGCGGCGCGGAGGTGCGGCAGGTTCCGGGAATGGGCGAGGCCAGTTATAAACTCTTTATGCCGTTGGCGACCGGCGGCTTCGAGGAGCGAGAGATAAAAATCCGCAGAGGGCTGCCGGAAGAGGACATTCATCATCTGCTCACCGTTTACGTCGACGGGCTGAAAGAGCTGACGGAGTTTGAGCCCGGCACTCAAGTAATAAGCATCTTTCGAAGCGGCGACTGGCTTTACGTAGATATGACGGCTGATTTCCAAAAATCGCTGAAAACGCTTGGAAGAGATAAGTCAACGATGGCGCTGACCGGGTTAGTGCGAACGGTTCAGGAGAATTTCCACCCGGTTAAAAAAGTTAAATTCTACGTTGAAGGTAAGGAATCCAGAGACAAAAACCCCGTTGACATTGAAAACGCCTGGGAGCTTAAAGGCTAGATGGCCGCGCCGAGGTTAGGCGGACGGGCTTCCTGCGAGTTAAGAAAGATAGAGTTTGACCGTTGTTGCTGCAAATATGCGGAAGGCTCGGCGCTGATAACCTGGGGTGACACGAAAGTCATCTGTACGGCAACCGTAGAGGAAAAAGTTCCGGCCTTTCTGCGCGGTACCGGCAGCGGCTGGGTGACCGCCGAGTACGCTATGTTGCCTCGCGCGACAGGCGTCAGAACTCAGCGCGATATCAGCAGGGGCAAGCTCAACGGGCGTTGCAGTGAGATCCAGCGGCTTATCGGTCGTTCGCTGCGCGCGGCGGTTGACTTGACAAAGCTTGGAGAGCGCAGTGTAATCATCGACTGCGATGTTCTGCAAGCTGACGGAGGTACAAGGACTGCCTCAATATCGTGCGGTTTTCTCGCTCTCTTTGACGCTCTGCGTTGGCTTAAGCAAAATAAAAAAATCAGTGAAATTCCGCTGAAAGCCCAGATAGGCGCGGTCAGCGCCGGCAAGGTGCGCGGACAAATGCTGCTAGATCTCTGCTACGAAGAGGATTCAGCTGCGGAGGTCGACGCGAACATCGTTATGACTGGCGCCGGCGATTTCATTGAATTTCAGGGAACCGGCGAAGGCGGAACATTTTCGCGCGATGAACTGGACGAGATTATCGCGCTTGCCTGGAAGGGCGTAGGCGAAATCCAGCAAAAACAGCGCGAGACGTTAAAGCTTACGCAAGAAGAAGGGCTGCTGTTTCAATGGTAAAAATGGTCCTGGCAAGCGGCAACAGGCATAAATATCTGGAGATGAAAGAAGTTCTGGAGCAAATTGGCATAGAACTGCTTTTTGGCGGTAATTTTGCCGACCCGCGCGAAGTCGAAGAGACAGGTAGAACGTACGAAGAGAACGCTCTGCTCAAAGCCCGCGCCTGGGCTGAGTTTACAGGTCTTCCGTCCGTTGCTGACGACAGCGGCATAGAGGTTCATGCCCTCGGAGGGGCGCCAGGCGTTCATTCCGCCCGTGCTGTGCCTGGCAGCGACGCCGAAAGAACGCGGTGGCTTTTGGGGCAAATGGAAGGCAAGCGTGACAGGCGCGCGCGGTTTGTCGCGTGCCTTGCCGTTGTTTTCCCTCATGAGGAAAAACCTGTCATTTGCGAAAGATATTGCGAAGGAATGTTGGCGTTAGCGGCCGCCGGAGCGTCGGGCTTCGGCTACGATCCGATATTTATTCCTGACGGATATGAAAAAACCTTTGCTGAGTTGGGTGAGCGCGTAAAACAAAAAATTTCTCATCGCGCGCTGGCGTTAAAAGGTATAGCCGAAATGCTTATACCTGTGATACAATCATACACTGCGACATAATATGCCGATTGATATTTTGCGTACGGTGGCTTTTGTTGCCTGATATGGCTTTGAAGGGACGTTTTACATGAAAATTTTTTTTGGAATAATTCACATTTTGGTCTGCCTGGCGCTTATTGGCTCCGTGATGGTACAGCAGCGTAAAAGCGGCGGCTTCACCGGCGCTTTCGGCGG
>Ga0153922_1000929_pt1 | contig 10801 bp, 12 predicted proteins | sample TSNJ006MetaG_FD_104723 | JGI IMG/M metagenome (GOLD analysis project Ga0153922, IMG submission 104723) | Attine ant fungus gardens microbial communities from New Jersey, USA - TSNJ006 MetaG | ecosystem: Host-associated > Fungi > Mycelium > Unclassified | place: USA: New Jersey, Brendon T. Byrne...
CGACCGCGCTGGCACGCGCGTGCAGCAGGTCGCGCAACTCCTCGATGCGGGGCAATGCGGCGGCGAGCAGGTCGGCCAGCTTGCGGGCCATCTCGGCGTCGTTATATTCGGGTATCCGATTCCCCGGCCAAGCTAACTCCCTACCGAGGACTGCGGGCAGATCCCTGGCGGTCAGCGGGGTGTCGAGGTCCCTGCCGCTCTCGCTACTCAGTGCGATGTCTGCGACCTCCTTCACGTAGTGCTCGATGTAGCCTTTGTGCCAGAGGGACTTATGAAGGCGCTCACGGAGATCCGCGAACCGCCAAGACTCTTCGGGTTGAGGGTCATCGGGCTTCGGCTCGGTAACCACCTCGGTGTCAACAACATCCAGTGTCGGCTGGAGTTCAGGCTTCGGTTCCGGCGCAGGCTTGCGCGCGGGCTGATTGCGCCCGGCGGAATCGGTGCGCGTCTCGACGTGAGGAATTTCCTCGCGCGACTCCAGCTCGTCGCGAACCTTAGCCGCCGTCTTGTTATCGGTGCCTGTGCGGCGGCCACGCTCGCGGTCGGACAGTTGCGGGTCGGCCTTGATAGACTCCTCCAAGAGCGCCCGGCGCTCGTCGCGGGTGAGGTGACGGCGGTCGATGTTGAGTGTCAGTGCGAGACTGCGCTTCTCGTTATCGGTGAATGCCTCCCGCACCTCGCGCGGGCACGGCAGGTTGTGGTGCTTCGCGATCTTGTCGCGGTGGTGTCCGTCGATGATCACGCCGTCCTCGTCAACGATGATCGGCACCAGCACGCCGTTTGCGAGGATGGACTTCTCAAGTGCCTCATACTCTTCAGGCGATAACGGCGGCAGTGCCTGGAACTTCACAGGGTTTTCGTAGGTGGTGGTCATTGGTCGTCGTCCTTTCTGTTAGTCGTTGCCGGTTGTCACGGTCGTCGTGCCCGCCTAGTCCTTGCTGTGCGGCGTGATCGGCTCCAGGAGACCGGCAACGTCGTCACTGTCGACGCGGACGACATCGGTCCCGCGCACCCGGTAGCCGCGAAGCTCGCCGCGCGAGATGAGCCGCCGGATCGTGCGGGTACTGACACCCACCTCCTCGGCGGCGGCGTCGAGTTGAATCTTCTTGCCCATGACTGTGGTTGCCCTTCTTCGTCTCGTATTGACTGAGGGGGACGCTACAGAAAGGGCTGGACAGAACGGGCGTCATGCACGGTGCATTGCAGCGTCCCGGTGCATCGCACGAAGAAGGCGGCCAGCCCATAACCAGGGCATAGCCGCCTTCGGAGGGGATGTATCTCATGTGGCAGTTCGACACCGTTGAGCGCTAACTCGTCGGTGTCGAGAGCGCAATGTATCTCAGGTACTAGTCGAAGGCCCCCGAGCTGGAACTCGCCAGCGTCGAGAGCGCCTCTGCCAGCTCGCGGTCCCGCCCCGATGCGACGGCCTGGTAAGTCAACGACGCCTTCGCGGTGCTGTGACCCAACCGCTGCATCGTCTCCACCAGATTGCCCACGCGGGCGGCCTGCGTTCCTGCGAAGTGACGCAAATCGTGGACCCTGACGCCCTCTCGCCCAATGGATTTCAGGGCCTCGGTGAAGTAGTCGCGGAACACGCGATCATTCAGGTGACGGCCACTGGCTGCCGGAAACAGAAGAGTCTCAGGGTCGTTCGCCACAGACTGGCCGAGGTGGCCGACGAGATCCTCGCGGATGTGCGGGGGCACGACCACCTGGCGCTGTTTCCCAGACTTCGGCGTATCGACCTCGAAGGCACCCGCGCGGCGGGTCACGGCCCTGCTGATGGTGATCACCTCGGCGGCGGCGTCGATGTCTTTGCGTCGCAGCTCCGTGACCTCACCCCAGCGCAGGCCGCACCACGCCGACACGAGGATCAGCGCGCGGAAATCACCAGCCGCGCGGGCCGTGGGGATGGTTGCCGTCGGCGCATTTGCTTGCGAGTCATCGCATTGTGATGGCGAGGTTTACTTCTCCCGCCGTGCCATGATCATCGGGGCGACGGCGAATAGCGGCGCAATCCGCCATATGGGAATTGCGTGGCCGTGTGCGTGGCTGAGATAGAAGCTAAGCGCCAACAGTCCGAACAACGCACCCCATGCCACCCACGCGGCCAATCGGGCGCGTTGTCGCTTTCGCGTGTCGTGCCACGGGTAGAAGCGAACCGCAAGTGCGAGCACGAAAAGCGCAATCCCCACCACGAGAGTGAGCACGTCCACCACGGTGCACTCCTTTCATTGCTGTCGGTCGTGGTTGGCCGACCACACCTAAGTCGCGGCGGCCCTTTACAAGAATCCTCGAACTGTCCGTGCCCACAGTCACCAGCGTCAGTCGGCTCGGTGGGCTCAGTGAGCGTCTGCGCTGGCCACAGCGATGGGCACCCCTGGGCGCGAAAGCCGCCGCCTCCTAGCCATAGCGAAATTGTTACCGTCGCTAAATATATCCACAGGCAATAATCTCTCGCAAACTCGAAGTTTTGCTATTTCGTAACGTTTATTGTGGCCTGGAGTCTCGCAGATCGCCACCGAAAGTCGGCGTGATGCACTCCTAAAGGGTTAGGAAGTAGGAGCACCTCATGGCTACCTCGCTTCTACGCAGAGTGTCACGACGATGTCACAAGTCGTTTGGAACTCACCAGCCAAACCCCATCGGGCGGCAAGGTACTCGCATAAACGGACATGGACGAATCGCCGCAGGTCACAATCGGATTCGGACCCTGGCAATGCCATCCTGATAAACCACGGAGGACGCCAGTAACCGCGACGGAGCTGCCTCCGGAGCAGAAGGCCGCAGGTTCGAATCCTGCGGGGGAGCAGTCTTCCATGACCCAGATCGGTTGCAGGCCGCCGCCGCTGAAGATGACGACCGTCGGACGCTCCTCGATGCGCTCCGAGATCGTGTTGATGATCTGCCAGGCGTGGTCAATGTCGCGGCAGGCCCCAGGCTTCACGTCCAGGTCGGCGAAGATCGCCGCGAGCCGGGCGAGCTGCTCCTCGGTGCCACGGCCCTTGTTGAGCCGAGCAGACCCACTGGTGGGATTAGGCGCAAGGTAGGCGTTGAACTCACGCGGGATCTGGTGCTCAGCGACGGCCTGGACCGAATTGGCGGGCATCACGGCGGTCTGCTTGTGGTCGCCGCGAATCCAGAGCATCCCGATCATCTCGTCGTCCGAGATGCCGAGCAGCTCGATGTAGTCGGCGACGTTCATCGCATCACCGAGCGGCGCTTCGGGCATGCCGCCCGTGTTACGATTGGCCTGCTGGTCGTTGTCGTCGTCAGTGTTGTTCTGGAGAGCCTCGGTTGCCGCCGGGGCTTCTTCATTTCCCGGCGGCGCACCACTCGTGAACGTCGTCGTCATGACGCCAAGCCGCCTGCCATGATTGCGACAACGTCTTCGCGACGGACGAGCCAGCGATAGCCGACCTTTACGGCGGGAATACGCTTGGTGCGAACCATGCGCTCGGCGGTTTTGGGGTGCAGGTGGAACAGCTTGGCGATCTCGGCCGTGCCGAGCATCGGGGGGAGATCAGCGGCTGCTGAAAGGGTTTCGGGCATTTTGGTCTCAACGCTCCTCGGATAGTCGACCAATGGGGATTGATTGGGCTTCGACTATCGAGACCTGGAGACCAGATCAAGGGCCTACGAAGTGCGGACCCCTCGAATGACCCCAACGATACAACATACTCCGACACGTCCCCGGCGATGGGCCGCCGAAAACAGTCGTCCCAGGCCAGTTCTGAGGGGCTTCCTTGCTAACTCGCGGTGTCGGCGCGAAGCCGGTCGACGCGGTTTTTCAGACGATGTCGCAGCGCCGTCGACCCCCAGCTCGTTCTTCAGGGAAGTCGCAGCCGTCGACCCCCAGCTCGTTCTTCAGGGAAGTCGCAGCCGTCGACCCCCAGCTCGTTCTCCAGGCGAAGTTCACGACTCAGCCGACCGGGCGGTCAGGACTTGCTTTGGCACGACGGGCTTCCATTCACCGGCCTCGCCGCGCCTTGCCAGCGCATCGAGGTTATAGGCCCGGTTGAGGTACGGCTCCAGCTCCCCGATCAGCTCCTGCTCGGTTGTGTTCATCTCCTCGGCGCTCGTGCAGTGAATAACCTCAATGGGCTTTGTGCGTGAACGCTTATCGGCATCGCTCATGTGCTGGCCGAGCCGAGCGAGGACTTTGGTCGACTGGCCGATGTAGACCGGGCGCTCCTCGTCATCACCCCACAGCAGGTACACGCTGTGATCGCCACCGGGCGCGAAAGTCTCGGTGCCGCAGACGGTGTCGGTCTCGCCGTCGGTGATCACGTCGACCGTCTCGGTGCCAAGCTCGGTAGCGCACAGCTCCTCCCGCTCGTCATAGAAACCCATCAACGCCTTACGTGCGGCCAGGGCCAGGCAGGATGCGGTCACGGTATAGCGGGCGTGGACCATCTCGACGCGCAGTTCTTCCACTTCGAGTTTGTAGATGCTCACGCGTCACCGCCGAGCCGGGCCATCGCGGCATCGATTTCGGAGCGGCGAAGACGTACGGTGCGACCGATGCGATACGCGGGCAGGATTTGGCGCGAGATGAGTGACCTGATAGTGCGGTCGGTGAGACCGAGGTATTCCCCTGCTTCGGCCTGGGAGATGTATGGCTCGCGAGTACTGCTGTTGTGCTTCAACGGGGTTCGCTTTCGGTCGGAGTTGACCGGAGGGAAATCGCTGGGGGTCCGGTCAACACAGTTGTAGGTGTCAAACCGGCCCCGTCGAAGGTCCATCCGCCCATGAATCGGTCGACGCGAACCCGTTCGCTATTAAGTTGATTGAGGACTTGGCCGCCCAGCTCCCGATCCGGCGAAGCGAACCGGGTTTACCGGCCCGGCGGTATCGATGTCATGGGCTAAGCACCACCGCCGGGCGAAACCGATGTTAACAGGAAGAACCGACAGCGCCGGTATCTTAAAAGGTTGGTTCCGGAAGCACTAGCCGCCGTTTTTCGCCAGCTCCGACAACAACTTCGCGATCTGCTTATCGCGCCCCCCGGCCACATGCTGATACCGCATCGCGGCCTGCGGGGTGCTGTGCCCGAGGCGGCCCATCAGCTCGGCCAACGTGGCCCCCGTAGCGGCGGCCAGAACTGCACCACTGTGACGCAGATCTTGAAATCTCAGGTCAGGTCGCCCGGCGGCGGCACGCGCGCTGTAGAACCGGCGATACAGCGTCGCGGGAGCCAAGTGCCCGCCGTGCTGCGCACCGAACAGCAGCGCATCCTTCTCTGGCCCAACGTGTTTGGCTAGGTGTCCCTCGATGGCGGGCAGCAGGTGCGGCGGGATCGCAACGTCACGCACACCGGCCTCACTCTTGGGCGTGGTCACCTGAAAACCGTTGCCGACGCGCACCACCGCCCGGCGGACGCGGATGACTCCCTCGTCGAGGTCGATATCCTTGCGGCGCAGCTCGGTCAGCTCCCCGAAACGGCACGCGCACCAGGAGGCGAGTAGGACCATTGCGCGGTATGGCTCGGGCATTGCGGCGGTGATGGTTTCCAGCTCGGGCAATGTCGCCGGGCGGATCTTATGGACCCGGCGGGCGGTGCCAGCGCCGCGAATCACGCACGGGTTGACGCTGATCTTGCCGTCACTGACTGCGGTGCCCATGATCGTGCGTAGCAGGCCATAGCAGTGCGCTCGCAGCGTCGGGGCATTCTTGTCGAGCTGCGCGTGCCAAGCGCGGACATCGTCGGCGGTGATCGATGCCAGTGGCAACGTGCCCAGTGACGACTCGATGATGTGCTTATCGAGTAGCTTGCGGTAGTGCTCCCGTGTCCGGTCCTTCAGGTCGCGGTGTGCGAGCCACTGCTCGGCGTAGGCGGCCAACGTCTGGCGCTTGGGCTTCGGCTTGTCGGTGCCCGGCGGCGTCCATGCCCTGCGGATGATGTCGGCCTGCACCAATGCGAGCCAGCCACGGGCGTCCTGCTTGGACAGGAACAGCGTGGGCGCAGGGTAGCGGCGGCCATCGGGTCCGTAATAGCGAGCGCGGTAGCCGGTGGCCAGCTTGTCGACCGATCCGAACGTGCCGCTCGTGCGGTTCTTGCGGCCCTCTCCACGCGCCATACACCTGACCTCCGTGACCTAGATCTGACCTGACTTAGCTTACGGAAGTTCCGCGCCGTTTCGGTATCTTCCATTACACTGACCAGTGAAAGCGCAGCTAGACACGGCATTTTCGCAGTTCAAGTCCACAACCTAGCAACCCGATTGAGCTGGTTCAATCCCAGTATCGCGCACCCACGTAACCGCAGGTCAGAGCCTATATCTCGGCTTGTTGCACGAACCGCGTGCCCAATACGTGCCCAATGGGTGCGGGCACCATACCCTCCGTAGTTTGGTGAAGGTTTTCGGCGGCTACACTCACGCGATCTATGCACCCGGCCGAATGATGGCGGCGGCGAAAAAGGAAGGGAGAACTGTGACCCACCATCTCAGATGGCAGTGCGACGAGGAGACCGTGGTCTACCACACCTCGCGCCCGTCCGTTTTCTGGCCTGCGCCTCCAATTCCGCGAGAGTCGGCCGCTCAGGCGAACTGCTTGCGAATCCGCTTCTGAGCCTTCTTCGTGGCCTTCTCGGTGCGCTTCTCCGCCTTCTTCGCGGCTATGTTCGCCCGCTTCCTGGCGGTCTCCGCCCAATCGACACCGCGGACCCGCGCCGTGTCGGCGAGCTCGGCGCTGCGCTCGCGGGCCACGCCGGCCAGCTCTGCGCCGCGTTCCCGCGCCACCTCGGCCAGTTCTGATCCCCGCTCCCGCGCCACTTCGGCCAGCTCTGCGCCGCGCTCGCGCGCCACGTCGAGCAGCGGAGCAACACGCTCACTGGCGACGTCGGCAAGCTCACGGCCGCGTTCGGCACCCGTCTGCAAGCCGTGGCCGACTTTTTCGCCTACGGTGCCCAGCACCGCGCCGCCCGACGCGGCGCCGACCGGCAGCGCCGCCGACACCGCCTTGGATGCACGCCGAGCCGCCCGTCGCCCGCGCCACCCCAGTGAGGGCTTGCCCTCGGTGTCGACCGACGCGATCATCAGGCCGCCGATGAGGCTCAGATCGGTGAGGAAATCCCGACGCTGCTGTGCTTTGCGCTCGGGATCGGATTCTGTCCAGAACAGATGGCGGCCTAGGCTGCCGGGAACGACGGTGCAGGCCAGCGCCGCCGAGGCGACTCTGGGCATCTTGCCGCTGGCCAACAGCAGACCACCGCCGATCTGGACACCCGCGTTGATACGGGCCAGCGTCACGGGATCCTGCGGAACCTTTGTCGCCACCGGCTCGGGCAGCTTCCGCAGTCCCTCCACGGTCGGGCGGGCCGTCTCGGCGGCACGCTGGGGACTTCGTAGTGCCTCGATACCCTGGCCGATGAACACAGCCGACAGAAGCGGTCGCGCAACTCTGCGAATTAACATGCCTGTCGAATGCCCTTCCTCGTCGGTTTTGCAAACCAGTGCAGGCCACTTTACTGAGAGCGGGTGACCATACGATCCCGGCCATGTCGGGCCGGGTGTGTGACACGAATGTAGGTGACATGGGTTGAGGCTGGTCGCGGTGTAGTCTGGTTGTGTGTTCAACGACCAGACTGGGAGGTGAGCGTTGGACGGCGGCTCGCTGGACGACCTGGAGCAGCGACGAGACCGGTTGTATGGCGAGCTGGCCGCGACCGGCGACTTCCGACGGGGCTCGATCAGCGAGAACTACCGTCGCTGTGGGAAGCCGAACTGTGCGTGCGCGCAGCCGGATCATCCCGGGCATGGGCCGCGCTACCTGTGGACCCGCACGGTCGCGGGCCGCGGCACCAAGGGGCGGCAGCTGTCGGCGGCGGAGGTGGATAAGGTGCGTGGCGAGCTGGCCAACTACCAGCGCTTCGCCGGCGTGACCGAGCAGATCGTGGCGGTGAACGAGGAGATCTGTGAGGCGCGCCCGCCGAACCCGGCGGCGACGGCGCCCCCGGCCGCGACGGGGGACGAAAAAAGGGGCTCCGCGACCAGATCGCCGCGGCGTTCGCGGCCGAGGTAGAGCGGCTGGCCGCGCTGGCGGCCGACTCGCTGGGCTCCGGCGCGGGCGTGGCGCCGGTGGAGCTGGCGATCCGCACCGCGATGATCCAGCTAGGCGCCGAGTTGCTGCAGCAATTGGTGGCCACCGATACCGGGCACCGCGGGCCGCGGATCGACTGCGGGAAGGAGCATCTCGCCGAGTTTGTCGGTTACCGCGACAAGCAGGTCGACACCGTGCTGGGCCGGATCACCGTGCGCCGTGCCTGGTATCACTGCGCCGAATGCGAACACGGGATCGCGCCCCGCGACGACGATCTCGGTGTTGCGGGCGCGTCGCTGTCGCCGGGCCTGCGCTCGATGACCGCCCGCGCCGCGGCCGCCGAGCCATTCGCCGCCGCCGCCGACCTGCTCGCCGAGCTGGCCGGAATCCGTTTGTCGGCCAAGCGGATCGAACGCTCCGCCGAAACCGACGGCGCCGCCGCCGCCGAGCGGCTCACCATTGAATCGGCCGCGGTCGCGCGCCGCAAGGTGGCCGTGCTCCCAGCACCCGGCGACCGCGACAGCAAGCCGCCGGACAAGCTCTACATCGCCATCGACGGCACCGGGGTGCCGATGGTGGCCGCCGCGGTTGCCGACCGGGCCGACAAGAGCGCCGACGGCCGAGCCCGCACCCGCGAGGTCAAACTCGCCTGCCTGTTCACCCAAACCACCGTGGACGAGCAGCACCGGCCGGTGCGCGACCCCGACTCCACCAGCTACCTGGGCAGCTTCGCCCCCGCCGACCAGTTCGCCACCCTGGTGCACGCCGAGGCCCGCCGCCGCGGCGCCGACCACATCCGCCAGCTCGTCGTGCTCGGCGACGGCGCGCCCTGGATCTGGAAGCTGGCCACCACGGCCGCACCCGAAGCCACCCCGATCGTGGACATCTACCACGCCCGCGAACACCTGCACGACCTTGCCGCCGCGCTCGCACCCGCCCTCGGCGACCGGCACCGCGACTGGCTGACCGCCCGGCTGGCCGACCTCGACGCCGGTGACATCGAAACCCTCGTCGCCGAAACCACCCGCCTGGCGCTCACCGAGAACCTGGCCCGCGACACCGACAACGCGTTGGCCTACTTCAAAACCAACGCCCACCGGATGCGCTATGCCTACTTCCGCGATCACGGCATGTTCGTCGGCTCCGGCACCGTCGAAGCCGGCTGCAAAGCCGTCATCGGCCAACGCCTCAAACTCTCCGGCATGCGCTGAAACGTCCCCGGCGCCACCGGCATCCTCACCCTGCGCTGCCAGCACGCCAGCGGCCGCTGGGAGCAGATCTGGAACAACCGCACAACCAGACCGCCACCTCGTGACCAGGTACGCAACAAGATCAAAAACGATTACCTACAAATCTGACGCGCACCCTGTCGGGCCTGACGATCTGACGCGGAACGAATGGGTGGAGGCCGGCGAGACGGCAACAGCGCGCGCCGAGGCGGCGGCGAGGGATTGGCAGGAATCATGGATGAGATCCTTCGTGACAGCGAGGAGATGCTGAACAGCGGCGAATACGAGCGCCTGATCAGAATGGCTCAGAACACAGTCGCGAGGGCAAGTGCGCTTGGCCGCCTCGACATCGCGGAGAAAGCTCAAGCGATCATCGATGATCTCACCGAGAAGCAGAACCGCCTTGCGGAAACGCACCGAAACCTACTGGAAATCATGTGTTCGCTTCCGGAGTGAGCAGCTGTGCCGTGACCGGGCCCCGGGCTGATTCGAAGGTCGCCCACGGCCGGGAGAAGAATGACGTCTGCTCGTATGCGACCATGCAACCCGCCGAGGACTGGGCCGAGACCTTTCGTGCACTACCTGCTTACACCGCTGATCGACTTGCCCGGCGTGGTCTGGTCGGCTTGGCCGATAGCACAATTCGGTTCTTTTGGGGGGAGGCGAAGGGGTTCACATGTGGCACGACATGTTCGTCCAACAGATTCCGTTGGCGGAGAAGGTCATCCGCACGATTGCAGTGTATGCCCTGCTGATGGTGTTGTTCCGGCTGACCGGCAAACGCGGGCTGGCCGCGATGAATACGTTCGACTTCATTGTCATCTTCTTGTTGTCCAACGTCGTACAGAACGCCGTCATCGGCAACGACAACTCGCTGCTCGGCGGGATGGTCGGTGCGGTGACCCTCGTCGCGGTGAACGCGGGTGTCAACCGGCTCACCGCAATCAGCCCGACAGCGGAACGCCTCTTCGAAGGCCACGCCACCATGGTCATCGACGGCGGCCGCGCCATCGATTCAAAATTGCGCCGCCTCGGCCTGCGGCGAAGCGAGCTCGAACACGCGGTGCGGCTGCAAAACGGTGATGACATCGGTCAAGTCGACTACGGCCGGCTCGAACCCGGCGGGCAGCTGGTCCTGACCCTGAAAACACGCCGAACAGGCCGCCACCAAGGCTGACGTCGCCGAGTTGATCGAGCGCCTCACCCGGGTCGAGGAAATACTGACAACCCACCCGTGACGCCGGCAGCAGCCTTGGTGCCGTCCGACGGGTGCTTGCCCATGAATGGTTGCCAAGTCAACCGTGTTGTTCTGCTCGTTTGGCCGCTCGGTGACCTGGGTGTGCCGGGGTACGTGATGATGTAATCCCGGGGGACGCGGCCCGGGCTGAGGCGTGGCAGAGGGTGAGGCTGACGAACGCGCCACCCTCGCCCGCGACAATCAGCTCCGATCCCGCGTGCACGACTTCGCCGCCCGCGTCCACGCCATCATCGACACCCTCGACAACACGCAAAAACAGCAGCTGCTGCGC
>Ga0153922_1000931_pt1 | contig 10780 bp, 9 predicted proteins | sample TSNJ006MetaG_FD_104723 | JGI IMG/M metagenome (GOLD analysis project Ga0153922, IMG submission 104723) | Attine ant fungus gardens microbial communities from New Jersey, USA - TSNJ006 MetaG | ecosystem: Host-associated > Fungi > Mycelium > Unclassified | place: USA: New Jersey, Brendon T. Byrne...
ATTGGGCACAGTTCACTACCCGATGGAACAACGGTTTTTTTGTAATCGTTCCAACGGCGAGTGTGCCGTTTTCCAACTTATTCCAAAGTGATTAGAAGCATAAAAAACATAAAATCAATAGTTGAGGATTGGTTCATTCATTGCTTCATAAAATATATCTGGAATGTTAATTTTTAAGTTTGAGGTGCTATGCATATCGGCAATTCTTTGAAACTCAAGTACAAGTGTTTCTTTATTCAAATCCTGCGCCTCTTCCATAGAAATGCCATCCCAATATCTTTGAATATCATTCATAGTTTCCAATAAGGCATTATCTCGTTCGCTGATCGTTAATTCATCTTTATTGGCGATATCGTAAGAAAGCAAATAATCGCCCTGCACCCATCCGCCGTTTCCATCCGCTTTTGAAAGTATATACCATCCAAGAGTAAGAGTTTCTTCTGGTCGACCGGTATAATGACTTTGGATTAATTTTGTATTTTCTTCCCCGGAAGCTATTGTTGTTAGCGTTACAAAAAGGCGTTCTTCATCCGTCAGGGAAACGTGAATGTCATTAGTAGCGACGTCAACTCCAATTCGTTCCATGCTATCATAGTTGTCATTTGCCCATTCCAGCAGGGAAGCGTTGAAACTGGCAACAGATTGATTTTTATAATCAGGCGTCTTCAATGTCAATAAGGATTGATAATCATTTTCTGTGCCGGGCGTACCACGTTCTTCCGAAGCGTTTGAACTTGTTGAATTTTCATTCGTAACATTATAGTCAATTAGCGGCATGAAAAAATAGGATATTTCCAAACGCAAGGCTTCCGTTCCCCATTGATTTTTCAGACTCGCAACTTCTGTTTGGATTGCCGTGTTCATTAACGTCTCGTCTTGTAATTCCGTACTGTTTTTGCTTTGCCAAAGTTCATTCAAACCATTCATAACGCCCTGTATAGCCCGATCGTGTTCGCCAACGGTAAGGCGGTCAGCGTCTAAAATTGTACGGGTAATTGAGTATTCCAAAATACCGCCATCCGTCTGTGCAGAATAGGAAGATTGTACATAATTTCCAAAATCTCTTTGTTCCCAATTTTCTGCTGTAATAGGTATTAGGGTATTGAATAGAAAATTGGCTGTTTCATTTGTATACCGCATATTTTGAAGCTGTTCATCTTGCCACATACGCTCTATCAAGTTAACATATTCCTCAGTGTCCATAAGAGTTAAGGCTTTTTCCCTGTACTCGGCTATGGTCATATCCTGATAACCGTCAATCTGTAAAGAGATTAGTTTATCGTACTCTTCGGTTGTAAATGCCGTATCGGAAATTGCGGATAAGGAATCGACTTTATCTGCATTTGCCGTTGTTGCAAAAACTGTTGTTACTCCAGTGATTAGTACAACTGCAAGTAACCCTGCGATTAGTGAGGTCTTTTTTATTTTCATAATGGCTGTTATCCTTTCTTCTATTGCATTTTTGCTAAAGTTATTGTAAAGAGGAGAAATCCCGTTTCTTTTTTCTTCCATGCTCACTAACGCAAGAGCATAAGAAGATTTTTCCGTTTCTCCAAAATGGCGCACAACTGCTTCATCGCAAGATAACTCAATATCTCGGTTGGATAGAATATACATTGCCCAAACCAACGGATTAAACCAATGGATACATAGAGTGACGGTTAGCAGAATTTTTGTAACAGCGTCAAACCGCCGGATATGCACATATTCATGGGTGAGAATATATTGCAGCTGTTTTTCATTTTTCAAATCTGTCTTTTTTGAAATGAGAATGACAGGACGAAATATACCATAAGTCAAAGGCGTTGAAATCCGCCCAGATTGCATAATCCTAATCGGACGTATTGTCTTGTGATTGGCAAGCCAAGTATCAAGCATATCACTTTTTACAGGTAGCGAAGCCTGAAATTCCATGTAGTATTTGACATAAGAAATTGCAAAAAACAGACCGCATATCACTAAACCAGCAATCCATATAATCATCCACGGGGATATATCATTTGTAACGAGGGACGAAGTTTCGGTAAGCTCATTAGGTAACATTTGTGTGTTTATTGGAAGTGGTAAAACATATGCAACCGGCGTCCCTGCCATTTGCTCCGTCACCGCTGTATGATTGTTTATAACTGAATATACACTGAATGGTGACGGCATAGAAAATGGAATTAGCAACCGCATTAAAACAATACCCCAAAGAGCAATAAAAGTTCTTTTAGGCAGTTTATTGATTGCCAAGGCTCTAATAACGATAACGACTAAAATCATTATTGAAGCGGAAAAACTCATTTGCAGTAAACTCATTTTTATCACCTCACTCCAAGTTGCCAATAATATGTTTGAGTTTATCAATCTGTTCAGCCGAAAGATTCTTTTTACCCAATAGGGACGCAAACAATTTATCAGCCGACCCGTCAAACACTTTGTCAATTAATTCATTTGTTTCTTGTTCTTGTACCTGTTCTTTGGGAATAAGAGCATGGCACAAAAAATTAGGTTCCAGACGTTCGATAGCTCCCTTTTTTATGCAACGCTTGATAAGGGTATAAGTCGTATTCATATTCCAGCCTATTTCTTTTTTCAAAATATCTGAAATATATTTTGCAGTGGTATCACCTTCTCGCCAAAGAACATTCATAACCTTTAATTCCGAATCAAATAGTTTCATATCCATTGAAAAAACTCCCTTCATAAGACTACAGTAGTTCTTGTATGTATACACTACCGCAGTCTTATGAAAATGTCAACACTACTTTGGTAGTTTGTAAAAATATTTTTAACGAGAAAAAAGTACACCTTGTCTTCGGCATCTTTTTTACATTACCTTATCCGTATCAACTTCATAAAAGCTAGACTTACGTAAACGCTCCATAGTGAGTACTCCCACAAAACTTACAACCTACCAACACACAGCGGCGTCCTGCCTGCCAATGTTGAACTATTTTAACTATTTAAATTCACACGGCTGAACTGTTTTACGGGCATTGTTACTATCCAGCGAGGTGGGTTATCGCCGAATGAGATTTGAGTTGCATAGCATGCACTTTTAAAATATGCACCCAATGTCCCCCATGAATTTTGACATCTTTACCTACCCATGATATACTTTTAAAAATATTTATTTTCAACATGGAGAACTTATGAAACGATTAATTGTCTTTTTACTTAAGCCATTGTCCTTCTTACCGGCAATCTTGATAATGTACATCATCTTTACATTCTCTTCCCAATCCGGAGAAATGTCCGGAGCACTTAGTTATAAAGTAAGCTACCAGATTGTAACCATTGGCGCTAAGATATTGAACAAAGATATCTCAGATCAAGGGGTAGATTACTATATCGAAAAAATTCATACACCAGTACGAAAAGCTGCTCATATGAGCGAATACTTCTGTCTGGCGGTGGCAATTGCCTTTCCATTTTACGTGTATGGATTACGAGGTCTCCCGCTGCTGATCGTGGCTGGATTCATCTGCTTTGCATTCGCCTGTGGGGATGAATACCACCAGTCCTTTGTGGCGGGCAGGGGACCTTCAAAGCGCGATGTAGCTATTGATTGTATTGGTGCTTTCTTTGGTATTATTGTAGTGCGGATTGTCTGTTGGACAGCACTTTTGGGAAATACCAGCAAGAAAAAAAGACGATAAGATCAGAATAAAAAACCACTGTAGAACAAAGCCTTACGCTTCGCTTTACAGTGGTAATTTTTATTCTTCAATGCTTTATGCTTTTTCAGTTTCTTTCGGGCTTGCTGCTTCTACTTTTTCAGCCGCTTCCGGGCTTGCAGTTTCTACTATTGCAGCTTCTTCCGCGATTTTGCTTGATTCAATCTGTCTTTCACTGTCCTCAATTGCTTCAGCTTCAGACTCTTCGCCTTCCACAAATTTTCCCTGCTGCATCATGCCTTTGATTCCCATGTAGAGAATAACCCCACCCAGGATTACAAACAAAACTGAAAAGACAATCATTAGCGTATAGTTGCCTTGCTGACCTGAGCTGACTGACTTAAACAGGTTGTATGCTAAATAAAGCAAATATCCACCTGCGACAATTCGTAAAATACCCGATGTTTTTTCTCTGTCCATATGCATTCGTTCCTTCCGACTCATTAGTTAGTTTATAGTTGCATTATATCTTTTTTTTATGTGTTTGTAAACTGGGACTGATACAGGTCAGCATAAAATCCGCGTTTTTTAAGTAATTCCTCATGCTTTCCGGATTCAATGATGGTTCCATCCTTCATAACCAGAATTATATCTGCACTTTTAATGGTGGACAGGCGGTGGGCAACAATGAAGCTGGTCCGGCCCTGCATCAAAGTTTCAAAAGCCTTTGTTACCCTGGCTTCGGTCATAGTATCGATGGAGGATGTGGCTTCATCCAGAATCAGCATCGCCGGTTCCATCAGCATAACTCTGGCAATACACAGAAGCTGTTTTTGTCCCTGTGAAAGATTGCCGCCGTCCTCGGTGATAACTGTATCATAGCCCCGGGGCATTCGGCGGATAAAGCTATGGGCCTGGGATTTCATTGCCGCATGAATCACCTCATCTCTTGATGCCTCTGGTTTTCCATAAGCGATGTTCTCATGGATAGTTCCAGTCTTTAGCCAGGTTTCTTGCAGAACCATGCCAAATCCGGCCCGCAGGCTATTTCTTGTAAGGTTACGAATATTGATACCTTCTACTGCAATTTCACCTGACGTCACATCATAAAACCGCATCAGGAGGTTAATTAGTGTTGTCTTGCCGCAGCCGGTAGGACCCACGACAGCAATCCGGTTGCCAGGATTGACTGAAAGATTCAGATTTTGAATAAAGGGCACATTCGCCTGGTATGAGAAACTTACTTCCTTTAGGTCTACAAGCCCCTGTACCTGGGTTAAAACAGCTGCATTCGCATCATCCGGCTGTTCCGGTTGTTCATCAATTAATGCAAAAATACGTCCGGCTGAAGCGAATGCATTCTGCAGTTCTGTAACAACACCGGAAATTTCATTAAATGGTCTGGTATACTGGTTAGCATAATTCAAAAAGCAGGAAAGCTGCCCCACTGTGATTCTGCCATTAATCGCTGAAAAAGCACCGAAGATTCCTACTCCTGTATAGACCAGCCCATTAACAAACCGGGTAGCAGGATTGGTTACCGCAGAAAAAAATACCGCTTTTGTACTGTACACCTTTAGCTTCTCATTCATTACTGTAAAACGCTCCTGGGCACTTTCTTCATAAGAAAATGCCTGCACTATCCGCTGATTTCCCACCAGTTCTTCTACCAGGGACGTCAGTTCACCTCTGGCTTCCGCCTGGAATCGAAACATCGTAAATGTTTTCTTAGCAACAAATCCGGCCACGAAAAAGGACAGTGGGGTGATCAAAACAACAATCAGAGTAATCTTCCAGTCAATCGAAAGCATGAATCCCAACGTCCCCAGAATCGTCATTATGCCGGTGAAAAGCTGGGTGAATCCCATAAATAGCCCTTCTGAAAGCTGATCTGCATCAATTGCAATCCGGCTTACGATGTCTCCGCTTTGATGACTGTCCAGGTATGCCAATGGTAATTCCTCCAAACGGGAAAAAGCTTCGCTCCGAATATCCCTGACAATCTGAAAGGTCACCTGTGTGGTCAAAAGATTCAAAATCCACTGAGCCAGTGCAGTGATTGCAATAATACTAACTAACACCAGCAAAAGACTGCTTAATTCTTTAAAAAATACATTTCCCTGTCCGATCATGTAATCAATGCCTTTTCCGATAATTACCGGTGCATATAAGGTAGATGCAACGGTTATAATGGACAGCAGGAGCATCAGGATAACCTGCATACTGTAGGGGCGGACAAGCTTTAATACCCGTTTTGCTGTTTCACTTTGCTTCATCCAACCACCTCCTCATGACTGAGCTGAGACAGACAGATTTCCTGATAGATTTCACAACTTTCCCACAACTCCTCATGGGTTCCCGTGCCCACGATTTTGCCATCATAAAGCACCAGGATCCGATCGGCCTGCCTCACCGTAGAAACCCGTTGGGATACCAGGAACACGGTCATCTCCCGGGTGTTCTCACGTAAGGCTTTCCTAAGCGCTGCGTCGGTTGCAAAGTCAAGAGCTGATGCACTGTCATCCAGAATCAAAATTTCAGGCTTTCGTACTAATGCCCGGGCAATCGTCAGACGCTGCTTCTGGCCGCCGGAGAAATTCTTTCCTCCGGCCAGGACTCTGGCATCAAGCCCTCCTTGTTTGCCCGCCACGAATTCCTTTGCCTGAGCTATGGAAAGTGCTTCATATATCTCATCATCGGTAGCATCTAAGAGTCCCCAACACATATTCTGTCGGATAGTCCCAGTAAAAAGAACTGCTTTTTGCGGTACCATTCCAATTTTTTGGCGCAGCTGCTTAAAGGGATAGGTATTCACATCATGCCCATCTACTTGTACGCTGCCCGCGCCGGCATCATAGAACCTGGGAATCAGCTGCATTAATGTACTTTTCCCGGATCCGGTACCGCCAATCACGCCAATCGTTTCCCCAGGCATAACCGCAAAGGATATATTCGAAAGAGTCATTTCAGCTGCTCCTTCATAAGAAAAATCTACATGATCAAATACAATCAATGGTTTATCCGGCTGCTTTTCCTGTTCCTGATTATCGGTATCAAAAAGGCTCGCCTGCCGATCAAAAATCTCGTTCACCCGCACAGCACTGGCCAAAGCTTTAGTAACGGACATCACCAGTACTGCCAGAGCCAGCAGCGCCAGCAGAATCTGGGTCATATAACTGATCAAAGCAATCACCTGCCCCTGGGTAAGACTGCCATGGAATACTTCCAATCCACCCGTCCAAAGTATACAGACAATTGCCAGGTTCACCATCAGATAGGTAACCGGATTCATCAGCCCGGCTATCTTCCCGGCATGTACCTGCCGCTTTTTCACCACTTCACCGGCTTCACAAAAAGCCTGTTTTTCATTAGCCTGCCTGGCAAAAGCCCGAACCACTCTGGCACCGGTGTAATTTTCACGGGTGAGTGATACCACCTTATCCAGTGCCTTTTGGACATTTTCATAAATTGGAATCGTCACTTTGACCATCAGATAAATAGCAATTCCCAGAAGCGGCACAGCGATCAGAAAAATAACTGTCAGTCGGATACTGATGGTAAATGCCATCACAACTGCTCCGATTACAATGAACGGAGCACGTAAAAGCAGGCGCAGTACCAGATTCAAACCTGACTGCACCTGATTAATATCACTGGTTATTCTGGTAACAAGGGTAGCTGTTCCGATTTCATCCAGTTCCCGGTAAGATAAGCTATTGACATGGGCATAAAAATCCCGACGGAGTTCGGTACCGAATCCAGCTGATGCCTTTGCTGCATAATACTGAGCGGTCAGCGAACATATCAGTCCGAATACGCCAAGGCAAATCATCACTATACACATCTTCCAGATATATCCCGTTTCCTGGTTCCCGATGCCCTTATCAATTATACCGGCCATAATAATTGGAATCAATAACTCAAAACTGGCTTCCAGCATTTTAAAAAGCGGAGCGATAACCGCTTCTTTTTTATAATTACGAATATAAATCATTAACTTACGCATATTACCATTCCTGTCTGATCAAAGCAGATCCCTGCATCCGCTTTCCGCCTGCCCGTAATCTTTGAACCGTAACGTTTAGATTCTTCCATATATCTCCGTCATACGCCGTATTCTGCTGATCAACTGATCGTCAATCTGTCCCGGAAGCAAGCGCCATTTCCAGTTATTCCCCAGCGTAGATGGTTCATTCATCCGAGTTTCACTACCAAGGCAAAGATAATCCTGAATGGGAATCACTGCCCGCTTGGCTACACTACTCATCGCCAGGCAGATAAAGCGCCATACTTTTTCCTCGATGCTTTTATCTGCCATATCCAGATACTCATCAGAGAAAGATTTTGTATAGTCTCCCATTGAGTTTAGCCACCCTACCAAGGTGTCATTGTCATGAGTTCCGGTGTAGACAATACAATTATCGGTATAGTTATGAGGCAGGTAAGTACAATCCGGACCGGCATCAAAAGCGAACTCCAATACCTTCATTCCCGGGAAGCCACTGTCCCGCACCATCTGGAGCACACTGTCGGTCAAAAAGCCAAGATCCTCAGCGATAACATCCATATCACCCAGACGCTCTTTCAAAATATGGAAAAGTTCAATCCCAGGACCTTTCTCCCAATGTCCATACTCTGCCGTTGCATCTCCATATGGTATGGAGTAATATTCATCAAAACCGCGGAAATGATCAATCCGCACCACATCATATAACTGGAAACTATGCTGCATTCGCTGAATCCACCAGTTGTATCCGGTTTCGCGGTGATACTCCCAGCTGTATAGCGGATTCCCCCATAGCTGTCCGGTAGGTGCAAATCCATCTGGCGGGCAGCCGGCAACCGCCATCGGTTCATTATGCTCATTAAACTGAAACAGCAGCGGATTCGCCCAAGTATCAGCACTGTCAAAGGCAACATAGATGGGAATATCCCCAATAATGCAAACGTCATTCTCATTTGCATATGCTTTCAGCCGCTTCCACTGTTCATAAAATTTATACTGTTGGAAGCGATATAACTTTATCGCATCTGCCAGTTCTTCCCTGGCATTCTGTACCGCACTGGGGACGCGGTCTCTGATTTCTTCTTCCCACTGGACCCAGCTTGCTCCGTCATGAGCATCCTTTACCGCCATATAGAGCGTATAATCCTCCAACCAGTAACCATGCTCTCTGATAAATTCACCAAAAGCCTCATCCGGCACAAAGCGTTCATAAGCCTTCTGCAGCAATTCCCTGCGGGCCTTGGATACCTGTTCATACTCGATATATGCCGGGTGGGTAAAATAGGTATAGCCATCACACTCTTCCCGGGTCAACAGTTCTTCACCGATCAACGCCTCAATATCAATAAAAAATGGGTTACCGGCAAAAGTTGAAAAAGACTGGTACGGGGAATCGCCATAACCGGTCGGTCCCAACGGGAGAATCTGCCAGTATCTCTGACCGGCCCGTTTTAAAATATTCACAAAATCAAATGCTTCTTTCGAAAAACAGCCAATTCCATGCCCTGAAGGCAATGCCGATATCGGCAGCAATATACCACTACTTCTCATGTTAGTATTCCCCTGATCCTTATTAATATTATACTATTCACCATTTGAAAAGATGGGAGTTTTTATCTGCTTGAATGCAACATATAAGAAGGGACAGAGGAAATATCATTTTCCACTATCCCATCCCTTTTATGCCTTCTTCTGACAATAGAAAATCAATCCGCCAATAATCACCACTACTACGACAAGATACGCGATAGATACCCATTGTAGTGAGCCGTAAGCAAACAATACCACTTCAGCCACTGTCATAGCCCCAGTAAAATAACTTACCCCACGGCCAAATTTCCTTTGCTCTTCGGGCGTTCTCTTTTTCTGTTCTTTTTTATTCTGCAGGAAGAAATCTCCCTTTCCGATGAACAATAAAACCGTAATAACTGCCAGTGCCGCAATCAATAGTATCTCAAATTCGTTGCTGAACATAAGCTACACTCCTTATTTTTCCGTATTGTTAAAATATATCACAAATTTTACAGCTTGTCCACGATTAAGGAATATTGTCTGTAAACTGCAGCCAAAGATTTCCCTGACACATAATTAATTGATGTAATCCTTGCATACATAACCTAACATTCCACCGTATGAGATTTCATACCAGTTCCTTACTTCACCGGTAACAGAGAGCTGGTCTCCTGCTTCCACAGTTCCGATGATCGGGCTCTGGTTATCCGGTCCGCTTCTGACATATGCTGCCGATGCGCAGGTTCTGGTTCCGGTCACCGGATTAGGATTACCGGCAGTTGGTTCCTGAACTGGTTCTGGTGTTGCCTCCGGGATTACTTCCGGTGCTGCTTCGGCAGTTGGCTCAGGAGTTGTCTCTACAACTGCTTCCGGCGTTGCTTCGACGGTTACTTCCGGTGTTGCTTCCGATGTTGCTTCCGGAGCAGGTGTCGCAGTTGGGTCGGATATTGCTTCCGGCTTTAATGCTTCTTTATCTTTCAGTACTTTAAAACTGTAGATTGATGTTTTCACCTGTTGGACAATCTCTTCATTATCCGTATACAGCATAGCACTGGCCATGTACTCCCGGTCATTAATTACCGTTCCATATAGAATCCCGTATATATACGGTGATTTGGAATCGTCATATTTGATAACGGTGCGATAGGATGTCATATCAGCGATTTTACTGTCTTCGTACTCGATAACTTCGTAGTTCTCGCTGTTATATCCTTCTTTAAGCAATACCTTTTTTACATCTTCTTTTGATGAAGGAATCACAATCGCAGCATCTTTACTCTTAGTTAACATGATCAGCCCGGCTTCCGAAGAAAACATACATAGATTTTCCGTATCATCATTTGTTTTCCATGATTCACCAGGAAGCTGAATGGATACCGATCCGTCTTCCGATATAAATTCCATCGGTTCTTCTGTTTTTACTTCAGTCGCGACTTCTTCGGCTGCCTTTTTATCCTCTTGTTTCTGACAACCACTGATGATTCCAGTAAGACTTATTCCCCCACACAGTAATAATACTCCTGCTCTGCTCCTTATTCTCATAATTATAATCCGCCTTTCTGCGAAAGGCACCGATGGGGTCATGAAACATTTCAAACGCCATCTTCCTTTCGCGCTTTTTTTCTGTTATTCTCCTCTTGTAGGCTGCTGGCATACTACA
>Ga0153922_1000932_pt1 | contig 10778 bp, 14 predicted proteins | sample TSNJ006MetaG_FD_104723 | JGI IMG/M metagenome (GOLD analysis project Ga0153922, IMG submission 104723) | Attine ant fungus gardens microbial communities from New Jersey, USA - TSNJ006 MetaG | ecosystem: Host-associated > Fungi > Mycelium > Unclassified | place: USA: New Jersey, Brendon T. Byrne...
AGGAGTTGTTTGAGACTGGCGGCTTCGGCCTCAGCCTTGCGCGCACGCTCGAGGACCTGAAAGTATTGTAAAAGGTGATGATGGAGGGATGGAGTGGGGGACACACATGCCTCTTGTAGCAGCCTTTCTTTTCTAGCAACGACATTGTTGAGACCCTCGTTCTCGATTCTGAGACGCTCCTCGACCTCTTTGAGGTCCTCAACCTTGCGAGTGAGACTAGCGACAGTCCGCTGCGACAACCTGAGCTGTGATTTTGTATTCTCAAGTGCATTGCGGGCATGGATGACACCTGCTTGCAGGTCGGCAAGAACCTTGGTAGTGCCGCCTGGGGTGGTAGAAAATCTCTTTGTCTGTGGTGAGGGTGAAGGGGTGATAGGAGAGGGCGAGGTGGCGGTTAGGTCGGTAGTGGACAGGGTGGAGCGGGAGGTGGGCGATGCGAGGCCGTCGTCGGCGAGGGCCCGTGCGTTTCCTATGCGGATTTGGATGAGGGTAGAGAAAGAAAAAAAATTGCTAACCAACAGCTGCGACAGGAATTCCTAAGCTGTGCATCAGCCTTCGCCCCAGTCCACCTGCAGAGACCACCTACGGCTGAGCGACCGCGTCGGACTCGTCCCCCGTTTTGCGGGCGACATTCCTGCCTCCTCCTCCATCCGTTTCGGCAGCGGCAGACTCGACGCTGGGCCTGCAATTCCGTGCAAAATGTCATACGACGACCGGCGCTTTGAGGCTCTGGACATGCTGGCTCTCTCCCTCTCAGCCCGCGCGCAATCAGTGGTGTCACGTGCTTGCATTAACTTTGTGCCCTGCATCACGTGCATCTGCAATATGAGCATTTCGGTCGTCGTCGCCCACCGCGGCGTCCTCTACCCCATCCAGCTCCCTCTCCCCGCCACCCTTGCAGACCTCCATGCCCAGCTTCAGCAGCTCACACAAGTCCCAGAATCAAACCAGAAACTCATCTACAAGGGCAAGAGGGCCCTCGCAGATGCCGACCTCAAGGACGGCATCAAGCTCCAAATGCTGGGCTCCACTCCTGAGCAGATCGACGCCGTCAACGTTGCAGACGACGAACATGCAAAGAGAGAACGCATCATGCGAGATCGAGCATTGAAACCGCAAGTCAAAGTACGCTTCTGTGTTCCTTGTCCTTAGCATGATGCACTAGTAATATCCAGCTCCGTACAACGGCTCCGCCGCCTTCTTCCAAATACAAATTTCACCGTGTAGCTCCTCTTCCCCACCTTCCAAACCCTTCCTCTGCACAAAAGGTCCTCGACAAACTAGCCCATGATCCTGCGATCCTGCACATCATGGCTCAGCATCAATTCAGCGTTGCGCTGTTGACGGAATTGGCACCCCATGAGCATCCACAACTATTGGGTCTCAATGTCAATGCCGGACAGGAGATCAAGTTGCGCATTCGAACAGATCTTTATGACGGGTTTCGCCACTACCCCGACGTCAGGAGAGTCCTGTGCCATGAACTTGCACATAATGTGTGGGGTGAACACGACAACAATGTGCGCTCTTTCTGTCACCCTTCTTGGATGCTGGCTAACCCCTGTCAGTTCAAAGAGCTCAACTCAAAACTCAACCGCGAACTAGTCCATTTCGAACGTGCCAAAGCATCCGGGACTTATCACCTCTCCGAACAAGACATCTACCAGCCACCATCACCATCAGAGGTAGAGGCAGAAACTCAGGCTTACGTGCTGGGTGGCCCTTCTACAGCCCCACTGGAAGGAGATTCGAGACAGGACATGCGTAGGAGGATGTTGGAAGCCACCATAAACAGATTGAAGAAGGAGGAAGAAGAGCTCGAGACGAGCTGTGGGACTGGATCAGATGCTTGTCGACCTAAGTAGTCGTCATTGTAGATTTAGCAGTCGTACGTTAAAAATCATTGGAAGTAAGAGTCTCGGTGGCGTGCTAACAAGAGTAGTCAACATCACTTGCCAAGCATGTAGAGAACGGTCACCGCAACAACAGTGCCTGGGTCTCGGGATCACTCTACCAACCCTTTATTATTGGGTAGCACAAGAACAGCTCCACAACTAGCACAAAAATGACGATGACAATGGTAAGAAGGGGTTGCTGTGAGTAAGACTCATCAGACCAATGGGCAGACGACATATCAGATAACTTATGCCAATATTTCATAATATTTTAATACTACTTGTTCAGATCTTGTTCAGATCTTAAACTACACCTGGCTGAGGCTATTTTCAACAATGGTCATAGTGTGTTGCTTGCGACAGTCCATTTCTACGAGAACAAGACGTTCCTCGCTACGGGCAATGTCTACCCTGCCTCAGCTACCCCCATTACCAACTCTAGCGTCCATTCTTCTGGGCCTCCCACTTGCACTCTGGACATACAAGGTGTGTCAATGTCGTATGAGTCACTCTTGAGAGCTGAATCTTCTTTCTCCAGTGTATGGTTATGGTTCTTTTCCAACGTCGAATTATCTACATGGGTATTATCGACTTTCATTTGTCATCGTTGTTGCTCAACAAGACCAGGATATGTTCCTTTGGGTGCCCGTGACCAGGTCCTTGATGATTTGCCTCTCTCAGTGTTGAACGGTATTCGATGTCGAGAAGTACATCTGCAGGGGCGGGATGGAGCAAATTTGTCAGGTATCCTGGTCCACCGAGACGATTTTGCCGAAAAAGATATCGAGGTAATTCTTGCCTACTTCCAAGGCGAGTTCAGGCACTCAGAGGATGTTTTCACCATCACAAATTCATCTACTTGGGATAGGGAATGCTAGTAATCCATTGCAGCGAATTCCAATTTTTCAGTCCCTTTGCAAATCCATCCCTCCTCCTCAATATCCCAAAACGGCTGTTCTTGCTATTGCCCCTCGATCTTATTGGAAGTCTACTCCACGGGTTCCAACGCAATCTGGGATTGTCCAGGATTACTGTGATGCTCTCCACTATACCCTGCAGGAATTCCCCACTGCTCGAATTATTTTGTACGGACACTCGCTTGGAGGTGCTGCCGCGATCTGTACCTTGAGTCAGCTTCAACAGTCTCCCACTGATATTCCATTCAACCCCTGCTTCGACCGTATCTGTGGGTTGGTTCTAGAAAATGCATTTACCTCAATACCTGGTATGGTTCGTTCGCTTTACCCGCAGAAATGGTTGCCGTATCGGTACCTTGCTCCACTAGCATTTGACAAGTGGGATGTCCCGACCGCCTTGAAATCTCACAATGGCCAAGATACCATTCTTGGAAGAATTTCCTGTAACATGCTGGTAATGGTTAGCGAACATGATGAAGTAGTCCCACGGGAGATGGGATCCCATATATTCAAGCTTGCGACACAGGGGTGCCTTCCCAATGAGACGGAGTTGGTTGAAATTCCAAAGACTCTGCATGAAAACGCTTGGACAAGGAGGATGTGGATAGATGAACTGCGCAAATATATATTAAGAGTCATTTGACCCGATTCGCCAGAGTGGTGCGTTTGAAGTCTCAGTCTCGTCTCGACTGCTTGTACTTATTTCTGTCCACCATCATAAATGATCATCAGGAGATGTAACCTAATTTCTCTTTATTGTAGCGCTCGATACAACTACAGCACTAAGATATAGCTCTAAGATGAAGACATGGGTTGGGAAAGGCTCGACGTACTAACAATTTCATGGTGGTAGCTGATTGCTAATGTCGATATTGACATTAGAACGCACATGTGATTGTTGGTCCCCGAGTTACCCTAACAACTGTGTGGTGAGCGGCAAACTCATCGGTTCCAGTTCATGATGGATTGATTAAGCTGACATCCACATCAATCCTTCTCGTCTCGTTCGATGTTGACCTGTTTATGAAACAATGAGGTTCATTTTCGTGCTTCTTTAATGGGCGCCTCGGAAGCGGGGTGTCAAATAAAACAAGTTCCGTCGGTTGAAATTACTGTCCAATATAGTACAAAAGGTGTCTCATTAGACTCTGGAGGTTATGTACATTAAAATGTGTTCGAATTGAATTAATGCCTTATGACCGGATCTTTTGGTGGCCGGAAGGTGTGAGGCACGGTGCCGAAGAACTTGATAAAATCACGTACTTTCTGGATAACTTGGTCTCCGTTCGGGTTTTTGTAAAAAATACTTTGCAAGGTATTTTCAGACACAAAATCCATTCAACATTAATGATTCGGCCCAGGACCGGATCCGGCCAAAACACATGATAAACACTCACTCTCATGCGGCTACCAATTATCAGCGTCAAACCTCACCACAGCGCAGGTATATATAAACCCTGTATTACTCCCAAGATCCATATCATTACCCTCCCTGCCCATTTACTATGGCCACCATTACTACCCCGATCACTGAGCTCTTTGGAATCAGGCATCCGGTGCTGCTTGCTGGGTATGTGAAACACTCGTAATCTGGCGCACGAGTTGTCCATCTTCTCCAGTTCTCCTGACGAATTTCTCCAGAATGAATGTGGCTGCTGGACCAACCCTCGCTGCTGCCGTCACAAACGCCGGTGGTCTTGGTGTCATCGGTGGTGTTGGCTACACTCCCAAAGTCCTTCGCCAACAGGTATGCCTTCTCTTGCCTTCCCCCCTTGCTTCGCCGCGCACTCCAACAGTGTTCTTTGTATCAGTGGCTCGACCCTGATTCGTGGAATGAGCTTGCTCCTGAATTCCAATTCCTAAAATATAACTGCAACCTTGTCTTCTTTGACGTTTAAGTCTGCGACGAGGCTAAAAAGGAAGTTGGAGCATTGGTTGGCTGATTTCTTCCCATTTACAGATCAAAGCGATCAAAGAGGATCTTAAAGACAAGAATGCGCCATTCGGTGTAGACTTGCTGTTACCCCAAGTTGGAGGAAGTGCTAGGAAGACCAACGTATGTGGGTTCTTTTATTGATCATATCTCCGAGGCTTAAATACTTTTCCCTGTCTCCTGTGATTCTATCTTTGATAGTATGATTACACCAAAGGCCAACTCCCGGAACTCATAGACGTTATCATTGAGGAGAAAGCAAGGCTCTTCGTCTCTGCTATCGGTGTACCTCCAAAAGAAGTTGTCGACCGACTTCACAAGGCTGGCATCCCTGTCATGAACATGGTCGGCCACCCAAAACATGTCCAAAAAGCCCTTGATGTCGGCGTCGACATTATTTGTGCTCAGGCTGGAGAGGGCGGAGGCCATACGGGTGACATACCCGCGTCAATTTTGATTCCTGCATGTGTGGACGCTGTCAGGGGCCACAAATCTCCCTTAACTGGCGGGCCTGTTTATGTTATTGGTGCTGGTGCTGTATATGACGGTAGAAGTCTCGCAGCCAACCTGGCTTGGGGGGCTCAAGCTGTTTGTGAGTAATCCTTTTTCTACTTGTGGCTGGAGTTCAAATATGGTTAGGGGTTGGCACTCGTTTCGTCGCTTCTGTTGAAGCTGGCGCACCGAAAAAGCACAAGGAGCTCGTATTGAGCGCTGGCTACGAAGATGCTGTGACTACCCTTGTATATACAGGTCGGCCCCTTCGTGTGAGGAACACACCTTATGTCAAGGACTGGAACGAGAATAGAGCAGCTGAGATCAAGGAGCTTGTTTCAAAGGGCGTTATTCCTCATTACCGCGAACTCGAGAATGACCCAAACAAATCTATCTCGGGTATACCATGGCTTATGGGCCGTGTATCTGCTCTCATTCATGAAATACTTCCCGCTAAAGTCATCGTGGATAACATGGTGAATGAGGCTGCCGAGATTTTGGAGAAGAATGCCTCATTGGTGAAGGTTTCACTAAAGGCTAAACTCTGAGTTCTTCCTGCTGGGACGTATTAATGGTTATGTAATGACACTTGTATTTATCTAGTTCAGCTACTTTTTGTAAAGATGTGTAATAGCCTTGACTCGTCGATTCACTTATGAAGGGTATAATTCAGTATATTTTCAGACGTGAAACACAAACAAGATGGCCTTATATGACACCAATTAATCAATGTCGCCCGTAAAAAGATGCAGTAATCCCACGATAAGGAAAAGCATCTGCTGGAGATGACGTCAAGCCCCTGATAGGTACACTCGATGACACAAGGAGGGAAGGATCCTGTTCCGACCCTCAGTTCACCAATCGGGGTTTGATATGATGGTGGTGGTCAAGCTGAGAATTCCAAATGATACACATCTGATATCTTTTACGAATCCATTTGATGATCCTTTCTGGGGCTCTGTGTAACTCAACCTCTCCAGATCTAACGTTACTGCCAATGATGCTGTCAAATGTATCACCTGGATCAGAGAAGTAATGCACTGCGGTGATTCGATAATCACTACCACGATCCATAACCTGATGTGATGTGACGCATATGAACGCGTGATAGAATAACACGTGACTACTAATTGCCTTCCGTTTCACATCCGTTTACTCGACGTTGTCATGGCGCTACTAAGTATACAAAAATTACAAGATCTTACCCGCCAATGTGTCCTCGATGCAGACAAGCAGAATACTCTACAGTGAGTTTCAACTCTGAGCATCTTTTCGCGAAACCACTTTAATGGTAGTAGCAACCTTACTCCGAAGCTTTTGCGGAGAGGGATCGAAAAGGAGTTTGATCTTGACGAGGGCGACCTCGATGCCGCGGAATACAGGAGCACAATCAAGCAAGCTATCGAGGCTACAATGGTCCTGGAGTTTGACAACACTTTGTCTTGATATACAGCTTATATACCCTTTTTAGGCAGAGATAGAGACTGAAAAGAATCGCGCGGTTGCTCAAGTTGCAACAAAAGCTGAATCTTTTACAAAGACAAAGACGAAGAGACGATCTCTCGAATCCAAAGCTGATGAAGGGCCGAAGAAGAGAACGAAAGCAAACCACAATCAGGAAGATGGCGACAAGAAAGTGGGATTCAGGCTTTCCCTTTGTGCTCTACATAATGTGCATACTGAGCAAGTGACAGTCAGCCAAAAGTAAACGCAAGCCCGTGGAGGAAGCGAAGACCTGTTCACTGGTTCGCAATTTTTTTTCATCTTATTTTTCGTAAGAAAATTCAGGTCACTATATAGCAGGAACAAATGATGGGTGATTCAGCCGTCTCTCGACAGGTAAGTCAGTTTCTCCTCGGTTAAGTATACTTCGTCAACGTGAAGGGCAGAAACCGCCTGCAAAGCAAGAAAAGGAGACTCCACTGCACATAGATGACTCTGAGGATCAGGAGTCAGTGGAGGAAGCTGAAGCAGTACCCCAACTTGCAAAGGCTGTCCCTAGTGATATCAGGTCACTCGAAGGCTCCTCTTCATCATCATTGTCGCGAGAGAAATCAAACGCCAAGGCATGTATGTTCCCTTTCGCTATCTAGTCTGATCTCATCATGCACTATTAGACGGAATACAAAAGTGAATCAGAGTTATCTGTACTCATAGACGAACCCCTTAAACGAAAGCGAAAAAAGAAGGTTGAGGTGAAGGTAGTCTCCTGCCAATATGCCTAACGTTCACAAGCTGGATTGACCAACGGACCACAGGATGGGAATACTAAAAGAAGAACCAAAGGTAAAGTAAAAAAGTCGGAAAACCTAAGCAAGGACGAGGAAACAATCCAAAAGCTCAAGGTTTATACCATTTCCCGCAAACTTTCACCTGTTGTTCTAACAACATTAACTCAGTCGTTTGTCGTTGCTTGTGGCGTCCGTAGAGTATGGTCAAAAGTCTTTGAAGGGCTTGATACTCCTGCGCAGCAAATCAAGAAGTTGAAAGAAATCCTACACGAGCTTGGGATGACTGGACGGTTGAGTCTGGAAAAGGCGAGAGCTATACGAGAAAAGCGCGAATTTGCGCAAGAGCTGCGTAAGGATTCTACATTCTTGTGTGATATTTTTTCACTAATTCCTTGTTTTAGAGGATGTTCAAGAGTTCCAAAAGGCAATTATGAAATCTGGACGCAAGCACCATGTGACAGCGACGAGCGATGACAAACATGCAGGTGACTCAGAGGATGAGGAAGATGAGAATCCCAAAATAAGGCGAAGAAAAGTAAGTCGGCACAGAGAATAGTGTAATCAATTCACTGAACCTTGACAGATGAATGCGGCCCAGAGCATCTCAGCCTTTTTGGGTGATCAGAATTCAGACGAAGACTCATGATAGATTTCCTATGAATTTACACATGTGCATCAATTTGGACTACATTGGTAGTAGATCAACAGGTGCAGGGCGTAGCCTTTCTTGTTCTGAATAATCAAATGCAATATAATCGTCAAACTGGACAGAGGTCGAGAACATGCCGTCTGACACAAGCTGCAGGCCAGCTAATTTTGCTCCAGAACCATCAAGAGACCATAGAGAGAGGCCTAGGGTATTAGATGAATGCCGTCTGAGAATTCCCGCTGGAAGGACATAGAGTGTCTGTGGCCTTAACAAAATCATCAATTATTTGGTAGCCGTTTAAACATAGGTACACCTACCCAATGTTGTTGATGTATTTTCCAATTTGCCAACCATTGAGGTATACTTGGACACGGAAGTTGGAGGATATATCACTCGGAGTGATTGATAGTCGAACCGGCATATCAATTCCATCAGGAATGTTCTATATCTATTGTCAATTATGCTTCTAGCGACAGGCAGTTGAATTTTCACCAGATCAAAAGTGGTCCGATAGAAATTGATTCCAGCACCAGTGACTCCACTTGTGGTGGGATTAGCACTAGTCCAAGTGGCATCTAAAAATCCTGGCAAATGAGCACCAATCCTTTCCGCATATAGGCCTCCTTCGTTGAGATATCCTCGAAATGTATCAGGCGCATTTGCCGCTCCGCCCTAACCCAAGTGAGGATAGCTACCCTTTTCTGTAAACGCACTACGGTACCTGATTGCCTTGTAACTTCCATGACGAAAAGGTCGTGTTACCTCCTGTGATAGAATGACCCCGGATACCTCGAGGCTCCTTCCCTCCATTCGCTGACCCAGGATAAATGCATATTCTCATTAACAAATTAAACAGACATACTGCTCGTTTCGTCAATCCTGGGCGCATTGAGTCGTCAACATTAACATAAATCCTAGGCCGACCAGTCAACTTACCCCATATGATCTGTTCTAGGAGTCAGATGTGTCGCCGAGTCAAACGACTCAAAATCACACACCTTGAACAATCACAAATACATTATCTTGACCGATCCGCAATGAACCACTCGGGATTGTCCAAGTGTCGTTACTAAGACTCACAGACGGACTGCCTTGTGCAGAGCCCAAGAATTGCCCGTTCAGCCACGCAGAGTAGCCACCAGCGAATCCGAACTGGACAGCTATGACTATTGAGGTTTCTTCTCCACTGGCAGTAAAATGCCCTCGGAAAATCAAGTTACCGCCGTAAAAACTGTATTTTCCTTCAGGGACCTTGCAAGCACTTTGAAGGTGGCACAAACCCGTATTGTTGAGAATAAAGTACTCGATCACCAGAGAGGGGAGGTAAATTTGTGTACTTAAAGGAAGAGTCAGTACGAGAATGGACATCTCGCCAAGTGGCTCACGTTGGTCGTCATTTGATCTGCTGTGACAAAGTCCGAGTCATCGAATTCAGGGTCAATTTCTGGCAGACTGATGAATGAATCAGTCAATGACATGGAAGATCTTGAGCAAAGTCATCCACGCACCTTCCCATAACTTTCCAGTTTTCCAGAGTAGGAAGAGCCAGTGACTGACTTGCACCGTCGACTTTTGCACTTAAACTCCCGTGAGGCGTTGTAGCCACGTCATGGATGATTCCGTTCCACTTGAGAACAGTGACACTGGTAGGGGCAATGAATTCGATAGTCGTTGTTCCGTTGAGATCACCAAACTTCAACATCTCATCAGAATCACAGGCCTCGAAGACACAATTATTCTACCCACCAGAGACAAGGTGTTTCCAGATATACTTGCATTTCTGACAACGTAAGGACCACCAACAAGAATTGTAGTATTCGTGCCGACCGAGTAAAAATTTCCAAATGTACCACTTTCAGCAATGAGCGGAGCATGCCAGGTGTAAGCCGTGAGTTTGTCCATGATCAAGAGATTGATCCTATTTCCAGACGCAACTATAGTCACCAACTGGATACCCGTCAAGGTATAGTGAAGGGTCAGCAAGCCATCTGCAAATTTTGACGTTACGTTCGGATCGGCTGATACTGTAGGGGCAGAGGAGAAAGTCAAAACAGTCTCGCCAGCTTGGCCTTCAGGTGAATAGAGGACAAGATAGTCAACATCGCCTATCCTAGGATACAGATGAGTGATGGTTGACATTGCCTGCAAACGACGCACGTCATCCAAGTCATAATCCTTTCGAAAGGCTTTAGAAGGGTCGGATACATGTTATGCAAGAAAGCTCACTCTGCCGTCGAATATAGGATCCTAGACATACTCCGTCCGAAAACATAGTCCGTGATCAGAAATTTCGCCTCTCTTCCATTCAGAGTGATGACCCCGTTTTGAGGAACGCTTATTGCCCCGATAGACGTGTTCACCATCAACTGCGTTGTCGTCAGGGCAAGGGACCTGCACACAATTGAGCAATGATCCATGGTGTCATCCGTAACTTGCTCACGTGGAATCATCGTGTCGAATGAAATAGAAGCCAGCTCCAGTGACAGAATTTCGAAGTTCGGCAGTGTGGATTAGCGAAGAACTTGTGTAATTAGTCCTGTTGGCGATGAGATCTGCACCAAGTAAATCACGCGAAACTCTGAGAAAGAGGCCCTGAAGCCTCATCTCATTCATTTTTGTTGTGGCAACCCTGTTTTCGTTGATACCTCCTCCGTAATCATA
>Ga0153922_1000933_pt1 | contig 10771 bp, 10 predicted proteins | sample TSNJ006MetaG_FD_104723 | JGI IMG/M metagenome (GOLD analysis project Ga0153922, IMG submission 104723) | Attine ant fungus gardens microbial communities from New Jersey, USA - TSNJ006 MetaG | ecosystem: Host-associated > Fungi > Mycelium > Unclassified | place: USA: New Jersey, Brendon T. Byrne...
GAGCAAAGGGCTAAAATCGTTGCGCACTGACGCTTCATGCCTTTTGAAAAAGTATTGATGGCTTTCTTCTCAGGCAGCCCAAAGGAATCTGCCAAATGCCGGAACCAAACGCGATCAAACTTCTTATATGCCGCTTCATAAAAATCAGCCATTCTGTTCAGAGATGCACCTGGCAGGAAATAAAGTTCATCCGGTACATAAGCAATTCTATTCTTCGCCCTTGGATTGTTATAAACCACCTCGTCATCTATGGTGATTTTTCCTGTTTCTGTTTTATAAACACCTGTTATTAATCTCAAAAATGTAGATTTTCCGGCCCCATTAGAGCCTACCATCCCGTAAATACACCCTTTTGGTATATGGCAGGATATTTTATCTAAGGCACAAAAACCATCAAATGTTTTCGTAACGTTTTCTGCTAAAATCATATCTCTCCCTCCATTTATGTCAAACCTGTATCGTATGCCTCCCCCACAAGTTTAAGCAGCTCTTCCTTTGAAAGTCCCAATACTTTTAACGCTATCACAAGTTCCCTAAGATCCTTAAGCCTGATATCCCGTCTGGCAGAAAGGACATTCTCCAGATTCTTGGAAACAAAGCAGCCTTTGCCGGGTACTGAAAAAAGAAGTCCTCTGCGGTCTAATTCCGAATAAGCTTTTTGAATTGTATTAGGATTTATAGATAGTTCTATGGACAGTTGCCTGACAGAGGGCAGCTGTTCTTCCGGCTCTAACAGTCCTATCAATACCAATTGTTCTATTTGTTCGACGAGTTGCTCATAAACCGGTGTTCTCGACATTACATCAATCTGAAACACGCCTCCACCTCCCTAACTGTACTATGCGCATTAGTACAGTTGGATTATAACATACCCTTATGACCACGTCAAGAGGATATATTTTCTTTATGGCTCATTACAATCTGCCGCAACAAAGCCGCCACCCAACACCGTTGTTTTAAGCCACAACTCAATATTTATTTTTCGGCATTTTCCCTGATCGTACATCAGAGCCACTTTTTTATCAGCATCAAATCCTACCAATGTTACCCAATGCCAATTCTCCAGATTCTCCAACCTTCCATTTGATAAGTTGAGAAAAGCAACTGGTAAATCTTTTTCAAACATTTCTATTAAAAAAAGGCTAACCTGCTCTATGGAAGGACGACATGACTTTGTCATGGCAAATTTTGGCACGGCGAAATTCGCCATAGGAATATCTAATATACGACACTTCAAATGAACATTACAATCTTTCCCATATCGCTGCATCCCGGTAACAAACAATTTAGTATTATTAATGCCCATTCTCCCCGGAGTAACATACTCCCATACTTTTTCCATCAAGGTCAGAAACTCCTTTTTTCGATTTCTGACGCCGTCAGACAGCATAGCACAATCAGGTCTTGTTTTTGACAAGTACCACAGTAGATTCGTACAAGCTGTCGGACCACAGCCTGACTCTCGCTGCCAATAACTCTGATACCACATTTGGCTGCCGCCAAAAAATATATTTCCCTGTTCATCATTTATTTTCAACAATTCAGGTGAATGAATTGTAATAAATCTTTCCAAAATAATCATCTCCCCCTAAAATAAAATCACTGTCGGCACTATATAATATGCAGCTTAAGCTTTAAATTTCATTATAGTCATCCTATGACCATCTGTCAAAAAGGATGCGAAATCAAAATTTATAGTTGCAATTTTTATCAAAATATAGTAGAATCAATTCCAATAAGCAAAATAAGATTGAAAGGCTATGACGAAAAGGAGTACATATTCCCCAAAGCCAAGAGAGAAGATGGCAGGTGTGAGTCTTCGTGAAGGGTATATGGAAGCAGTTTCTGAGCCATGAACCGAACAACTTCCGTTTAGTAGGCCTCATCGGATTTCCAACCGTTATAGTGGAAGCGGTATCAAACTATGTTTTCTATAAGTTTCGTACCGGCAGAGTGCAGAGATTTTCTGAATTTAGGTGGTACCACGGATGTATAATTCGCCCTAAGCTATGATATTAGTAGCTTAGGTTTTTTTAATTCGCTTATTTAAAAGAAAGGAGACACGCTATTATGACTATTGAAAAATCAAGAAAACTAGACCACGTAGGTTATGACATCAGAGGACCCGTTGCCGATGAAGCAGACCGCATGACCAATCAGGGAGTCGATATTATTAAACTGAACACCGGTAATCCTGCTGCCTTTGGATTTCGCGCCCCAAAATATATCCTTGAGGATTTAATCCAAAATAATGAATTATCCCAAGCCTATTCTCATTCCAAGGGAATTCTAGCGGCAAGGGAAGCTATTGTTTCTTATTGCAAAATAAAGAATATTCCTGATGTGGGCATTGAGGATGTATTTACCGGAAATGGCGTAAGTGAATTAATTTCCATGACGATGCAGGGATTATTAGACAATGGCGATGAAATCCTTATTCCCACACCCGATTATCCTTTGTGGACTTCTGCTGCCACTCTTGCCGGCGGAACTGTGGTTCATTATTATTGTGATGAACAGGCTCAGTGGTATCCCGACATTAACGATATCCGCCAAAAGATAACAGACCGCACCAAAGCCATTGTCATTATCAACCCCAATAATCCTACCGGTGCTTTATATCCCAAAGAATTGTTGTTGGAAATTGTTGAAATTGCCAGGCAGCATGACTTAGTTATTTTTTCTGATGAAATATACGACAGGCTCGTTATGGACGGCTTAGAGCATGTTTCTATCGCATCTCTGGCACCTGACTTGTTCGTGATTACATTTAACGGCTTATCCAAATCCCATCAACTCGCCGGTTTTCGTTGTGGGTGGATGTGTTTAAGTGGGGATAAACATAAAGCTAAGAACTATATTGAAGGTTTAAATATGCTGGCTTCCATGAGATTATGCTCCAACGTATTATCACAAAGTGTCATTAAAAATGCTCTGAATGACTATCATAGTGCCGATGATTTATTAATACCCGGCGGGAGACTATATGAACAGCGTGAATATATTACAAAAGCTATTAACGATATTCCAGGGTTAAGCGTCGTTAAGCCTAAGGCGGCACTCTATTTATTTCCTAAAATAGATGTGAAAAAGTTTCACATTAAAGATGATGAACAATTTGTATTGGATTTTCTCCGTCAGCAGCATGTATTATTAACGCATGGCGGTGGCTTTAACTGGAAATCCCCTGATCATTTCCGCCTGGTTTATCTTCCTCAGATAGAAACTTTAGAAGTCATCAGTCAGAAATTACATCGCTTTTTAGAAAGCTATCATCAATAATGATTGTTACAGACTGTTTGTACAGAGGCTGGAAGCATATGCGACGCCTTCCAGTGCTCTGTATTTGATTTGTTTTCTTAATTATTTACTTTTAATGTTCTAAAAATATAGTCCTTATATTTATCTGCATGCAGCTTGCTGCAAATATATACATTCGGCTCTTTTCCTAAAAAGCAGTTCACATCCACCAGCACCGCCCCATAACTTGGACCATTAGAAACGTCTACTTCACAATAATACTTTTCACATTGGGCAATGCATTCCGGATACAGTGCCGCAGCTACGGCCGAGGGATCAGCCATATCCAGATAGTCACCTCCGAATCTTTTCCGGTTCATCTCCAACAACTGCCGATTGCAATCAATTGCAAATTTTCCCAGTTCACTGCCACTGCGGATTTTTTCTATATCCTTCGGACTTAGCATACAATCTCCCAGGCAGGCATCCCAGCCGACAAAGATTATCGGTTTCAATCCAGATTCCGTTACAATTTTTGCCGCTTCAGCATCCTGCCATATATTAAATTCTGCGACTGGCGTTACATTCCCGGCACCTAATCCGGCAGTCCCCATAATGACAATACGCCCGGCTTTCTTAATGGCTTCATAATCTAACCGTATGGCAAGTGCAAGATTCGTCAGCGGTCCTAACGCAATAATATCAATTTCTCCGGTTTTACTTTCTCTGAGAACTTCTAGCATCTTGAAAATTCCGTTTCCTTTTCTTGCTCTTAATTTTCTGGGCACTAGTCCGACATCTCCCATTCCATCATCCCCATGTGTTTCATGGGCATACTCCAGATCTCGCAGCAACATCCTGTCTGCTCCCATATATACCGGCGGCTCATACGTCCCCGCATATTCAATTGTCGTCAATGTATTTTTAGTGGCCTGTTCCATGGTTACATTTCCGGCTACCGTGGTAATTAACTCAATGTGGTATGCCGGGTCATTAAGCGCCATCGCAATTGCCATCGCATCATCAGAACCGCAATCGGTATCAATTATAAGTTTCTTTGTTCTTTCTTCCATCGCTACTCCTTTTATAATCTTATTTCTTCCTTTTTTATGATCTTCGTTTTTCTCTCAGATATAAACAGTCCCACCAATGTAAGCATTGTCCCGCAAGCTGCAATCCATGTGATTGTTTCATTTAATACAAGGATAGATGTTATAACGGTAATCGCCGGAACCATGTAAATATAAATGCTTGTTTTTACTGCTCCCAATAGCTTGACCGCCGTATTCCATGTAACAAAGCAAAGTGCCGACGCACCTAAACCAAGGAACAGAATGTTAAATACGTTTTCCGGTTGTACAAACCTTTCAAACCCCCATTCAAAGGGGAAAACAAATAATACCGGTACCATCAAAAGAATTCCATAAAAAAATGTTCTCCGGGTCGTCTGTATGGTGTTATACCCAAATCTGCTGATTTTTTTCGTGAGCACTGAGTAAACTGCCCATACAATGGCAGCCAATACTGCTAACCAGTCGCCGGTTGGATTTAATTTCAAGACCATACTCCCATTAAAACTAATCAGGACAATCCCACTCATAGCGACAACAAAACCAATAAAAAAGTTAGCCCTTAATTTCTCATTATCCAAAAACCAATGGGACAATAATGCCGTGAAGAACGGTGCAACAGAAATAATAACCCCGACATTGGACGCAAGCGTATAGGTTAACGCGATATTCTCTAAAAGGAAATAAAGCGTAACCCCACATAATCCGGCACCGGCAAACATCATTTCCTGCCTTATGCTTGTCCCTTTCAGCCTGTGGGGAAATACCACGGTTAAAGCAATCAAGCCGATACCGAAACGATAAAATAGTATCTCAATAGGTGTAAAACTAATGAGTAATATCTTGGTCGATATAAAAGTAGTTCCCCATATTAGAATTGTAATGACTGCCGACAAATGACCGGCAATCTCTTTGTTTACTCTCATATATTCCTTATACGCTCCTTATCATAGGGACTACGTCCATTTTCCTTAAATATATCCCCGTATTGTTTTGGGGTAAGTCCGATTAGCTTTTTGAAAAACTTTGTAAAATGGCTTTGGTCTGAAAAACCTGTTTGCATGGCAGCAGCCAAGGGTTCTGCACCTTTTTCCAATAATTTTTTTGCTTCCCCGATGCGGATTGTTTCAAGATACTGATAGGGCGTAACGCCACGTTGTTTTGTAAAATTTCTTAGTAGAGTGTATTTGTTTAGGTTTGATAGCTTACTCAAATCATCCAATGTAATCAATTCTGCAAAGTAACTTTCCATATAAGTACAGGCTTTCCCTATTTCCTCACTAACTTCCGGAAGGCTTTCGCCGGTTGGTTCGGTGTATTCTTTCATCAGCTGTTCTATGAGAAAAAGGAAAATTTCTTCTTTTTCAAAATCTTTCCGCTGTTCCATAATTAGCCCATGTAACTCATGCAAAGACTGTAGGGCTTCACTGTGGTATGCTACTGTGGTGGTAAATTGGGGGAGATGGTCTATACCTGTCATTTGTTTAACAGTTTCCCGCATTATATCCTCCTTAATATTGATACTTCTCCAATCAAGCGGTTCGTTATCTACTTGCTGGCAGGTATGATTATCCCGTGGGTTAAATAATAGCAAATCCCCTGTGTCTATGGTATATTCCTTGTTTTTACAGGTTAAGTGTCGTTTGCCGGATGCTACGAAACCAATGACATAGTATTCGTGAAAATGGTTGGGGAATTTTTGCATGATCCCATTAAATTGATGCGCTTCAACTTTTAATTCATTGTCATAACGCACTAAACGTTGCTCTTGTTCCGTCATAAATTCAGCCTCCTGTGTATTTAATCAAATTGTACCACCGTTTTACAAATACCTCTTGTATGATATTGACTTTTTAACATCCCAAGTAAGTCCCCCGCCTCTAAGAGCCTTCTAAGAGAAAACGAAAGCGGTAGGAGGTTATGAGTAAGTAGCGAAGCGGATTACGAATATCAGCATTGACTAGAAAAGGAGTTATCAAAAACACTATTCCGGCAATGGCCGCAATGCTTATGGTCTTAATCTATAATTTGGCCGATACATTCTTTATCGGCCAGACAAATGACGCGCTTCAAGTTGGGGCTGTGTAGTCGTGGGCGTGGTCATGTCGGTGCTGCTTTGGATTTTTATGGACAACATTCTTGTATTCATTGGCGCAAGTGCCGATACATGGAATTTTGCACGTAGTTATCTAAGCATAGCCATTATCTGTGGACCATTTGTCCTGATTGAAAACTGCTCTTCCAACATTCTGCGTGCCGAGGGGCAAGCTGTAAAAGCCATGATGGGTATGCTGATTGGTAATCTGCTCAATATCATTCTTGATCCTATTATGATACTCGGTTTCGACTGGGGCATTGCGGGCGCTGCCATTGCAACGGTCATTGGCAATATGATAGGCACACTCTATTATATTGTCTACTTTCTGTGGGGCAAGTCAACGCTTAGCATCAATATTAGGGATTTTCCATAAAAGATAAGATATGCAGCGGCGTTCTTGCGATTGGTATTCCTGCATCTCTCGGTTCTGTCCTCATGAGCGTTTCACAAATCATTGTGAATGCACAGATGGCAAGCTACGGGATATGGCTGTTGCCGGAATTGGTGTTGCAATGAAAGTCACGATGATTACCGGAATGCTCTGCATTGGATTGGGTCAGGGTATTCAGCCTTTGCTGGGATATTGCGTAGGAGCAAAAGCGTGGAAACGCTATCAGGATATCCTAGGGTTTTCTCTCTTGTTCGCTCTAATTGTGGGCGTTGTCCTCACAGGTGTTTGTTATCTGTTCACCAATCAGATTGTACGGGCGTTTTGACCGAAGCCAGCGCATTTGATTACGGTGTCCAATTTGTGAAGATTTGACTATCCACCAGCGCACTATTCGGCGCATTCTATGTTTTGACAAATGCTTTGCAGTCGATGGGTGTGCCGGTTCATCTCTTGTTATTAATCTAAGCCGTCAAGGACTCATCTATATTCCGGCATTATTCATTCTCGAGGCGCCGCTCGGGATAAACGGCCTTGTATGGGCACAGCCGATTGCGGATGTCATTTCGATTGCGGTTGCTGCTCTTTTGTATATTATTGTGTCCAAAAAGATGATGAAGGAAAAAGCGAATAATAGAAGCGTTATTGTCGATGCCGTACATGAAGCAGTATAATCAGTATTCTACCACTCGGTGAGGTGTCTTATGTTTGTTTCATGAGAGAGCATATGCATGATGATTTTAACATTGACAAAAACAGCGAATTATATAAGGCATTAGCGGCTTTAAATGTAAGCGCTTCATTACCGTTTTGAGAAGAACATTCAAAAAACACGAATGATATAATGCACAGAGCCCCTTAAGGGTGTCCTTAGTAAAACAGTATTTGATTGGAAGTGTGGCGTAGCGTAAAAAGCTGCGCCATTCTTTCGTCTATTGATGTATTCAGTTCTGGCAAAACACCCATCAAATCATAACTGATGTGAATACTCTACTTGTCATTGTTCCAACTTGCTTTCTAAGTCAGCTTGTTCGTTTCATAACCGGAGGACAATTCCTCAAAACATTTTACCGTAGAAGTTAAAAAACCAAGCCACACCATCGCGACGGAGTGTGGGGCTTAGTTTAACGTATAAGTCGAACTATTTCATATTTAGTGGCGTACCACAACCGGGACATTTCATAATCCTCATTGTGCTTGACGTTAATCATGAGCTTATTACTTTAAACCCAAGCAGAAGCGATTTTGTAATAAATCTTATGCCCTCCGGGTTCGATTTCAATTTCAGTCTCTTGACCGGGAGAGATTGACGCCACGATATTTTTATCTACGACAAGTTCATAAACATCAGAGTTTGCCATGCCATTGTTAGAGCATTATAGAGTTTGCCATGCCATTGTTAGAGCATTATAGAATTTGCTATCCGATTTTACCGTTCTGAAAATAATCACGGCATAGCCACCGTTACCCGTTCAGCGGCGTTCCGCAGTATTCACATTCTGTTATTCTACCGCCGATTACTACGTTGTTCGCGCCACAACCGGGACATCTAACTGAGCGGGGTTGTTGCCAAGTGTCGGATTGAGCTGACGCAGAGGGCACTGCGGCATATGCAGGTTGTTTAGTTTGAATATCTTGGCTAAGCACGATGGTACGATTTCCTTCGTGTATATATGCTCCTTTAAGAAAGCCCTCATCAATCATGGCCTGTATGTCGGTTTGTGCTTGCTCATAGGTAACAGACACAGCACTTGCAATATTATCAATGCTGCGCTCGCCGACATTGACTATCGCGTTGAGATATTTTTTGTATTGCTCGGCCTTTGTTTTTGTCTTACGGATTTTTAAGAGTATCAACACTCCGCCGACAACCCAAGCCAGAAAGAACACTGTAACAGAAAAATCCGCAAAAAAGCGCTTTATATTGGTTAGAAGCATTAGTGCACCAAGGGCAATAAGTATCCACGCAGCTACTGTTGGCGCCTTTGTTGTACTCATTAAAGCTGTCTTGTCATTGAATTTCTTAAATAGCAAAACGAGTCCTACCGGCCAAAAGATTATTAGCCAGAAAATGACCCAACCCCAACCCGATGACTTCTTAGTTTTCATTCTTAAAATCCCCCTCGTTTCGGCGCATTGTATTCGCCATTTTCTTGAAGTTCGAGCGTCTTAGCGTTAGACGCATGAGTACGTTTAGCAAAAAAATTTATTGCAAGTATAATAATCGCAAATATCGCTATAATAACGATTTCTGTAAAAACAAATCTGCCGACCTTTTCGTTAAATACTCCGACCAGTGCTACGGAGATTATCACAGCTATTTGGTAAATCCATACTGTAGCACCTGTTCCTGCGCTATAGAAAATCGTGTCTTTGCCAGAAGATTTTCTCTGAGCTATCCCCACGAGCAGCCCCATAGATAGGAGTAAGGAAAGGATAAGAAAAGCCAATGCCCATAAGTGAATGGCGATTTGATCAATACTAAGCAGAAAAAATCCTGCGACCACAACCACGATGGCAATAGTAAATCCGATTATTGTGTATAGCGAACTTCTAGTCATCACTTAGCCCTCTACTTTCTTGCCACATTCAGGGCAGAATTTCATTCCGTTAGGTAACTCTGCACCACATTCGCAGCGTTTTACAGCGGATTCGCCGCATTCGGGGCAAAATTTTTGCTTATCGCCCAATGTTGCACCGCACTTCGCACAGAGTTTCACCAATATCATACCGCATTCACCGCAGAATTTAGTACTCTCTTTGTTGTTGACCCCGCACTTTGGGCATATGGTGCCTCTTGTCTCAACCGCAATGGATTTGCCACAGTTAGGACAAAATCTTGTATTCGGCGCGATGTCGCTGTGGCAGTGGGGGCATTTCGTTTTTAAAGCGGTATCAAGGGATTGCGCCATATTACCCATCGCTCCGCCCATAGCGTTACCCAAACCGACCCCCATAGCCATTCCCATACCTGCGCCCATAAGCGGAGCAGCACCGTCGCCTGGATTTGCCGCCGCACTCCCCATTGTGTCGAAAGAGCGTTCTTGCGTATAGCTGTAACCGATAATGTCCATTTCGGCTTTCTTTGCGAGAGCATCTTTAAGCTTTACAACAGCCGGATCGTCATCTGGAACACTGATGTCATTTACATAGAAGTTCACCAGTTCAATGCCATACGCTTCAAGTTTGGGAGAGACATTCTCTTGCAGGCTCTCGGAAAGTTCTAGGATATTAGCGTTAATTTCGAGAATCGGAACCTTCTTTTTTACCAAATACCCGGCGATAGCATCTTTGACCATAGTCAAATAAACGCCTCGGAAGTATTTGACAACATCGTTCGAGTTGAATGACGGAAGCGTTCCAACAAGTTTGGTTAGGAAAACCTTTGAATCGCTTATCTTTATCCCAAACTGCCCAAAGGCACGTAGCGGCACAAACACGTTGTACTTTGGGTCTTGCAGTTGAATTGGTGTAGGAGTTCCCCACTTGACATCCAAAGTGTTAATTTTGCTTACGTACCATATTTCCGCAGAAAACGGAGATTTGCCGCCAAACGGTATATTAACAAGTTTGCTAAGTATAGGTATATTGGCAGTTTCTAATCTGTGCCGTCCTGGGCCGAACCAGTCCAAAGCCTGACCGCCTTTGTAAAGAACGGCTTCCTGTGTTTCATTGACGATAAGTTGTGTCCATGTGCCAAGCGCGGCATTTGGATGTTTCCACGCGAACGTGTGCGGTCCACCGTCATATTTGATGACATCAATAAGAGCCATATAACTTTCTCCTTATATGTAGTGTCGGTGACAAAGTGCAGTTGCCCCAACAAGATTAAGAGTTTCGAACGCATTCTCGAATACTACAGACCTAATTGCTTTCGATAGTCTTTGGGGGAATGGGGGGGGATAATGTCTCAACCCACATAAACATATTAAATATACCATAATTTTCATAATTCGACAATATGTTTTTACCTGA
>Ga0153922_1000935_pt1 | contig 10759 bp, 8 predicted proteins | sample TSNJ006MetaG_FD_104723 | JGI IMG/M metagenome (GOLD analysis project Ga0153922, IMG submission 104723) | Attine ant fungus gardens microbial communities from New Jersey, USA - TSNJ006 MetaG | ecosystem: Host-associated > Fungi > Mycelium > Unclassified | place: USA: New Jersey, Brendon T. Byrne...
AGCGCTCGACGAATCCGGTCCCTGCGGGGAAGCGATGTGGTCACCGAATCTTTCACTTCTCTGGGGTGAAGGTGATCGGCATACGAATGCAGCCACGGACCTGGCTGGAGTGGAAGACCGGAGGATCCGACTCCACCAGCTGGTAGTCCGGGATTCGGCGATGCAACTCTTCCATCGCGATCGTCAACTCGATGCGAGCGAGGTGCTGGCCCAAACACCGGTGCGGGCCCACGCTGAACGCCAAATGCGGATTGCGACGGCGGCCGAGGTCAAATTTGGTGGGTTCGCCGAACTCCGCGGGATCGCGGTTGGCCCCACACAGCATCACAATCAGCTGGTCGTCCTTGGCGATCGTCACACCACCGAGCTCGACCTCCCGGGTGGCGCGGCGGCCCGGGATGATCGCGGCTTCGATGCGAAGGATCTCCTCGACGGCCTTCGGAATCCGCTTTGGATCGGCGACGATCTGGTCGCGCTGGTCGGGGTTCTTGGACAGGTGCAGGATCGCCCAGGCCAAAGATCCCTGCACGGTGTGCAGACCTCCCATCGCCAGCAAGAAGAACATCCGATTCAGCTCTTCGTCGGTGAGAAGCCGGGTGCCTTCGGGCAGCTGGACCTCGGTGTGAATGAGCGACGAGGTGATATCGCCGCCAGGATTTGCGCGCCGATCCTCCACTATCTTTTGGAAATAGCCGAACATCTGCAGGCCGGCCACCATGCGGGCCTGGTTGGACTCTTCGTCGGTGCCGCCCGGTTTGCCGAACAAGATGGTGTCCGTCGCCTCGGTGAACAGCGGCGCATCCGCCAGCGGCCAGTCCATCAGCGCCAGAAAGATTCTGGCCGGCAACTCATGGGCGAAGGCCGAGATCCACTCGGCTTCGCCCTTCCCGGCGAAGGCGTCGATCAGCTCATTGACCACCACACGAATGTTGTCGGACAGACTCTTCATCCGCTGCGGGCTGAACAGCGGTCCTAGCGCCTCGCGGTATGCGCCATGTTCCGGGGGATCGAGCTCGAGTGGAATGAACTTGCCGACGTCGCTTGTCACCAGGTTGTTCGGGTAACTCGAGAATGTCTCCGGATCCGTGAGGACCTGCTTGATCTCCTCGTAGCGGGTCACAATCCAGTGACCGCCGTAGGCCGGTGAAAATACCACCGGGCCCTTGGCCGCCAACTCCGCCACACGCTCCTGGATTACGTCGACGGGAGTGGCCAGGCTCGGGTCGTAGACGTCGAAGTCCACGAGGAGATTCGGGGGAACCGCTTGCAGAGTGGTCATTTATCTTCTCTCCGTTCGGGGGGAATCAGCTCAAAGCACCGGCTGGGGGTTGAGGTCTTCTTCGAACCACATACCGACCCGTGACAGCGTGCCGCCGTCGGTGGCCCCGAGGGTGGTCCCTGATATGTAGGCAGAATCGTCGGACACCAAGAACAGCGCCACCTTCGCGTTGTCCGACAGCGACGGTGGGCGCGGCAGCTTCAGTGGAATGGGGGAGACCGTCGGATTCCACGCGCCCGCAACCTCCTCGTAGGACTTGCCCACCACCGGCGAGCCCGGCGGCATCAAGAAGTTGGGCGACATGCCGTGCGTGGGGGCGATGGCGTTCACGCGGATGCCGTAGCGGCCCAAATCCAAAGCCAGCCCCCGGATCAGTGCGTTGACACCGGCTTTGGTGGCCGAATACATCGCGATGTTGTGATAGGCCACAAACGACGCTGCCGAGGAGGTGGCCAGGACGGTGCCGCCGCCGTTGGCTTTCAGGTGCGGCACCGCGGCCTGTGCGGTGTACACCACACCGCTGAGGTTCACGCCCAGCACGTGCTGCCAGTCGGCCTCGGTGAGGTCTTCGAAGGCAACGAACTCTCCGCCGGCGACGCTGGGGACACCACCGCGCGAGACGACTCCCGCATTGGCCCATGCGATGTCGAGCTTTCCGTAGTGCTCCACGGTCTGGGTGACCGCCGCGGTGATCTGCTCCTTGTCGGCGACGTCGGCGGTGATCGCGATCGCATCACCACCGTCCTCGTGGACCAGCTTCAATGTTTGCTCTGCGCGGTCACCGTCGATGTCGACGATTGCTACCTTCGCGCCTTCGGCAGTGAACAGCTGTGCAGAATGCCGACCGAGCCCGGAACCCGCACCGGTAATCAATGCGACTTTACCGTCGAGCTTCATCACCCTCCTTTGGGTTTGTAGCGCACAGCTGGACGGCTATATGCCGCACCGAGCAAGTCGCCGTAGCAGTGCCGTGTGACTCGCACCACGCGTGCTATAAACCTTACGACAGTAGATAAAGGACGTCAATCCCGATCCGCCAGCTGATCGCCCAGACGATGCATCGCAGCAGGTCACAACAATATTTGGCTGATATTTGGCAGGACGGCCCGCATCAGGCGAGAGGCCCTTGCTAACGCACGACTGTCTGCCGGGCGGCGGCACGAAACCCGTCGGAATGATCCCTGACATACCGTTGCGCCGCCGACCCTGCAGCGGTCACCGCCCGCCTGAAGTATTCTAAAGGCGTGAGGTTGAATCGCGCTCGGCTAGAACGACGTCCGATTGGGGTGTGATATGGCTCGACCCTCGAAGCCGCTGATAAGCCGGGCCTCCGCAGTGCAGGCGTCCATCGAAATAATTGATGCGGAGGGGCTGGACGCTTTCAGCTTGCCCCGGTTGGCCAGGCATATGGGTGTTCGCGCGCCGTCGCTTTACCACCACTTCGCGGATAAGAACGAGATTTTGACGGCGATCGCCCGCCACATCGCGGGGGTATCGGTCGTCAAGCCGCGGCGCCCACCGGGGGAGGACTGGCCCGAGTATTTCGTTTCGCTTGCGGTGAATTTTCGCCAGGCGATCTTGCGGCACCGCAACGCTGCCCCGATTTTGATCGAGCATCTTCCCCGGGAGACGTTGGTCAACAGTTATGAGGACGCCGCTAAGTTTCTGTCCGCGTCCGGGGTGCCGGTTCATCTGCATGTGCGAATTCTTGATGGCATTGAAACACTGTGTGTGGGCGCCGTGCTGGCCGAGGCGGCACGCGGACCACGCCGTCGCAACACGGTGTTCCCGGAGGTGGATGAGGATTCACACCCCCATCTCGCACTGGCGTTGGCAGCCAACGACTTCACGGTCCGAGAGCTGTTCGCTGAACGTATCCGAAGCTTCTTGTATGGCGTGATGCTCGACGAGGCGCCCGCGCGAGAGGAAGAGGAATCCTCGGCGTAGGTGCCCGCTTGTCAACCGCTCTGGACGGCGGTGAAAGCCAGCACCGCCTCGTTGAATGCATGGGGCCGTTCGATGCTCGGCGTGTGACCCACACCGCGAAGGACCACCAATCGGGAATCCGGCAGCCGGGCTTGCATGTCGCGCGCGCAGTGTACGGGCGACATCAAATCGTGCTCGCCCCAGAGCAACAACACCGGGCAGCGGATTTTCTCTGGAGCAGAATTGCGTACGGCGCGCCCAGACGCGGCGACGGCGTCGAGAAAACCAGGAGCATTCAGCAGCGGCATGATTTCAGCCGCCAGCTCCGGGGACAGTGTATCGGGATTGCGGAATGCGGCACGAAGAAGAAGCCGCCGGGCCCGTGGTTTCGTCGCCAACAATCGGCGCAGGAATTTAGGCCGTAGCAGCGCACAAACCAGCCACAACACGATTAGGACGAGTCTGAGGCGCCGTTCGGTCATGGGCACGCCGCCTGCTCCGACCAGCACCAGTTTTTGAACGAGCTCGCGGTCGGCGGTCGCCATCGCCAACGCGACGAGACCACCCATCGAGTGGCCCACGACCGTTGCCGAGCGCACACCAAGCTGGCGCAGAAGGTCAAGGACCGGTCCCGCGTGCGTCGACATCTCGGCAGGCGGAGGCAAAGGTTCCGAGTTGCCGAAGCCAGGTATGTCCACAGCGATGACGCGGTGATACTGGCCCAACGTTGGGATGTTCTCAAGCCACCATTGCCAACTCGCCCCCATGCCATGAAGGAGAACTAGCGCAGGTCCTGTTCCATAGTCGACATAGCGGAGGCGCGAGCCGTCGATCAGACAGTTCCGGATGAATGGACTCCATGCGATTTCAGTCCAGCGCGGCGGCGGTGCAGCGGCACTGGGCAGCGGTCGTGTCATTGCCGCACCTGATGTGCTGCCATCGACATTAATCTCATGCCGTTAGGTTAACGTCGGCCGATTCCGTTGGTCAACCAGGGGCAATACCAGCCCTCCGGTCAAACCGTCCTGAGATGGTACCGCGGGCCAACCTCGTCTAAACCTAAAGACTTAAGGTATTGACTCGTCAAGCTCCAGGCCATAATCTACTGGCTGAAGTTTCGCCGAGGGCTGGCCGTCCGCCGGCGCTACCCACGTGACAAAACTTTACCGAAGCAAAGAGACGGGCATTTCGGGCCGCGAGGGGTGCCCGGAGGCTACCGATGCCGAACCGAGGGAGGACAGGGATGAGCGGAGACCGCGAGCCTGCCGCTGCGGGGCAGTGGGGTGGAGCGCGAGAGATGAACGAGCTGGAAGCGACGATGTGGCGCGCTGGCCGGCACCCGCAAAACTCTACTCAAGGCGCGATCATGGAGGTGTTCGACGGCACGCCGGAATGGGACGACGTCTACCGGTTGCACGTCGAGGGCTTACGCCATTATCCGCGGTTTCGGCAGCGTGTAGTCGAACCGGCGGTGCCGGTGGGACCTCCTGTGTGGGTCGACGACCCCAACTTCGACCTGGACTATCACTTGCGCCTGATCCGGCTGCCGAAGCCGGGAACCATGCGTCAGCTTCTCGACGCCGCCCAACGATTGGGCAGCGTCGCGCTGGATCTGAACCGGCCACCATGGGTTGCCACGTTCGTCGAGGGCGTCGAAGGCGGCAGGTCAGCGTATGTCGTGGTGGTGCACCACTGCTTGATGGATGGATACGGCAGCGTGCAGCTGTTATCGGATCTGCATGGACGCACGGCCCCACCGACAGCGGCTGGGGATTCTGCCGAGACTGAGTCTGTCGGTCCGGACGATCCGTTGCGCGTCGCCGCTGACCACAGCGTTGCGAGGCTGCGTTCGGTTCCGAGGCTGGCGGGCAAGATCGCATCCGGTGTCTTCGGGGCGCTGCGGGGCGGGCCGATCGGGTCGGCGAAATCCGCCGCGTCGGCTGCGCGGTTTGCCGCCTCGGCAGGACGAGTTCTCGCGCCGCCCAGAGGAACCGGTTCTGAGCTTTTGAAGGACGGTTCACGCGCGCAGTGGCGCTACGATGTCCTCGATTGCTCCCTAGCCGAATTGAAGGCCGCAGGCAAGTCGGCAGGCGGCACCATCAACGACGCGTACGTTGCGGGAATCATCGGCGGATTGCGGATCTATCACGAGAAGCATGGAGCCGACGTCGGCGACATCACGATAAACATGCCGGTATCGCTGAGACGGCCTGACGATCCGCAGGGCGGGAATCGTTTTGTCACCGCCTTCATTAAGGCACCTTCGTCGGTCGCCGATCCGGCCGAGCGCATCACTGCTCTTCGGCAGCGGGTCACCAAGGCCGGTGAAGAACCCGCGCTCGACGTGTTCAGTCTTCTTCTGCCGGTGGTGAATCTAGCGCCGTCGGCGGTGTTGAGTCCGCTGTTCAGCAGCATGCAAAATCGCACGGACCTGACGATCAGTAACGTCCCGGGGATGACCTCCGCGGTGAAATTCGGCGGGTCTGTCGTGGAAAACGTCTACTACTTCGCACCGTTGCCCGGCTGCCATATCACCACCGTGATGTTCTCATACAACGGTGTGTGCAACATCGGAATCAATGGTGACAAAGAAGTTTTCGGAGACAACGAAGAATTATTGGCGTGCCTGCGCGCGGGGATGGACGAGGTTCTTGATCTGCGTCACCGGGCCGGTCAGGAGTCGTAGCGGATTGATCCTTTGCAATTGGAAGGCCTCAGAAGGGATGCGGTGTGGCTGCACCAATTAGCGGGGCGCCCTTGGCCGCGCTCAGAGTACTCGACCTGACGGTGGGCGACGCCGAGCTGGTCGCTCGGTTTTTGGCAGATCTGGGTGCAGATGTGCTCAAGGTGGAACCGCCGGGCGGCAGCCGCGGCCGTGAAATCAGACCGACCGTGTCCGGCGTGAGCCTGTCGTTCGCGCTGCACAACGCGAACAAGCGCAGCACCATCCTCGATCCGACGGCGCCCGACGACTGTCGGCGCCTCATTGAGTTGGCCGCCGACGCCGACATCATTGTCGACAGCGGAATCCCCAGTCAGGCCGAAGCTTTCGGCACGTCGTGCGCTGAGCTTGCCGACCAGTTCAAACATCTAGTCACGCTCTTAATGACCGACTTCGGAACCGCAGGCCCCCGCGCAGCGTGGCGTGCCACGGATCCGGTGCTGTACGCGCTGTCAACGGTGCTGTCGAGGTCGAAGCGACCAGGCGGCCCGCCGGTCCTGCCGCCTGACGGTATTGCCTCGGCCACCGCCGCCGCGCAGGCGGCGTGGGCGGCTCTGGTGGCCTACTATCAGCGGTTGCGTTACGGGCGCGGCGATTACATCGATTTCTCACGGTACGAAGCCGTCCTTCAGGCATTGGATCCACCCTTTGGCGCCCAAGGGCAGGCCGCGGCGGCGCGGGGCAATTCGCGACCCGAGCGCGGAAACCCGAAGAACCAGAATCCATACCCGATATTCGCCTGCCGGGACGGGTGGGTGCGCATCTGTGTGCTGGCCCCCCGCCAATGGCGCGGACTGCGTGCATGGCTGGGAGAGCCGGCGGAGTTTCAGGACGCCAAGTACGACGCCATCGGTGCCCGTTTCGCCGCGTTCGAAGCTATCGGCGCACTCATCGCAGAACAATTCGGTGGATACACGATGGAGGAGCTGGTGAGCGCGGGAGCCGCCCATGGCGTGCCTGTCGCAGCGCTCCTCACACCCGCCGAGGTGTTGTCGTCGGAGCACTTCGGTGCAACAGGTGCACTGGCCGACGTGCGCTTGGCGACAGGGACGACCCTGACGGTGCCGGATGGTTGCTTTGTCATCAACGGGCAACGTGCCGGCTTGCGCTGGCCCGCGCCGCACGCCGGTGCACACGAGCCGGTCTGGGAGAGCCGCTTCTCGGCCGTTTCACATTCAGCAATCCCGGAAGTTGCCGGCCGTCCCTTCGACGGGATGCGCATTCTCGACCTGGGGGTGATCGTCGCCGGCGGTGAGCTCGGTCGATTGTTTGCCGATCTTGGGGCAGAGGTCATCAAGGTGGAAAGCGCGACCTACCCAGACGGGTTGCGCCAGGCCCGTCCCGGACAGCTCATGAGCGAGTCATTCGCGTGGACACGCCGAAATCATCTCGGCCTTGGGTTAGATCTGCGCAGTCCGGCCGGTGCGGACTTGTTCAAACGCTTGGTCGCCACGGCTGATGCGGTATTCGCAAACTTCAAGCCGGGAACGCTTGCCACGCTCGGCTTTTCGTACTCAGCGCTACAGGATCTCAATCCACGTATAGTCCTGGCCGAAAGCAGTGCTTACGGCGACGGCGGACCGTGGAGTGCACGGATGGGCTACGGCCCGCTGGTGCGGGCATCCACCGGAATCACCCATTTGTGGTCCTCTAAGCAGGCCGAATGCGATGCGCCGCTGGCGTTCTGCGACACGGTGACGATTTTCCCCGATCATGTGGTTGCCAGGATTGCCGCGATTGCAACCCTTGCGGCCCTGATTGGGCGCGACTACACGAATATTGGTGCTCACGTGCATGTTTCGCAGGCCGAGGCCGCGATCAACCAGCTCGACAGCCGCTACGCAGCCGAAGCCGCCTCCGCCAGAGGGCTATCGGTCGAGGGCGACCTGAGCATCCACAGTGTTTACCCGTGCTCGGAAGGTGTGGAGTGGTGCGTGATCTCCATTCGCGGCGAGGACGATTGGCGCGCACTCAGCACGGTAATCGGACTTCCTGGTGGGGCCGATGACGCGCGATGGGCGACTGCCGAATCACGTTGGGCGCTGCGTGAAGAGCTCATCAACATCGTGTCGCAGTGGACGTGTGTTCGCAGCGCGACGGCGGTGGCGGAGTTGCTGCAAGAGGTCGGTGTCGCGGCCGCCGAAATGAACCGCGCAACGGACGTGCTTCGCGATCCGCAGGTTGTGCATCGCGGACTCTATGCCGAGATGGTGCATCCGTTTGTTGACATACCTCTTCCTAGTGAGACTGGCCCGGCACCCTATCGCAATATTGCCCGTGCCGAGCTTCGCCCGGCGCCGCTGCTCGGCGAAGACACCCGCGACATCTGCCAGCGGGTGCTCGGTTTGGATGGCGAGCAGATTGATCGCCTCATCGACGAGCGTGTCCTGTTCGCCCCACAGGTGCCGCGGTGACCACTGGCGCCGCGAGATTATTCATCGGAGGCCAATTCCGGGTCGCCCGAAAGGCGATCCCGACCTTCGAGGCCGCCACGGGCGAGCCTCTCGGTGACGGCCCTTGCGCCACCGAAAGCGACATCGACGATGCGGTCGCGGCCGCGCACTCCGCGGACGCGGATGCCTGGCGTTTCAGCGGCACCGCGGAACGCGCCGAGACGATGAAACGTTTTGCTGCCGCTCTGCGTCAACGAGCCGACAGCACCTCAGAGCTCGTCAGCCATGAAAACGGCATGCCGATCACCCTGTCGCGCGCGGTAAACGGGGCGTTTCCGCCGGCTCTCGTCACCTACTATGCCAAACTCATCGCCGGCTCGGATCCCGAAGATATCCGGCCCAGCATGATCGGGCACACCATCGTTCGGCGCGAACCGATCGGCGTGGTCGGCGCCATCACACCGTGGAACTATCCGCAGGCGTTGGCCGTCATGAAGATTGCCCCCGCTCTTGCGGCCGGCTGTCCGATCATCCTCAAGGCAGCGCCGGAAACCGCGTTGGACGCACTCGTGTTCGCCGAGGCCGCGGCGGAGGCTGGTTTGCCGTCCGGTGTGCTGAACGTGGTCCCCGGCGACGCCGCTGCGGGGGCGCACTTAGTCAGCCATCCAGGAGTGGACAAGGTGGCGTTCACCGGATCCACGGAGGCCGGCCGCGCGATCGGCGAGGTGTGCGGCCGGCTGATCCGGCCGGTCACCCTCGAGCTGGGCGGAAAGTCGGCGGCGATCATCCTCGACGACGCCGACCTGGATGCGACCATCGACGGCTTGCGGTCGGCGTCGTTTGTCAACAACGGGCAAACCTGCCACCTCAGTTCGCGCATTCTGGCGCCCCGGTCCCGCTACGACGAGATCGTCGACGCGGTGGCAGCGCTGGCCCACAACCTCACCGTCGGCGACCCGCTGGAGGAGGCCACCGAGATCGGGCCGCTCGTCAGTGCCCGCCAACGGGACCGGGTGCTGGGCTACATCGAGGCCGGCAAGGCCAGCGGTGCGAGGCTGGTGGCCGGCGGGTCGATACCGGACGATCAGCCGCGAGGCTGGTTTGTGGCACCCACCGTCTTCGCCGACGTGGACAACGCCGACCGCATCGCCAACGACAGCGGCTTCGGCCTGGCCGGCACGGTGTGGTCGTCAGACAGCGACCGGGCCACCGACATCGCGCGGACGATGCAGACAGGCTCGGTGGGTGTCAACGATTACCAGCTCGACACGCGTGCGCCGTTCGGCGGTGTGAAGGCCAGCGGCCTAGGCTGTGAGTTGGGGCCCGAAGGGTTGGACGCCTACCGGATCCTTAAGTCCATTTACCGCGTCGGGGCGCCCGAAGACGCCGGTGGGCGGCTATAGCCTGTGCAATTCCCGCCTCACGAGACCGCTCTCAAAATAGCTTTCGGCACCCGTGCGAACGAACCGTTGAGTCGGGCGCGCAAGCGCCGTCAAACTCGCCAACCCGCGGCGCACAGCGGTCACAACGGCGGTGGCGTCGAGCAACTGACCTGTGTGCGGCAATGAAATTTGGTTGGACATGGCATCCCTTCCGTGCTCCAGGTGGGTTCACCCCTAACGAACGTAAGGTATCGCTACGCTATTCCCAGTATCGAAACGCCGTGCGAAGGCCGTCCATTCCTTTCGCTCGTCCTTTCACTGCAGGCGGCCGCGTCAGAGGAGGGGGCGCGGGCACTAGCACAGATCGCGCTAAGCGCTGGTGGAGGGTTCGACAGTTTCGCTACGATACTTTCAGTGCTACGGCCATGAGGTGGTCTGCGATGACTCATGTGGACTCAGAAGCCGGCAGCGACGAGGAAGTCGATCCGCGCTGGGTGCGGTCACGCACGCGCCTTCTGGATGCGGCGGCCGATCTGTTGCGGGCCGGGGGTATCGAGGCCGTCACGATCGATGCGGTCACCAGAGAGTCAAGGGTTGCCCGCACCACTCTTTATCGCCACTTCGGCTGCTCGTCTGATCTGCTCGCCGCCACTCTGGAACGGCTCCTGCCTCCGGTCACGCCGCCGCCGTCGACGGGGTCGTTGCGTGACCGGCTTGTCGAACTGGTGTGCCGCCAGGCAACGCTGTACGAAGAGGCGCCCCTGCACCTGACGACTCTGGCCTGGCTGGCGCTGCGGTCGAATACCGACGATGCCGGCGACGGGCAGGACTGCCAATCGGCCAACAGCGCGCTGCAGGCACGCGTCGTCGAGCACTACATCCAACCGCTCGAGGCCATCCTGCAAAGTCCCGACGCCCACGACCAACTCGACGAGTTTGACCTCGAGCTTGCCGTGTGCCAACTATCGGGGCCGCTACTGCTCGCATGGATGACCGGTTTGCGTGTCATCGACCACCAAGACTGCGCCCGCATCGTCGATGACTTCCTCGCCGGCCA
>Ga0153922_1000942_pt1 | contig 10733 bp, 10 predicted proteins | sample TSNJ006MetaG_FD_104723 | JGI IMG/M metagenome (GOLD analysis project Ga0153922, IMG submission 104723) | Attine ant fungus gardens microbial communities from New Jersey, USA - TSNJ006 MetaG | ecosystem: Host-associated > Fungi > Mycelium > Unclassified | place: USA: New Jersey, Brendon T. Byrne...
AGTTTGATAAACATGCCGGGTGCAACAAAAATAAGAAGCATACCAACAATCAGACCATAAAGACCTGTTGTTTCCGCAATCGCGCATCCCATCAGCATTGTAGTGGTAACTGACCCTTTACATTCAGGCTGGCGTCCAATCGCTTCACAAGCCTTACCAACAGCATATCCTTCACCAATACCAGGTCCAATACCTGCAATCATTGAGAGTCCTGCGCCAATTGCGCAACCCATTAAAACTAAAGCTCTTTCCATTATGATACCTCCATATTTAATATATATTTTAACTTTCCTTACCTGCTGCCATTGACACATAAAGCATCGTCAACATACAGAAGATATAGGCCTGTAAAATACCGCTGAATAAATCAAAGTAAATTGATAAGATCGCCGGAATACCAAGCTGCAGCAGCGGAATGTCCGCCAGCATTCCCGGCAGCCACTGCAAAACAACCGAACTAAGCCATGCCAGTGCAGCGTATACCAGAGTAGAAATTACCACTCCGGATGAAACATTCCCAAATAAACGGAATGACATGGAAATAGGTGTCGAAAATTCTCCAATAATGTTAAATGGCATCAGGACCGGAATTGGCTCCGTAAGACCTTTTAAATAGCCAAATAAGCCATTCGTCTTAAGCTTGAAATACATAATCATCAGAAATACTACAATTGCCCAGCCAAGAGTCGTATTTAAATCAGCAGTCGGCGGATACATTCCGATGAGACTGCTTAAACTGCAAAAAGCCGCCAGGGAAAATAATGCTGCAATAAAGGGCGCAAAATTTCTAAACGCCTCCCCCATATTATCCCTCACAAAATTATTTGCCATATTCACAAGATACTCCGCTATGACCTGCCTTCTTCCGGCCGGCCGCCTGACCTGTAAATTGCGTGTTAACCATTTACATAGGAGGACAATCACCAGCATCAATATCCACATATTGACTTGGGTTTCCGTTATTACAATACCAAAGGGTAAGCGAAACAGGATCTTTGCACCGGTAATTTCAACACTCATACCGCATCACCTCGCTTTGTCCGCCGCTCCTTAAAAAATCCAACAAAGGCAATGATCAGCCTTGGATAGATAACGGCAAGCAAAATCGGCAGCCAATGGAAAATCCCATAGGTTACCGCCATATACATTCCCGCGCCAATTAGCAACATAAGTCCCAGTTGACGTAAGGAATAGGAAAATTGCATTTTCTTTTTGGCATCATTTTGATCTTCTATTTTCGTAACACTTTGAACCGTCAGGCCCATTAAGAAGAAATTAAGAAGGGCAACTGCCCCTCCATAAATAGAACCTATAAATACTGCCAGGCTGTACTTTCCACATATCATAAAAACGATTTGTGTTATGGTACTGCACACCAGTATACCTACTGCCATATTTATCGTTTCTCTTTTAACCACCTTGTCAACTTTCATTCGGTATTTTTCCTTTCCTATATTTAATAACAGCCTATTTATTTTTAAAATTTGATCTCTTGCGTTAGTCATTGAATTACCTTTAAAAATCAGTCAGAAAATATTACCATTCATAAAGATATTATACCAAATATACAAATAAATCAATACTATAAAATACTTTTTGAAAGTTTCATGTTAAAATAGTCAGGGATCTAAAAATGACTCTTACGCAATTCTTATCCCGTAAGAGTCATTTTTAGATCCCTTTGCGCATTAATGTAGACACCCGCTATTCATGAATATAGGTAGGTGGTATCTCTGGAATATTTCTAAGTAAGCCATTTGTCATCGCCGTCAATTTCGTCCAGGTCTGACAGCCTACAATCCCGTCGGCCGTCAGGCTATTTTCTCTTTGAAAGGTTTGAACACTATTCTCTGTTTCCGGTCCAAAAAGGCCGTCAATCCCGGTTGCCGGAATTCCTACCGTAGATAATGCATCCTGCAGGGTTGCCACATAAACCCCTTTGCTGCCCCGTCTAAGCGCCGGAAAACCTGCTGAACAAGCAGGCGGCGTAAGCCTTGAATCAAAATGTACCCAAGTTGGCGTTAGGTAAGCCGGTTCCACATAGGTCCATACACCTAATTGGGCGGCCAGATCACGCAATTGATTACGTTCCGCACTGCTCAAATTTTGAGCAACATCAAAGGCCATTCCGGCATAATGCTGAGATTGGTTCGAATGACCGCCTTCACCTATCCTTCTAAAAGCATACCCGACATAAATTGACCGCCCCCAAGCGGCTCGGGTTGCATTCCACGCATTCATGGCCCTGCTATCCGTCCAAATGATACCAGAATTAGATTTTCCGCGAAATTCCCCTACAGTAAGTGAACCGTCAGCAACATAAGGCATCGTATCGGAAAGCTCCAATGCATAGGCTTCCATTACTTCGGCTAAATGATTATACATAAGCACATTGATCATATTATCATTCCTATCCTCTATTCCATGCAATTTACTACTGCTACTATATGCAGAAAATCGGAAATTGTGCTTAAAATATGAAATTTTATAATGTTTAAGATGCCGTTTTATAACCTGTCAGCAGGAAACACAATTCCGGTCTGCCTTCTCGCTTCATCCATAATCTCCATTTCCATCAAAGAATATTGACTATGACTCCTTATCTCTTTTCTGCCGAATATCATTTCAATAAATTCCTGGATTTCATAAAACAAATTATTCCTATCTTTTTCAATAATAATCTGTTCTTTCTTTCCGTCTCGATAATAAATTTCAATTTCCTCAGGAGCAGCAATTTCTCGTATCACCATAGTACCCTCTTCTCCCTGAATCTGGCTGGGCAAAAAGGAGTTGGTTATCTTCGAATAAATAAGTTCCGCCTGCATGGTTGTGTAATTAGCTGTAATAGTCCCTGCACCCTCCATTCCGTTTTCAAGAAAAATACTATTTGCCGTAATTTTATCAGGCCTGCCAAAAAGTCTTACCATCGAACTCACACAATAAACACCAATATCCATAAGGGCACTGTTAGAAAGCTCCGGATTAAAAGCATTTTGAATTATTCCTTCTTTAAATTTGTCATATCTGGAAGAATATTTGCAAAATTGCAAGGTAGCTCTGCGGATCGTCCCCAATTTAGGAAGATACTCCTTTATCTTGTAAAATCCCGGATCAAATGCCGAACGCATGGCTTCCAATAGAACTACCTGGTTCGCCTCTGCCTTTGCCAGCATATCTCTTAATTCAGATAAATTGGAAGAGATCGGCTTTTCACATAAGACATGCTTTTTATTCTCCATCATTAAAATTGCCTGCTCACAATGGCAGGAATTGGGGCTTGCTATATATACCGCGTCGATTTCCTGGCATTGTGCTAATTTTTCTAAAGAATCAAAAACCAGAGAAGCTCCATATTTTTTTGCAAAATCTCGACCTTTTTCCAGCGTTCTGGAGTATATGGCATAAAGTCTAAAATCCGTACACAGACTTGCGGCTTCCAGAAAATGTTCAACAATAGATCCCGTCCCAATAACACCAAAATTCACGATATTCCCCTCCTTTATTATTATATAAAGCCTATGCCTCCATCCTATCGTAATTGTTCCCGATTGTCAAACGAATCAATTTTATGTAATCGGCTGGATGCCTTCATTGAAACATGGGAGTTTGACAGTTGAACCTGCAATTTTAAAAATAGAAAGCACGTCTTCATAATCTAACTTCACAAAATTTCCTACAGGTCCATCCTCAACACATTTTTTTGCCATTAAGGTAAAATGGACTTCATCAATTCCTGCATCTCCTAAAGTCACAGGCATACCAAGATCTTTAAAAAACCTGGTCATCCTTCTGATTCCCTCCAATATGATGTCTTCTTTCGTGAGGTACGAATAGAAATCAACATCCCATACCTGGACTGCAAACCGGACAAAACGGTCCATATCGTGTTTATAAACGTATTTCATCCATGCCGGGAAAATAATGGCAAGTCCGGCACCATGAGCGATGTCATACTGTGCGCTTAATTCATGCTCAATATTATGTGACCCCCAGTCACCTACTCTGCCTGTGGAAAGCATACCTGCATGAGCAAAATTGCCTGACCACATAATCTGTGCCCTTGCTTCATAGTCGTACGGTTCTTTCATAACAATGAATGCATTTTTAATAACGGTTTTAATGGTCGATTCACAAAGTCTGTCCACAAGATCCACCCGTTTTACATTAGTAAAGTAATTCTCCATAACATGAGAGATCATATCTGTTATACCGCAGGCTGTCTGATACGCCGGAAGTGTATAAGACAGCTCCGGGTTTAATATAGCAAATTTAGGACGTATAATTTCATAATTAACAGAACGTTTATAGAATCCATCCTCATTAGTAATAACCGTTCCATTGCTGCACTCGCTCCCGGCAGAAGGAATCGTCAGAATCGAACCTACCGGAAGCGTCTTGGTGACAGGGAGCTTTCCTTTAAAGAAATCCCATACATCACCATCATACGGTGTTCCTATTCCAATGGCTTTTGCCGAATCAATGGCACTCCCCCCGCCAATTGCAAGTATAAAGTCAATTTTATGCTCTCTGCATATTTGAATGCCCTTTCGGATAAGGCTAAGCCTGGGATTAGACAGAACACCATCCAGTATCTCATAGTGAATATTGTTTTCTTCAAGTGATTTTATAACACCTTGAAGCAGTCCTGTTTCTTCTACGTAATTACCCCCATAATGTATAAGAACATTTTTCCCAAAAGGCTTTATTTGTTCCCCAACTGTTTTTTCAGCTTCTTTCCCAAAAATTATCTTTGTAGGTATTAAAAATTCAAAATTATTAATTAGAAATCCCTTCTTTCTTTTATTTTATATTATTTTAGGATTAAAATATGCATCCTTAGGGTATCAAAGGATCGTTCTCAAAATAACTACCAGCAATTTGCACAATGACATTTGATCTGCTTCCGCAGCCAAAATCCAGCACGGAAGGCTCGGACAGCCTATAAAATCTAAGCTAATTAAGCTCCAGCTGGGAAAGTGTCGCCGGTACTTCATGTTTTGTATTGATCTTGTCGGGTCCGGTTACCAGGTCGAAACAGGATACAATGATCTTTCCATCCCAGACAATAGGCTCACCAGGCTGATCAAGCTCACCATGGAATCCGTCACAGTCAGGACTTTGGGCTATTCTCGTCACATTTCCGTTCCTGTCTATTTTCGCTATGGCATTGTCGGAAAAATCCGCAACATATAAATTGTCGTCTGCATCTTTTACAATCCCATCGGTGGTACGCAATTGACTTTCATTCTTGGCAAATACAAAATTCTCTTTCGCATTTCCTTTTTCATCAAAGGTAATTTTATGTACGGCGCCATCGCCGAAATTACCGACATACAGATTTCCTTCGCTGTCAAACTCAATACCGTCGGCGCCATACTGGCAATCCGGATTTAATGTTATAAAAGTGGTAAATATATTCTTATCTTCCAGTGTATTTGTAATTTTAATATTCTCCTCATCCAGTCCGAACCGATATACGCAGCTCACCAATAATCCGCTCTCATCCCTGACATTAACCATAGAACTCTGCGTTACATACATATAATTGCCTTTTATGCGTATTCCATTGGGATGTTCCATACCGTAGGCTACAACGGTACATTTGACAATCTCATCCCCTTTCATTTTAACACGCAGGATACGGCCTTGATTCTGTAATTCAGGTTTACCGGACCACCCCTGGTTATCACAGATGTACAGATCCCAGTCCGGCCCAAATGCAATACCCATTGGCCGTGCTATTCCCGTCTCTTCTGAAACAGGGACATCAAACCACTTCCTTATGTTTTTTTGTTTGTCTATAATCAGTACACAGCCTGACATATCATCTCTTGCAAAGTTGGGACAGGATAAAATCAGATTATCATTTCTGTCAATCGCCATTCCATCAGGCGTACATACATAATCAGGAAGCAGTGTAAATAATGCTGGCTGCTGCATAGAATCTCCTTTCTGTCTGCTCCGGCAGACACAGCGTCTTATATTCGTTACACATTTCTGAATTCATAGATTGACATTGCCCATAAATAAGCGGCCACTGCTTCTTGTGCATTTATTTTCCGGTCATAATGAACATAGACATCATAGCTTTTTTGCACACAAAGTCCTTCGCACGCATCATAGATATCCACAAGTCCTTCCTGATTTGTTTTCATCTTAGTGATCAGGCCCTGGTAAGCTTTTTCCGCCGTTTGTGAAAATTCTTCCTGTTCTGCCAACCCAAGATCAATTGCTTTTTGTATGGCATACAGAAACATAGCGCTTCCGGAGGAATCGTTCCAATTATCTGCACATTCCGGTTTATCCACAACCTGATACCAGAGTCCGTTATTTTTGTCCTGATATTCTTTCAGGCTATACAGTAATTCCATATATTGCTTCACAAGAGTTTCCCGCCTGGGATGTTCTACCGGAAACAATTCCATCACCCTTGCCATAATCAGGGCGTACCAGCCAAGTCCCTCAGACCAGACCTCAGGTGACAGGCCTGTCTGCTGATCTGCCCATTCTGCCTTTTTATCGTCACTATATGCATGAATAATCAACCCGGTATGATTCTTACAGCATCTCTGATAAATAATAGCAAGCTGGTTTGCCGCTTCGTTATAACAATAATCGGAATCACCGATGTAATATCCGTAATTGATCAAAAACATCTGTCCCATAAAGACACCGTCCACCCACATCTCATGTGGGAGCTCTTTACCATGCCAGAATCCTCCGTCAGGATTTCTTGGATAGGTATCAAAGACCCTGCGGATATTGTCGCAGGCTATTTTGTACCTCGAAAGTCCGGTCTCTTTGTACGCCCATACAATAATGGAACCCGTCAGGATGTCATCGAGGCTTATTCCCGTAAACCTCTCGATATTTCCGTCTTCATCGACGTGTTTATTGACAAAATCCATGATATAATCATAATACTTTTTATTGCCCGTATATCTATAAAGAGCTTCCATCCCCCAAAGCATAAATCCCTGCGGATATGTCCATGAGTTATAAGGATAACTATCCGCCTGTTCATACCTTGTCATAATAGTTTGTGCAATTCTTTCTGACCACAACATAATTTCACCGTAACTTTCCAGTCATAGTTCGCCTTTCTTTAAAATTTAATAATGATCTTCTTCGTTGCTTCCCTGTTTTCAACCATTTCAAATGCATTGATTACATGATCAAAAGGAATGACATGTGAAATAAAATCATTTGGATCTAAAACTCCCAATTGAACCCAGCTTATAATTTGTGAATGTGCTTCGGATTCTTCTTTTTTCGACGGCCATTGTACAAAATCCAAAGACCAGTTATAGGGTGCCTGACTCCAGTCCAGATCCATATTTAATTTAGGGGAAATACCATAACAGCATATTTTCCCATTATACTTAATCAGGCTCATTGCCTGGTTGATTAATTGATTCATGCCGACAGCATCAACAACAAAATCAGCTAAATCCGGCAGGATATCCTTAACTGCACCGGGAACATCATGCTTCGTGCTGTTAAATGCATAATCTGCCCCTATATTTAATGCATCTTTTACTTTTTCATCCACAACATCGAAAGAAATAACCGGCCCCATGCCCAGCAATTTTGCAAATTTGATAAAACACATTCCAACCGGACCTGCTCCAAATACCACAAGACTCTTATTGGCACCCATACCAAAACGTTTCATGGCGCTTAACACTTCACGGAATGTGATAATCATCGCGGCGCCAACCGGATCAACAGATTCCGGTATCACCTGCTGTACAAAATAAGATTCCGAAAAATACGGGGTTCCCGGTCCTTTTCCATCCCGAATCATCGCTTTAGCATCCCCAACAACCGCATATTCGGAGAAAGCTCCCCATCCCGGATAGTATTCGCCTTCTTTTTCTTCAAGAAATGGAAGCAGAACTAAGTCACCAATCTCAAATCCGGTCACCAGCTTTCCTTTTTCTACCACCCGCCCAACGCCTTCATGCCCAAGAACAGCAGGATAAGTATCAAAATTTTTAAAATTCCGGTGTATTAACTTCATATCCGTTCCATTACATACACCGCACGATTCCATTTTAACCAGTGCTTTGTAATCATCCATTTTAGGCATGGGCAGTTCTTGTATACTTAACCGTCCTTTGTGATCAACAATCAGGCTCTTCAAAGTTTTATTTCCCTCCTTTTCATTCATCTGTATTATCCTTTTATGGCACCCGCAACGCTTCCGCTCATAAACTGCTTCTGAAGCAGAAAGTATAAAATCAGAATGGGCAGCATAGATATGATACAACCGGCAGCAACCAGCCCCAGTTCATTGCCGAACTGTGAAATAAACTGTGACAATGCTTTCGTCGGAGTGAACATACTGCTGCTTTCCAGAAAGAAGTTCGAGAACTGATAATCATTCCAGATAGAGACTCCCGACAAAATAGCAACGGTTACGGTAATATTCTTCAGAAGCGGAAAAATTATTCTAAAGAATAAGCTTATACGGTTGCATCCATCAATAATGGCCGCTTCATCCAGCTGGACACTGATATTATTCATAAACCCCGTATAGAGAAAAACGGCAAGGGGTACATTGAATGTAACATGCAGGAGAATAATTCCCCAGTAGGTATTCATACCATTAATATCGATCATAAACCTGTACAGCGGTACTAAGATACTAAGCGGCGGCACAATCATAAAAGCAATGAGCACCATATAAATTGTATTGTTTAGCTTCGTCTTCAGTCTGGCCAAAGGATATGAGGCAAAGGAGGAAATCAGGATGATAATTATAACGGCACTGGCCGTGATAATGATGTTATTCTTAATTGCCGTCAGCAAATTTCCTTTCTTAAGTACATTAATAAAATTATCCAGATACAGATAAGCAGGGGGAATCCATTTTGAGCTTTGGTCTGTCAGCCTCTTGAGTGCATAAACAATCAGTATATAAAAGGGGCATAAATATATAAGTGCAGCAAAAGCTGTAACGCAGAATTTTACAATTTTCTTTATCACAGTTCCACCTCCCTGCTTCTGAAGAATGCCAGCATACTCAAACTGATGATTGCAATAATAATAACCATAAACACGCCAAGTGCTGAAGAATAACCCGCATCCGACCGGGAAAAATACAGTGTGTACACCATAGTCGATAAGGACATGGTATCATACCCCGGACCGCCCTTTGTAAGTGACATGATTACATCATATAACTTCAGGCCTCCGATCAGATTCATTACTACGCTGGAATTAATAGACGGCATTAATAAGGGGAGTGTAATATAACGAAGCTTATTCACCGGGGTTGCTCCATCGATCAGGGCCGCTTCATAATATTCTTCCGGTATATCCTTCAGGCCGGCAATATATATTACCATGGAAATACCTGCAAACTGAAAAATATTGACACCTGTAATAATCAGAACTGCCCTTGTACCGTTGGCCAGCCAGTCAACCGGCGGCTTGCCAAACAGCATCATAATATCATTAACCGCGCCACCTGAATATTGAAAGAAGAAATACCATATATACCCCATAATCAATCCGCTGATAATAACAGGCATATAAATCAGGGTTCTCATTACTTTGGAAGACCTGCTGTTTTTAAGAAACATCATTGCAAAACTAAACCCAAGAATATTCTGCATTATGGCACTTCCAAAACCGTATATAAATGTATTTTTTATGGTTCGCAATACTTTCGCATCCGAAAACATTTTTGTATAATTATCAAGGCCTACATAATGATAGGTTTGCGAATACCCGTCCCAATCCGTAAATGATATGCGGATGCCTTTTATAAAAGGTACTAATATAAACGTCACCAACAGAATCAGGACAGGAATATACATGATATTTATTACATATTTGGATGCTATAAATCTTTTAATTTTTCCAGTCATACAACATCTCCTGTGGAGCAGCTGCTACTCATTCTCAGCCACTTCCCGTAATCTTAGATATTCACTCTTCATCTGGTTCACAAAACCATCTGCATCTAATGAGCCGCCGATTAAGTCCTGGCCTGCAACACTCATAACATCCCACATTCCGTTTGGCATATAGGTTCTGTCCCACATCGGATACACAGGATTGTTTTCATACAAAGTCCAGTATTTTCCGAGCTCACCCAGGTCCGGTTCTACTGTTACAAGTCCTGAAGGAGATGAGGTAGCCTGGCAGATAAGTTCGATATTTTCCGGCTGTGCACTGAATTCAAGATATAATTTTGCTAAGTCGGCTTCCTTTGTATCCTTCCAGACACCCCATGAATTCTTTTCTCCGCCTTGGAATGAAGGAGTGTCACCGTCGTGGATAGCAGGAATTGGCATAATAGCACCAACAAAATCGGGATTAACCTCAAGTGCACCGGTAATCAGCTCAGGTCCCATAGCAACAAAAGCAGCTTTGTTCTCTGCCAATGCTTTTGTTGTATCAGCGAATGTTGCCGTAAGACAATCTTTATTTAAATAACCCTTGTTATAATATTCCAGTAATTTTTCGGGCAGGATTTTGTACTCATTCCAGTCATAGGTACCGTCAAGAAGTGCCGGTCCGGCTCCGGCCACATCTGTGGATGTTAACGGAGTTGACAATGTGTTTATAATTGCCCCATACATCCAGTTATCTCCGCCGCCTATATGTAATCCGGAAACTGTTCCGCCGCTCTTTTCTTTTATGACTGCAAATGCCGCTTCCAGCTCATCCAGCGTTTCCGGTACTTCAATCCCGTACTCTTCCAATATTGATACGTTATA
>Ga0153922_1000943_pt1 | contig 10729 bp, 16 predicted proteins | sample TSNJ006MetaG_FD_104723 | JGI IMG/M metagenome (GOLD analysis project Ga0153922, IMG submission 104723) | Attine ant fungus gardens microbial communities from New Jersey, USA - TSNJ006 MetaG | ecosystem: Host-associated > Fungi > Mycelium > Unclassified | place: USA: New Jersey, Brendon T. Byrne...
CACTTTGATTAAGACTTGAGAACAAGTGGGAAGGGAAAGTACAATCAATGAAGATACAGTATATCTACTGGAGCTATTATCAGCTTCCACTTCAAGGGACTGTGGGAAAGGCATCAAAGTGCACATCAGTTACGAAATAAGTGCGATCATTCTCTCGTTTATGGATCCTCTAGCACACACAAACGGGACGACGAATGGGGATGCTATCGTCGAGTCTCCAGCTGCCTTTGACCCTCTTATTTTCCGCAAATACCTCCTGTCACTCTTGCCACCAGTCATTGCAGCGGATCCTGTTGACCTCGACACGCTTTTCGTCGACGAATTTGACGAGCGTGTGGGACGATTTGCGACAGAGGCTGGCGGGGTAATATATATTGTGAAGATCAAGAATGAGGCTGAGGGTGAGAGAGTTGTATTGTGGTGATACTTTGCTGATGATTTGTAGATGAGTCGTTGCCGGTGACATACACGTACCAACTCACATCGCATCTGACATACCACATATCCCATGTGACCACCCTTGCACTCATCAAGCGAAGTCCAACCCTCGATCCCCTAGTGCCCCTTGCAACCCAGCTCCATTTTCTCAACTTGTTTGCCGGCGACGAGACCCCATACGAGAGTCTACATGCCGTCGTCAGCTGTGGCGTCAAGCCCTGGTTTGACGCATTCGTCGGCTCGCGTGGGGCAGGCAAAGACGGCGGAGACACAAAAATGGGTTCGCAGTCGCCTATCTGAAGTCAAGATTTCTGGTTAATAAATTAATAAATTTCCAGGCATCCCGATGACGAAGAAAAAGTTCGCTGAGCTTGAACTGTCCCTCCTGCATCTTCAACAAAATGTCGAAATTCCAGAAACACATCTCATTATCCATCCCACAATCCAACGCGCAGTTGAGCAGGTGTGTCTTGGCCTTAGATGCCTCTTAGCTGATGCCTGACATTAGGCAGGCTCAAGTAGCTAATGTTCGACCGAACATCTCCCATATCCCTCCAAAGACACTTAATGATTCTTCCTTCCTCAATACGTTACACGCCCACGTTAATTCATGGATAAAATCGATCCAAGCCGTCACCAAGCTCACGAGAGATGTCGCCTCTGGTACCGCATCTCAAGAAATCAATTTTTGGCTATCCCTTGAACGCGCCCTTGAAGGAATTGAAACTCAGCTTCGCTCAGAAGAAGTCAATGTTGTCATGGATTGTCTACGGAATGCTAAACGCTTCCACGCCACTGTTAGTTTCATGGCCGACACTGGCCTCAAAGATGCTACGGACCTAGTACACAAATACAATCAGCTGATGAAAGACTTTCCGCTCAACGAACTTCTCTCCGCCACTGATCTCGACAAGATTCAAGAAAGCCTACATCTTATCTTTGGCCATATCAACCGCAAACTCAAACTTTCTCCTTACCCTATCCGCCGCGCTCTCCCGCTCGTGGAAGCTATCTCGCGAGATTTCAATGATCAGCTCCTTCGCATCCTCACATCACATCGACTTCCTTATACTCCTTATGATATGTTTGAACGGCTTCTTGCTCAAACGATGAATATATTCCGAACATGGGACGATCTTATGAAGGAATTCACAAATGTTGCACGTGAAGTCACTCGCCGACGATCAGAAAAGTTTATTCCGATCAAGATATCTCCCGCACACGCTAAATTGCAGGAAAGGTGTCGGTATTTGAGGGATTGGAGGAAGCAACATGAACAGTTAGCTGTCATGACGGGACCGACAAAGGGATTAGGAGGTTCGTTTGCAGGTGCCGGTGTTGCAGCTGGTGTTGTTGGTGTTCGAGATGCTGGTGGGATGGACATGGAAGAGGAGGTCAAGGAGGCTTATGAGGTCGTGAAGAGAATTGATGTATTGGACGTGTCAGTGGGTAAGTGATGCTGCTTGGTGTTTGACTTCGTTGTTGACGACCTGTGCAGAGGGGACAGAGATTTGGGTAACGGCAGAAAACGCATACAACGAACGCGTTTCTAGAGTCGAGAACCAAATCATTGCCAGACTAAGAGATCGTCTCGGAACAGCACGAAATGCAAATGAGATGTTTCGTGTCTTCTCAAAATTCAATGCATTGTTCGTCCGTCCAAAGGTGCTGGTTTCCTTTCTCGTCATAAATTGAATCCAGCTCACACTCCCATTAGATTCGCGGTGCTATTCAAGAATACCAAACCCAACTCATTGACAGTGTCAAAGAAGACATTCAGGACCTCCATGACAAATTTAAAACCCAATATCGCTCATCCGAAGCCTACCACATGTCCCAAATGCGCGACATACCCCCTATTGCAGGAGCTATCATCTGGGCCAGGCAGATTGGTAGACAGCTACAAACATACATGAAACGGGTAGAAGATGTGTTAGGTAAAGGATGGGAATTATATGCTGAAGGGCAGAAGTTACAGCAGGAATCGCTCGCGTTTAGGAAGAAGTTGGATACGAAATTGGTTTTTGATGCTTGGCTGCAGGATATAAACAGAAGGAATCTCGGTGTTGACGGGCGATTGTTTGAGATTGTACGAATAAGGAATGCAACTAATCCCAGTTCAACGACCCATTCAGGAAATGGAATTGGCGGGACGAGCGCAGGATCATCTTCTATATCCATTTCTGGGGCGACAATAACGACAGCACTGCCGGGGGCAGGAGGGACAGGGGGATGGCAACTTCAGCTGGCAGTCAACTTTGATCCTCAAATCATTACGCTTTTCAAGGAAGTTCGGAATCTTCTTTGGTTAGGATTTTCCGTGCCTCATGCAGTGACGAATATGGCGAAGGATGCAAAGAGGGTGTACCCTCATGCAGTGAGTTTGATGGAGACTGTGAGGACGTATGGGCATACTTTGGATTTAGTAGAGAGAAATAGAGGTATTGAGTGGTTGGTTGCAGAGTACAGGAACGATGCTCAGCGAATGATTAGTCGAGGTGAGTGATTGTTTGTACTTTTTTTTTCAGCCTGGGATAAAGGCGATTGTGATAGGGATGAATATTCGGTGGGATCATTTTGTGGGTCAGTATGATACGGCGAGATATGTCACCACTGCAGATGCGAGGGATAATCGACATATTCAGTTTGTGCGAGAATTTGCGAGTGTAGTGTCGGTGTTACAGGTAGTGCCCTTTTCTCTAACTTTATCACTGTCTTACGATATGATGTTATAGGATAAAACGAATCATGTGATTGACCTATACAAGGACATTCTACGGAACGTGGAAGATTTGGCCACTTGTTCATATTCCACTGAAGCGTTTTCAGATCTATTGGGGAAGATTCAAGCTTCCGTATGTCCCGCCTATTCTTTGCTGTCTTCTCTGAAACCTCACGTTTCCTGTGCAGATCGACAAGCTCAATCTAGAAGGTTATGCGAATCTAGAAAACTGGGTCGCTGAGCTTGACAAACGCATCGAGAAGATCCTTCTTCAACGACTTCGATCCATTATTCAGGTCTGGTGCGCTGAGTTTGATAGAAATGAAGATGGAGAGTCGAAGAGAGAGAGTATTGTGCCTGTGTTGCCTAATGTAAGAGATGTGGGTGGGAAGCGGAGAAGTGGGAAAAGTGGCAAAGAAGAGAAGGTATGTGGTATCATTTTTTTGGAGAAAGAGAGGACATTTTCCGATCTGGAATGCAGTTTATGGAAACGCATATGATTGTGAAACCTATTGTGCATGAGATTCGGATTCAGAATCAAGTCATTTTTTTGGATCCGCCGATTGAATATGCGAGAGCAACTTGGATCAAGCAGTTGCATGATTGGCTAGGTAGGATATTTGTCCATTCTTGGAATGATTAGGATATCCTTATGCGCTTGTGTAGGTGTTATATGTCGGTCGAGGAGGATTCAGAGTTCGAGGTATGAAATTGGGCTGCAGATGCAAAAGGCATCCGCTGTTGAGATCACATATGTCTCACTCGTAAGTGTGCTGTTTGTCTTTCCACGATGATTGACTAAACCGGAACCATTAGCTCACCCAATTTACGGATGACACTCTCGAGAAACCCTTCCGGCTGATTGAAACTAAAGTCCAAGAGCTTAAAGACTATGTTGCCAAATGGCTTCAGTTCCAATCTCTGTGGGATCTTGAAGCTGAATATGTATTTAACCGACTTGGGGATTCGCTCTCGCACTGGCAGCAGCTCTTGGTCGAGATTAAGAAAGCGCGATCGACGTTTGACACGAGCGAGACGTCGAAATCGTTCGGGGTATGTGTGATTGATTATGATCAAGTGCAGAGTCGAGTGAATGCCAAGTATGATTCGTGGCAGAGGGATATTTTGAGTCGGTTTGGAGTGAAGCTTGGGAATGCGATGAAGGAGACGCATGCGTTGGTTTTGAAGGCGAGGAATGAGTTGGAGCATCAGAGTATTGAAGGATTGGTTAGTGTGTCGAGGAGATTTTGAGATTTGGGATTGTTATTTAGAATTTTCTTTTTCTGGATCCCTTTTTTTTTTAATGGTCTCTTTGTGTTCTTGAGTGTAAAAGTACATACCCCCTTGTTTCAGTTTGATGGCTCGTTCTTTTTTTTCTTTCTTTCTGATACATTACATGTATAATTTGATGCTCTTTATGCATGCTACCTCTGTCTCTACTTATGATAGTGTTTCTGATTTGGTTTTTTTTTTTATATAATGCAGCTCTGGAAATAAATTCCACAGCTCTGAATTGTTTTAATTATGCTAAAAATCATCACTTCCATTGCTTGCCAAGGGCAACTTATTGTCAGATGCCTATCCTAACTGCTGCACCTTGCGAAGACTCTGTTCTGCGTCTCGATAAACCTTGTCTATATGCTTAGCGGCACCAGACATATGGGCAACCTTACAACATGTTGCGTGCAAAGCCAATAGCTCAGGAGAGGGGACGGGGAGATATTGAAGGTCATTTGTTGAAAATTGAACAAATAAAGGCTCGGAAAAGGGCTTCGGGTGCAAGAAGTGTCCTGTTACGACACATCTCCAGTTATCTCGAATGAGGGCCTGTGTAGTGACAGTGATGAGAAACTAATAGAGCATACACTGACAAGATTTTTAGCATCTTTGTGGTTTTTCGGAACTTCAGTAGTCTTTGCTTTCATATCTTGCCAGTGCTGCGCAAAAGAGTGCCTTAATAGATGGGTAGAGGTTGCTGGTGTTCGACCCCTGTATTTCATGACTAGACATATTTCACCATAGATATATGAAAAGGAGCCACCATCAGGGGACTAACAAGGAAAAATAACATTTTTCTCGAAGAATAGGCCAAGGTTTACTAAAATCTCTGGATCGTCATTACAAGAGAAAATGGACTTGGCAAGATATACGCGAACTTCGTCCTTGGTTGTATAGAGCAACAAGAAACCTAAAATCCTGATTGGGCACTTTTTGTCCTCGCTTAGCTCTGCTTCGTATTTAAGACAGATTCTGTAAGCACTGGTGCAATGTGGATTTGACCAGAGTTGCTTTTCCACAGCAAGATCTAGCTTTGGAAGTGGAGGCATGATAAGATTGGTTCTTCCCACGTTTTGGTGAAAGATTACTCCGTCAGATGATCCTGGTACGAGTCTCCATGCTGTTAATGGACTTCGTTACTCATCATTTGTTCAGACAGGGCCAACGAGCATAGCGTAGTGGTGTGTACACTGTCTGGCTCACCTAATAAGAGCTTCAAGGCGGGACACCAAAAGTGGGAGATAGAAAAGCGACTAGCGTTACATTCCAGTCTGGCAGCCTTTATATACAGCTCGTAGTAAGTAGTACTGATGCTAATGATGGAACGTAGCCTATATGTTTATTACGTAAGTAACTCGATACTATTTATGTCGTCATCATTTCTGATGAGTATTTTTTTAATTCAACAATTTATAACGCGGTGCACGTACACAGTCGTGCCACGTAGTAGAACCTCAGTTCGGCACTTACAGGAACTGAGGTATATTCTTATCTGACATAGAAGTAGCTAATTGTTTTGACAGGAATTCCATCTGACAGTTTCCATCGAACTTCTATCTATAATAAAACTCCAATCATCTCAAGGTCGATCTGCCTCTTTCATAAGTACACTGATAAAGGGAACCAAAGGCACCCCTGAAGCAACCTTGCTAATACCTGCCACAGAGCATTGCATGATAAATTTATTCAAAAAAGATACCCAATGTGGCACTAATACATATATTGAGTTGGGAACGAGCAACGCAAAATGGGGGGGGAGAACTCATTGCAAACGTGCAACGTACATTACTATTACTACAGTTATTTATCTCTAACTAGAACAATAAAAGTGAAGCATTCTTGTCTGACACGAACGATAAGACAGCTATTTTTAGTATAGCCCAACAATATAACCCCAGATGGGACTCCTCCGAAATCTGGTGTTGGGTTCTCCACCATGGCAATCTCCACTCATCCGCCGTCAGAAACATCGTTCTTGCACATTGTTCACACTGGTCCGATTGCCAATCTGGGATATTTTCTTTCTTCTCAGGAGTCTATAGGCGGCGCTTGGGATAACGAATCTCCGGAGGGAGTTTCCCAGACACTCACTCGTAGTAGATAGTGATGCAACACATAGATTATGCGCGCAGGGCAAGTAAGGGAAAGACAGAAAGACTTGTGTCAACTCACAGAGCAAGGAGGCTGGGAAAGATGCAGTGGTGTGCATAGCGTCTGAGGAAATTTCCAAAAATCATGAGAGGAAAGACTAGATAGGTGCATAGACAAGAAGTCTATTCCTTGGTGTATTGTCACAAAAACGGTTCTTAATCCAGAATCAACAACAGGGCTGACAAGGCTAGCTCCAGCGCTGACAAAGTACATCATCACAAACATGGATAAAAATTGAAGGTCTTGCTGAAAGGCAGACGACTATAACTTTGACGGCCGGTGCGTTTGTTTGAACATCCACTCAATTATTGATTATCATGCACCAGGGACAGCTCCATGCACAACATGACAGACATCGCACCATTGTTATTTGATTGGAAATCAAGTATACATATACTGTTTGCATTGAGGAAAACAAGAAAACCAAGTGCAAAAAAAATCCCAAATAATACAATTCCGTGCCCTATATCACCATCTAGTCGTGCACGCAGACTCTAACTTGCATAATCCTCAAACAGATCCCGAATACCTTCAAAAGATTTGGCTACACGAGGCTCAAAAATGACCTTAAACGGCATAGGATGTGCATTCGCAGATTCGGTGAACGCCAAATCATCGATGGGATGTGTAGGATCCGCACGAACATGAAAAGCCCATTGAATTAGAGCAGTGTTCAAGAACACGGAACTGTTGATCGATGACACATCAAAAAAAACAATAACTCAAGTAACGCGAGGGGTACTCACGCAGTCGCCATATGTTGGCCAGGGCATACACGCCGTCCGAATCCAAAGGAGTACGCTTTAAGATCTTCTTTGATCGTTCCCTCTGATGTCAACCAACGTTGAGGGTTGAAGTTCTCTGGATCAGGGAAGAGCTGTGGATCGCGACCAACAGACCTGTGTATAATCACAACTAAGTAAGGATACTGTCCTCACAGATGGTGGTATCGGAAACCACCAGGGATGAAGACTTACCAGACATTGCCTACAACACTTGCACCTTTAGGTATGCAATAATTTTGCTGGAAAAGTGGAAGATATATGATCCATCGGTGTGGGAGAAACACACCAACTCACCCATATGATATCTTTGGTTGCCTTGTGTGCAAAACCTATTGATAAGATACATCAGAGATCTGTGATCAAGGATGACATAAAAATGCTTACCTCCGGAAGAAACAGGTCTCCATCTGTACGTTTCTAAAACAAATGCCATGGTTTGGGGAAGACTTTCCTGATCACTTGGTCGAGGAGCTGTAGCCCACAATACCAATGACGGGTAAGCAGTTGGGAAAAGAAGTAGAGAAAGTATACGTACGCCTGTCTTTTCCGATCACGGAGTCTAGTTCTTTCCTGACGCGCTCTGCAGCTTCAGGATAGCAAGCCGAAGCCATGACTGCCACACTGATTGCAGAAGCAGTAGTATCAGAACCTGCGCCGAACATGCTACCGGCAAGATAAGCTGTCTCATCGTCCGAGAGCTCAAGCTCCTTTTGTCTCTCAATAAGGTACTTGCCGAAGGACTGAGGGACTTCTTCATCACACGCCTGATCAAAGCAAGGGCAGATAAGTAAACTGCTGAATGGGCATGTGTAAGAAACACGAGCCATACCATCTTTTCCCTCACTTCGTTCAATTGTGACTTAAATAAGTCAAGTTCCTCCTTGTGGCCGTCCTGGAGCTCTTTGAGATATCCGGGCACATAGCTAGCTCAACAGGTTTGATTCATCAAGCTACTTAGAAATGCAGGAGCGTACCGAAGAAATGGCCAGTTGTCTACCCTCCACAGCCCCGGTCGCAGATTGTTTCCGAGTCGGGTAAGACAACGGTTGACAGCGAGAACGATGGGGTCCGTGTACGATTTCGGAACTTTGCCATATGCTAATGCCATAACGACAGCTGCTGCGTATCTGCCGTATACAGGTAATTACATGAATTGGTATCATAGCATAATTGACATCAGCCAATGACAATGAGACAAGCAAAATAAAACGGTGCGCACCGTTTTGCATGATCTTGATGCCAGTTGGGTTCCTCAAGGATATCGTAAATATGTTGGCGGGCACTATACATCAATGTAGGCGAGTAAGCAGCGATGCTTTTGGGTTGCAGGTGGGCATGCAGGGCACTATCAAAATTGTGAGCAAGCGGTCCAAATCAAATGGCCAGCGTTTGAGTCGAAACGGATTCTTATCATTCAGGTACGGCCGTAGGACCAGAGTAGATTATATAAGGGAAAATCGTCTAGGCCACTGAGACAAGATGCATCGTCGGAGACGACGACAAAACCAACAAAAGGAGGGGAAAACATACCGACGCATCTTCTTGAACCTTTCACCTGCAGGCGTAAGCAGGACTCTCATTCCCCCCGATAGAGTTTCACCGGCAGCAATACTTGTCGGACGGTCGACAGTAGAAGCACCTCCTTTCTCCATAATTTCCACGGCAGCATGATAGCGGCCAACAATAATGAGAGTGTTAAGACCCTGTCTCAGAGAAAAGACAGGCCCGTATTCTCTGGTCCATGTCTCGAACTTGCGGTAAGCACTGGATTGGTCATTAGGGGTTTGAACGAAAGTCACAAAGGATCAGAGAGCGCACAAGGCTTTGGGGATAGAGTTGCCAAAGATCCATGACTCTGCAGGGGGACCTGGAGGTAAAGGAAGACCGGCATGCCGTGACAGTCGTTTGTGAATAAGAGCCAAGAGCACAGTAGAGAACAGTAGAACCGCTATGGACTGCGGTTGAGCGACAAGACCAAGGATGGAGGTAGCCATAATTCTGGGAGTCGTGGTCTGTAATGCGGTTTTTAAAGGGTACGTAAATCGCAAGATCCGGCAAGTCACAATCAATCAATGACTGTCCTTTTAAATTGGAAAACCATTGTTTCGGACTGGCGTTTTTCCGCAAACCTTCTGACAGCTGGCCCCACCCTGTCCCGTCGGCTAGCTTCCCACGATACTTTGCCGAAAGGTATCCGATAGAGAGAACTACTGATGATGATTCTTTCACGCTGTCTTAAAAACCCCGAATTTCTTGTCAAAATAAACTAGGCTCAGGCGTCACCCGATGTGGTAGACGACTGAGAGTACTATAGGTCTAAGAATACAGATGTCTTGGTAAGGAAAAAAATACGTCATCGTGCCCCTGCCGTGGTCAGTCCTCTCCAGCACTTGCATTGGGCTGCCTTTTAATCATAGACTCAACCATGACCAAGGGACTCATCCCATGACCATCATAGTTAATTCGTGAATAAGATCAAGAGTGCACTGATCTGTGGCTCGAACAATCGCGACCAAGTGCGACGATAAAAGACAGTGCCATTGGTATCCAAAACAGTCTCCAAGCAACACAATAAAACGAAATCAAGTCCATAAATACCCCCTCTGCTGAGCCCTCTCCTTAACCTCCTCAACCTCCTTCTCCTATACCTCCTTCTCCTTACTTTCCTCCACAACTTCCAGGGTTGACTCCTTCTGTGACTCTTCGATTCCCGGAATAGTTATACTGAATGGCTCATTCTCGATGTCAACCTTCAAACCCAGTGGTGGCAAAGTAAAACTATTTCTGTTCGGGTTACCCCCTTGCTTTCGACTGGGGTTGTATTTGAGAGCTTTCATAGCCCTTTCAAGCGAAACAACGGCGTTGCTGTGCTGTTGGTCATCAGTTGATAGTCGAAGATTATCTTTGATCTCTTTCAGACATCGAATAGTATCGTTCACTATCTGTTCGACAGATGTGTTGGATCGCTCCCTAAACATCACTCTTGATGTTGAGCGCCGATTTGACCTAGCTTGAGACGGTGCAGGCGACTGACACTGAAAATTTATTTTTTATGAACATAATGGATCTTGAGCGAGAGCAAAAAAAAAAACACGCACGCGTCCATCGATTGAACTAAACTCCCGTCCTGTCATGGGCAAACTGGGACTTTGTTGACTCGCATTCGCGTCAAAAGACGACCTCGAGCCTCGCGTTGTCGATGTCGCGTCTGTATTCGCACTCCTCGGCGAGGGCTCAGCTTCGCCAACAGTAGTTGAAGAATCCTCATAGGACGAAAACGCCTGTATACCATCCTCCTGATCCTTCACAGTTTTCTTCTTTCCCTGACGAGAGAAAGGCGACTTGAACCAAGAGG
>Ga0153922_1000944_pt1 | contig 10722 bp, 8 predicted proteins | sample TSNJ006MetaG_FD_104723 | JGI IMG/M metagenome (GOLD analysis project Ga0153922, IMG submission 104723) | Attine ant fungus gardens microbial communities from New Jersey, USA - TSNJ006 MetaG | ecosystem: Host-associated > Fungi > Mycelium > Unclassified | place: USA: New Jersey, Brendon T. Byrne...
AAAGTATGTGGGTAGGCCCACGGCGGCGGCGCAGGAGAAGCATATGAGCTGCCTTTTTGTGAGGCCCAATGCCACTTTTGTTTTGACTTTATTAAGGTCTTTCGGAACGGGTACGAATGGCATGGTAACCGGAAAATTTTTTCGAGCGAATTTTGTTCATTTAAACAAAATTGATATAATAACCCGCAATGAAAATCGCAATGGTTTTGTTCATTTACTATTGCTCTCAAAATTTTCCTTCCCTCCTTTCATAGTTTTTTGGTCTCAATAGTTCGGATAGCTTTTTAGAAGCCATAGGCGGAGATCGGGTGCATATTGATAATCGTTTCATTAAAAATATCCTCCTGTTCGCTAAATATTGACAAAACAAAGAGACAGCCCTAAAATAGAACTGTCTCTTTGGAGTATCCTAATAAATTTCCCCGCTGCAAGCAGCGGGGTATTAAGAGACGGCCTTCCCCATGCCTTGCTAGAATAACGATAGCTGTTCTATCTCGTCAGTTTTATGCAGCTGTACGTAATCTTCTGTGTCCTTACCTTGGTTTTGTAAGTATTGGGTGATTATTTCTTCGCTGCCATATTTGCTCACGGTATTCACAAAGTACCCATCTGTCCATATTTCCCCTCCCCATAGCTGTCTCTTTACTTCAGGATGCTTGGTGAAAATCTGCCTTGCTGTTATACTTTTCACTTTCTTTATAATCTCTGTTGGGCTATATCTCGGTATTGACTGTATCAGAAAATGTACATGGTTTTTATCTGTTCCTATTTCCAAAAAGTATATTTCATAACGTTCGCTTATTTCTTGACATGTTTCCACTATCGTTGCTGTTACTGCATCGCTAAATATCGCTCTGCGATATTTAGCCGGACACACATAGTGATACATCAGAACGGATACATTGTGAGATCTATGAATATACTCACTCATCTCTTTTCCTTCTTCCCTTTTGATATACCTCTATTCTATTGCTTTTCTTTTCTCGCTGCAAGCAGCGGGGTATTAGACCCGGAGAGAATAAAATTACTACTTTACCAAACGTGTGCGCATTGGAAATTTTCCTTTGCAATAAGGACACTTGCAGCCATACACGGTGCGCGAAACTATTGATGCTTTCCAACGATGCCCACGGGAGCACTTCCACCCTACTTTTTTGTTGCTGCCACAAGTATAGTCTTGCGGCTTTTTTGAGCCATTCTTTTCAAAATCCCACTCTGCAAGCAGTTCGGGGTAAAGGGTAGCCAAATCATTTTCACCAACGATAGGAAGATTTCCAGCGCAGTAAGGACAGCCATTGCCATTAGATCTGTTGTATATCCGCGACATATAACTATGGCCTCTTTGGCATCGCCACCAAACTTTGGGGGTAGATTGGACGGTGACATGATCGGGGAGCAAATCACCGTTTTTGTCATAATCCCATTCATCGGCAATATCCGGGCGCAAGGTTTTTAGATCATTGTCCCCGGCGATTACAGCTTTTCCCGCACAGACCGGACAGCCTGACCCTTTGCGGCGGTGAGCAACCGTCGCTTTCCACGAATGCTCTTTGGTACATCTCCACCATACGGATTTACTGGTATTTAATGTAACCTCATCAGGCAATAATGGAGCGTTCTTTTCGTAATCCCACTCTTTACAGAGCTCGGAATCGACAGACAGTAAATCGTTAAATCCTTTTAAGGTATAACGATTGGCACAGTATGGGCAACCATTCCCGTAATTCCTGTTGCGAATAGTTGCTTGCCAACTGTGACCATTTGTGCAACGCCACCACGCCTTATGAGCAGAATTGGCGGCGGCGGAATCAGGTGTACAGGCATTTTTTAATGAATCCCATTCTGATGCAAGTCCCGGATTAACAGTCTGCAAGTCATTAACCCCGACCGCCAGGATATTTCCATAACAATGCGGACACCCATGCTTTTTGCGGCTGTGAATCATCGCTTTCCAACTATGCCCATGTTCACATTTCCACCATGCTTTAACGTTTGATCCGGATGTAAACTGCTCTGGTAATAAACCTGAGTTTTTCTCATAGTCCCATTCTTTGGATATATGTGGATATGTAGAGGGAAGGTCGTTGAAGCCTATCAAAACTTTTACGCCTGCGCAATAAGGGCAACCCTGCCCACATCCTCTGTTGTTTATCATAGCAAACCAACTATGGCCGCGTTTGCATTTCCACCAAGCCGATTTGTTCGACGCGCCGGTAAAATCCTCCGGTCGCAAAACGCCATTTTTGTCGAAATCCCATTCATCCGCCAGATACGGGTGCGTAGTCCGCATATCATTAAAGCCTACCCACACTTTCTTCCCCGCGCAATAAGGGCAGCCGGTTCCAAGACCCCTGTTCTTAATTGCGGCCAACCAGCTATGGCCTACCGCACATATCCACCAAACTTGCCGGTCTGAGCGACCAGTGAAATCGGATGGGTTTAGCCCATGATTCTTTTCATAATGCCATTCCCGTATAAGCTCTTCGGGAAAGGGAATCGGTTTACCATTCATCGCTGTCCACCCCACAAATTGATTTTTTCATACGCCGCAGCAAGATTTCCTCACGCGAGAGCATTTGTCTGTCAGTCGTGACCGATTTTGGAAGTGATGCCGGTACGTCTTTATCCGCTAATTCCTCGATTGTCGTTTGTGGGATTTCGGTATCAACCTGCTCTAATATATTCTCGACTTTCAAAATCTCATTGGCTATCGCGGGATAAAGATATGTTTTCAGCATTTTTCTCAAATAGCGGTTTTCCAGCATTGTATCTTTGAGTTCTTTTTTAATCTCTGCCAATTGTGTTACCAACCCGGAGGACTCACAAACCAGATTTTCATAATCAAGCGTTTTCTGCCGGATGCATTCGGCGAGTTCCGTATTTTTTTCTGATAGTAGAACCGCCCTGTCGTAAATCCGACTCCATGCTTCATCCAACTCAAGCAAGTTGTTTCGCAAGGACTTTTTGTTTTGGGCCTTGTTAATCAATGCGTCAACATCGAGATTTTTGTAGGCGATAGCGCCTGTTCCGGCAGAAAAAACACCCAAGTTACGCAAATCGTTGATGCGAAGCCTGACATCCGCATTCCTTCTGAAATCATATGCTTTGACATCGAAGCCCTGCGACATGGCGTATTCTTCCAGGAAGCTGCATTTTAGGCGGCTGGCATCACCGCAGCTTTCATAGTAATCATTGACGATTTTAAGCATTTCGTCTGTACTCATTTTTTTCGGCCTTGCCATTGCGCGGCACTCACCCTCTCGTATTTTTCCCATAGGCACTTCCCGTAATGGTCGCTGCTGCGCTGCAAACGAAGAATCGCAGAACCGATGTCCTCGGTATTCCCGATACCTTTACGGACTAATTCTATCATCTGGATAAGGTAACGGCTTTCGGCGTCTACTTGCCGTTTCCCGCCATTTTCATCATAAAATTCGAGCCGAACGCCTTGCTTGTCAGGCCAGTAATGCCCACAGCAGCTACATTCGCCGATATGCCCCTGTTTCCCCAACACCTTTAGGCACTCACCAACATCACCTTCAACAACGGAAGGAGCATCACAATACCCACCGTCAACTCTGCGCATGGCCGACGGAGTGAATACAGGATACTTGGAGGCTCCGGTTAGGTCGGCGTTGCCGCCCTTTAGTTTCCGATATCGTTCGAGCGTTACGCACTCAACCAAATTTGAAATATTGGAGTAATAGTGCGCGCTGATATCGATATCGGAATGTCCGGCAAGTTCTCTGCAAATAACCGGCGAGCCGCCGGAAATAATCAGGTTCGTCATAGCGAGATGGCGTGTATCTCCTAAATGGATGCGTGCAATGTCATGGCCGCCCGGCTCCGCAACTTCACGATAAAACGTATGCAGACACGTGTTTAGGTACGCATAAGTATAGTACCGGCTTGACGGCCTCTGCGGAGCGTTAAGATAATCAAAATGCGGTTTTTGTAAAAACAACGTGTCAAGTTCCGTTGGTTCCATCTCATGAGTAGCTTCAATGTATTGCTGTAATTCCTCCGCCAGCTTTTCATTTATTACATATTCTTTCGATTCATAGTCCTGCGCGATACGATAGCCGATTTTCACCCTACCGCCTTTTAGCTTCGTGCGCCTGACGGTAAGTATGTCTCCGTCGCTGCCGATATCCAGACAAGCCCTCGGCGTCAGAAGAAACTCCATGGGACGCAACGGCAATATGGCGGTGAGGTTCCACCAGAAATAGAGCGGGAAGTAAAACAGCTTTTGTTTTTCGCCGGCAATCTTCCAGAAGTCCGACAGCACCTCGTGAAATTGAAGATAGGCTTTGAAATCAGCAAGCTGCCGCTGTTTTCCTTTAGTACGTTTCCAAGCGTTCCGGCTTACCCGTTCTTCCAATTCCTCAATAACATAATCGCGCTCCTCGCTGCCGCCGGGGATGATTTGCAGCAAGGTCATGATATGGTGAGGATAATCTGAGTTTGCAGCCGCTTCCTGACTGTTCATTGCCGCCAGCCTGTTAAACGCCCTCGACAATCCCTGCAAAGAGGAGAGCCCGATTATGCCGAGTTGAAAAGCGATATATGCTTTAGCGCAATCCTGATAACAGCGGTAGTCACAGCCAATCCACTCCATAGCTCTTTTGGAGCCGCTGCCTTCAAACGCAAGTAATGTCAGCCCGACATTTTTTGATTGGTCGGAAAGGGTCCATTCCGGGTCGCCAAAGCTGTTGTTCATGATAACGCCGCGATTTTTGTAATCCTGAAAAAGTTCCTTCGCCCGGCACATATTTTCATAATCAATTTCCCGCACAATAATAGAGCGCTCGTAATTGCCGCTTGTTTCTTCACGTATCGCAAGCATTGTAACCAAGCCCTTTCTCCATAATGTCCAGTAGATCGTCCAAATCAGATTCCGGGTAAAGAAGCTTCATCGCGGACAGCATTTCAGCCACAGCGGGAAGTATGGCTTGTTCTAAAATCCTTTCATACCGCCATGTTTCGGAATTATCGGTAGAATTTTTAAGGGTTGTGAGGTAAGCGTATTCCTTCATCAACGTATGCATGGCCGTTTTTGTGTAAATCTCATAGCCGCATCCGATGCATCCGTCCCTGTCGGCACAGGGGCAGGAAAACCCCGCCGCCGTCATAAGGCATAGATATTCCCTCTGGCGGCTTGGAGCATTGCCGGAAGCAATGTTTTGCAGTAATCTGGGGATATTTTCCTTAATTTTCGATGGGAATTTCAACACTTCATGTACAGCCTTGCTGCTTCTGATCACGGCGTGGTCTACCATATCCGCCATCCGTTCAATTTGGTGTGCCCCCAAACCCAGACAACCGATTAATTCCGTTTGCCGGGCAACCGGCAACGCTCTGTATTCGGAACCGGCGTACATTTCAAGCAGGATTGCCGGGATGAAGCTGAATACGCCGCGCTCAAACATTTGCCGGATGATAAACTCCGGGCTGTATCCGCTGAACCGGGCGTCTCTCAAGTAGATGTCTGTTGTTTTAGAAAGGCTCCCGATACCGCTTTTATGACTTCTTGCCAACGCCGCGAGCATATATCCTTTCGGCTTCCCGTGCGCGTTCTCGCTGCCGCCGATAGCATCAATACCCTGCAAATATGATTTGTTGGCGCGCCGGGAGGAAAATTGTCCGTTGCCGAGCGCCGCCGCAAATTCTTTGCCGAAGAAACCGCGAATGACAGACAAACTGCATGAGGGTACTACAAAGCTGTCACCGGGCATGACTTCCGGCTGATGCGCAAGCGCAAGGGCAATAATGACACCAAGCGGCTCTTTCAGGCTTTCAGGTACAAATAATGAGAGTTCCGGTACTTTTTCATGAGCGGACGTTTTAGACGGCTTCATGGATTTTAATCTAATCCGTATGCTCCATTCCTCAGAAAGCGAAGAAGCCTCCCGTTTTGAAAAGGATTTTTCCGCTATCTTTTTCAGAACCGTACAGGCGTCATAGGGGAGTGCCGGGGCCGGAAGCCTTACCATATCCGTTTTCCGCAAGGCACAGATAAAGTGTAGTGCCACAAACAGCCACAGGTCGGCATATTGCTTTTGAACCACAGCTTTTTCTATCAATTCCTGCTTTGCCCACATTTCCTCATTGAATACGCAATAGGCCATAATGGCAAAATCCGCAATAGGATAGGCGTCAATTATGAGTCCCGGTGTTTCCCGTGGGCCAAACGAGTATGACCACTTCGTGAGAATCCAATCCCTGCGCCTTGCCGCTGCCAAAAATTCGGCAAATAGTCTGGCGGACGATAAAGTGACGTCGGTATCCACTTTCTTTATCAACTTTTCAATGTCAGCTTCTGAATATGCGGTAATCTCACCGTCAATTTCGCAAAGAAGATAATCTAAGAGTTTCCACGCGGGAGGTTCATCATACAACTGTCTGCTTACGATAAATTCGCGGTAAAGGCGGCATGTTTCAGGATATATCGTATCAAAATGCCGCAGCATAAGGTCGATTTTTTCACGCCCCGGTTTCTTGTATGCCGATAGCCACAGTATTAAAGCCTCCCGGAATTTTTGCAGATCTTTTTTCTCCACCATCGGGGCTTTTTTTATCATGGTGTGCCGGATGCCAAACCAACCGTTAGAATCCATAAACTCCAATAAATCTCTCCGGCCAGGCTTGTTGTCCCAATACAGGGAATCTAATTCATACGCCATATTTGAGGCAATCAAAAATAGATTTTCAGTATTCATTCAGGCTGCCCAACTCCATTTCCCCACGCTTCATCAAAGCCCCGGAAAGAATATTGTTTGCGCATTCAAGCTCCCTGACTAAATCACCCTTGTTTTGTAGATATGAAAAAGCGCTCTCCGGGTTTTTGTCACCGCGCCAATACTGTATCTGTGCGATGTCCTCACCATGCAGGACGAGCTGAACAGAAAACCAATGCCGCAGCGCGTGAGAGGTAAGGTGGTTTTCGTAAAGCAACTGCCCGTAAATGCGCAGTTCCGGGTCGTCACACTCCAGAAGTACGGCGCGGAAATGATTGTCCACCAGCGCCGCGAAGCGCCGGGCATAATTGTCATAGGTCATCGCCATGCCTTTACTGTTGGTAAACATTGGACGATATTCAGATTCAAAATTCCGTCCGGCCAGAAACTTTTTGTGGTACTCATAGGCCGAACAAAAGGCGCTTAGAAACGGCGGGAATACGTATTGTGTCCGCTCCCGCTTAATCTTTCCGCAGATTACGCCGTCGCTCCGCAATGGCAGTTCCCTCATGAGGTCGATTTCGACTTTGCTGACGTCTCCCTCAAAACGGGTGAAAATCAAGCCGTTTCCCAAAGGGCTCCCCTCCTGTCTGACATTCATAGCTTCACCGGCGCGTAAACCCGCGAAAGCTTGCAGGCAGATCGCGAAGGCAATGTCCGGCGCATATCGGAAAGCGAGGTTCAAAAGAATCTTGAAGGCTTTTACAGGTAATTCCCTAAAAGCCTCTTTCCGATTCGGGAATCCCCTTACCTGAAATACAGGCTTCTTTTTAACCCGTAACTTCCCGCGCCGGTCGTACACCTTCTCTTCAAAGACCAGGTTCGCCTCATGAAGAAGCATATAGCCACCGAATTTGCGGCGGAGATTACGGAAGAAAAAAGTCACGGCGTATACGCATTTTTGGATGCTCTGTTCACCCCTGTATCTGCCGTTTGGCAGTTGCTCCGTCGCGTAATCACGAAAAAATTGTTCCAGCACCTTGCGGCTGACCTTGAAAACGTGATCGATACGGAAATCATCATAATGCCTGATTAAAATGTAATTGAGCATCATGCAAATGTAGCGCAGCTTCGATTCGGCGTCCGATGTGATTGGAATAAATACCTTGCCTTCATAAATTCCGGCATAGTTATGCAGATTTGTGAAACGCGCAATTACTCCGAATCGGTTTTTAACGACAATAAAGTATCGCGTATATACCTCGCCGTTGACTGCGATCAGCTTGTGACCGTACAGTCCGTAATGATATTTTCGACGCCAATCTTCCTCCGGCTTTAATAAAGAGATAACTTCGCTCACGCATTCATCTCCTATGATTCTCTGATGTTTCCCACAGCGCGGATGTGACCACCGCCAACATCATCATAGCCTATTGAAAAAGGAAAAAACAGACTGTTTTTTCCCTGTGAGATACTGTAAAGTGGGGAAATATCGGCCTTGCTGCCCACGCTCCATGATTTTCCAAGTTGTCGAATCTATGGTTTTATGGTATAGTTTAATCCGTTAATAATCAGCCTGGTATTTATCCATCACCGAGCACAATCAAATAAATCGAATGTGGAGAATCAGCCCCGAAGTGGCGTAGATACACGCTGTTTCGGGGCTTTGCCGCGATTTTCCGCCTTGTATAACCGGTTGAAGTATTAATAAGGGGAGGGGGCAAACAAATGCCAGTATTCGCGGAAAGCGAAAATAGCCGCGGTGGCGTGCTGATATGGCGAGAGAGTTAGACAAAAAGGCGATTGAATCGAACCGCCAAAAACGGCGGAAAGGCAACGATGAGCGCGAGAGGCGAGTACAGGAGTTTAGGAACGCGGTTCAGGAAAACAGGATAAATCCGCGTACATACGAGATTCCTCCCAAAGCGCGCGCCAATGCTGAACCTGCCAAGAAGCTCGTTACAGCAGGATATGCCCGCGTCAGCACACAGGAAGAAGCGCAGGCTGAGAGCTTTGAGGATCAGATTCAACACCTGACCGGGATGATTCAAGGCAATCCAGCGTGGGAGTTTGGCGGCATCTTTTCTGATGAGGGCATCAGCGGGACCTCTGTTGCGGGGCGTAAGGGGTTCCAACGGATGATGGAGGCGGCGCAGAATCATGAAATCGATCTGATTATCACCAAAGACATGAGCCGTTTTGGCAGAAACTGCCGGGAAATTCTTACGAATTTGAAGATTCTTGCCGATTTGAAACCGCCGGTCGGCGTTATCTTTGAGCTTCCCGGCCTGTTCTCGCTCGACCCTAAAAATGACCTGTTGATTACGATTCTTTCCGCTATCGCGCAGCTTGAGGCACAGCAAAAAAGTGAATCCATCAGGCGGGGTATACGAAACCGTATGCAACTGGGGATTTTCAAATTCACCGTTCGCAACACTCTCGGCTACTACCGTGATTTTTACGGCAGAATCAAGGTGGATGAGGCCGAAGCGGAAATCGTCAAATTCATCTACGAAAGCTTTTTGGAGGGCGTTTCGCCCGTTGACATCGCATACGCCTTGACATGCCGCGAAATCTCAACACCTACCGGTCTGTATGTCTGGCGGACTGGAACAATCCTCGGCATTCTCTCCAACGAGAAATATACCGGGAATGCCTTGCAACAAAAGTACATTGTGAAAAACTATCTCGACCATAAGACTGTGAAAAACGATGTCATTCCGATGATTATGGCGGAAAAACACCACCCGGCTATTATCAGTCAGAAAGATTGGGACAAAGTTCAGGAGTTTTTACACCTCAGAAAAACACAAAAATCAGATCGTTCCACGATGCAGACGATGAAACGCTTGCAACAGTTCCACTTCTTCCGCATAAAAAGCGGCGCTTTAAAGGGCCATTACCTCCTTGACTGCAACTGGACACGCGCCCAGCGGGAGTATTTTCTGAAAAATATCGTATCACCCAAAAAACAATGATTAAGGAGTTTTCTACACATGAGTACACCGAAATTCGACGTTTCCAAATTGAACCTTCAGATCCTTGACGCCAGTATGAATATGTTCCCGGATATGTTCGTGAATGCAACCGGCATAACCTTCTCTAAGCGGGTGTTGGAGGACTTGAACTATCCCGCTCACATTCAGTATTCTACTGATACGGACAACAAAGTGTTCGGCATCAAGGCTTGCCGCGGTGTGGACAAGGGCGCCCAGCCGTTTTCAAAACCACGCGGAGAACAGACCACCGTATTCAGTTGTAACAATAAGAATATCATGGAGCCTGTCCGCGAGATAATGAAAGGCGTTTGGAAGGATAATAAACGCTACAAGGTCACGGGCTTTATGCTTGACAACAAAACGATGATTTTTGTTCTGCCCGAAGGAGTGGAGCAGGAATTTAGGGCTCCAAAAGGTGATGATAGCGAGGGTTAAACCGATATAGACGGTCGCTGCGCCTATCCGGGATGTCACGGGACAGGTAGTATTTTTTCAGGATTTTGAAACCGCTGCGGCGGGGAATAAGGATGAAAAAATCTCCACCCTTAAACCCTTGACATCCCGGATTTTTGCCGTGCCATTCCGCTGCCGACAACGGGGAACAGGATTTCATCCTGCCCCCGCCGTCGTCCGCTCCATTTTACGGCAAAATCGGCTCCGCTGGTGTGGTGCTAATCACAGACTTTGCAGGGGCTCCGCCCCCGCGCCCCCGGCCTCATCCAAAGAACAGAATAAACAAAACCCAACGCCTGAAATCAAGGGAGTTTTGTTCATCGGATGAAAAATCATTTTGTTCATTCCGGGGTATTGTGCATTTTATCATGTCGTGAACAAAACTCCCCAAACCCGCATTGCAAAAAGGATTATTGGCATCTTTGAGTTTTGTTCATACTTTGCGGGTTATGGCATTATCTCGCCTCCTTATCATGTTTTTTGCTTTGCTCGGCGGCTTTCGGACGCGCCGCCGAGCAAAGCAAAAAACATGATAAGGAGGCGAGATAATGCCATAACCCGCAAAGTATGAACAAAACTCAAAGATGCCAATA
>Ga0153922_1000945_pt1 | contig 10722 bp, 10 predicted proteins | sample TSNJ006MetaG_FD_104723 | JGI IMG/M metagenome (GOLD analysis project Ga0153922, IMG submission 104723) | Attine ant fungus gardens microbial communities from New Jersey, USA - TSNJ006 MetaG | ecosystem: Host-associated > Fungi > Mycelium > Unclassified | place: USA: New Jersey, Brendon T. Byrne...
CGAGCGCGGCGAGTTCGAGCTCGACCACGGCGCGGTGGCGATCGCCGCGATCACGTCGTGCACCAACACGTCCAACCCTGAAGTAATGCTCGGCGCGGCGCTGCTGGCGAAGACCGCCGTCGAGAAAGGGCTGACGTCCAAGCCGTGGGTCAAGACGTCGATGGCGCCCGGCTCGCAGGTGGTCACCGACTACTACAACAAGGCCGGTTTGTGGCCGTATCTGGAGAAGCTCGGGTTCTACCTCGTCGGCTACGGCTGCACCACGTGTATCGGCAATTCCGGTCCGCTGCCCGACGAGATCAGCAAGGCGGTCAATGACAACGACCTGTCTGTCACCGCAGTGCTGTCGGGCAACCGGAACTTTGAGGGCCGCATCAATCCGGACGTGAAGATGAACTACCTGGCCTCTCCCCCGCTGGTGATCGCGTACGCGTTGGCCGGGACGATGGATTTCGACTTCGAAAGCGACCCGCTCGGCACCGACTCCGACGGCAACGACGTATTCCTGCGCGACATATGGCCGTCGCAGAAGGACATCACCGACACCATCGCTGCGTCGATCAATCAGGAGATGTTCGTCAAGAACTACGCGGACGTGTTCAAGGGCGACGATCGGTGGCGTAACCTGCCGACGCCCAGCGGCAAGACGTTCGAGTGGGATCGGAATTCGACGTACGTCCGCAAGCCGCCGTATTTCGACGGGATGCCTGCCGACCCCGAGCCGGTCAGCGACATCAGCGGAGCGCGGGTGCTCGCGCTGCTCGGCGATTCGGTAACCACGGACCACATTTCGCCGGCGGGCAGCATCAAACCCGGTACTCCGGCCGCGCAGTACCTCGAAGACCACGGAGTGCAGAAAAAGGACTACAACTCCTTTGGATCGCGGCGGGGCAATCACGAGGTGATGATCCGAGGCACGTTCGCCAACATCCGCTTGCGCAACCAACTGCTCGACGACGTGTCGGGCGGCTACACCCGTGATTTCACCGAGGACGGCGGCCCGCAGGCGTTCATCTACGACGCGGCGCAACACTATGCGGAGCAAGACATCCCGCTCGTGGTCCTCGGCGGCAAGGAGTACGGCTCCGGGTCGTCGCGGGACTGGGCTGCCAAAGGCACGCGGCTGTTGGGGGTGCGTGCGGTGATCGCCGAGTCGTTCGAGCGGATCCACCGCTCCAACCTGATCGGAATGGGGGTCATTCCGCTGCAGTTCCCGGAGGACGAGTCCGCGTCTTCGCTGGGCCTCGACGGTACCGAGACTTACGACATCACCGGCATCGAGGAACTCAACGACGGCAACACGCCACGTACGGTTCACGTCAAGGCGGCCAAGCCCGGGGGCGACACAGCCGAGTTCGACGCGGTCGTGCGCATCGACACACCCGGCGAGGCCGACTATTACCGCAACGGCGGCATCCTGCAATACGTGTTGCGCAGCATGCTGAGGTCGTGATAACGGCGAGACACCATGCCCCGAGTCAGCGAGGAGCACCTGGCAGCTCGTCGCCGTCAAATTCTTGACGGCGCGCGTCGCTGCTTCGCCCACTACGGCTACGACAGGGCGACAGTGCGACGGCTCGAGCAGACGATCGGGTTGTCGCGTGGCGCGATCTTCCACCACTTCCGGGACAAGGACGCGCTGTTCTTTGAGCTGGCGCGGGAAGACGCCGAGCGGATGGCCGACGTCGCCTCACGCGCGGGACTGATCGAGGTGATGCGGGAGATGCTCGCCGCGCCGGATCAATTTGACTGGTTGGCAACGAGATTGGAGATCGCCCGCAAACTGCGCAACGACCCGGCGTTTCACCGTGGCTGGTCCGAACGGTCCGCGGAGCTGTCGGCGGCCACGTCCGACCGGCTGCGGCGACAGAGAAAGGCCGGCCTGCTGCGCGATGACGTTCCCGGCGAGGTGTTGCAGTGCTACCTGGATCTGGTGCTCGACGGGCTGGTGGCCAGACTGGCGTCGGGCGACGATCCGGCGCGCCTGTCAGCGGTCCTCGACCTGGTCGAGGAATCGGTGAGGAATCGCTAGTCGGCGATCAGCGGATTCGTCTGCCGGTATGGTTCGGGCCACCGCGGCTTCGCATTGTTGTGCCCGATTCACGAAGCATGCTGTGAATCGACCCGTATGAGCGACCGGTCGCCGCGACCAACGACCGGATGCTCGCGCCGTGCTCGTATTGGTTCCGCAATTCGTGTAGAAACTCCTCGCGAACCTTGTCCGGCTTTCTCATCGCCAACTCCCCGCTTCGGATGCACCCCGCTTACAGAGAGTACGGAAAACCGCGACCGATTGGGGCGCAAATGACCGAAAACAGTTGCGGGATCAGGCCAGCTCGATCAGGTCGCGATAGTCCTCGGACCAGTAGTCCTCGGTGCCGTCCGGCAGCAGCACCACCCGCTGCGGGTCGAGCGCTTCGGCGGCGCCGGGGTCGTGGGTGACGAGCACGACCGCGCCGAGGTAGCTGCGCAGCGCGTCAAGCACCTGTTCACGCGACGCGGGATCGAGGTTGTTGGTGGGCTCGTCGAGCAGCAACACGTTCGCAGTCGAGGCCACCAAGCCGGCCAGCGCGAGACGCGTCTTCTCCCCACCGGACAGCGTCCCCGCCACCTGCTCGAGTTGCGGCCCGCTGAACATGAATGCACCCAGCAACCCGCGCAGATCTTGCTCGCCGCTGTGCGGCGCCGCGTGCCGGATGTTCTCCCACACTGTGCCGGTCTCGTCGAGCGTGTCGTGTTCCTGGGCGAAATAGCCGATCCTGCAGCCGTGTCCGGGCTCGATGAGGCCGGTGTCGGGGGTTTCGACCCCGGCAAGTAACCGCAGCAGCGTGGTTTTGCCCGCGCCGTTGAGCCCCAGCGCCACGACCCTCGAGCCGCGATCGACGGCAAGATCGACACCGCTGAACACTTCGAGGGAAGCGTAGGATTTCGACAGCCCGTTGGCCGTAAGTGGTGTGCGCCCACACGGGGCCGGAGTCGGGAACTTGATCCGGGCGACCTTGTCGGCCACCCGCTCCTCGTCGAGGGCGGCGATCATCCGGTCGGCGCGCCGCAGCATGTTCTGGGCGGCAACGGCTTTGGTTGCCTTCGCGCCGAGTTTGGCCGCCTGCGCCCGCAGCGCGGCGGCTTTGCGTTCAGCGTTGGCACGTTCGCGGCGGCGGCGTTGTTCATCGGTCGCGCGGGCGTCCAGGTACGTAGACCAACTCATGTTGTAGACGTCGACCTCACTGCGCACCGCGTCGAGAAACCACACTTTGTTCACGACGTCGGCGAGCAGATCGACGTTGTGGCTGATCATCACCAGGCCGCCGGAGTGCGCCTGCAGGAAATCCCTGAGCCAACCGAGCGAATCCGCGTCGAGATGATTGGTGGGCTCGTCGAGCAGCAGCGTGACAGACGAACCGGAACCGGAGCCTCCACCTTCCGCGGCCGCGAACAGAATGCGTGCCAGTTCGACGCGGCGACGCTGGCCGCCGGACAGGGTGCGAAGGGGCTGCGTGAGGATGCGGTCCGGCAGGCCGAGGCTGGAGCAGATTCTTGAGGCTTCGCTCTCGGCTACGTACCCGCCAAGCGCGGCGAATCGCTCTTCGAGCTGACCGTAACGGCGCACAGCGCGGTTGCGCTCGGTGTCATCGACGACCTCGGCCATCAGCGCCTGTTGCTTTTCGAGGTCGGTCATCAAAGTGTCGAGCCCACGAGCGGACAGCACCCGATCGCGCGCGATCAGATTGAGGTTGCCCTCTTTGGGATCCTGTGGAAGATACCCGATCTCGCCCTTGCTCTGGACCATGCCCGCGTAGGGCTCTGCCTCGCCGGCGAGGATCCGCATGGTCGTGGTCTTTCCGGCGCCGTTGCGACCCACGAGGCCGATGCGATCACCCGGCTGGACGCGCAGCGCCGACCCTGCGGCGGACACCAGGATCCGCGCGCCTGCGCGGACCTCGAGGTCCGTAGCGGTGATCACAGCAGACTCCTTTTAGCTATTCGTTAACCACTCCAAGGTCTATTCGACGAGCTATTCAGATCGTCGGAAAACACCGGAGATCGTTTTTCGGCACGCGCGGCGACGGCCTCTTCGAAGTTGGTGGTCAGCAGGCGAACAAAGAGCTGCCCAAGGCCTTCGGCCTGCATGTGCCCCTCAAGCGTACCGGCGTCCAGACCCGTCCACAGCGTGCGCTTGGTCAACTCCACCCCCGGACGCGAGAACGCGGCAATCTGCTCGGCGACCTGATAGCAGGTCTCCAGCAACTTGTCGCTGGACACTTTCCGGGACACCAGGCCAATCCGCTCGGCCTCGTCGGCGTCGATGTCACGGCCGGTCAACATGATCTCGAATGCGCGTGAGGCTCCGATCGCGCGCGGCAGCAGGTAGCTCAGTCCCAGTTCACTTCCGGTCAGGCCGTTGTTGATGCCGGCCGCCCTGAAGTACGCGTCGGCCGCCGCGATGCGGATGTCGGCCGCCAACGCCAGACACAGCCCGCCGCCGATCGCGGGACCGTTGACGGCGGCGATGACGGGTTGGTGCATTCGCCGCAATCCCATAATCACGTCGTCGAGCACTTCCATCGACCGCAACGCGAAGGTCGGCCTGGTCAACCCGTCGATGTTCGGCACGGACCCGGCCGATTTGTGGTCGGCGCCAGATGAGAATCCGCGGCCCGCGCCCGTGAGCACCACGACGCGGACGTCGTTGTCGGAGGTGACGTTCTTGATGGCCTCGTTCAGCGGAACCATCACGTCGAACGCCATCGAATTCATCCGCTCGGGCCGGTTCAGCGTGATCAGCGCGATATTCGGGCGCGGGTGTTCGACCAGGACGAAGCTATTCTTCACAGGTTGCACGCTATCGCGTGCAGCGGTCAGGGCCGTTCGCCGTTGTGCTGCGCTGCGATCGCGGCCTCGACGTCGAGGGCCTCGACCTGTTGCACGAGATCCTCCAACGCCGCAGGTGGCAGGGCCCCGGCCTGGCTGAAGACCAGCGTGCCCTTCTTGAACGCCATGAGCGTCGGGATAGCGCGGATCTGCGCCCGCGCGGCCAGCTCCTGCTCGGCCTCGGTATCAACCTTCGCGTACACGACGGCGGGATGCTTTTCGGAAGAGGCCTCATACGTAGGCGCAAACTGCTTACACGGGCCGCACCATGATGCCCAGAAGTCCACCAACACGATCTCGTTGTCGCTGATGATGTCGCCGAATTGATCGTTGGTGACATTTCGCGTTGCCATGATTAGCCCAACGTCCGTGGTCTGCGGAAATGTTCCCGCGCCCGATCTCGACGCCAATGGAACGCCTCACAGCGGCTTCATACCGTCATCGAAGAGCGCCGACAGATTCGCCGCTCACTTTGAAATTCATGCGATACACCATTCTGGCCATCACCGCAGCGACCGCGCTTTCCGTGGCCGCATGCGGGTCCTCGAGCAATCCCGCCCCGGCAGCGTCGAAAAGCTCGGTCAGCCCACCGACGAGCTCCAGCTCGACTGCTGCCACACCAACACCTGCCACACCAACACCGCAGGCAGCCAACGGTAAGGACCGTGTCTCCGGGCTGATCGCGTCGGTCTCGGGCGACACGATTCAGGTGAACCAAAAGAACGGATCAGCGACCGTCGACATCAACGGATCGACACAGATCGCTCAGATCACCACCGCGCAGCTCACCGATGTCACCGCTGGCAGCTGCGTAACGGCCCGCCTGCGACATGACAGCGCGCAAGGTGCGCCCGCCCGCCATGTCATGATCGCCCCCGCCACCAACGGCGCCTGCAATGCACCAGGCAATGGGAACGCTGCTCTGGTGCGTGGCACCGTCGCGTCGGTGAACGGGAACACCGTGGTGGTCAACGTCGATCAGAACGGCAGCACGTCGCAAGCCAACCTCACGGTCGACAACAACACGACCTATACGAAGCGGGCATCGGCGAGCTCCGCGGCGATCACACAAGGTGAATGCCTAGCGGCACGAGGCACCAATGACACCAGCGGTGCGCTTCAGGCAACAAGCGTCACGGTCGCGCCCGCCCAAAACGGTTCATGCCGCGGCGCTAGACGGTGAAGCCCAGCGCCCTCAGCTGTTCTCTGCCGTCCTCGGTGATCTTGTCCGGACCCCATGGCGGATTCCACACCCAGTTGATCCTCAAGTCGTTCACCAGCCCGGCGCCGACGAGCGCGGTGCGCGACTGGTCTTCGATCACGTCGGTCAGCGGACAGGCCGCCGACGTCAGTGTCATGTCGATCAGCGCGACCGTGCCCTGCTCACCCTGTTCGACGTTCAGGCCGTAAACAAGCCCGAGGTCGACGACATTGATGCCGAGTTCAGGGTCGACGACGTCGCGCATCGCCTCCTCCACATCGGCCAGCAGTTCGTCGTTGGTCACCGTCTACCTCCGTTGAAGTCTTGCTCATATGGAGCCACGGCTCTGCCCGATGCGCTCGCCTGCGCGAGCGCCTCCTTGAACGCCATCCAGCCCAGCAACGCGCATTTCACGCGCGCCGGATACTTCGAGACACCCGCGAACGCGATGCCGTCACCGATGACGTCTTCGTCTCCCTCGATTGTGCCCCGCGACGAAACCATCTCCGTGAACGCGGCGACCGTCTTGAGCGCATCCCCCACGGTCTGGCCGATCACCTGATCGGTGAGCACTGACGTCGACGCCTGGCTGATCGAGCAGCCCTGGCCGTCATACGAAACGTCGGCCACCCGCTCGCCACCGTCGCTGAGCGCCACTCGCAGCTGGACCTCGTCACCGCATACCGGGTTGACGTGATACACCTCGGCGCCGTACGGGTCCCGCAGCCCGCGATGGTGCGGGTGCTTGTAGTGATCGAGGATCACTTCCTGATAGATCTGCTCCAGCCGCAAGAGTCACGCCCTGCCGAAGAAATCGACTGCGCGACGAACACCGGCGACCAGCCGGTCAACCTCGTCGACGGTGTTGTAGAGCGCGAACGATGCCCGGGCCGTCGCGGCGACACCGAACCGCCGATGCAGCGGCATCGCGCAGTGGTGTCCGACGCGCACCGCCACACCGTCGTCGTCGAGCACCTGGCCGACGTCGTGCGCATGAACGCCGTCGACCACGAACGACACCGGAGAGCCCCGGTCGTCCAACGATGTCGGGCCGATGATCCGCACACCGGCGATGCTTCTCAGACCATCGATCGCGGCGGCGACGAGGTCGCGCTCGTGCGACTCGATCTTGTCCATGCCGATCGCATCGAGATATTTCGCCGCCGCGGCCAATGCGACGACCTGCGAAGTCATCGGCGTGCCGGCCTCGAAGCGCTGGGGCGGCGGCGCGTAAGTGGTGGCCTCCATCGTGACGGTCTCGATCATCGAACCGCCGGTGAGGAAGGGCGGCATGTCGTTCATCAGCTCGCGACGGCCGTACAGCACTCCGATACCGTGCGGGCCGAGCATCTTATGGCCGGAGAACGCGGCGTAGTCGACGCCGAGCGCGTGGAAGTCCATCGGCTGATGAGGGACCGACTGGCACGCGTCGAGGACCGTCAAGGCTCCGACGGCCCGTGCCCGCGACACCAACTCGCCGACCGGCCCCGACGCCCCCGTGACGTTCGAATGGTGGCTGAACGCCACGACCTTCACGCGCTCATCGAGTTTCAGCGAGTCGAGATCGATGCGCCCGTCGTCGGTGACGCCGTACCAGCGCAGAGTCGCGCCCGTGCGGTGTGCCAGTTCCTGCCACGGGATCAAGTTCGCGTGGTGCTCGAGTTCGGTCGTGACGATCACGTCGCCCGGTCCGACGGCACGTTCCTCGAAACGTTGGTCACCGAGCACATAGGCGACGAGATTCAATCCTTCGGTCGCATTCTTGGTGAACACCAGCTCATCGGCGTCGCTGCCGACGAAAGCCGCAATGTCGGCGCGACCCTGCTCGTAGGCGTCGGTGGACTCCTCCATCAGTTGATGCGCGCCCCGGTGCACGGCACCGTTGGACGTCGTCAGGAAGTCGCGCTCGGCGTCGAGCACCTGTACGGGCCGCTGCGACGTCGCACCCGAATCCAAATACGCCAACTGGTTTCCGCCCCGCATCACTCGCTTGAGGATCGGGAAGTCCGCCCGGACCGCCGCGATGTCGAGTGGGGTCACTGACGCGGTCATCGCTAGGCCTCCGCGACCGCCGCTTGGGTGAAGCGCACGTAGCCGTTCGCGTCGAGCTCGTCGGCCAGCTCGGGGCCACCGGACTCAATGATGCGACCGCCGACGAACACGTGCACGAACTGCGGCTCGATGTAACGCAGGATGCGCGTGTAGTGGGTGATCAGCAGGATGCCGCCGTGAGTCTCCGCGGCGTACCGGTTGACCCCCTCGCTGACCACCCGCAGCGCGTCGACGTCGAGGCCAGAATCGGTCTCGTCAAGGATTGCGATCTTCGGCTTGAGCAGGTCGAGCTGCAAAATCTCGTGGCGCTTCTTCTCTCCGCCGGAAAACCCTTCGTTGACACTGCGCTCGGAGAATGAGGGGTCGATGTCGAAATCGTCCATCGCGGACTTGACCTCCTTGACCCACAGCCGCAGCTTCGGGGCCTCGCCACGAACCGCGGTCGCCGCCGTGCGGAGGAAGTTCGACATCGACACGCCCGGCACCTCGACGGGGTACTGCATCGCCAGGAAAAGCCCGGCGCGGGCGCGCTCGTCAACACTCATCGCCAGCACATCCTCACCGTCGAGCGCGATCGACCCGGACGTCACCGTGTACTTCGGGTGACCGGCGATCGCGTACGACAACGTCGACTTCCCGGAGCCGTTGGGACCCATGAGCGCATGCGTTTCGCCGGACTTCACCGTCAGGTCGACGCCGTTGAGGATCGGGATCTCGTCGCCTTCGCTGGGGGTAACGCTGACGTGCAGGTCCTTGATTTCAAGTGTGGTCATTTGTTTCCTTGAATGCTTGCGGTGAGTGCGAGCTCTTGTTCGATGGCTTCGGTGAGGCGATCGCGGACCGCCGGCACGGTGATCTTCGCGACGATCTCGTTGAAGAATCCGCGCACGATCAGCCGGCGAGCCTGGCTCTCCGGGATGCCGCGGGACCGCAGGTAGAACACCTGCTCGTCGTCGAAACGTCCCGTGGCGCTGGCGTGTCCGGCGCGGATGATCTCGCCGGTCTCGATTTCGAGGTTGGGCATCGAGTCGGCACGGGCGCCGTCGGTGAGCACCAGGTTGCGGTTCACCTCGAACGTGTCGGTGCCGGTGGCGTTGGCGCGAATCAGCACGTCGCCGACCCACACGCCGTGGGCGTCGGGTTTCGACGACGCCGGATCGCCTTGCAGCCCACCCTTGTACAGCACGCTGGAACGGCAGTTGGGCTGGGCGTGGTCGATCAACAGCCGCGACTCGAGGTGCTGGCCGTCGTCGGCGAAGTACAGGCCGAGCAGTTCCGCGTCGCCACCGGGCCCGCAGAACTTCACCCGGCCGGTCAGCCTCACCAGATCACCGCCGAGCGTGACAGCGACGTGCCGCAGCACCGCATCCTTGCCGAGCGCAGCGTGATGCGAGGTGACGTGGACGGTGTCGTCGGCCCAGTCGGCAATGGAGACGACCGTGAGCCTGGCGGCGGCGTCGAGTACGAATTCGACGTTGTCGGCGTAGGTTCCGCTGCCCTGCTGGTCGATGACGACGACCGCTTCGGCGAGTTCGCCGACCCGGATCTGCAGATGGCCGTACGCCGTCGACCCTTCGCCCGGGCCGGTGATCCTGATCTCGACCGGATCTTCACGCGTAGCGCTTTTCTCGACCGTCACGATCGTCGCATGGTTGAACGACGAAAACGCCTGCGCGGCAATGCGGTCAGCAGGAACACCGCCGTCCCCGAGCCTGTGGTCGCCGCGGCGCACCGTTTCCACTCTCACATTGGGGTGTTCGGCGACCTCGATCGTGGCGGCCCCCGTCGCCGGCGCGGACCCGTCGTGCAGGCCCCGAAGCCGCCGCAACGGAGTGAACCGCCAGATCTCGTCGCGGCCGCCGGGCACCTCGAACGCGTTCACGTCGAACGAGGTGAAGATCTCGCCCTTGTTGGCAGCGGTGAAGGCCGAACCCTCCACCGCTTCGGTCACGTTCGTCACTAGCCGACCGCGCCTTCCATCTGCAGCTCGATCAGGCGGTTGAGCTCCAGCGCGTACTCCATCGGCAGTTCCTTGGCGATCGGCTCGACGAACCCGCGCACCACCATCGCCATCGCCTCGTCGTCGGTCAGGCCGCGGCTCATCAGGTAGAACAGCTGCTCTTCACTGACCTTGGACACGGTGGCCTCGTGGCCCATCGTGACGTCATCCTCGCGGATGTCGACGTACGGGTAAGTGTCGCTGCGGCTGATCGTATCGACCAGCAGCGCATCGCATTTCACGCTGGAGCGCGAGCCGTGCGCACCCTTGTTGATCTGAACTAGGCCACGGTAGGAGGTGCGACCGCCACCACGGGCCACGGACTTGGACACGATGTTGCTCGACGTATTCGGCGCCAGGTGAAGCATTTTCGCGCCGGTGTCCTGGTGCTGGCCCTCGCCGGCGAACGCCACCGACAGCACCTCGCCCTTGGCGTGCTCGCCGGTCATCCACACGGCCGGGTACTTCATCGTGACCTTCGACCCGATGTTGCCGTCGACCCACTCCATGGTTGCGCCGGCCTCCGCGCGGGCCCGCTTGGTCACCAGGTTGTAGACGTTGTTCGACCAGTTCTGGATCGTCGTGTAACGGCAACGGC
>Ga0153922_1000947_pt1 | contig 10686 bp, 12 predicted proteins | sample TSNJ006MetaG_FD_104723 | JGI IMG/M metagenome (GOLD analysis project Ga0153922, IMG submission 104723) | Attine ant fungus gardens microbial communities from New Jersey, USA - TSNJ006 MetaG | ecosystem: Host-associated > Fungi > Mycelium > Unclassified | place: USA: New Jersey, Brendon T. Byrne...
GACTCATACTCCACCTGTGATGACACAAAAGTATTTTGCTGCATGTCGACGTAATCAAGGCTGGTGCATCCATGCACCATCTTCGTCACTGTATATAATTTGATGCATTGTATTCCTCATCTTACAATGAACTTCACTTTTATAATCTACAAACATATGGAAAAATGTAAATAATCGGAGTGTTTTTGTAGGGGTGGCGCAAATGGCGCGTAAGCCACTCATGCACCATTCGAGTTGTATCGACGTCCAGAGAACTCGCGATTCGAGGAACTCAATGCGATTCAAACCTTCCCTTGAAGACTGGCTACGAAACTTGCGCGCCCAGATAGACATAACGCATCACACAAAAATATCTCATCCAGAGTGACTTCAAACCTCCCATTGGTTCGAGACACTTGGACCAGTGAGTTGTTTGACTAGGAACATTCCTCTCCCCTCGTCGATGCTCTTGGAATTCCGCATACCTATGGCGCTCTTGGGCCTTACTTGAATGCTTGTATTGTACTGTTTTGTTGGGCTCAAGCTTCTTGTAGTACTGATTGAACCACCTGTGAGCTGTTTGAGGAGACCAGGCTCGGCTCCAACACCACCCCCTAATCCTGTGAATTGACGAGCGAGTGTAGTGCCGCTAATTTGTCGTGAAATTTTTCCATCAGGTCCAACGGGAGTAGACATAGCAGATGTTTGTTGTAGGCCTCCGACTCCAAGCATTAACTGAAGTCACAATTTTAAAATCACAGTCGTTGGCAGAACCAAAAACTCACCAAACATTCTCTACACCAGATGCGGCCGTTTGCATCGGTCTTCGCGGCACTATCAAGCTTCTTTCCACACCCGGGTCCTTTTTTCTTTTCTTCCCCTCGACCCAACATCCAAGAATTAGACTTAATTTGAGGCTGTTTTCCGCCACAAACCAAACAATTGACGTGCCATCTCGAGCCCTGAGGACCCGGTATCACCCCTCTTTCCATCAGAGAAACTGACTTGAGGCATCCTGGGCACGACGTCCGACTACCGAAGCGAGGGGATGGGACTGTGTTAGTTCCTGCTGAAGTGGGACGTTCATAACGACTAGAACTTCCAGCTTTCCGTGGTTGAGAAGGCAAAGGACTCGTGATGTTGTTGGTTTTGAGAGGACTTCTCTCACGTGAGAATGGCAGAGAGCCAACACTTGGAGACTTATGAACTGTAATCTTTTCCGGGGGTGAACACTTTTCATGCCAATCAAATTTCAACAACTCGAACGACTCAACAGTGACGCACCTCGACATGAGCGGGTCCAGCATGGGATTTCACAAAGATTGCCTGACCAGTCGTGCTTTCGCTGAATACGCCATCACAAAAGGTGCATCGAAAGCAGTCCCGATGAAAAGTCTGAGATACGTCGGAGCCATTCTCTCCGGGAACCGTCACAAATTTCCCTCCTTCCCTTAATGTGAATAATTGTTTATGGCATTTCGCACAAGTGCTTGATGCCGATACATAGCCAAAAATCTTCCCAGATGTCTCAGATGGTAATTTCTTTTCTGTTTCTGATGTTCTCGACCGGAGTTTGACAGTGGATTGAGGGCTTTGATTGAGTATATTGGCCTCTTCATCAAAGATAACGTCTTCAGGACTCATGAGAAGTTCATGACATGATGAGTGACTGGGCAATGATTCATTGATATTGAGAGGTGAGTCTATCCCTGAAAGGGACGATTGAGTTAGAGTATCGGAGATATCAGACATGAAATCGGGTGTCGAGGAAGAGGAAGAGGAGGATGCAGATGCAGATGCAGATTGTGTTTGTGATACTGGCATCTTGGAACTGAAGCTAGATGTCCCAGTATTTGATGGAGGAAGGGGGGAAGATAAAGCCAGTGAAGACTCAGAGAGTGCTACCGTTGATAAAACAGGGGATACAGTTTTGTGACGAAAAAATCGTTTCTTCATTTCATCGATAGCCTCTATTGTAGGTGCAGGACTACCAGAAAATTGACGGTGATTACCGAATACCGAAGATGAACCACCAGGTGATTCGTCGGGCTCGGGACTCCGAAGACGCTCTAATCGACGAGTGGGACTTGGACTGCCCTCCGCACGTCCGTAACGTGACTGTAAGGGACTTGAAGGATTCGAATATCGGGGCTGGTGGTTCCTACCAATCGAACTTAAGCGCTGACTGAGTTCTTCGATTGCAGGACTACTCTCGCGCCTCTTCCCAATACCTAGTCGCTGTTCTAACTCCTCGATTGCTGGGCTAGAGTCCTGAAACTTATTCGGCGTATTTGTTGATGAATCCCAACCTTTAAGATCACACCTCTCTGAGGAATTGTTCATTTTTCTCGCGTTCTCTATTGTCTGCTTGGGCGTTCGAGGCTCGCGAGAAAGGCAAGTATCAAAACATTCAGGGCAGGAAGGACGCCCAAGTAAATCGACCATGGGAGAGTTACCTATGTTCTTTGAACAACCTTCGCAATTGAAACACTTCTTATGCCAGTATTTGTCTGTAGCATAAACAAAACCGCCCTCTGCCTTAAGGATCGTGACTGGCTTGTTGCAATTCGGACAAAATCCTTTCGAGCCTCCATTAATGATGAAGCATTGGCGACAAAGGAAACGAGGTTCATCGGAATCAGATAGGGAGGGGTCAGGGTATATGGTAGCATCGGGGAGAAATGGGGTTGCACAAGTAGCACAAGAGTGCGTCACGAGTGACTCTTTCGGTTGTAATACAGATCCATAAACTTTGGATAGTGCCGTTTCGTTTGGTGCCAAAGATGGCAAAATACCGGACTCGGGTTTTGGTCCAGTGATAACGGGTTTGAGAGCTAGGTAGTGACTGACTTGAGAGGTACTTGAGGCAATGTGATCCGTAATGCGGTTGTTAAGTGATGTTGAACCAGTAATTTGAGCATTGATGGCCCTGGGGAAGCGGCGGCTGGAAGTGGTGTCCAGACGGGTAGGGGAAGGAGAGACATTTTCTGATGGTCCCTGACTCTTGGGCCGGACTGGGGAGGTCGACCTCTCACGAGACACGTAAGTTCGAGACCATTTGTCCTGATCTTCCTGTGAATCGGTCTGAATCCAGGAAATAGTAGGAGCTGCATGGAGTACAGATGATCAGTCGGACTGCAATACTCCACCGGGTGCCTGCTCACCAACTACGGAACCTCCACACTTGTTGCATCGCTTATCATTAACGATGTCACCGCATCTACGGCAGAACCCCATACGAGCAACCAGCCAGCAGGCCTGAACTAAAGGAATGCCATATAGAGAGGGAATAGCAACTTCAACCCTGTCTGTCACGTGACCTTAATTAGTGACCCGAAGTGCCGGATTTTCTCTCATGCTCTCTCCTTATTTTTCCCTCGATAAAAGACATGGGGTACGCCGCCTTGTGAACGACATTTCAACCAAAAAAGATCAAAACAAAAAACTTAATTGTCAAGTAGAACCCGTCTTCGACCATTTTTCCCGTCACGATCCCCTCTTCTGCTTCTACTTTCGCAAGTTCCTCGATCTCTATCAACTTCTCTCCGCTCTCAAACCGATCCTTATCCAAGGTATTTTAATTCTGATATTTATCGCCTTAATATGAATCCTCCCTTCTAGAGTCTGTTGCGGGCAATCCATGGAAATTACTGGTGGCCGTCACTTTGCTCAACAAAACTACCGCCAAGGTCGCAATTCCTGTGTTTTGGGATTTGATATTGCGCTGGCCGAATCCATGGGCTATGTCTCAAGGTCAGGAGCTCAGCATGTCAATGTGTAGTGTTCGTTCAACGATCTGGACAAAAAGCTTCCGAAGAGGAACTAAGAAGCTATCTTTACCATTTGGGAATATACAATGTTCGGTCACGAAGGTTGATCGAAATGTCGAAAGCGTACATTGTTGATCCACCCTCCGAAAATGATGCTCGCCCTCCCAGAGCTGCCCTTCGAATAAACCAGCACACGAATTCACTACACAGCAAGAGTTATCTCTCAACCCCGATTTCGCATTTACCAGGCACGGGGCCCTATGCATTAGACTCCTACCGTATATTCTGCCCAAGTCATCAAAACTTATTTTGCGAAGAGTGGAAAACGGTACAACCTACCGACAAGGAATTGGTGCTCTACCTGGTAAGCTCGCTCGTGCATCTCAAACTTGACTCTTAACGTATCAAAGCGCTGGAAATGGGTATCTGAAGAAAGAAAGCAGTGGTTCCCGTTGACGGGTCGTGTCATACCTGCAGATCTTGAGTACCTCAACTCACTAGCGAATGAACTGACTGGGTATCATATCAAACAAAAGCAGTAGTGAAGGAAAAGATATCAATATATCTCAAGCATTGTAGTATATCATGAGACCTTGGAGTTTCCTGTACATAAGATTTCATAGCTTAGTTACCAGTCTTGGCTGCCAGTCGACACGTTCGACCTGTGAAGAAACATAACCCGTGCCTCTGTGATCGTATATACAAGTGTACTTACCATTTCAGGGCGTAAATCTTCTATAGTCGCTGCACCAACAAGCCTCATGGCTATAACAATTTCCCGACGAAGAATCTGGGTAATTTTTACAACGCCTGCGACCCCATACGCCTGATGCAGGTTTGTCGCTATTGATTATCTACGAGAGGACAACACTTACACTTTGAGCATATAGGAAAGGCCGCCCAAGCCCCACCGCCTTAGCCCCGAGGCACAGTGCTTTAATGACATCTGTACCCCTGTGTATCCCGCCTAATTTTTTTGGTTACTGAATTCCCTGTAGGGCGTTTAAGCCACATACCATCAATGTACACTGTATTATATTGATCAGCTCGGGACCTAGACTCAAATGTTTAATGCACACCTTCTACCTTGTCGAACACATCAGGACGCTGCAGGCGGAGCTTATATAACACCTCCAGTGGTGGAAAGGAACTGTGATCAGTGTCAAGCCCCTACATCTTTCCTTGTATCCACTAGGTAGCACAGTAAACCACTTGCTATTCCAATTGTCGTCCTAGGTGAAATGGGATGGGAATCGAAGAGAAAACTACGATTGTATAGACATACCTCCGTGGTTTGAAAGAAGGATTCCCTCAACTCCGGCATCGACTGCAAGAACTGCATCCTGTAATAGGACAAAATGAGAAGCTACTCAGTTGCGACAGATGCGTTTTACCTCAACACATTGGATGCCTTGTGATTGTCAAGACTACGTGTAATCATGAAGCGTGCCCACTCGCCTTTGATCACTATCGGCAAACTTGTTAAACCCCTCAGCCATGGAATTGTCTAGAGCTCAATGTCATAAGACGGAGGCAAAATGGCTTTATGACACACCTTCTCCCATGTCATATTTCGATCATCATTGGCTATTAGTGCACCAGCTGTACCCATTCCATCTACTTCTTCCAGATCATCACTCTCCGACCAGTACGTCGGAGTACCCTTCTCCTCATCTTCCGATTGCCACGGATTACGGATATCTCTTTCACGATTGCCAGCCACAATTGCGTCAACCGTCAGAAAAATAGCTTTGTAGCCAAGACTGTCAATTTCCCGAACCCGCTTTTCAGCAACCGAATCTTTAGCATTTTTGTAAAGTTGGAAAAACAAGGTCTGGGACGGGATGGCAGCACTCATGATCTCACTATATGATAGTGATGAATTTGAAGACACCATTTGAATAATCTCGGACTGTGCTGCACCCTTTGTTATGTTGACTTCACCTACAAGGGCATCTCAATCATCGAACGTCCCCGAAGTATAGAAAGAACAAGACTACCGTCTGGATGACCAAGTTTTGCAAGTCCAGCTGCACTGACGAAGACAGGGATAGAAGATTTGAACCCAAGAATACGAGTTGAAGGATCACATCTTGCGACTGGTCGCATCACTCGAGCATTGAAGAAGAAACGTGAAAATGCACGGGCGTTCTCGGCGTGGGCTACTCGTTTAAGATGATGAGCTCATTTGGATGGCTTCGCTAAAAGAGGAGATATCACTTATTTCGTCGTCCGAGGCAGAGGTGTAGTAGGCCCTAGCTTTACTGGAGAGCGTCTGACATGCAACAACCTGAAGATACTGGTTGGTGACATTACAACACACTTCCATGTTAGTTTACCTCCATGTCTCTGAGACTGAGGATTCTGCCCAGAGGCGGTCTTTTTTGAGTTGCCTCTTCAACGCGCTGTTCATCTTTTGTTTTCTTGCGATTTTTCTGCTTGTCACTCAGGATCTGAATGGCTTGAGCATTCAGTGGGCCGAGATGCTTTGAAGAGGGTAGGTTCTTCTGCAGGGCATCGGGCGGATGAATAGGTACGTAGGCGGCGGTTGCATCTTGTCCGGCGTATTTGAGTATGATTTTCGCTCCTCCCGGGTGTTCCTTCCAGCAAGTTAAACTCGACCAGGGTAGGATACACGAGCAGGAAGACGAACTGGGAGGAATTCGGTCACGTCATAGACGCAGTTCTTGATGATAACCCAACAAGACCTATCCATGCATTATAGATCAAGTCATTCATATTCACATTTGAAAACATACTCCAAAGAGCCATGTTGAGCGACCTGGTCTAACGTCCAAGCTGGCATGATGGATGGAGAGGAGGAAGAGGATGCGTGGAAATGAATTAAATGACCACAGGCGGACGATGATTAACCGCTTAGACTACCACCGGGCCGTCCAGCTATTTTCAAGCTGAGACGACCCGGGCACTGAAAATTGCCACATAAATTGTAATTCCCCATTTGAATGATTTGACTACCATGGATGCTTTACCACTAAAAGCGATCTAAGGAATTACAATACCGTAGGTGCACCTTGTTGTGGGGCACTCAACACGTGACTGCGCGTTGTTTGCTTTTGTTGAGAAGCAACCGCGCTCTGACTGTTATTGTCATTGTTTTGTCCTGCTGTCCTCAATGCCGACTCTACCGACCTTACAGGAACTCAAATCAATGAAGTACAGAGAATTGCAGAAGACATGTAAGGTGTGTCTTTTCCCTCTATCCACAAATTGAATTCATGTTTGCCAAGGATTTCGGTCTTAAGGCAAACCTCAAATCTCACGAGATGATTGGTATGCTGTTGGAAGCACAGTGCGTTTCCGCTCTCATTTGGAATACACAGAATCTGACTTTTACAGATTACAGGCCACTCCAGGACCTGCCCCCACTTCATCACCTCAACCTCCGGTGCAACCTATATCTTCGGCCAGACTGTTAACAACCAAGGCTGGATCATCACGGTTGTCTTCGGTAATCATTCATGATATACCGGAGGAAATGAATGGACAAGATTCTCATACGGCAACAAGACTGGAAACCGCAGTTCCAGTACCTTTGCCGCCAGCCCCACCTGTTCGGAATCAAAAAGCAAAAGAATTGCAGAGGAGGCTGGGAGTAGGAAGGCCAATTGCGGCCGGTGGCACTGGTGCACGAACGGTGACACAATCCACCGCCTTCCCGAGAGAGGGGATAAGACACAGTCGAAGTGAACAAATGAAAGCAACTATTCCCGAAGGTAAGCTTCCAAAAGTGCTATTGTACCCTCGTAAGCCTCTGAAGTATTATGCAGATTCTGAATCACCTGGTATTTTTGATACACAGCAAACTACTATTATTTCGTCGTTTCAGGACCCATCATCTAGTTTACGAGGTGAAGCAACCCAAGAGAAAGGTGAGACAATAAAATCACCCGATATTGAACATTTACTTTCTGAATTTGTGAGTTGAGTGATATCATATATATCAGGTATTGACAATGACAACACAGGTCAAACCTCTTCAAGACCAAATAGATACACTTCGAGTCGAGGTGAAGCGGCTGCAAGCTTTGGAAACGGAAGTAAAGACTTTGAATGCCATAGTAAAACAGGAAAACTCTCGGCAGGTCAACAATGAAGCACAAATATGGTCAGCGACTTTTGGCACGCAAAAGCCGTACCTAGCCGAACCCTCAACCCCTCCAACAACGTCCAATGTTCAATTATTGTCATCAAAAATGCTGATATCGGCGGGATATACTCCCGCTTTCCTTGGGAACCGACAAACAAAGTCTTCTATTAGCGAGCCACGGGACGTCCAAAGGGACGACACAGAAAAGATTTCTCTCGATACTTCGAGTCCAGTTAAGAAGCGTCTTAGACTTTCAGGAGAAGGGCCATCTAATAAAGGCAAGGAAGTCGAGCGAGTGGAGAATAGCAGGGATTATACCTCGACCACATTGCCTCCCGCTGCAGGCTTTGTCGTTTACAATGACCCTCAAGGAGAAGAAGAGCTTCTACTACAAACCGATCACTTGCCCGATACCTCGCGATCGAATGGTCCTCGAGGCACAAGGCAGGGGTTCACGACGAGTTCCATGAGTGCGCCAGAGAATCAAAACCCTTTCAGTTACTTCCTCCCAGAACCCTCAACACCTTTGTTTACATCCACATTTCCGTATCCAGAACCTCCACAGTCCCCGACACCCGCAGGATTTAGTCTTTCGGGAACCCTTTCTACTCCGGATGATCGTTCGGACGTGTTCAAGACTTTCGGTTTACCTCCGCCAGAGAGAGCAAGGCCCTTCCCATCTGGATCATCTAACAACCTGGCCGATCCCGCGTTTTCACTTAATCCACCACCAAAGCGACGTCCCCCTTCAGTTGATGAACCTCGCTCTACCTTTGGCCTGATGCCTACATTTGCAGGTCTGGATCCAAAATCTGAAAAGTCATCCGTAACTTCGAAAACAACCATGTACGGGACTGAGCTTGAGGGCGATACTCGGTTCGGAGATTTTGGAGTTGAAGGTGTGGCCATGGGATACTGGAGTGGTAGTCGTTTTTAGCTTTTTCTTGCATCTCTTTCATTTCTGCGTTTACGATATGTTACGGGACGTTTAGGGCTGCATTTTGCAATATCTCAGGTCTTTTATTTTTCATACTTACCGTCTTTTGATCCAATAGACAATGGATCGAAGAATGCCATGACAGATAATTAAAGCTGAGCTCTGCAGAAGCACATCATATAATGATACTACATACAATGTTAAAAGACATACACCTATTAATTCTGGGTACATAGATGACCTGTGATCTAATGATTGCGTTCGGGCCGGCTCAGTTCAATAGTCGAACGATAGATAATTGCAGAGGCATGTTGTTGAAGAGGACCGCCGCGGTTACACCTTCGCAGAGTCGGGTGATGGTAGCAATGTCGTCATCAGTACCATATCAGTTAAGGAATCCCTTTACACATGCTCGATCTACCTATTCTACAATATGAGGCCAGATCCACCACATGGACAGTCAGAAGTGGCAATGGAAAGTAGCGGTGAGGGAGGGGTCATGTCGTAAATGCTAACCTAGCATTTCTAGTCCAAATTTCATCAAGTGCTGTCAACCTGACCTAAACAGTCATTGTAGTGCTGGAAGTGATTAGAGCGCTGCAAATGCTTCGAGTTCTTTAATGGCGCTATCATCATCACCTTTACTGCAGTCCCTGCTTAATTCCTATGGAACATCCTAATGGCACCCCAAAGTCTTGTCGACCTAATATCCATGACATTTATTTGTAAATTTACATCAATAAAATTAAATTATGAAGGGAGGTGCAGGTCAAGCAAGATTACTCAAAGTAGGCGATTATTGTGTAGTCCACACTCATTCGCCGCCCATGGATTCCCTAGCCTTTTTTTCTTTCTTCAACCTCTTCCTCTCACGACGCGCTTCCTCCGACTCTGGATCATCCACAGCCTCTTTCTCTTTCTTTTCCTTACGTTTCTTCTTCTCGGACTTGTCTGGGTCCTCAGCTGTTTCTTCTACATCGGGCACTTCAGATTTCCTCTTCCTCTTCTTCTCCTTCTTTGTCTCATCTTTCTCTGTTTCAGATTTGGTGGTGGTGGGAACCGTAACAGACTTTGCATCATCCCGGTTGTAATCAACATAGTCTTTGCTCCAATCAGTTGGAGTGACGCCCTCGAGCTTCTGACCATATCTGCCAAGCTTGCCGTCCTTGACCATCTTCTTTTTCTGCAATGCAACAGGTCCAAGGCCCCATCTTCTGGGGTAGGTGTCACGTTCCATGATACATCGTTTAACTTTGGCAACGACACCGTGGTCACATGTCGCCAATTCAACAGTAGACATCTGAGCAATAGCAAGAGCAATTGCTTCACCTACTCAGATAGCTGAGTACTTCTTATGAAAGCACGACATAGGCTCACACACCTTTAGTAGTCATCAGAACTACCTCCTCGTTCAAGGAGATGTTAGCTTCATAGCGCAGCAGACCGGGAATCATAAGTTTCGCGCCATAACACACTGCATTGACTGCACTATCCTTGACGACGATACGCTTATAACTCACAAGGAGACTCTCCAAGGGTCTGATGGTTCTTCGAAGGTACGATTCTATGGCGTAATCAGACAGTGAGTAGATCACGGCGGGTGGGCTCACCATCACGAGTGTTGTCGTACATCCACTGTGCATCAAGAACGTCATGCATAGTGACAATGTCATCGTTCTCTGACATAGCACCACTCCTTACTCGACGCAGCTCTTGCATATGACCGCCAACTCCGGTCAGAAGTCCAAGGTGCACACAAAGGGTTCGGATATAGGTGCCAGCTTCACAGGATACCCAGAAAACAGCAAGATTACGTTTTTCATCGTACTCAAAGAGTCGCGTCTCATGGATTGTCCGTATACGAAGCTGGCGTTTCACAGCAGATATTA
>Ga0153922_1000948_pt1 | contig 10679 bp, 8 predicted proteins | sample TSNJ006MetaG_FD_104723 | JGI IMG/M metagenome (GOLD analysis project Ga0153922, IMG submission 104723) | Attine ant fungus gardens microbial communities from New Jersey, USA - TSNJ006 MetaG | ecosystem: Host-associated > Fungi > Mycelium > Unclassified | place: USA: New Jersey, Brendon T. Byrne...
AAGCACACCGCGATCTTCGCAGGATCGGGATCGGGCAAGACGGTGCTGATCCGTAGGCTCATCGAGGAGTGCGCACTACGTGGAGTGTCGTCAATCGTGCTCGATCCCAACAACGACCCCGCCCGCTTGGGCACCGGCTGGCCCGCACCACCGCCGGGACGGAATCGCGCCGACACCCCAACAGCGGCCGACTACCTGTCGCACACGGAGGTCGTTGTGTGGACGCCCAACCGAATAGGTGGACGGCCGTTGTCCTTTCAGCCGCTCCCTGACTTCGCCACCGTGCTCGACGACGCCGACGAATTCACCGAGGCTGTGGGCTCGGCGGTTGCAGCGCCGAGCCCCGCGCGCTGATTAGCGGAAACACCGCCAAAGCCAACATCCAGCGCGCGGTCCTGCGGGAGGCCTTGCAGTGGTATGGCCGGCAACCCCCGACCACGCTTCGGGATTCATCGACGTGCTCGAGGATCTACCACAAGATGTCAGCGGGCTCAGCGGCGCTTCCAGCATCGCCGCCCAACTCGCCTAAAATCTGCGGGCCGCGAAGGTCAACGATGCGATGTTCGGCGGTGAAGGCACACCCGCCGACCCGAGTGTCCTGCTCACTCCGTCGGAGGGCGCTGCGGCCCACTGCGACCGCCCAATCCATGCCTGCGGCCTCCACTGATGCCGCCGCGGCAAGCTCGGCCACCGCTGCGCGGGCCCACTCGAGATCCGGTACCGCCGACTCGAGGCGCACCACCGGCTGGTCACGAGCACCGTCGCAAAATGGAAGACGCACCACACGAGTAGTCGCCTACTCAAATCCGATCCGGAAACCGGTCCGCTCAGTGGACCGGCCCGTTGTGTGAATCTTGCCGTGCGCCTTGACTACATTTCGGCACGCATGCGGGCCATCGTTTGGAATCTCGTCGCCATAATGCTGCAGGAATTGAGGACAGATGACCAGGTCAAGAAAAGCCCCCGAACCGAAGGGTATCCCTTCTCTCCGCTCATTTCTCGCATCACTGGAATCGGCAGAGCACCAAGAATTCGCGGCCAGACCGTCAAGCCGGGTGGCCAACGAAGACGCCTTTTCCGAGATGAAGAGTCACATTCTCGGGCTCTACGAGGATGTCGAGGCAGCGCACAGTTTCGTCGACGAGACCGGGGCAATCTTCGACTGCATTCCGATCGAGCAGCAGCCCGCGCTCCGGGGTTCGTCGGAGGCCGTACCCAAGGCACCCGATCTTCCCCCGATCGAACCCGCCGACGCCGCAGAAACCACGGCGCAGCCGGAGCAGGACGAGAAGCGGCCCAGCATGGCCGGGTCCCCACTCGCCGCCCACCGCAAGGACTCGTTCGGCAACGCAATGCACTGCCCCCAGGGCACCATCCCGATGCGGCGGGTCACCCTCGAGGACCTGACGCGGTTCCCGACGCTGCAAGCGTTCATGCGCAAGGGGCCGGGCGGAGCCGGCCGCCCTCCCCGAGCGGTTGAGCCGGCCACCGTTCCCGCGACTCACCGCTGGGCACACGCCTACCAAAACGTGAACAACGGGGGCGGGCACAGCTACCTCAACCTGTGGCGCCCCTCGATCGGCGCCAACCAGGTCTTCTCGCTCTCCCAACACTGGTACGTCGGCGGCAGCGGGGGAAACCTGCAGACGGCCGAATGCGGGTGGCAGGTCTTTCCCGGCCTCTACGGTGACGCGCAGCCGCACCTGTTCTGCTATTGGACCGCAGACGACTACAACCACACCGGCTGCTACAACCTCAGCTGCAGCGCCTTCGTGCAGATCTCATCGTCGTTCGCGCCGGGAATGGCCCTCGGCCCGATCAGCGTCGGCGGCGGCCAGCAGTACGAGATCGAGCTGGCCTACTGGCACGCCAACGGACGATGGTGGCTGTATTTCAACGGAACCCAGGGCAGCAATGCGATCGGCTACTATCCGGACACGCTCTACGGCACCGGCGCCCTCAAGACAAGCGCCGCCGAAATCGACTACGGCGGGGAAACCGTGGGCACCACCAGTTTCCCGCCGATGGGAAGCGGCGCGTTCGCGAACGGCGGCTGGCAGCATGCCGCGTATCAACGCACCATCGGCTACTGGCCCCCGCCGGGCGGCGCCATGATCAACGCGAACTTGACCCCCTCGCAGGCATGGCCAGGCTGCTACACGTCAATAGTCGACCTCTACGCCGCGCCGTGGTACGAGACGGAGTGGTTCGGTGGCCCCGGCGGTAACTGCTAGAGGGCACCCGGCTTGTCTGCGTAGAGTCGAAGCGTGCGGTACGAAGAGTCCTATCACGGCGAACGGGCCGTCCTGACGACGACGCAGATCGCGGACGGCACCTGGACGTGGGAGGCCGAAATCGGCGGCGGCCCCACGGTTTTCCTCGCCAATGCCTCCGGAAACACGTACGGAAGGGAGGAAAACGCACGATCGGCCGCGCGTTCCGCCGCGGCAGCGGCCATCGACCGGGCGCGGATTTCGCGCGGCAAGCCGTAGCCGACGCCTGCCTCTCCGAGTCGAATGGTCCCCACGTACGGGCACCCTCGGGGCGCACCACGAAACTGATCGGCACGCCAGCGGCTTTCGGCGTCGGCGAACTGCTGCGTGCAAGTCCACGGCCTGGCGTATCGAAGCGTCGATCACAGCGCCCAGGGAGAATCCCACCCCGGCAGCGCGGCAGGCCGCCGCGAACCCATAGGTAGGCCCGGCCGAATGCGAGCGGATCAACACCCTGCGCCGCATCGGGGTCTTTGGGGTCGGGCCGATAACCCCGGGCATCGCATGCAGGGCCTGGTCCAACACGGTGATGTGATCAGCGGTGGTATTGCTGCCGGCATTGTCTGCTCGCAGCAGCGGAAACGCTTCAGATCCGGTCTATGCGGATTAGATCTAGCCCTACCTGTGTGTAAGCGTCCGGCAGGACAGACCAGCACCGCCACGCCTCTTTCACGCTTTCAAAGTCGTATGTGAGTTCACCTACCTCACGTACTAGATCCACCAGGAGAGCGTAGGTTTCCGTAAAGAGTTCTAGGTTTCCGTTGATCGTAGAAGGTATCAAAAGCGAAAGGGTGCTACCGTGAATCCAAGTGGGGCTCTTCGAAAGCGCTTTCTCGATACGGTTGGCTACACTTCGATCACGCCCCGCACGTCCCTCCTGTTCTGCGTAAGCGGCGAAAAATGCCGTAAACTGCGGAAGCATCGGGTTGAAGAAGCGCACGGGATCATTGGCGTCGATTATCAGTGCTGTTCCGCCAGGCCGAGTCAGCTGGGAAACGTGATCAAGTGCTGTCGGAATATCCTCGAGGTGCTGAAGCAAAAGACGCATCAGGACGAAATCGTACGTACCAGTGTGATCAAATAGATCACCTTCTTTAAATGAGACATCATGGTTGCATGTTTCCCGATTGGCAATGTCGACAAGCTCTGCGGAGATGTCAATGCCAGTGTAACTTTTGTTTGGGAATCGCGCCGAGATCCGCCTGAGGTAGTAGCCGTTTCCGGTTCCGATATCAAGAACAGTACGAGCCTCATGCCACTGAGGTGACGTGTAATAAAAACTGAGTTCCTGAGCGATTGCAAAGTCGGTCTGAAGCCGCTGCATCTGGTCCCAGATCCCCAGGATAACTCCTTTATGAGTACCGAAGTGGGGGTCGGGGACAGCGTCGGATTTTCTAGTAATCATCCCCCACCCCGAGTAGAAAGACGTGCTGTCCCATTGGGAACTTCAATATACGCGATCAGCAGGTACATTCGGTGGGGCCCGTCCAAGTTGCCATCGAGCACCTGAGCAGCCACGCAGGGAAGGAAAGACTTACACTTAAATCGATCATCTGTGTGAGAGCTGTTAATCCTTATTGGAACGGTGGCTCGAGCAAACCCATAACCCTTAATCACGGTTTCGGTTAGCTTAACCTGCTCCTGCAAAAACTTGTTCCAGTCTTCGGTGTCTGAATATTTCTCTATCCGATCAAGCAATCGGTCCAATGTAAGCGGTCTGTCTCCCTTCGCGGCGTCCCTGCTTCCATAGCCGTAGAGGCGGCTAAACTCCTCGTCAAAGTCAACAACTTTCGCCGGGGCCTTCGGGTCCTCGAACTCGCCGAGTTTCGAGAATCTGACTTCGACAAGCGAAAACGGATAAAATCGGGTGATCGCATTAGATAGCATGCCACGGAGCTTCTGCACAGGATCAGGCGACAGCACGACAAAGTCGTTTTCGATCTCTTGGAGAGCCAATTGCAAGCCCCTTATAAGTCCGTCGTCTCTAGCATCGATCACATCCTTCAAAGCGCCGGGTATATCTACGTGGAAGTCGGCTAACGAGGGGAAATCTTTGCCGGCAATGAGGTCGATTTGCGCCAAGACCTCGTCCTGTTTCCAGCTCTGATAAGCCACTGCACGCTCGTGAATGGGAACATCGTCTTGCGAGTCAACCATCAGAATCACGGTTCGCTCACGGGCCCGACGATATCCGAGTTCGTAGGCCACGGTGAGGTTATGCTCCGACAGCAGCGCGATGAGAATATCAGCGTTATAAATCCGATTAAGCGCATTATCGGGGATCTTGTCCATTGCGGTCCTCGCCACGTCCACGTCGTACGCTACACGCATTCCCTTCGTGCTAGCGCCGGCAGGGACCACCTGACACTTCTTTTCTACAATATATTTTAGGCGGCTGAAATTCAGAATTGCCTTCCGGCGTTCCGCTTCCGCCTTGCCAAAAGGCATCGCCACCACTACATTCCTTGTGCTCATCTCCACACCTCTTTCTTCTTATCCGTCGGACGTTAATTCAATTTCAAAGTCAGCGCCTTGGGAAAGGCGTATACCCATAACATATTCTCCGGGGCTGTCCGCTTTTCCGGGGAAGTCCGCTCTGGAGTTTTGGACTGCTGCCTTCCACTCGCTGAAAACGTAGCCTTGCTCGCCGCGCTCGGTGTTCGCCGAGATGACCGGGATGAACAAGCGGATCGCCTTTGGCGGATCGCCTTTGGCGGATCGCGTTCAACGTCTCACGCTCCCATGCATCCCCCGGGCGTATCCGTTGCCCGTCCAGCCACACGTCCCCGCCGAGCCCGGCGATCGCTTGCTCCGGCCGCCGGGCAGCGGCTGGATCCTCGCGCATGTAACTGATGAAGATCGTCGCCGCGTCGGGATCAGTACGACCGGGGACGTCATTCTGGCCATCTCGCCTCGCCGCGCGTCGTTTCCGCCTCTCCCAGCGTGCGAGCGACTCGGCAACGAAGTCGGTCGGCGCCATCTCCCGCTGTTGGACCTGCGCTTTACCGCAGTAGGTTGCCAAGAAGTTCGACAGTGACGGTTCATGCGCGGTTGAGGAGCCAACGAAGAAGAACTGCTTGCCCTCCTGCGATAGCCGCATACTGCTCGACATACGCAGGAGAAACCGCCCCATCCAGTCGGGAATCTCGCAGCCCACGAACAGCATCGGCTGATGCTTCAGCCGGTACGTAAGCCACTTAGGAAGGCCCGCCCCCTCGCTGAGGAACGCGTGGAGCCACTCGAGTCGGTCCTCCTTGTGGATCGCATCTTGGGGAGTGGAGGCGGCTTGACCAAACAGCCTCAGAACGACGGTATCGGCCGCCTCATCCGCTTGCGCATTTCGCGACTGTTCGCTCATGAACTGACTCGGGGAAAACGTGAGTTCACGAGTCTCCGGCTTACCCTGAAAACGGGCCTCGTTCAGCGCCTGCGCGAGCAGTCGGTCGGGCGTCGTATTCACGAAGAGGTTCAAATCAGTGATCTCGGCGAGGTTACGGAGCGCATCGCCAGGCGCCAGATCGAGCTCCTCGATAATGTCCTTGATACGCCGATACAATTCACCGACGTCATCCCGGCCGCGCTCTCGCAGAAATGCCGCCACCGCTTGGCCCATGGTCACCGTCGCAGGCGACACGGTCAGGTGATACCGCTCAACGAGGCGCTGGCCGATCAGCGTAGTCAGTGTCTGGTTGCCGGCTTCGACCACATTAACGTCAGGCCCCACAACCGGCACCAGCGCTTGGTCCCGGATATGCCCGAGTAGATCGTCCCAAAAATCGTCGTCCACGCCCATGCGCTCGCTCCTGCTTGCGGCGGGCAGCCGCATTTGCCGCTAGTTTAACGCACCGCATCTTGGAAAAAGGGCGAATTGTTCGCTGAATAAATAGCTTCCTGGCTACACCAGGAGCACTACAAAGCCGTAGATGTAAATCACGGCGAACACGCATGGCACCCACTGTTCGAGATGACTCTGCGGCCAATACATCGCTTTGTCCTTGCCCTCACCCAGCGCCTTCCATTCGGCCCCCCAGTACGGAGATGCCGGCAGCCGTTCCTCCAGCGCTGCGATCACCGCATATTTTCCCGAGTTCAGCTGCCGATAGGACCGGACCAGCCAGAACCACGCCAGGCACAGCGCTAACAACAGCAGCAGCGGGGGAATTAGGTAGAGCACCCGGTAGAGCACCGACGAATGCGGCAGGTGCGGCGGTTCCTGCCAGAAAACGCCGATCGTGGTCAACACCGCAGTATTGAGTGTGAGGAAGAACGCGTTGGCGAGCGCTCGCCGCGCACTGATCCGGTCGGCCATCTCCACGCAGAGTTTGTATTGCTCCAGGATCGCTGACTGGTATTTCTCGGCGTCCCCTGCATAGGACCCCGATGTCACCGCCGTATTCCACAAATCTGCTTTGATGTCATTCGGTGACGCGGGCGGAGCGGTGCGGAAAAGCCGAATGATTGCCGGCAACCTCGATGTCATCGTCGCCTCCGCCTCAGTTACATCGCTACCGTTGGAGAGAGTAAGCCAGCCGCATGCCTCGGTGACTGATCCCACGCTAACCGCCCACACAGCTATCTGACGATTGCCCGCATGACCACAGTTTCCATGCCAGGAAGCTGATCGCGGTCTTCCGTGATGTACCCGGCAGACTTAATCGTCGAATCGACTACTTTAACGCGACTGCTCGACAACGTGGCCACCCTGAAGCGCAACAACATCCACTACGTCTGCGGGATCTGCGCGGCGGCGAAAATTCCCGCCGGCTTGCCAGTGGGTGGGCCGGGAACGGCTGTCTCGTTGGACCACGCATTGTAGTCAGTGAGGGGCCACCGCCACAGTTCGCCGCTGTAGTAACTGTAGAAGAGATTCAGCGTCACGAGTGCCCTCCCCTACTGAGTCCACGTCCGGGTTGTCGGATAGCCATCAGCACGGCCCCGCCGACGGGTCGTCGATCGCAATGTCAGCATTCCTGACGCACCGCGGTCAATGGCGACACCCGCAGAATCCGCCGCGCACCGAGTTGCGCCCCGAGCGGGTCCTCCTTCGTGACGTTCGTCGCGCTCGCGCCTTGAGCGACGCCGCCTGGAATGAAATCTGGCCGCACCACGAGTGCTTCGTCGTTGAAGAGCTCTACCGCCAGCACGCTGGTAGGCGTGTTCGCGGGCAGTTGCCATCGCTTGAGCCACGAGTCGATGTCTCTCTGCACGAATGTTCCTTCGACCGGTATCTGCTGCGAGGCCGAGCCAACGTCCGGAGACGTGCCGAAACGGCCGGTGTCAATGAGCTTGGCGCGCGCCTTTTCCAACAGAATATTGCGCCACGCGCCGCCGTCGACGCGTTGCACCTGCGCGTACAGCAGGAACCATATTTCGGTCTGGGGATAGAAGGGATTCGTCAGCGAAACCCCGTTGTAGAGGGTCTGCGCGAGGCTCGCTGTCGCCACGACCGCCGGCATGGCAGGCTTGACCGCGCGGTCCACACTCACCGTCAGGGGCGGCGGCGGAAACTGCACACCCGATACCCGCAGCGGCCGCCCGTAGCGCGCCTGCGCTGTCGACCAGAGAGTGTGGCCGACACGGAGTTCGATCGTCCAGAACCCGAACAGCTCAAGCGCGGCCGGCGGCAGTGACTCGGGCAGCGGGACCAGATAGTGGACGGCCTCATTCGCGGCATCAAGAGGAGACTGCGCGGGAGTCAACTCTGTCATCGCACCGACGCCTGCGTCGTCGTTGGTGTCTCCGGCCGCGATCACGCGAATCCACTCTGGATCGATCGGCAGCAACGGTTCGGACAGCGCAGGCAGATCGCGAATCTGGCTGATCAACAACGGATCCGGACCGTAGGCCAGTATGCGGGCAAAGTATTCGTCGTTGTCATCGGCGGGCGGCGCATCGAATTCGAGCCACAACGCGCGCTGTCTCTGTTCCGTTGATGAATACTGCGCGTCGGCGACATAGGGACTCTCGGCGAGACCCGCCGAAACCAGCTTCGGCGTTTGGCGTGGATTCAGCGTGATCGGCAGCGTCACGCTTCCGCCCCACAGATTTACCGGCGTCGTGGGGGCCCCTGTGAAAGTCGCGTTCAACGACCAGTTCGTGTTTGTAACATTGGGAAGCTCGTCGGGCCCGACCGTGGAATCCACGGTTGCGAAGAAGATCAGCTCGGTTTGGTCGCGTTGCGCGGGATCCGGCGTCGGCTGCACCGCCACCTGAGATACGACGCCAGGCAGGTTCACCCGTCCCACCTCGACTGGCGTGGGAGTGGGGTTGGTCATGCTGGCGGCGCCGTTGATGACGAATCCCGTCTGGCCGGAGCCGTTCTGAGCAATGCCGCTGTAGGTCCAGTCGCGGTCGAGGGTTACCCGGATCACAACAATCCAGTGCCCGATCAGGTCTTTCAGCGACGAAAACGTGATCGACGAGAGATCTTGCGTCACCGAGTGACGAAGCGTGTTCTGGGCACCGAAGAGCACACGCTTGCCGGAAGGAGCGGTGAGCGTTTGCCCATTGATCGGCAGGTCGAGCGCGGAGGCGAGGCGTTCGAGCGGCGTTGGAACCTGAGATTGGAATCCCAGCGCAATCGCCTCCTGAAGGCCGCTGGCCACATCGGTTGACGAGGCGCCCGACAGCGTCTTCTGCACACTAAATGCGGTCACCGCATCCTGCGGCGCGGAGGGGTCTTCACGCAGATAGAACGCCTGCAACTGGTCCGGAAGTGGAAGATTCAACAAAACATTGGACTCCGATGCCGTCTCGTAGCGCACCTGCACGTCGGTGGCCAATCCCGTGCTGGCGACGGGGCTGCCCCAATAGGCGCTGTCGCCAGATCCGAGCCCGCGCATCCTGATCCGCAGATTTCGTCCGGTCGGCACCGGCAGGGTGGTCGAGCCCACGGCCGGCGGCTGCATCTCGCGGATATGCGAGATCGCTTGCGGCGCAACGGTCAATGACAGCGAATCGCCTGTGAATCCAATCTGGTACCGATACACGACGCGGAACGTTCCGTCGAGATCACCGGGCTGCGGTGGCACGTTCATGTCGTGCATCGATGCGGCGTTGCCGGTGTCGTGCGCGGGTGCCTGCGCCTCGACGATAATTTCGAGCTTTTGCACGTCGGGGTCCGGCACCGACACCGACGTGATCTGGTTACTCTGCAGCTGGTTCAGGAAATTGTCGAGATCGGCGTCTGTCGCGGCGCCGGCGAACACCATCTCCGGATAATTCAGCCGAGGCCGATTCACCTTGATCGTCGACGGCGCCGCCAGGTTGTCGAGCGTCACCGGCACCGCCTTCGGCGGTACGTAGCGCAGAAACTGAAGCGTGGCGACGCCCGCACTGGTGGCCGATTCGCTCACTGCCGGGCCGCCTCCGGTGAGATCGGCGAGCCGTGTCCGAAGCTGATACCACTGGCCGTAGCGCAAGTCGATGTCAATGTTTTCGGTGAGGGAGCCGCTGAACTGGGGCGCCGCCGGATTTTGAGGATATGACTTGGGCGTATCGCCATGGCCGAACGCATAGGCGTACGGGTCGTTGACGACCAGCGACCGGCCACGCCAATGCGCGAAGTAACGGGGCAGCCAGAAATTCGGCGAGTTGCCGTTCCGCACGGGCGTGGGCTCGACGGTCATCTCCTGAACGGCGGTCGCGGAGAACGAGTTACCGGCCATGACGGACGCATTGACCGACACCAGCGAATGCCACGGCGGCGTCGGCGACGCAGGATCCGCGTTCCCGTCGGCCACCTGGCGCGCGTCGACGCGGTAGCCATGCACCCCGAGGGGGAATTCGTCGGCCTGCTGGTTGCTGTACAGATCCTGCGCAGCCTGCACTTGCCGCTGAATCCAGACGGTCACCTGCTCGTCGTCCCAACCGATCTGAAAACCGGCGTCAGTTCCCGGGACGAGCGTGGGGTCGTTGCCGACGATCGCGTCGGCGGATTCGGGCTGATACGCGTGGACGACTTGTGCGTAGCCGTCGATGTACAGGTCGGCCTCGAGCTGTGCGAGGTCGAGCACGTTCGATCCCGCCTTGGGCGCCGTCGGTATGACGGGAAACAGCACCGCGGCGAATATCCGCTGCTGCTGCGATAACGCGGGGATCCGCGCCGCGTAGGAGCGCACCGGTTGTTGGTCGGCGGGTTGACTCTGTGACGACGTCACCAACTGCGCATACCAGTTGGACGCGTTGGTGGTGTCGATTTCAATCCAGAGCCACCCGCCGCCCGAGACATTTGCCGCGGACAGCGGGATAGGCATCTGCAGCCAACTCATCCCGATCGCTTCGGCGATCAGCGGCTGGCGCAGGGCGTAGGAAAATACCTCCCCCCAGGCCATTGTTGTCGCCGGCACCGGCGTTGTGTTGGGCACCGTGTCGCGCAGGTCGCATCCATAGCCGTCGACCGCCGTG
>Ga0153922_1000954_pt1 | contig 10635 bp, 12 predicted proteins | sample TSNJ006MetaG_FD_104723 | JGI IMG/M metagenome (GOLD analysis project Ga0153922, IMG submission 104723) | Attine ant fungus gardens microbial communities from New Jersey, USA - TSNJ006 MetaG | ecosystem: Host-associated > Fungi > Mycelium > Unclassified | place: USA: New Jersey, Brendon T. Byrne...
AGTTGTATTTATAAATTTTTTATGAAATTTTTATAAATTAGTATATTCAAAAATGAGCAGTGTATTTTTCAATATACTGCTCACATTCCAATTTTTACAGCAAACGTTAACTTAATGACATTGGTTACGCCTCTGCTAACGCCCTAATTCCCACCATATTTATCGCTCTTTTCAAATTGTAGACAAGGAAGTAAAGACTCATTTCGGTCTTCACCATTCCCGTCCGTCTGACAGTTAGATAGCGGAAGCCGAAACTCGCCTTGACTGTGCCGAAGATATGTTCAACTAGCGTTTTTCGCTTTTTATACAGCGTACGGTTTTCATAGACTTTGAGATAGGCCCGGTCAGCCGCGCCCTGATGTTCAAAACGCACGATGGTTCTGCAATCTTTGCTTGCGGTGCATTGATCCCGGACTGGGCAATCCTTGCAAGTGTGCTTGCTGCCATAGTAGATTTCCGGCGTTTCTTTGTTTCGCTTCTGCTTTCGCGGTAACGTTCTGCCTTGCGGACAGATATATACATTGTTTGGTTCATCGTAAATGAAGTGAGAAGATGAATAATCCGCGTTAGGAGCACCTGTGCGCTCCGGCTTGGACACAACAGGCGTGATGCCCTCTTTTTCCGCTAATGCAAGCTGTTCCGCTGAAAAATAACCCCGGTCGCCCATGACCGTCAATTCATCAACGCCCAAATTCTCTTTGGCCTGTTTGGACATAGGGTAGAACTGCTCGTAGTCAACCGCTTGGCTAGTCACATCAACGGCGACAACCATATGTGTCTTACCATCCACAGCAATCTGGACATTATGGCTGATCTCATTGGCTCCGTTCAAATGTTTCATCTTCCTGGCGTCCGCATCCGTCATGCTGACATCCCCATTTTTCTCGACCTCAGGAGCGATGTCTTCCAGCTTGTCAAGCTTGTTTTGAATCCAGTCAAGACGCTGCTCCAACTCTTTTCGGGTATATCCCTTGACTGCGCGGCTGCCTTCTTCCTCGTGGTCGCAAGCATCCAAGAGCTTCGTGTATTTCTCAGCCGCCGTGGCATATTCCTTGTGCTTGTCCTCAAGCTTCTTCTTCGTCCAGTATGCGTTTGAATTGTTGGAAGCTCTAAACTTGCTGCCATCGATTGCAACGACCTCTTTCCCCAACAGACCAAGCTCATCGCAGATCATGCTGAACTTCAAAAACACTTGCTGAATGGGCTCTTGATTGTTCTTTCGGAAATCCGCAATTGTCTTGAAGTCAGGTTTTAGGCAGTTAATGAGCCACATGAGTTCCACGTTGCGTGAACATTCACGTTCCAGTTTGCGCGAGGAACGTATTCCGTTGAAATAGCCGTATAGGTACAGCTTCAGCATATCCGACGGGTTATACGGTTTCCTTCCCGTTTCCTTGGTTTCTCCGTATGTAAAACCAAGCTCGATCATATCAAAGCGGTTTGTGATCGCATCTATGGCTCGGACGGGGTTGTCCTCTGAAATCAACACATCAAAGCACAAAGGTTCAAGGCTGATTTGTTCCCTGTCGATTCCCTCTTTATGTCGCATAATCCGCTTCTCCTTTGTCGCTTTTTATGCTATCATTATATCATATTTGAGAGGCTTTTTGACCTGCGTTTTCACACAGCCTCTTATATTATCATTACTACTTTTAGGAAAAGAAAAAAATGAGGAGTTTCTATATGAACACCACTAAGACAGATTTATTTGAACAACTTTATAACGAACATATTACAAAAGTTTATAGGTTGGCGTTAGGATTGGTAAGAAACCCTTTTGATGCAGAAGAAATTACACAAGAATCATTTTTAAGGGCTTTTCGTTCCTACAATTCCTTTCGTGAGGATAGTTCTTTCTTTACTTGGATTTATAGAATTACGCTTAATGTCGCAAATGACTATATGATAAAGAAAGAAAAAACAGCCGTTCAGAGTTTGGAAGATGCAGGGTATACTATTGACGAAATTATTGACCCTGACCAAACATCCGACCCTGAAACAGAGTTTTTGGAACATGAGGCAAAAGTTATGTGCCTTCATTCTATCACAGAATGTTTAGAGGGGAATCAGAGGAAAATATTTTGTTTAGCTATTACCTTGGGATTGCCCCAAAAAATAGTAGCAGAGATTTTAGAATGTCCTGTCGGAACGGTAAAAACAGCCTTGCACAGAGCTAAAAAGCGTTGGTTTGGGTATATGGAAAATAGGTGTAGTTTAATTAACAAATCAAACTCTTGTCATTGTAAGCAGTGGGTAAAGTTTGGATTGTCACAAGGTTGGTTTTCTTCTGACGAAGCTAAGGATATTAACATAGCTCCAAATCCTGTGTTGATAAAAGAAGTGCTGGAATTGCGTACATTGAGAGAGATTTATATAACACAATATTCGGAATCCGATACTGAGAATATAGCCGAGAGAATCAAGGCAGGCATCAAGAATAATGAATGGGATATTTTATCATAAATTATTCTGTAACCTTTTTATCTTTTCACGGTCTAACCTTATATAACGATAAAAAGGAGGTTGCAGTATGTCTGTAAACGAAATCTTAGTAACCAATATGAAGCAAATTGAACCAATCCATGTAGCTCATCATCAGCCATATGAATTTGACCGATATGATGTGAGTGGCTTAGCACATGAAAACAAGTGTACCGTGACATTTTATTCTATTTGTCCGGGAAAATCAAATTATCCGTATCATTACCACACGGCAAATGAAGAAGTCTTTTATATTATCAGCGGACACGGATTGCTTGAAACGCCGACAGGCGAGTTATCCGTTTCGGCAGGTGATGTTATCGTTTTACCGCCATGCAAAGAAGGAGCGCACAGACTTAAAAACGATTCTGAAAGCGAAATGCTAACCTATTTGGACGTTGACACAAACAATCTTCCTGATACTGTTTTTTATCCTCATACGAACAAGGTTGGCGTTTTTGTAAAAAGCGAACGCCCCAATTTCTATATGCAAGATTCAAATGTTCCTTATTATGAAGGTGAATAGTATAGCATTTTCTTCGGTTGCAAAGTACAAATTTCAATACGGTTGCCTAACACAGCCAAATAATAAATAGGCGAAGGAGGTCTTGTCTATGAAAGTTTATAGAAACGAAAACGCAAAGAGGAATATTCTTGATACATACGATAAACTGCTTGATATGTGGAATGTGGATAAGGAAGAAAGAGATATTGCCACAACCTATGGAACAACACATGTGATACTGTGCGGAAAAGAAGAAAATCCTCCGCTTATACTCTTTCATGGCGTAGGCGATGATTCCGCACTGATGTGGTTGTATAATGCTGAGGCTCTCTCCCACCATTTTAGAATTTTTGCTGTTGATACGCTTGGAGGCCCGGGGAAAAGCCGCCCGAATGATAATTACAACGAAGACTTTGACGATGTAAAGTGGATCGATGAAGTGCTGGCGGGACTCATGTTAGATAAGGTATATATGGTAGGCGTATCTCATGGCGCTTATCTGGCGCAATGTTACGGGCTTCACCGGCCTGAACTGGTCATGAAAATAGTTGCTCTGGCAAGCTCCGTTCCCGTAGGCGATTTTGGCTCTATGAAAATAATGATGAAGATATTTCTGCCGGAAGCGTTATTCCCAACAAAAAACAATGCGGTAAACCTCCTTCGGAAGCTGAGTGGGAAAAACAGCCGGGTACTCACCGATAATTCTATGGTCTTGGAGCATTTTTGCCATGTACTGAAAGGCTTTAACAACATGGCGATGGGGTATCACAAAATAGAATGCTTTAGCGATGAACAAATAGACGCAATCCGTGGGAAGGTTCTTTTTCTTGTGGGGGAGGATGACCCATTTGCGAAGTTGGGCGGCAAAGACGCCCTGCTCCAATATAAAATGAACGTACAGTTTTTTCCGGAAGTTGGTCACGGCATTAACCATGAAATCTCGGAAGAAATCAATCGGCTTTTAATCGGATATCTGTTAGAGCAAACGAGTTATTGATCCCCCGATAAAAGTTTGCGCAGCAAACTTTTATCACCCCCTTAAAAGGGGGTTGCACCGCCAGAATTAAGGGAATATTTAATTGATGGTGCAATAATTGCAAAGGCTATATCAATATGATTGCCCTTTTTGGGTATGGAGGGTTATTTAGGAGAGCGGTTTTTGTGGAACTATCAAAGATAGCTCTACCTCCGACATAGTTCTGATGGATATTGAAATGAATGCTCTTTCGCGCTCAGTTAAAACCTCTTGACAAGTAAACTGTCGTTTACTATAATATTGGTAAACGACAGTTTACTTGTATGGGGAGGTCCTAAAAATGAGTAACACAAAGGAAAACATTCTATTAACTGCGCTCCACTTGTTTGCGCGTGACGGCTATGAAGCGGTTTCTGTGAGCGCCATAGCCGGGAAGCTCGGCATGACAAAAGGGGCTTTATATAAACACTACAAGAATAAGCGGGATATATTCAACAGTATCGTGGAGCGTATGAATCAAATGGATTATGAGCGTGCAAAACAATATGAGGTTCCGGAAGAAATATTTGAGAAAATGCCCCAGGCGTATCGCAATGCTTCTATTGATAAAATCAAGGTTTTCAGCGAGGCACAGTTTAATTATTGGACGGAGGACGAATTTGCGTCCAATTTCCGCAAGATGTTAACACTAGAGCAATATAGGAATACTGAAATGGCGGAACTGTACCAAAATTATCTTGCGGGCGGGCCGCTTGGCTATATGGAAGACTTATTTTGTGAGATGATAAAACAAGGTATTTGGAAGCAAACCGATCCGAAGCGGCTCGCGCTTGAGTTCTATGCGCCGCTTTATCTGTTGATAAGCATTTCAGATGCGTTGTGTGACAGAAAAGAAATTGCCGATCTCCTAACAGCGCACATCGAACGGTTTGTAACGAAAAACGCTGTCGGACAAACGCAAAAGGAGTGAGTCCTAAACAAGCAATTTAAAGGCTGTCATTAGAAGCCGCTTAGTCTCCAAACACGCAATAGCGCGATAAGGGGAATGCAGATTATTTATATTAGGAGATGTATAAAAATGAATATTATTAGCTTGCTAGATGACAAAACAATTAAATCAATTGAAAAAAGAGAAGAAATTGCAAAAGCCATAAGGATGAATCTGATTACAATTAAAGAAATTCAACTATTAAAAGATGTTCTTGACGACAAAAATATGTCGTTGATTCTTGAAGCAATGGAAGCCGTTTCAAATAAAAATGCTGAAGTTGCTGATTTGGATTGGCTGAAATTTGCCCAAGGATTTATTACATCTAAGTCAAACAATTTAAAAAGAGAGGCTTCAAAGGTTGTTGGTAATATTGCACATATGTTCCCAAATGATTTAGAATCAGCGATAAAAAGCTTAATGGAAAACACAACAAATGATGGAACAGTAATCCGATGGGGCAGTGCCTATGCACTGGCAAGGATCATTCAGATTCCCCAATATGCCAATGGTGAGTTATATGATACGTTAACAGATTTATGCGAACGGGAAAATGAAAACGGTGTAAAAAACCAATTTCTCAAAGGTTTAAAAAAAGCGAAGAAACTAAAAAAATAAGCATTATCTTCATTCACCTTCGTTTCTTTTGGCGAATAAGGGAAATAAAGGAGATCAAGCAATGAAAATGAATCAGATTAACATGACTGCATTTGGCTTCTCAGACCGATTTGCAGCTTTAATACCGAAAGATTCCCAACTTACTGTTGGACGGATATTGTCACAGGAAAAAGGGCTTTATCGTGTGATAAGCGTGAATGGAGAACAGCCTGCGGAAACCTCCGGCAAATTCCGCTATGAGGCGCAGACTGCTTCATATTTTCCCGCTGTTGGTGATTTTGTAATGCTGAATTGCAACCAAAGCGGAAATCATGCTGTCATTCATCATGTGCTGCCGAGGAAAAGCGTGTTTATCCGTAAAGCGGCCGGAACCGCCCATAAGGAACAGGTTGTTGCCGCTAACGTAGACACGGTATTCCTCTGCATGTCGCTCAATAATGATTTTAACCTGCGCCGCATGGAACGCTACCTGTCTATCTGTTGGGAAAGCGGAGCTGCGCCGATAGTGGTGTTGACAAAGGCTGATTTATGTGGGGATATTGACGAAAAGCTATTGGCTGTCGAAGCCGTTGCAATGGGTGCGGATATTCTTATTACTTCCGCAATAGAACAAGACGGATACGAACAGATATTGCCTTATATCAAAAATGGTCAGACCGTCGCTCTGATTGGCTCGTCCGGCGTTGGAAAGTCAACGCTTATCAATCGCCTGCTTGGAGAAAACAGGATTTATACAAACGGCCTGCGGAATGATGACAGGGGGCGGCATAGCACCACAAGGCGGGAATTGATCTTACTGCCGCAAGGCGGTATGGTAATCGACACGCCCGGTATGCGTGAGCTTGGCATGTGGGATGTCGCTGATGGTTTTGATAAAGCTTTTTCCGATATAGAAGAATTGTCCGCCCAATGCCGGTTCAAGGATTGCAGCCATACGGCTGAGCCTGATTGCGTTGTACGTGCTGCCATTGAAAGCGGCGCATTATTAGTGGAGCGCTGGCAGTCATATCAGAAGCTAAAAGCCGAAAACGCCTACGCCGGGGACTCAGGGAGCTACCTTGCGGCAAAGGAACGAAAGTTTAAGAATATCGCAAAAATCAATAAAGCGAATAATAAATAAGGAGTAATCACAATGGAATATATTAGAAGTCAAAAATACAACTCGCTAGGATTGCAGGAAAAAATCATGGGTCCTAATCCAATCAAATTGCAAGAAGAACTATTGATAAATAATAAAATCCCTTCCGGCAGCCGTGTTTGCGACTTGGGCAGCGGTCAAGGGCTCACCAGCGTTTTTCTTGCAAAGGAATATGGTTTTACCGTATATGCCACCGATTTATGGAGCGACCCGGAGGAAAACCGTAAGTTCTTTGATGAAATGGGGCTGAGCCATGAACAGATTATCCCCGTCAAGGCCGACGCTACAGCATTGCCTTTTGACAAAGAGTTTTTCGACGCAGTGGTCAGCACAGATTCCTATAACTATTTCGGGCGCGACCCGGAGTATCTCGACACAAAGCTGTTGCCTTTCGTAAAATGCGGTGGTTATATTTACATTACCGTTCCCGGCATGAAAAAGGACTGCCATGATAATCTACCGAAAGAATTGCTTCTCTCATGGACACCGGAACAGCTTGACTATATGCACGATGTCGCCTACTGGACGGAAATGGTGAACAAGAGCCGGGACGCCGAGGTCATTTCCGTATCCGAAATGGAAAGCAACGAGGAAGTTTGGGCAGATTGGCTGAAACAGGAAAATGAGTACGCCGTCAGTGACCGCAAAGCTATGGAAGCCGGGGGTGGAAAATATTTGAATTTCATTTCTATTATCCTGCGAAAAAAATAATAGGACAGACCGAAGCGGTAAATCTAAAAGGCATAGCGACTACAAACGAAAGGGGGCTTTTGATGAATTTATATGTCCGCACGATTAATAATGTCATCGACCATATAGAGGAAAGTATAACCGAACAACTTACGTTGCAAAGTGTATCACAGCAGTTTTACTTATCGGAATTTCACTTTAGCAGACTATTCAAAATGGTTACAGGAACGAGCGTAAAACAATATATTCTTGGGCGAAAGCTTGCTTTAGCCGCTGAGAAATTGAAAGACTCGCCAAATACCATTACGGATGTTGCATATGAATTAGGTTTTGAATATCCCGAAGTTTTTAGCCGTGATTTCAAAAAATGGTTCGGTATGGCCCCTGCCGTTTACAGGAATGGACACTATGAAATAACCCCTATGTCAAAAGCCTTTGTTGTTGATAGAGACATAATGAGTTTTCAGGGTGTATTAGCGTTGAGGGAAACCTATACTTATCTTGATGAACAAAACCTCTATGGCGTGTTTCTCGAGGTTGATGAAAATTCCAGCGACTTTAGCTATATGCTCCAGTCCACCGGCGAGAACTTTTTGACTGATAAGCGGTATTACGGCTATTTGAAAGACGATTATTTTTATACGGTTGTAAATTGTTATGGCGATGATAGTGGGAAATATTCTGTGTTTTACGGGGGCGAATTAGCAAACGGCAATAAGAATTGCGATTTGAAAACCAGATACATTCCCGCCGGCTGGTACGCTTGTTTCGCCTATCACGGAGAAATGCTGGATATGCGCAAGACATTCAATAATGATTTTTACAGATGGATGTTAATCAAAGAGATTGAACCATGCCCTAACGGAATTGGTATGCTCAACATTTATGACCGGCAAGACATACTGAATGTCCGCATTTTGGTTCCCGTCAAACAGCCGAAATAAAATAGCAAGAAAAGTCATGTGGTTCCATGCAAAAAAGGTTAGTATGTATATGTGGCTGATTAATGCCGATATCAAGCCAACTTTTTTATTTGGAGCGGAGGAAGGAAATGAAAAATCTTGATGGTAAAATCGCCGTTGTAACCGGCGCAAGTAGAGGAATCGGAAAAGGCGTTGCATTAGGGCTGGCAGCTCAGGGAGCTACCGTCTATGTGACAGGACGAACCGAAAATGACGATGGATTGCCCGATTTCCAAAAAGGAACGACCATCTACAAAACCGTGGAGGAAGTCAATCAGATAGGCGGCATCGGTATCGCCCACCGCTGTGATTTCAGCCGTGATGAGGATGTAATGGCTTTGTTTGAACGGGTAAAAAGCGAACAGGGAAAGCTGGATATTTTAGTCAATAACGCTTGGGCTGGCGCAAAGCATGTTGTAAACGGATATTTCTGGAACACACCGTTTTGGAAACAACCAATTGCGCTATTTGATGATTTCTATGCCGTTGGCCTGCGCTCCAGTTATCTGTGCAGCCAATATGCCGCCGAGATGATGGCAGAGCAAAAAAATGGATTGATTGTCAATATCTCTCTTTACTCTGCAAGACAGTATTTGATAAACCCTGTGCATGGGATTATCAAAGCCGCGACGGACAAGATGACAGCGGATACAGCACATGAGTTGAAAGAGTATGGCGTAAAAGTGTTTTCGCTATATCCCGGAAGTGTATCTACAGAGGGCATGAAGGAAATGGCAAAATACGATAGCTCCATGAATGTGAATGAAATGGAGTCTCCGCAATTTGTTGGGATGTGTGTAGCGAACCTTGCGCTGGACGACAATGCGATTGCGCAGACCGGAAAGGTATTGCTGACGGCAGAAGTGGCACAGCAGTATGGCTTTACAGATATTGATGGAAAACAGCCAGTAGTGATAAAAATGGAATGATGGTAAAAATCAGCCTGTCTTGTGCCTACCCTGCGGTAATAGCAGTATAACTTCGATGAAAGGCGCCGCTGTCCTTAACTGACATTTCAAAAAGCATTAAAGGCTACGCAAAGGAAATTGCCAGCAGATACATATAAGCTGTAAACGCAAAAAGAGGTGAAGCGATGGACGAGATTAAAGCAAAGTGGCTGTTTTGCCCTATTTGCGGAAATAAAACCAGAATAAAATTGCGGCAGGACACAACGCTTACGAATTTTCCACTATTCTGCCCTAAGTGTAAAAAAGAAACCTTGGTGAATGTCAGGCAACTGAATATATCCGTTATCAAAGAGCCCAGCGCTAATATGCAGTACAGATAATTTTTGAGTATGCATGTATTGCGTTCTTGCCGGATTTGGGCGATAGGGCGCGCATCGAAAAGAGGGACGCATGAAAAAGTATGTAGTTCGATTATGTACTGCAATCATCGTACTAACAGCAATAGACCAGTTTGTAAAATATATGATCAACAGGTTTTTCTTCCAAACAGTGGTTACAATTATTCCGGGGATTCTCACCTTTAGACCGGTTCATAATACTGACATGTCTTGGTTTGGCAGTTTGGGACTTCAAATATTTGCAAATTATTACGTCACGGTGATTTTCAACCTGCTAATATTTAGTTTGGCTATTATCCTATATAGATACCTTTATGTAAATATGGGAGTGCGCGGGAAACTAACACAAATAATCTTTATCTTTTTATTTGCTGCTATACTATGCAGTGCCATAGACCGGATATTTTGGACAGGTTCTATTGATTATATACGCCTGAAAGGCTTCTTTACGTTTGATATAAAAGATTGCTATATGACAGCCTTCGTAATCTTATTCATAGGCAGCTACTTTAAATATCAAAAAGTATGGAACAAGTTTAGCGTAAAGGAGCTTATAAAAGCATTAACGGGTGAAGCTGATAGCTCGAAATAGTTTCTCAAAGTTGCAACGGACGATATGAGATACTAAAGATTATGCAGAGGAAGTGAGGTTAACTATGCATCCATATATTTGGTTTATAATAGGTATTGCTATTTTATGCTGCATTATCATTCCTTTTATTTCAAAGAATAAGAAAAAATAGAACTAAATATCCATTAGCAAAGATGTTGGGAATGTTGTTCAATATAGATAGCCTTGATCAAGGGGGCGGACGCTTAAACAACGCATGGATAATATGGACAATTTCATTTGCTATAATTATAAAGGTAAGAAACCAAGTCGGTCAGAAATAAAAAAAGACCAAATCGTTAATTCCGATTTGGTTTTTACCCATTGAACAATAGTCGCGGATGTTTAGCCGATGCCTATG
>Ga0153922_1000955_pt1 | contig 10630 bp, 6 predicted proteins | sample TSNJ006MetaG_FD_104723 | JGI IMG/M metagenome (GOLD analysis project Ga0153922, IMG submission 104723) | Attine ant fungus gardens microbial communities from New Jersey, USA - TSNJ006 MetaG | ecosystem: Host-associated > Fungi > Mycelium > Unclassified | place: USA: New Jersey, Brendon T. Byrne...
GAAAATCCCGGCTTTCTCTTCTGGCCTTCGCTAAAATCATCGGTAAGTGAAGGCTGACCGCACCCACATTGAATCTTCCTACAAATACAGGTAGATCATTTTCATCCGCCGGTTCCATTCCTCCCCTTTCATACCACGGACTTAAGAATGCCCTGCATCCCATAGGACTGATTACCTTACCGTATTTTTTATACATACTGGCAATATAACCGTCACCTGTCATAGACAGCCAATCAGGATACATCGTTTTGGCAGAACAGGCAATTCCCGCTTCAAACACATCTTCATTCCTTCCGCCTTCTCCATGAAGCTTTTCATCATAGAGAAAGACAATTTTAGGAAATAATACCGGTTTTTTATTCCCTGGCTTTCCCTGTCCTTCTTTGTGAACATTTAATAAAGAAATAGCGGCCATTTTAGCAAATTCATCGGTACCCAACCCCAGAGTAACGGTAACAAACGGATAATCGCCCCGGGAAGAGCCTACCGTATTTAATTTATATTCGATCCCCTGCCAGCCTTGCTCAAAATCACGTTTCACTCTGTCAAGTGCATATTTTCCGGCCCTTTCTTCATAACCCTCCCAGGATGGATCGCCGTATTGTAAGAATTCCTTGTAATATTTGGCATAACTTTTTTCTGCATAGGGAGCTAATACCAAATCCGCCTCCGGAACTGTAAAACCACCATATTGCTGTGCGGCCGTGCTTAAAATAATATCCCCCATAACATCAAATGCCGTATCCAGGGTTTTAGGCTCATTATACCAGACATTTCCCATCTCAAAACCATCTTTTAAGACCGTTGCCACATCAAATAAACAGCAATTCATCGTATCCAGTCTTGATGACTGATCATGAATATAAATATAGCCGTCTTTACATGCCTGAAGCTCATTTCGGTTCATAAAAAATTTACGATACAACTCTTTATTAAGCTCATTAAAGATCAGACTTCTTTTCGTTGCTACCAGTGCACTATCCGTATTCGCGTTGCTCTTATCTCCAATATAGCGGATCGACTGGCTCTTTGTATATACATCATCCATCATATGAATGAAATCTTGCTTATAATTACGGTAATCCCGATAGCTTTTGGCAACATTAGGATTAATGGCATCTAATGCACCTTCTACTATATTATGCATGTCCTGTATGCAAATCTCATTCCCCTTCACCGCTTCTGCTCTTGCCAGGGCAAAATTGCAAATCTGATCTAATTCCTCGTCAGTAAAATGATACATAATACGGCTTGCCGACTTATTTACGGCCCGCTTAATCTTGGAAACATCGAATTCCTCCTTTGTTCCGTCTTTTTTAATCACATAAATCATCCTTGCATCTCCTCTACCATATATGGTGTTTACATTTTTATAACATTCTATATATTGTCTAATTTCTTATTAGTATAGCCCATATCCTCCAGATAGTAAAGACACATTTTAACAACTCTTTAAAGATCTGTATTCTCACCTTTTTCCCTTTATCGGATAGCTAAGCAGTTCTACTTATAAATCCAGCTTTAAATCATTCTCTTTGATCCAGCCTAATTTTCTAAGTATTTCACCAAATATCCAGGTCAGAACTGCCGGCAGAAGGAAGCAAATCAATAAAATGCCAATCCACATTTTCATTCCTCCTTCCGGCATGGCACTAATGACTCCAAAGGGTCCCACAAATCCGCAGGTACCCATTCCGGCTCCGGCCGGTATATTCTTCAACTGGAATATTACCGTTGAAATTGGGCCGGTAATGAATGATGTCACAATAGGCGGAATCCATATTTTTGGATTTTTCACTATGTTCCCCATCTGCAGCATAGAAGTCCCAAGTCCCTGAGCAATAAAACCTCCCCAACCATTTTCTTTAAAGCTCATCACCGCAAATCCGATCATCTGGGCACAGCATCCTGCGGTCGCCGCACCAGCCGCAATTCCGCCCAGATTTAGCATAATACAGATAGCGGCACTGCTAATCGGGAGCGTTAATGCAATACCCACTAATACGGATACTATCATACCCATCAACAAGGGCTGCATTTCTGTTGCTTTCATAATCAAATCGCCAAAGGCTGTCATAAAAGAATTAATAACCGGCCCCACTGCCTGGGCGATTACAACGCCGACAATAATGGTTACTCCGGGCGTAACAATAATGTCAATTTTTGTTTCCTTAGAAACCATCTTCCCTATTTCTGTTGCTACTACGGTTGCGACAAAGGCTCCTACGGGACCTCCTAAAGAATTTCCGGCTAAACCTACTGTCACCGCTGAGAACAGAACTAATTGGGGGGCATTCAAAGCGTAGGCAATTGATACGCCTAAAGCCGCTCCCGTAGCATTCTTACAAAAATCAGAAATCGTCAAAAATTCTTGTATTTCAAATTTTTCACCTACTGTCCCCAAAATAGTTCCCATTAAAAGCGAAGCAAATAAACCAAAGGCCATTGCACCCATAGCTTTAATAAAATAAGTCTGAACAGAAAAATCAATACCTTTCTTTTTTAAAAACGTTAAAATTTTATTTTTCATGCTTACTCCTTATTAAAATAGTATTTGCTGTCAATTTTTTATTATGTATCTCGTCTCTTCTTGTTTTTTCAAAAAAATTGACAGTTGTCTTGTCAACTGTCAATTATAGCATTGCCTTTAAGAAAAAGCTATCCTAAAAATCCTTTTTCGCCTAATATCTTTTCAATATGATCCAGGGTTTCCAAAGAACCAGCTTCAATTGTATGGTAATGTATTCCATCCGCAAGCTCTTTTAATGGCTTTGTCCGGCAATTTTTCATCTTCCATACAAATTCATCCGCATCACTTCTGTCCTCAATCAATAAATCGACTGTAATCTGACCGTAAATATCGTGCTCCACTACAACATCTATCATTCTGCCGCCGGCATCTACAATGGTATATAACTCTTCTTTTATTTCATCTGTCTCATGGCAGACACAAAAACTTCTTTTATATTTCAACGGCATAGCCGCAGGATGATATAAAAGGTATCCTTTATTCGTAGATAAAATATTTTTATTGATTGCCCGAAGAAGTGCTATATCCTGAACAATTACCTGCCTGCTTACCTGTAAAATCCTGGCTATTTCCGTGCCAGAAACAGGCTGGTTATTGGCCGCTAAAAGTTCTATAATTTTCCGACGTCTTGATTCTCCATCCATCTACATTCTCCTCATCGTCCGTTTTTCTTTCTATCCTAAAATCTCCAAAAGATCTTCTCTCGATAAACCACTCAACGAAGTCATGTTCTCACTAAGCACTTGTTCCGTAAGATTTTTTTTGCTCTCCTGAAGTTTTAAAATATTTTCTTCTATCGTGTCCTTAGCGATCAGCTTAAATACAGAAACCACATTCTTCTGCCCAATCCTGTGTGCCCTGTCTGTAGCCTGGTTCTGGGCCGCCACATTCCACCAGGGGTCATAATGAATGACAAGATCGGCAGCAGTCAGGTTAAGTCCGGTTCCGCCTGCCTTTAAAGATATCAAAAATACCGGCACTTTATCTTTATTGAAACTGCTGACTAATTGACTCCTCTTTGTTTTTGTTGTCGCACCGGTGATGATGTAATACGCGATTTTCTCTGCCTTTAATTGTTCTTCTACCAAAGATAACATACTGGTGAATTGGGAAAATATTAATATTTTGTGCTCCCCTTCTATGCCATTCTTTAGCAGCTCCATGCAAATCTCCAGTTTTGCGGAGCCACCATGATAATTTGCGTAGAGCAGACTCGGGTCACAGCAAATCTGCCGTAATTTTGTCAACTCTGCCAATATTCTAAGCTTCCCCTGATTAATCTCTAAATCCGAACCGTCCTCCAGCATTTTTTTCAATTCCAGAGCATTTGCTAAATAAAGCTTCTTTTGTTCCTCTTCAAATTTAGTCATTACCACCGTTTCGATCTTATCCGGCAAATCTTTTAGTACATCCTGCTTTAATCTGCGCAGAAGAAAAGGGTCAATCATCCGATGAAGCCTTTTTAAAGCTGTTTGGCTTCCTTCTTTTACAATAGGAGATTCCAATTCCTCTCTAAACTTCTGATACGAGTATAAAAATCCGGGCATCAGATAATCGAATATACTCCAAAGCTCACTCAGCCGGTTTTCGATGGGCGTTCCGGTCAGGGCAAATTTACTTTGGGCTTTTATTGCCTTTACTGCCTTCGCACTTTGAGTTGCCGCATTTTTTATAAATTGTGCCTCGTCAATAATTTGAAACCGAAACTCTTTATCTTTGTAAAGATCGATATCCCTTTTCAGCAGATCATAAGAGGTGACAAACACATCATATTCTTCTGAATTTTTCAACATTTCCTCTCGTTCCTTCGCGTGGCCCGCCAGGACTAGAGATTTAAGGCCAAATCCAAAGACAGCAATTTCACTTTCCCAATTATACACTAAAGAAGCCGGACATACGATCAGGGAAGCGTTTTTTTTGCCGGACTCCTCCTTCTCAGATAACAAGAGGGCAATTACCTGGATCGTTTTGCCTAAACCCATATCATCCGCCAAAATCCCGCCAAAGCCATAATAATCCAAGGTCTTAAGCCATCGGAAACCAATCTTTTGGTAACCCCGTAAGATCGGAACCAAGGCTCCAGGAACCTTAAAATCACTATCCTCAACAGAGTTCATCCCCCGTATTACGGACTTAAACCAACTATCCCGGTTCACATCCACACCTTGACTGGTTTTTAAGACCTTATCCAAATAAAAAGCCCTGAATTTTGGCACTTCAATCTCCGGTTTTAGAAAATCTCCGGCTTTCAGATGAAGTCCTTCTGCCAGCTCTGCCGCCGCAGAAATTCCACTTTCTCCTAGTCGAATAAATTCTCCGCTTTTTAGCCGATGATATTTTTTGTTTCTTCGATAATTCTCCAGCAATCCCTGCAGTTCTTCTCTGCTCATATCGCCAATGTCAACCGTCAGATTCAGCCAATTTTGATTTGTTGATACTCCGATCGTTATTTTCGGAGAAGGCCGGACCTTTAATTGTTGAAAGGAATCCGAAATCTGAACCTCTCCCAAAGTCATAAACTCTGAAATTCCTTCTTCTAAAAACCGAAAAATGCTGTCTTCATCATCACGGATGATCAAAGTTCCTTCACTTGTTTTATTCTTGAAATACTTCTTGATGATTTCACTTACTTTCAGCTCTCCCGAGACGTCCCGGTATATGGTAGCGGGCACTTTGGCATCCAGCACCGCCGGAAAGCGGTAATCTCCATAGCTCAACATCGGCTCTAATGTAATTTCATCCGGATCATTGCTATCCAGCTTTAGTTCCACCTTCAAAGGCGCCGGCTGATAAGAATCGAAATCCAGGCCTTCCTCAGCTTCTATTTCCGTATAAGCCTGTAGTTTCGGCAGTATTTGCGCACAAAACGCCGGTATATCCTTTTGATTTATTTCTATTACATGAGATTGAACATATGGTATATTAATTAATTCCTGGAAAAATATTCCCATAGCCTGTGAATAGCTGTCATCACAAATATATAACATCTCCTGCGTACAAAGATAAAGATGGTTTTCTCCTAAAAATGTCATAACAGAAGAATTTATGGACAATTCTATTCCATCTTTCCCTTTCTTTTTTAGGACAATAGGTATCACAGGATTTTCCGAGACAACGAATACTTTCCTTTTTTCTCCTTTATATCCTTCCAGTTCCAGCCACTGATTCTCAAGCATTTGCATAAATCGATCTCTAACCGAACGGTTTAACTCTATTTCTCTAAGTACCGGAAAATTACCGTATCCTTGTCTGCTTTTCCATGCCTCTCGATAGTTAGCGGTCAGCTCTTGAACAAAGCCTAGCAAAGGCTTGGATTCCTCTTGAAAAGCAGATAACGAATGATAAAAAGAAAGTTTTTTCCCGTATTCTACCAAAATTCCTCTCTCCATCGCCTCTGTAAATGCAATCAAATCTTTTAGTACATAAAAACGGTCTCTTCCAATACGAAACTCTGCTTTTACATAAAATCTGCTAAGTGTCAGCTTCGGAACCAGTAAAACCTTAGCTGCTTCTTCCTGGGAAAGTATCGAAACAACCTCACGGCTTGTGTATTCTCTAAGCATATTTCTAAATCCCGGAGAAGTGGAAACTTTCGGAATTCCTCTTGCTCCTTTATGTTCTATATACTCAAGTGCTGTGCCGACACAATGCTTGCACATCCCTTTATATTCCTTATAAGCAGGACAGGTACAGGTATATTCATATATCTTTCCGTTTTTCACCAGCAAAGTAACCTTATATTCTTCCATGTGGCTGTCACTTACTTTAGCCTTAACTCCAACCTCGCCTTTCCAGAATTGATCCACCTGGTAAATATCTATCTTTTTATCTTTGCTGTAAGCTTCTCCACGTTGAAAGCTTTTATCATTGGCTGCTTTTCCACGTACATGATCTCTTGTCAACATCATAATATACTCACTCCGTTTGTCCTAAATCTAAATTACATTCTGTCAGGCGCCTCTATTCCCAGTAAACCAATACATTCCATAAGCACCGCCTTAACCAATATGATCAGGGCAATCCAGCCAGACTGACGGTTTTTGTCTTCTTCCGTAATGATTTTAGTTTCATGATAAAAACGGCTAAACGCATTAGATAGCTCGTAAATATACTGGCATACTTTATGAGGCGCCGCTTCTGCAAAGCTGCTTTCAACGATTTCATTAAACCTGGTCAATTCCAGCATTAATGTTTTCTCACTTTCCCCTGCGGGAGGCAGAAGCTTATGCGGCCCTGTCTGTTTATCATCCAACGCTTCATATTTAGCCAATATCGATTTAATACGGACAATCGTGTATAAGACATACGGCCCCGTATTTCCTTCAAATGATGTAAAACGTTCCATATCAAACACATAATCTTTAGAAGCCTGATTGGACAAATCTCCATATTTTAAAGCGGCCAGGCCTACCTTTCGTGCCGTCTCTTTTGCCTCTTCCTCGGAAACATCCGGATTCTCCATGATTTTCTGATAAACCTGTTCATTTATATTGGAAACCAGAGTTTCCAGACGCATGATTCCGCCTTCCCTTGTTTTAAAAGGCTTTCCGTCTTTGCCGTTCATCGTGCCAAAACCAAGATAAGTAAGCTTGGTATCCTCTTTCACCAGCTTTGTCTTCCTTGCACAGCGGAACACTTGTTCAAAGTAAAGCTCCTGCCGCTTATCTACAACATAGATGATATGGTCCGGTGAAAATAACTCCATGCGTTCCACGATTGTTGCTAAATCGGTGGTGTTATAAAGAGTTGCTCCATCCGATTTCAAGATCATACAGGGCGGAATCTCCCTGGTATCCGTCTCTTCCTGCACATCAACTACCAGGGCCCCCTCACTGATATGGGCATACCCTTCGTCCTTCATGTACTGTACCATATCCGGGATATACGGCTGGGCGTCGCTTTCTTTTTTCCATAAATCAAAATGTACGTTAAGACTGTCGTAATTTTTCTTTAAATCTGCAATAGATACCGCTAAAATATGATTCCAAAGCGCTAAATATCCTTTGTGTCCATTTTGCAAAAGGAAAGTCGCCGTCTTGGCTTCTTCTTTAAAATCTTCGTTTTCCTTTGACTTAGCACTTGCTGCCGGATAAATCTCCTCTAATTCCGATATTGTAAAAGGAGGTTCTTTTGGATACTCTCCATCGTAGCTATCATCAAAATAAATCAGCTTTGGCTGGCGACTCTTTAATTCTATTATGATCAATCCCATCTGAAGGCCCCAGTCTCCTAAATGCACATCACCAATCACATGATGTCCCAGGAATTTCCCTATTCGTTTTATGCTTTCCCCAATAATCGCACTGCGCAGATGGCCTACATGCAGAGGCTTCGCCACATTTGCTCCGCCATAATCAATAACAATTGTTTGGGCATTCTCCGCCTGATCACAACCGAGCCTCTCATCAGATTTCATTTCTTCTAAATAATTTACTAAAAATTCATCACTTAATTTTAAGTTAATAAAGCCTGGCATAACTGCCTCTGCCTGAGCAAATAGTTGACTGGAAGAAAGACCTGCTGCTACCTCACCCGCAATCATAATTGGCGCCTTCTTGTAAACTTTTGCAGCAGCAAGGGCTCCATTGCACTGATATTCACATAAATCAGGTCTATTGGATAAAGTTGTTTTAGCATAGATCGGATCATAACCACATGCTTCAAAACTTTTTTTCACTTCTTTTGCGATAATATCTAAAATCTTCTTCATGGTTTCCTCCAAATTTTTCTGAGTTGTTAAAAACTAATATTATATTATAATACAGATACTAGGAAAAATCTAGGAATTTTTGCAGCCGCACCACCTGAATACTACTTTTATTCTCTCCAAAAATATGCTACACTAGAAAAGCTTTTATTAAAAAAAAAAATTATTTTTACTGATAGAGGAGGTTCTTCCATGAAATTAGGTATTGTCGGCCTGCCCAATGTGGGCAAAAGCACTCTTTTTAACTCATTAACAAAAGCAAAAGCAGAGTCAGCTAATTATCCCTTTTGCACCATTGACCCCAATATTGGCATCGTACCTGTTCCTGATTTTCGCTTACAATTATTATCTGATCTGTACCATTCCGAAAAATTAACCCCGGCGGTAATCGAATTCGTTGACATTGCCGGCCTTGTAAAAGGGGCCTCTAAAGGCGAAGGTTTAGGCAATCAGTTTCTCTCAAATATACGGGAAGTGGATGCAATTGTTCATGTCGTGCGCTGCTTTGATAATGCTAATGTGATCCATGTAGATGGTAATGTGAATCCCCTCAGGGACATTGAAACGATAAATCTGGAGCTGATATTTTCCGATATCGAAATATTAGAACGGCGGATAGCCAAAACTTCTAAAGGCGCAAAAAATGATAAGGCTCTGGCAAAAGAGCTTGATTTACTGGTAAGACTGAACGAGCATTTAGAAGAAGGGAAATTAGCTTCTAGCTATAAGACGGATGATGAGGAAGAGAAGGCTTTACTTCTTTCCCTTAATTTACTGACTTACAAACCGGTCATCTTTGCCGCTAATGTGACAGAGGATGATTTGGCGGATGATGGTTTTTCTAATAATTATGTGGCTGAGGTCAGAACCTTTGCGAAAGAAACCGGCAGCGAGGTTTTTGTGATCTGTGCGCAAATTGAGCAGGAAATTTCCGAGCTTGACGAAGAAGAAAAAATCATGTTTTTAGAAGATCTGGGAATGACCGAATCGGGACTTGAAAAACTGATTGCCGCAAGCTATAAGCTTCTGGGTCTTATCAGCTATTTGACCGCTGGGGTCCAGGAAACCAGAGCCTGGACCATCAAAGCCGGCACAAAGGCACCTCAGGCCGCCGGGAAAATCCACACTGATTTTGAGCGGGGATTTATTCGTGCGGAGGTTGTTAATTTCCAGGACTTATTAGATTGTAAAAGCTATTCTGCCGCTAAGGACAAAGGACTTGTCAGACTGGAAGGGAAAGAATATGTGGTAAAAGACGGAGATGTAATTTTATTTCGGTTTAATGTGTAAAGATGCCCTTTGATTATCTGATTACTAGTCCATTAACTGAATAATTTTTTCTGCCATGGCTATTTCCTCATCTATCAAGTGGTTAAAATGATCACATACTTCATTGATAATACTCTTATTGTCTTTGATAACAGATGCTTTATATAAACCATTTTTCACAGTCTTCCATTCCCCAAAAAAACTACTGTTCAGAAATAAATGGTTCTCATCATAAGGCATTGGCTGATTTTCGAGAAAAAAACGGTACAAATAGCGGTTGCGGATCATGGCATCCACATACTTTGCCAACAGAACGATGTTCTCCCGTTCTGCATTCACGCAGGCATATATTTGTGAAAGTAATAACCGACGTGTACTTGGATGGGTGCCTACGATTTCTCTGGCTTCCTGTATAGATTCGATCAGCAGAGGTTTTTTCGCAACCCTTTTTATACGGCAAATCTCATAGGTATGCGAGGTAAGTTCCCGACGAGTGATTTGCTCATTTTTCTTGTTATAGGTTGGATCAATACAAAGAAGTGTTTCTGTTTTTGTATTCTGTGCTATGAAATAGTGGGGACCATGAAATGTCTGGTAAAACTGATTCCACGGAATGTAAAAGGCATCCATCCCAACAATCATAAACTCCCCCTCATGAAATAGGGTTAAGTTTCGATCCGCATCTTTTTGTGAAAGGCAAACCCATTTTTCGACTTTTCCGCCCAACACTTCAAGATTTATAAGCATTCGCTTCGATAAGTAGACCTCATGGTATGGGTCATAATGAAAATCTGTTTCCGACCAAAGCGTGGCAAAAGCAGCAGGATAATTCAACCCCAAGTAATTTGCAACGCTTATGACGCAATCATGATAGCAGTTCAGTCCACGAAAATGGATTGGATTCATTTGCTACTCTCCTTCGCCCTTTCTGACTTACCATTTGCGTTTTTACTGATGGTATCAATCATTTTTATCCTTTGTGGCTGTTTATAATCTGCCAAATGGTCTTTACAATAAGAACGGATGTTGTTTGTTTGAACCTGCCCGCTCATTGGGATGATATCGGCACAAACGATTTCATTTCCCAAAGAATCTGTCTCGCCATACACGATGCAGTCTTTCAC
>Ga0153922_1000957_pt1 | contig 10622 bp, 12 predicted proteins | sample TSNJ006MetaG_FD_104723 | JGI IMG/M metagenome (GOLD analysis project Ga0153922, IMG submission 104723) | Attine ant fungus gardens microbial communities from New Jersey, USA - TSNJ006 MetaG | ecosystem: Host-associated > Fungi > Mycelium > Unclassified | place: USA: New Jersey, Brendon T. Byrne...
CAAGAAGTGACGCTTGGGGTGGGTGTCCTATTGGTCTGTCTAACATCAATCATGAGTATGGCGTAATGCACAGGGATACTTCTCGGGGTTGGCGAGTCGTTCGATAGGCGACTTGTTTCAAGGAGGTTTCGAGTCATATTTTTCTAGCCCACAAGCCATGTTCATTTGGAGCGAGATCAGATTAGACCTCTATTCGTCGCTAGGCACGCCCATACTGACAGAGGAATGATCAGCTCGACCTCCTTTCCCGCCTTCGCCCCGATAGCAAGAATTTTCTTAAAATTAGATCAATCGGCAAAGTTCTGCCAAACTCTGAGTCGATTGGTTAGATGTTGAACCAGATGTTAAGAACAGAGGATCTACCATGGCAGCTGTAAGTTCGAATCTTAGTTAAGTCATGACTGAGGCTGTATCTGTCTACTCGACAGCTGAGCTTTCAAGGGCTGTAACTACCAGCAGTTACCATGAGATGTCTTGTGACGGAAGGTCTGTCACATTACCAGATGTAATTTTTTGTTACAGAACATTACCTAGGCCTTATCATTGACGAGGCAAGGCCTGGGGACTCCCCCCACCGTCCGTAAATAAACCTCTACTAGGGTGTAACGGACTCAGATCGAAATGAAATTGTTTTTTGATTGTTGCCTACCGTGGATGCGTCATAGATAAAGAAAATCTTGAATTACTGCAACGATTCAATCGGCAATTCCATTCTCAACCGCTCGGAGTGCTTCATCATGGAGCGGTGAATTTCCGCCAAAATGGCAAAGCTTGATGTACCTCATTTAAACGCTCTCAGCCAGGACCACGGTCAACAACATGAGGAGTATATCAGGGCCTTTGGGAATGACGGAAGGTGAAGAGGAAAGTCCTGTAGTGGCCAAGACAGCTTAGACCAGACACTGAAAATTATCTAGTCAGCTCTACTCAATTCTGGAGTATGGATCACATGCACTACACATCTTTTGATGCTGCTGACTACGCCTGCGAAAGTCACAGTAGAGAATGATCCAATTTAGTTGGAGCTTGGGCAAAGGGTTTGCTCCACACTCAGTGGTTTCCTGAACTGATTGAAGCGCATGGTCTTATATGCGAAGCATCATAAGAGTGATAATTAGCTTCTGTGGCGATGTTCGGCAGGGCAACGTCAATTTATTTCGGCAGAGGAACGTTGGCTCTCTAATACTTTAAGCCGATAAGTACCCAATGAGAGAGAGTACAATCCGCTGTGACCGCTGTCATCTGATGCAAACCATCAAGCAGCGTAATGATCTGAATAAGAAGTGTGACCTGCGAACCGTGCTCAGAAATGTGACCACGGCGAACTGATTTACCTGCCCATATCAAACCGCGTCGTCTGTACCTTGCCTCAGATAGATATGCTTGTGTGGTGCACCAACGGTAAAACAATTCTCCAAATGAGACGTTCTACTCATGCTTCCGTACATCAACCGCCGACAGAAGTTTTGAGAACACCGTTCGTGAAGTTGAGTTGAATGTGTTGACATGGACGAATTTTGGAAGAAGCTCCAGGAAATTACCCTCTGGGCGGTTCGGAGTCCCGCAATCGCTCCATGCCGCACCTCTACACATGGAGACATCGATATATTTACCTCGCATCTTTGGCAAGGCTGGACCAGACCCTTTATGTGTCGTCATAACAGAGTCACATACCGAGATCCAAGAAATTTTGGGTCATGTTTCAGTGGGTCTCCGTGCATATAGTTACTTGTTTTGGCTAACAGACAGCAACACTAAGGTCTATGGATTACACGCATTAATGTTTATGACCGAAGCTGCGGCAAATCATCGGATACATCGTGGTCGCTCGCAGAGTCATTATTTTCCTCTCATCATGACTGCCATCATGCCATCCATGTATCACAAGGCACATAAAGTTAAGGCTGAACTCCATTCAAAGGCCACTCAGAAGACATCATCAAAAGTTTACTTAGCACTATCTGCTCCAGCTCCTGGGCAGACGTTCCGCGACAACAAAATTTCTTTTGGAATACTTCTTTGAATCTGGGTCATTGACAAACCAGCATGGTAAAGACTATCACAAAGGGATGGTGTTTTTTCCACATGTAAGTCCTTCAAAAAAGTACAATTCAATTTGACAGATCACAAATATGAGTATGGTGGACAGTCTATTTATAGAAGGAGGATCTTATATAAGCTTTGCCGGAGGGAATGACTTTATTTGGTGAACTAATGAATACCTGAAATTAGAGAGAGCAGAAAGACGTTTATGGTATGATATGCTATTAACAAGCTGTACTACTCGTAAAGTATTAATGTCATTGAAATCGAAAGAAACAAATGCAAATATTAGAAATTAATGCTTAAGTAATTATTACAATTGTAATAATTACAATTGTAATAAAATCAATTCCTGCAGATCGAGCACCATGTTATAAATTTTTGATTCAAAACAATATTATATCATAAATTGTCCACTTTCTCCAATCAAGACAGATTCAACTGTAATTGTTTTGTAGGTAATGGACTTTGATAAGATAATCAGCCCATACAAGACTTCAAAATGATTCTTGGTGGCAACCTCACAAGATTAGTTTGCCACCATAAATCATTTTGAAGTCTTGTATGGGCTGATTATCTTATCAAAGTCCATTACCTACAAAGCAATTACAGTTGACTCTGTCTTGACTGATAGGTCTAGAGAGAGAGCAGACAATTGATGATATAAAGTTAAGTACATAGGGGCTAGTGGGTGGGAATTACCGTTGCCGTCGGCATGTCCCTGAAACGATCAAAGAATATCTTTGTCCCTTTTCTCTCATCGCCACTCTTTTAGGCCTTCCACTCAATAAACCCTCTCATTCCCTATTTGTTAGTCCAACCGTTGACGTACTTCCATAAAGGGTGCTGGAAATCCTACCCTGAAAAATGCGTTGGTCCGTTCATGGCTGTTACCTAAGCCTATTGCTTTGCACGTTGCGGGTCTACGCCGAGGTCACAGTATACGGTCAAATTCCTCTTGCTGAAACTCGATCAGCTACCATTTCCACCACCTCTGTGCCACAATCGACGCCAGGGGCGTACGATGACTCAGTAGTCCTTACCCCTCCTCCAGTGCCGACTGGGCTCAATTTAGCTCCAACGATTGACCTTCAGAGAGATGCGGCGGCTCTACAAGGCTTATCTATTCCTCACACACTAGGTTCGTTCTTTGGGTTTTCTATTGAATTGTCCGTGATCAACCAACTTCGTGAGTGTTAATCTAAATATACGTCCAACAAGAGCGCTGACTGAGTTCGTAGTGGGCAAAAACTCGTGAGACTTGCTTCCTTGCCTCTTTGACTGATGTTGATGATGTGACCAAGGACTTTTGTCCAGGTCCCTTTCCTCAACCTTGTGGCCAACTTGCAAGAACGAGCTGGTTATATCTTTGTTCGTCTGGGTGGTAACACACAGGAGGATGCCGCGATGGTCTTCACTCCCCTTGATAACGGAAGAAACATGGAGAAGGCTAACAGGACCAATTTAGATGCAACGGTACGCAATGATGTACTCGATTGAAGCTCCATTGATCCACCTGAGATAGACCCAAACACCGGCTATATTATATACCATTGATATGTTTTACGCTGCTGCAAACATATCTCAATTTGTTAATATTAACTGGTTTCTCGGTGAGATTTCAATTTATAGCTTGTCCACAACTAATGCATTATATTAGGTATTCCGTTCAACACAACTGACTGGCGTCTTGATATTGTACAATACGGAGAAGCAATACTTGGGGACAAACTCGCTGGGCTGCAAGCAGGAAATGAACCTGATTTCTACTCTGAGTGCGCTGAACTTCCACCTGTGTAACAGATTATGGTCATCTAAATTTGTGTTCAGGAACGGTCGCCGGGGTGACACCTATTCGCCTCAAGATTATTCCGACGAATTCGGCAGTCTTGTCCAGGCGATAGGGGGGAATCAAAATATTCCCGTCAAGAATAATCTGGTAGGACCCAGTGCTGCCTCTATCACCTGGGGACCGGACGATGTCTGGAAAACAGGGTTTATTGAAAACTACGAAGATGATCTTTTCGCCCTAAGTGTTGAACAGTATGTTATTCAATCATCTGTTCAGGATAGAGCAACCTGATTAAATCTAATCAGCTATCCTGACAATAACTGTGCTGCTGAATTCGGGAGCGGCACCATCCGGGTTCCTCAAGACGTCTTCCCGAATTATCTCACGCACCAATCCGGTGTAGGTCTCTGTGAACCGTATCTCAATTCTACCTTGCTTGCACAGGGAGCAAACAAGCCGTTCATCATGTTTGAGACTAACACGGCTTCTTGCGGTGGTTTCCCCGGCGTGTCCGATAGTTATGGCGCTGCATTATGGGCGATGGACTATGGACTCCAGATGGCATATTCAAATTTTTCAAATGCGCTTTTGCATTTTGGTGGGCAGAACACGTATTATAATCCTTTCACTCGTGTGTAGAATTTTTATCTCTGTATCACCCAATCTGACAACATTCTAGCGCCTCCTACCAATCAGTCAACTTTCCATCAATGGACAGCCGGTGCTATCTACTACTCCATTCTGGTCCTTGCTGAAGCTTTCGGTAAATCCAACACGTCTCAAGTCATGGACATGACAGGACCTGCTGGACTGAGCGAGTTTACTCCTGCTTACGCGATTTATGAGAACGGAGAACTTAGCAAGGCGGCATTGTTCAACTACGTAGATGACGTTCAAGGAACGCAGGGCAATGCTAATCTGACCGTTACTCTGTCACTTCCCAATGGTGGAGTACCTCAGACTGTTAAGGTTAAATATCTTGAAGCTCAGTCTGTTTCGAGCAAATTCAACATTACCTGGGCTGGTCAGGTCAGTGATCGCTAATGAAGTACAAATGTGATCTGTTGACAAGCTACTTGTTTCACAGACTTTGGGTAACAGGTTTGAGGTTGACGGTCTTCTCAGAGGAGACTTGAACGTCGCTGAAATTACGTGCGACATCACCAACAATGCCTGTACCATTCCCCTTCCATCTCCTGGCTTTGCGCTCGTATTCTTTGACGCCAACGACGAGCTGACTACACTCGGTCAGACGACGGAAACTTTTTCCACGTCTACTCATACAAAGACGGCGAATACGGCAACAGTTGATCCCGCTGTGCTTGCTACGTCTAATGGGCATTCTGGGAAGGATAGAAATGTGCTTGGGAGTACGAGTAAGGGAAGTGTTAGTGATTCTAGAAGAGTGAAAGGAGACATTTTTGGTGCATCTATCATTGGTGCCTTGCTTGTGGTGTCGATGATAACTTGTCCATTATAACCATAACCTAGTAACTTAGGTTTATAGGCTGGCACTGACAACTGACGCTGTTTTGTATTTGATTATTACTTTCGTTGTTCATTCTGACACTTTAAACGTAATCATCTTGGACTGCGTGTTACATTTATACAGATACTGATTTATACAGATAGTTAATTTGATATACTGAACGAAGTTAGTTACATTCGATATGCAAGACCATTTGTATTCACCCGCGAATGAATGATGCAACAGTACTCAGGAATCGTTCTGGTTCTTCGAAATGCGACATATGACTGGAATTCTGTTTCAAATTAGGACAAAATCTTACTTCTGAAACTCCACACTTACCGCAAACTGTACCCATTTGACATGAGGGATTAACTTGAAGAAGGGGTAGATGACACTGTCAGCGGCTTCATCATGTGCGCCATTCAAGAGGAGAGTCGGCACAGAGATTTTTCCAGCTTCATCAAGCATTGACCAGGTCTTCATTGAACCGGTTATGAAGAATTCATTCGGTCCATTCCTATGTGCGCATGGCATGTCAATCGATCGACAAGAATGAGAGGTACCACTAACATCGTGAAGTAAACTGTAGGGTCCTTCTCCAACTCTGAAAAACTCTGTTGCAACAGTTCTGGCATAGGGGATATTCTACACAGATGATGAGAGTAATAGACATTGACAGCATCTTGATATTCCTTGCTATCTGTCGTTCCCTCCTTCTCGCAACGATCGAGGACTTCCTGAACATCTTGGGGTAATTTCCTGCGATGCACCATCTGGGCTTCGATCCAGTCAGCCATTGTAGCAGGGGAGGACATGATGATGAGGTGCTCCAGCCCGCCGGGTTGTCTAGATGCATGACGCGAGCCCAACATGCCACCCCATGAATGTCCTAATAGGTCATAGCTATCGTAGATATTGAGATGTTGTAAGAGAGCCTTCAACTCATCGAGGAAGAGTTGTTCCGTCCAAAATTCGGTATCGCCCATTTTATCGGGCAAGTGCGTGGAACGACCACCACCGATCTGGTCGTAGAAGACAACTGGGATGTGGTAACGGGAGGAGAGAGAGGAAAGGGGAAAGAGGTAATCGGAGGATACACCTGGTCCGCCATGGAGAAAAACTAGAGGGCGAGCGTCGGACTTGAGATTGCCTGTGATCCTATACCAGGTTTGACATTCTGGGCCTTCATTTGGTAGTGTCCAGTTCATCTTTCCTTCGATTGTAGGTGTCAAATCTGACATGTTGGCCCCAAATGATAAGGAATGAGATCAGTGGTGAGACGATGCGGACGAATCACGAAGACTGATGGGGAAGCTGGGTGTTACGAAAGCCTCAAGATAGGAAATCAAGATATATTGAAGACCAAATTATTCTATACACGTCATGCCCGGAGTAATGCATCGGAATTCGAGCAATGGCATTTTCCACTTCCCCTTATCGCCAATAGGTTGATTCGCATAAATTTGGCTTGATCAATTTCCTTCACAGGACTTCAAAGGAATCACTAGCTTTGTACATGTACTTAACATCATTTTCGAGACACGTAGGACGAAGCAAGAATCAAGACTAGTACAGTTCTACCAGTGCAAGTTACGAGATTGAATATATCAACCACTTCGGTGATAATTGTAGATCAATAGCTTATCAATTCACACTACTATGTCAGACAGCAGGAAACGCAGATATTTGATCTTCTGGTGCATGAATACACTCCAGACCTAAGGATTCTGTCCAAAGCTTCTGCGGGGGCATAGAATCGACTACAAGGGTATGGTCTGTGAGGGGCAAGCTTGTCCAGTGAAATCGTACTTTAGATATGGATCAGTAGGTTCTACTGGAGTTCATAGTTTCTTGCATGTCAACTCCGATCAAGCAGGTAATCGGCTTCAGGTGCCGCAACTTGATATGCATTGGCCACCACTCTGAGCAGGACCAGCGTTGAGCAAGGACTTGAAATCCAAGTCATTGATGAATTTACCTTTGCACAGATTGCTTCCTCTATACAACCCTACAAACTCATGGGGAAGATTCTGGCCCTTCTGAGCAAGAGAGGATGACGAGTGTCACGAGGGTTCAGGGAGACTTCATGAGAACAAGATATTGATCGCTTTAAGCAGGTCATTTGCGTTTTGTGTTTTGTAAGCCACTAAGCAAAAATGACCTACACCCAACAAATTTGAGAAAGGCGTCCCTACAATAACGGTCCTCACACCAGGACTGACATGAACTTGATCACCAAGAACAGCGTATCTGATTTTGGCCTAAGATCTCAGACTTGCGTGAATGATAAGATGATTGTTCTGCCCACCGAGAGAATGCAAGAGAATACGTTACAGACAGAAAATAGGCAGGTTAAAAGAGCAAGTTTGAGCTCAATCATCCCGCTGTTGGAGTTGCTTATTGTGGTCAGCCACAGATATGAAAGCTAAACGCACCAGGTATAACTTGCACTTATCAAAAGCTATAAATATCGAATGAATATCGAATGAACGATATTCTGAGAGTTCGGGGAAACAGCAGAATTTGATGCAAGTGAATCACTGTATTAGTGGACAGGCGAAGCCAATTATACTTTTTGTTTCATATTGATCCATCCATCTGTGCAAAACCACAAAAATACTGGATGAATTCTTGTCACTGTTGTATAGCCATTCCATCAGAGGTTCACAGTCACGACTCACAAAGTTATCGTGAAGTTTTTCAATAGCCACCTTCGGTCAGAAAAGTTTGGCATCGGGGAAGTGGATCAAGTGACAAGGGCATGGGTTTATTTAGGTGAAGTTTCGTTGAAAACCTGGGAGGGAATTTGCCGGCCCTAAATTCCATGTGATACGAATCAAAACTCGCCTTCCTGACGACTACGACAATCCTCAACGAGTAGGGGTTCAGGATTCTGTTTGTGAGTCTTGTTCTTGTGATTTCGTCGAATGAAGAAATCATCTTCTCAGTTATCCCTGTCTTAATCATTCTACGATGACCATGTCGATATTCATCATATCTCTGACCTTTTTCGGGTTCTGCTTTGGCATTTTACTGATTCATTTCCTCAGGCTCACTGCTTGCTAATGCTATTTACATATGTCCGGTGGATGTGGGCACACTATGCATAGTTCTTTACAATATGTATGCCGGCCCCAGTGAGCATAGTTTACTCAAAAACTTGGCCATTGTAAACATATATTTGTCCCTTCGATTAGATAGCTTCATACCCGCTTTCCAACTACTGACTTCTGATTCAAAGTATAGATCCTCCTTATCTTTGTACTGTAGTCTGATTGTAGCAGAATGTAAATGCTGATTACGTCCTATCATTGACGACAGACCACTGGTAAGCCATTCCGAAGGGGGACCTGCAGATGAGTCCCCTATAGCACCACTCAGTCTGGTGCAATGACCATATGTCGATACCCTTTGTTTCTTTTTCTGACTACCGCCATAAAATCATCTTGAAGCATGCTGTTACCCCACCTATCTACTAGCAAATTCTCCATATCTCCCTCCTTTGGCCACATGCCTTCTGTAGGTATGCTCGATGTTGCGTCCTGTTTAAGTTTTCTCCTTAGCATTATTTTCCTGTTGTGGGATAGAAGACAACGTGACTCCAAAAAAATGCGATCAGCAATCATGACAAATCTAAATGCAAATCAGATAAAGTGTCCTTGTCTTTTCACCTGAAACTCAAGATGGCTCCCATTGGTACTCTCTTCACACATCCCGCACAGGCGCAGGGCAAAATAGTATATATTTCATTTTGTAAATTACAAATGATGTCTGATTTCATCCTGTTTCTGCGTTATGGTTAGATTCGTGCGGTCGCTGCTCGAGGTGGTGCTGAGCTCACACTCCCTCCTTTTGAGTTCGGTGTAACAAATAAATCCCCTGAATTCCTTTCCAAGTTCCCCCTTGGCAAGATTTCTGCATTTGAGGGTTCTGACGGCTTCAAGCTCTCGGAGGGCGATGCTATCTGCCGCTATGGTGAGTTATCAGAAATTTTCACGTTATCTTATCGATATCACTGACTGTCTATCTTGATGACAAACAGTTGCTGCCCTTGTCCCAAATGGTAACTTCTACGGCGAGAGTCTCCAAGATGCTGCCCTCGTCAACCAATGGACGCATAGAGCAGAAACCGAGTTTGATGCCTATCTTGGGTGGCTGTATTATATCTGTAGTGGTATCTATCCCTATAACAAGGCCGTGAGTCTCTTCCGTAGCCCCAATGAACTTGAATTAACAGCCGATCTCCTTAGTTGGAAACCGCTTTGTACGATAGAATGGAGCGTACGCTTGATATCATGAATGAACACCTGAAAACTCGTACCTTTTTCGTCACAGAGCGTATCACTCTCGCTGATATCTCGGTTGCTACTGTCACCCAAAAGGCTTGCGGCATGGTCATGGACGCCAAGCGCCGCGAAAAATACTCTAACCTCATTCGCCATATGGAGACTGTAATCAACCAGCCTGACCTGAAGTCGATCTATGGTGAAACTCAATACACAGAGAAGCAGATGACCTTTGTTCCTCCCCCGAAAGAGAAGAAGGAGAAGGCTCCGGCCCAGCCTAAGGCTGAGAAGAAACCAAAAAAGGAGGCAGAGGCCGATGATGAGGAAGAACCTGACGTTCCTCCTGAGCCCAAACAGAAGAATCCTTTGGACGACTTGCCCAAGTCCACCTTTAATCTTGAGGATTGGAAGAGGGCCTACTCCAACAAGGAGACTCGTGGACCTGACGGTGCCCTTGAGTGGTTCTATGACAAGTGCGGTGTTGCAGCTACGTCTTATCGTAGACTAACGATGTCCATAGTTACGACGCCTCTGGATTCTCCATCTGGAAGGTGGACTTCAAATATAACGACGAGCTTACCCAAGTTTTCATGTCTTCCAACCAGATTGGTGGCCTCTTCAACCGTCTCGAGGCGTCCCGTAAATACCTCTTTGGGTCCGTTGGTGTACTTGGCACCGCAAACAATAGCATCATCACTGGTGTTTTAATCCTCCGTGGTCAGGAAGTCGAGCCCGTTGTGAGCGTTGCTCCTGATTGGGAGAGTTATGACTATAAAAAATTGGACCTTTCGAATGATGACGATAAAAAATACTTTGAGGGTTCCCTTTCTTGGGACTTGGAGGTTGATGACAAGAAGTGGGCTGATGGCAAGAACGTGGGTACTATATATGTCTCTGACTTCATGTGGCTGATCACTTTGGATTAGTTCAAGTAGACTTGGATAGATTGACGATGATGTTTTATGATTTATATTTCTTTTGCTCTCACATTGTCCCGCATCTTGAATGATGGTTGTTGAGTTTCAGAGAC